>Ga0334883_1000605_pt1 | contig 63186 bp, 62 predicted proteins | sample GraSluR1_MG_6_FD_207230 | JGI IMG/M metagenome (GOLD analysis project Ga0334883, IMG submission 207230) | Sludge microbial communities from methane-producing bioreactor in Wageningen University, Netherlands - Granular Sludge_09_05-R1 | ecosystem: Engineered > Bioreactor > Anaerobic >...
CGAACGACGCACCCACGAAGGCAAGACCCGCCACGACATCCTCCGCTGCCTCAAGCGCTACCTCGCCCGAGACCTCTACCGCCTCCTCGAACACCCCAACGCGGCTTGACGAACCATAGGAGCGTCCGGCTCCGGACAGCGTTCGGCCCCGCAGCGGGGGGCTGCTGCGGGCCGAACGGAGTGGTCCTCGCTACTTCAGCAGGAACTTGGCGCTCAGGGTCGAGGTGTCGTCCATGGTGGCGGTGACCAGGTAGCAGGCCGTGGTCACGACCTTCTTGCCCTTGACCTTGGCCGGCTTGGCCAGCTTCGGCGTCTTCCAGTTCTGGTGGAACGCGCCGTACCGGTACTTCAGGGTGAAGCCCTTCTTGGCTGTGGTCACCGAGACCGGGAGGCCGATCGGGGTCATCGCGGCGTCGCCGCAGACGTACTGCTGGGCCATGATGCTGGCGACGACGGTGTTCGAGGTGACCTTGGCGCCGTCCTTGTAGACCTTGAACTTGAGCGGGACGGTGGAGCCGGCCTTGCGCGTGTTCACCTTGGTCATCTTCACCGGCGAGTAGAAGCCCTTCACGGTGTACCAGCTGGTGACGGTGTAGGAGATCGTCTCGGTGGCCACCACCGCGCCGTTGATGTCGCTCGCGGTCGCGGTCAGGGTATGGGAGCCCACCGCGGGGTTGGCCTCGGCACCGGTGACGACGCAGGTCAGCGCAATGGTCGCGTCCACGTCGTCGGACGCGCTGCAGGTGGGGGTCGGGACGGCGCCGTAGGCGTAGCTGCCATCGGGGGTGATGCCATCCCAGGCGATCACCGGTGCTGCGCTGGCCGGGCCGAGCGTGAGAGTGCTGAGGACCACGGTGAGCGCGGCGCCCACCAGGGTTCGACCAAGAGTCTTGCGGGTCATGCTTTACCTCTTTCGACGGGAGCACTGGCCGGAGGCCCGGGGGGAAAGATCGGCCTCCATCCGGGTAACCGTCAGCGCGGCCCGATTCGTTACGCCTCGACGGAGATTCGCTGAAGTCCTCGGGAGTTGCGGTAGGCCGTAACGTTCACGGCCTTCCCAGCGGTATCCCTGGTGGAGGTTGAACTTGAGCAAGAACGAACCCGATTTCTCCCGGCTCCTCGCCGGTGAGCAGCCTGCCGATGACCCGAGCCTGCGCGACGTCGCGGCCTTCCTGGGCGCCCTGCGCACGGCCTACCCGCCAGCGTCCGTGGATGCCGTGCGCGAGCAGCACCTGGCCGCGGTCTCCCGTGAAGTGCGACTCGTGGGCGCCGCGCGGACGCGTCCCGCGGCGAGCCACCGTGCCCGCCGCACCGTCGTGACCACGATCACCGCAGCCCTCGCCCTGCTGACCGTCGGCGCAGGGGTGGCGACCGCCATGGGTGGCAACCCGCTGACGATTCTTCCCGGGCTGCGCCTGGGTCCGCCTGAAGCCCCGCGCAGCGGTGGACCCACCGCCGGCGCGCCCAGCCACCCGACGACGACCGCGACGACGGGGCCCCGGTCCGGTCCGCCAAGCCCCTTGCCCACCCCGACCACCGCTCCGGGCAAGTCCGGCGAGGATCACACCAAACCTACGGTGCTGCCCACCAACAACGGCAAGTCATCCGAGGCCCAGGCGAGCCACAAGCCCACCGCGCTGCCGTCCCAGGCCACAGCGAAGGCGGACCCGCCGGCCAAGGGCCGCTCGAGCGTCCCACCCAAGTCCACCCGGGGAAGTGAGGTCGAGGCGACCGGGTGATTCCTGGCACTACCCCGGGCGGTGACGTCGGTCCGACGTGATCTCCGAAGCGGCGAGACTCCGGGCGGGGCTGGAGGCCACTCCGCCCGGCGCATGCCCGCCAGGCGGAGTGGTCTTGTGCGGTCTGGTTCCCGGGACTGCCGAACCATGCGCGGGACGGTCGTGAGATGGCACTCGGCGAACGGTTCCCCGAGGTGCTTCAGGCGGCCGGCCAGGGTGCCGACTGGGCCTGGGCCGAGGTGTACCGGGAGTATGCGCCGAGCCTGTTGCGGTTCCTCACCAGCCAGGGCGCTGCCGAGCCGGAAGACTGTCTGGGCGAGTGCTTCGTCCAGTTGGTGCGAAACCTCTCCTCCTTCGCCGGTGATGAGCCAGCGTTCCGGGCCTGGCTGTTCCGGGTCGCCCGCAACCGGCTGGTGGACGCGTGGCGCGCCGGGCGGCGGCGTCCGGCGGCGCCGAGCGCGGATGTGGGGATCCTGCACGAGTCACGGCATCAGCACGAGCCGGCGGACGCTGACCTGATCCGTCGCCAGGCGGTCGAGGACGTGCTCGCGCTGCTCGGCGACGACCAACGTGCCGTGATCGTGCTCAGGGTGCTCGAGCAGTTCAGCGTCGAGGAGACCGCAGAGATCCTGGAGCGGTCACCGGGTGCGGTCAGGGTGCTGCAGCACCGTGCGCTGCGGAAGCTGCGTGATGTGCTGGAAGCCAACCGGCTCAGCGGTGGGCGATCGTGGATCCCCGGATGACCAGCCGGACGGGCTTGTACTGGACACCCTTCGGTTCGGGCTGGGAGGAATCCATCGCCCGGAACAGCGCCAGCGCGGCTTCACGGCCGAGTTGCTGGAGGTTCGCGTCGATGCTGGTCAACTCGGGACGGGCGTTGGTGGTGAGCACCTCCCAGTTGTCGTAGCCCACGACGGCGACGTCGTCGGGCACCAGCCGGCCGAGGTCGCGCAGCGTGTCCAGCACTCCCCGGGCGATCTGGTCGGAGCCGCAGGCGATCGCGTCGACCTCGGGATGCCTGTCGAGCAGGACGGCCGCGGCGTCGCGTCCCCAGCGCTCGGACCACTCCGAGAACATCGCCTCGCCGTGGAGTTCGAGACCGGCGGCAGCGAGTGCCTGCTGCACTCCACGGACCCGGTCCTGCGCGGCGGCGTAGCTGGGATCCCCGGTGATGTGGGCGATCCGGGAGCGCCCGCAGGCGATCAGGTGCTCGACGGCCAGGCGGCCGCCCGCCTCGTTGTCGGGGGTCAGGGACAGGTCGTCCGGGTCGTCGGAGGGTGCGTACGCGTAGACGACCGGCACTGGCAGATCATGGCCCAGAGACGGGCGTGGATCGGTCTGCCGGCCCACCACGATGATCCCGTCCACCCTCCGGTTGAGCAGGGCTTTCAGGTGGTGCTGCTCGCGGATGTGGTCGCCGCGCGCGTCGCAGAGGAAGACGTTCACCTGGCCCGCGCCGAAGGCGTCCTCCGCCCCCATCAGGATGGGCAGGACGAACCGGCCCTCCAGGTCGCTGGTCAGCAGGCCGACGGTGCCTGACCGCCCGACCAGCAGGCTGCGGGCCAGTTGGTTGGGCGTGAACCCGATCTGCTCGGCCGCGTCGAGCACCCGCTTGCGGGTCGCCGCAGCCACGTCGCCGCGCCCGTTCATGGCCTTGGACGCGGTGGGCAGGGAGACCCCGGCGAGGCGGGCAACCTCGCTCAGGGTGGCCGGATAGCCCATGGAGGGCGGCCGTGTCGTCATCCGCTGTCCTTTCGTGAAGTTTCCGAAACTGCGAGCAGTCGGGAAGTCCTTGACGCCCACACTATGCCTCGACTAGGTTCTGCGAAAAGGGTTTCGAGGAGTTTCGGACAACGGTCCGCCGAGAGCCCGGAGGGCCCTCGACCGGGGGTTCGCTCAAGGACGAGCAAGGAGCTCATGCACATGGGTGTATTCAGGAATCGGCGGGTGCGTGGACTCGTCGGATTGGTCGCGGCGGGCGGCCTCGCGCTCGGTCTCGCCGCCTGCAGTGGTGGAACCACCACCCCCACCTCCGCCGCCCCGTCGCTCAGCGCGGAGGGCACCGACGACGGCACCAGCCTGACGCTGTGGACCCGGGCGCCGCTGGAGAAGCAGGCCAAGGCGCTGGTCGCCGCGTACAACGCGTCCCACAAGAACCAGGTTCAGCTGACCGTCGTCCCCAACGACGACTACGTGGCGAAGGTGGGTGCGGCGGCCGGCTCCAACGGTCTGCCCGACCTGTTCGCCGCGGACATCGTCTACGTGCCGAACTGGGTGAAGCAGGGCCTGTTCCAGGACATCACTGCCAATATCGACGGGATGTCGTTCAAGGACCAGATCAACAAGGGCCACCTTGCCGCCGGCACCTCCGAAGGCAAGGAGTACGTGCTCCCGTTCGTGCTCGACCTTTCGATGCTGTTCTGGAACAAGGAGCTGTTCAAGGAGGCGGGGCTCGACCCGGAGAAGGCTCCCGCCACGATGGACGAGTACGTGAACGCCGCGAAGAAGGTGCAGGCGCTGAACAAGCCCGGCGTGTACGGCACGGCGACCGGCTTCAACTGCGGTGGCTGCCTGGTCTTCACCTGGTTCCCCGGCATCTGGGCCTCCGGTGACCAGGTGATGAACGCGGAGGGCACGGAGTCGCTGCTCAACGGCGCCAACGCCAAGAAGATCTACGACGCGTGGGCCGACATGTGGAAGTCCGGCGCGGTGCTGCCCTCGTCCAAGGACGAGGCGGGCCCCACCTGGACCGCGGGCTTCACCGAGGGCAAGGTCGGCGAGATGTTCTACCCGGCGACGCTGCTGTCGTCCACTCCGTTCGACGCGGGCGTGGCGGGCATCCCGGGTGTCTCCGGCGGCGCGTCCACCTTCGTCGGTGGTGACGGCATCGGCGTCTCGAAGGACTCCACGCACGCAGCCCAGGCCTGGAACTTCCTGAACTGGATGATGAGCGAGGACGCCCAGGTCGGCGTGCTGGCCAAGAACAACGACGTGGTCTCCCGCGGCGACTTCGCCAACAACGAGTACGCGGCGAAGGATCCCCGCCTGGTCACCATCAACCAGGTAGCGGCCAAGGGCGACACTCCGGTGGCGCTCAACTTCCAGCAGGCGTTCAACGCGGTGGGTAGCCCGTGGGTCACCATGGTGCGCGACCGGGTGCTGCAGGGCACCGACACCGTCGACGCGGACAACGCGAAGATCACCGAGATCCTCGGTCAACAGTGATCCTCGGCCATCGGGCGCCCGGTCAGGGCGCCCGATGGCCGGGCGTGGCCCGCACCCTGAGAGAAGGTTCGCAATGACGACGGCACCATCGGCGATCGCGCGCGCCGGACGGTCCGCCCCGGGCCAGAAGTCTGCCGCCCGGCAGAAGAGGTCATGGAAGGGCCCGCTCTACGCCCTGCCCAACCTCGTGTTCGTGGTCGGACTGTTCGTCCTGCCCCTGCTGCTCGTGCTGCAGATGTCGGCATCGAAGTGGCCGCTGCTGTCCGGCAACAAGGGCTGGAACTTCCCGCAGAACTACGTCAGGGCCGTCACCCACCGGCTGTTCGCCGACTCGGTGGTCTTCACCCTGAAGTACACCGTGCTGGCGACGGTCCTGCTGATCGGGATCGGGCTGGGCCTGGGCCTGCTGGTCCAGGAGAGCAGCCGCTGGAAGGGATTCCTGCGGACGTCCTTCCTGTTGCCCAGCGCCCTCGGCCTGGCCTCGGCTTCCCTGCTCTTCTACGTGCTGTACTCGCCGATCGCCGGCCCGTTCGCCGACGTGATGCAGCGCCTGGGCATCTCCTTCCTCGGCACTCCGACGACCGCGTTGGTGTCGACAACCTTCCTGATCGTGTGGCGCTACGCAGGCTTCTACATGCTGCTGATGCTGGTCGGCCTGCAGGGCATCCCGGTGGACGTGTTCGAGTCGGCCCGGGTGGACGGAGCCTCCCGCGGGCAGGTCTTCCGCTACATCACCCTTCCGCTGTTGCGGCCCACCCTCGCGCTCACCACGGTGATGTGCGTGACCGGCTCGCTGCTGGCGTTCGAGCAGTTCTACATCCTCACCAAGGGCGGGCCGGACAACTCGACGATCACGGTGGTGCAGCTGATCTACCTGGTCGCCTTCCAGGGCCAGAACGACCTCGGCGTGGCCGGCGCGCTGTCCGTCATCACGCTGCTGGCCCTCGTCCTGATCAATGTCCTGCAACTGCGGGCCTTCAACACCGGGAGGGATGAATGAGCACGCTCACCGACACCCGGGCGAGCACCTCCGGTGCCCGTCGGAGGCGGAGCCCGTTCGCGCAGGCGGCCGTCCGCACCCCGTACTACGTGTTCACCGGCGGGCTGGCCATCCTGTTTCTGTTCCCCCTGGTCTGGACCTCGGTGGCGTCCGTGTCGCCCCGGGCCGGCACCGCCCAGGCGTCCGGCTACGGCTTCGCCAACTACGTCACGCTGGCCAACTACCAGGCCGGCATCTGGGTGTACCTGTTCAACTCGACCTTCGTCTCGCTGCTCACCGTGCTGCTCACCCTGATCGTGACCACACTGGGCGGCTACGCGTTCGCGCGGTTCAGGTTTCCGGGCAAGGACCTGCTGTTCATGGGCACGCTGGCGATCCTGATGGTGCCCTACGCCACCCTGCTGATCCCGCTGTACGTCCTGCTGAACCGCGTGGGCCTGCAGAACTCCTTGGTCGGGGTGGCGCTGGTGCTGACCATGTTCCAGCTGCCGTTCTCGACCTTCATGATGCGGATCTCCTTCGAGGCGGTTCCGCGGGAACTCGACGAGGCCGCACTCGTCGATGGATGCTCGAGTTTCAGCCTGCTCTGGCGGGTCCTGCTGCCTGCGGTCAAGCCAGGGCTGATCACGGTCGGGTTGTTCGCCTTCCTCGCCGCGTGGAACGACTTCATGGCGCCGCTGATCCTGATCAACGACTCGAACCGGATGACCCTGCCCCTGGCGGTGTCGAACCTGCGGGTGCAGGTGCAGGGGGTCGTCGACTACGGCGCCACCGAGGCCGGCGTGGTGATCCTCGCACTGCCCTGCACCATCCTCTTCCTCCTCCTCCAACGTCACTACGTGCGCGGCTTCATGTCCGGCGCGCTGAAGGGTTGATCATGCTCACCACCCACGTCCCGGCCACGCCCGTCGTACCCGGCACGGGCAGGCTGCGTCCGCTCGGCCTCGGCGAGGTCCGGATCACCGGCGGCTTCTGGGCCGAACGGCAGCGGACGAACGCCACGGTCACGTTGCGCCACATCGCGCACTGGCAGACGCGGGAAGGCTGGATCGGGAACTTCGACCTCGCCGCGGCAGGCACGTTGCCGCGGGGACGTCGTGGCCGGGAGTTCTCCGACTCCGAGGTCTACAAGTTCCTCGAGGCGGCGGCCTGGCAGCTGGGCACCGGCCCGGACGAGGAACTGGAGGCGACGTTCCGCGACTTCGTCGCCCGGATCGCGGCCGCCCAGGAGCCGGACGGCTACCTCAACACCAACTTCGGGCGGCCCGGCCAGGTGGCGCGCTGGACGGACCTGGCCTGGGGCCACGAGCTGTACTGCCTGGGGCACCTCTTCCAGGCTGCGGTCGCCCGGGGCCGCACCGACCCGGACGCCGACGACGGCCTGCTCGGGGTGGCGGTGCGCGCGGCGGACCTGGTCTGCGAGGTGTTCGGCGAGGGCGGGATCGAGTCGGTGTGCGGCCACGCCGAGGTCGAGGTCGGACTGGCCGAACTCGGCCGGCTGACCGGCAACGCCCGCTACCTCGACCAGGCGAGGCTGTTCATCGACCGCCGGGGGCACGGCACCTTGCCCGACCAGGAGTGGGGGAGGGCCTACTACCAGGACGACCTGCCGATCCGGGACGCCGAGGTGCTGCGTGGCCACGCGGTACGGGCGAACTACCTGGCGGCCGGGGCGACGGACGTCGCCGTCGAGTTCGGGGACACCGCACTGCTCGATGCGCTGCGGCGCCAGTGGGACCGGACGATCGCCCGGCGCACCTACATCACGGGTGGGCAGGGTTCGCGCCACCAGGACGAGGGGTTCGGCGACGACTGGGAGTTGCCGCCCGACCGCGCCTACGCGGAGACCTGCGCGTCCGTCGCTTCGACGATGTTCAGCTGGCGGCTGCTGCTCGCCACTGCGGAGCCGGCCTACGCCGACCACATCGAGCGGTCCCTGTACAACGTCGTCGCCGCTGCGATCGCCGACACCGGCGACGCCTGGTTCTACACGAACACCCTGCACCGTCGGGACCCGGGCACGGCGCCCGATCCCGACGCAGCCTCGCCCCGGGCCTTCTCGAGCCTGCGCGCGCCGTGGTTCGACGTGTCCTGCTGCCTGCCCAACATCGCCCGCACCCTGGCCAGCCTTCCCGGCGTGCTGGCGACCGTTGATGCGGACGGGCTGCAGCTGCACCAGTACGCGTCCGCCTCGATCTCGACCCGGCTCGAGGACGGCACCGCGATCGAGGTCGACGTCGCCACGGACTACCCGCGCAGCGGGGTGGTGAGGGTCGGCGTCGGCAGCACTGCGGAGCGCCCGTGGACGATGACCTTCCGGGTGCCGGAGTGGGCCGGTGCCGGCACCCTCACGTACCGTCCGGCCTCCGGGCCGGAGCGGACCGTCGCCTCGGACGGGCCGACGATCGCGCTGACCGCGCTCTTCGCAGCCGGTGACGTGGTCGAGTTCGTGGTGCCGGTGGCGCCGGTCTTCGTCCGTCCTGACCTCCGCATCGACGCGGTCCGCGGCTGCGTGGCCGTCCAGCGCGGCCCGGTGGTCTACTGCGCGGAGAGCCGGGTCGGCGATTCCGATGCGCCCGATCTCGCCGTGCTGGAGGTGGACGCCGGTGTGCCGCCGCAGGACGTGGACGGGCGCGTGCGGGTCTCCGCACGCTGGTCGGGGCACGCCGAGCGGGCGTGGCCGTACGTCGCGGGATCACCGGACTCACCCGATGGCGAGTCGGGCACGCTCGACCTGATCCCGTACCACGACTGGGGGCAGTCGGGGCTGTGTTCGATGCGGGTCTGGCTGCCCCTCACCTGACCCGGGACGACCCGGCCGAGGGCCAGTCACCGCGGCCGGGCGAGTGGTGGGTCCCCTGCGTCATCGGCAGGCCGATGAGTACCCCGCCGCTGCCGAACTGCCACGCCACAGCGCTCCTCGCGTGGCAGTTCGGCGCGCTGTCGCCCTCCGCGAGGTGGTCGCGGCCGTGGCGGGGTCAGCCCTCGCGGTAGGCGATCCCGAACCCGCCTCGCGGATAGTGCCAGGTGAGCACACCGGGAGCAGCCACGGCGAGGCAGGTGCCGCACTCGAGGCAGCCGGCGTACTCCACGGTGATCGTGCCGTCGGCGGCCTCGCCGTAGACGTGGGCGGGACACACTTGGACGAGCAACCGGCCCGTGCCGGTGCGACGGGCGACCTCCTGGTCGACGACGATGTGGCACTCCTCCTCGTCGAGCACGTAGGTGTTGCGGGCGAGGCGTTCCGCGACGGATCCGAAGCTGGTCATTCCCTGCCTCCCTGCCTAGAGCGCCCTGGCGGCGGCCCAGCCGTCGCGCACCAGCTGGTCGATCCGCAGCCCGGACGCCTTGAGCGCGGACAGCGCGCCCGGGACGAGGTGCCTGCGCGGACTCAGGTCGTGGTCGTAGACGCCGTGCAGCACATCGGCGAGCAGCTGGCCGTAGCCCGCGTACAGCCGGGGGTTCTCCAGGAACCCGGGTGCCCTGGCATAGGTCCTCAGGTCGGCACTGACGAAGCTCCGCTCAAGTTCGCGGAGGTAGCCGTCCATGGCCTGCTGGGAGGAGTCACCGGCCGCCAGCGCGGCGGACGCGGCGGTGGCGGCGGCGATCGCGCTCCCAGCGGCGAGGTCCATCCCGCGGATGGTCAGGCCCGTGTTCAGGGTGAAGCCGCCGGCGTCCCCGATCACGAGCAGTCCCGGGCGGGTCAGGTCGTGCGCGGCCATCGCCGGCCCGTCCTCGATGGTGAGGTGGCAGCCGTACTCGAGCAGCTCGCCGCCGCGCAGCAGCGGCTCGACCGCGGGGTGGGCGAGGAAGTGGTCGTGCAGATCGCTCGAACTCAGCCCTGCGGCCTGCAGGTCGTCGAGGCGCAGCACCACCCCCACCGAGACCGAGTCGAGGTTGGTGTACAGGAAGCCACCGCCGGCGACGCCCTGGGTGCAGTCGCCGACGACGGCATACGCCACCCCTTCGTCCCCGCTCACCCGGAAGCGGTCCTCCAGCACGGTGCGCGGCAGGCCGATCACGGACTTCACGCCCACGGCGAGGTGCCCGGGCGGCTCCTTGGCCCGGACGCCCGCCGCCTGTGCGAGGAAGGAGTTGACGCCGTCCGCGGCCACCACCACGTGGCAGCGGAGTTCGTCCTCGCCCGCGCGGACGCCCACGAACCGGCCGTCCTCCTGGAGCAACCCGTCCACCCGCACGCCGGGCATCACCACGACGCCGGCCTGCTCGCACTCGGCGGAGAGCCAGGGGTCGAGCTTCGCCCGCAGCACGGTGACCGCGTTCACCGGGTCGGCGAGCCGGGTGTCCCAGTAGTCGACGTTCACGTGCGAGTCGTCATTGAGGAAGCTGAGCACGTTGCGGGTGATCCGCCGCTCCACGGGCGCCCGGTCGACGAAGTCGGGGAAGACCTCAGCCAGAACGCGACAGTAGAACACGCCGCCGGAGAGGTTCTTCGAACCGGGCTCCGCGCCCCGCTCGATCAGCAGGACCTCGTGGCCGGCCTCGGCCAGCCGGTAGGCGCACACCGTGCCGGCCACGCCACCACCGACGACGATCACGTCGAAGTCGACGTCCTCGCTCATCAGGACTCCTTCCGGGAGTGCCGGGTGGCGAGGGGCCGCCACCCGGCAGGTCGGCTACAGGGCTCCGGCGTGGATCGCCTCGGCGATGTCGTCGGCAGCGAGCCAGCCCGAGGTGAGCGCGAACCCGTTGGCCGAGCCGGGGATCGGCAGGGCGTACGACTCCCCGAACAGCCCGCCCGCGTCGCAACCGACCGAGTACAGGCCCGGCACGGGTTGGCCGTCGGCGTCGAGGCAGCGCATGTGCTCGTCGATCTTGAGCGCACCCATCGAGATCATGATCCCGGTCTCCATCTTGATCGCGAAGAACGGGCCCTCGGCGACCGCGAACAGGAACTTCGACGGCTTGTGGAACTTCGTGTCGACACCTGCGGCGCACAGTTCGTTGTACGCGTCCACCTCGGCCCGCAGGACGGCCGGGTCGACTCCCATGTTCCGGCCGAGCTCCTCGATGGTCTCGCCCTTCACCACGTTGGTGCGGGACTCGTCGGCGGCGTCCGCCTCGATCTCGGTGGGCAGGTTCACCATCTTCTCGTTGTTGCGGACGTAGATGCCCAGTCCGATCTCGTTGCCGTCCTCGACCAGGTGCCGGATGGTGGCCTGGTCGATGATGCACCAGTAGCAGGCGCCCGGCAGGGTCGCCACCACATCGCCGGCGTTGCCGAAGCTCATCCCCACGACCTCGTCGGTGAAGCGCCTGCCTTCGGTGTTCACCCAGAAGTAGGGCTGCATGCCGGTGCAGTTGGTGTGGCTGGTGATGGTCTTGTCACGCATCAGCGGGAACAGCAGCAGCGTGCCGATGGAGTTGTGCTCGGTGCCGCCGGCCGCCAGCACCATGTTGATGCCGTCACCGGTGTTGCCCTGGCCGCCGACGTTGATCATCTTGTCGCCGATGCCGTACTTCGTGTACTTGTCGAGCATCTCGGGGTTGGCAGCGAAGCCGCCGGTGCCGATCACGACGGCCTTGGCGCCGAGCCGCACCTCCTGGCCGTCGGCGTCCTTCGCGACCAGGCCGGTCACGGTGCCGGTGTCGTCGGTGAGGATCCGGGTGGCCGCCGTGGACAGGAACACGTCCACACCGCGGCGGCGGGCGTCCGCCTCGAGCAACTCGATCAGGCGCGCGACCTCGCCCTCGGGCAGGTGCCACGTGGTGAGCTCGCCCGGCTGGTCGAGGGCAGTGACCGTGACGTCCTCGTAGACCGCGCCCACCTCGTCGCGCATCTTCACGATCGTGGTCGCGGCGTTCTCGACGAACCGGCTGACCAGCGGCGGGTCGGCCCGCCAGTGCGAGTAGTCGAGGTAGGTGTTGAACGCCTGTTCCTTGGTGACGTTGATGCCCCGCTTGATCTGCTCGTCCGATTCGAAGGCGGCGTGGCCCTCGGCGAAGGCGGAACTGCCGCCGGTCTGTGGCTCCTTCTCGATGATGGCGCAGGTGAGGCCGTCCTTGGCCGCCTGGACCGCACAGGAGAGCCCGGATGCTCCTGCACCCACGACGACGATGTCGTATGTCGCGTCGAACTCTTCGCTCATTGCTCCAGCTCCTTCGATGGTAGGTTCCTGACCGCCTTGGTCAGTTCCGGGACCACGTCGTAGAGGTCCCCGACGATTCCGTAGTCAGCCGTGCGGAAGATCCGCGCCTCGGGGTCGTTGTTGACGGCGGCGACGACCCGGGCGCCGCGCACCCCCTCCATGTGCTGGGGGGCGCCGCCGATCCCGACCGCCAGGTAGAGGGCGGGGCTGATGTGGTTCCCCGAGCGGCCGACGTAGCGCGACTTGTCGAGCCAGCCGAGGTCGTCCGCGATCGGCATCGAGCAGGCGAGCTCTGCCCCGAGCGCGTCGGCGAGCCCCTGCACCAGCGATACGTCGTCCTTCGCCCGTACGCCGCGACCGAAGGACACCACGCGGTCGGCGTCCTCGAGACCGCTCGCCACGGCGAGGGGCTCGCTGGCGATCACCGCCAGCGGGGCGGCGGCGAGCTCGACGGGCGTGACCGGTGCGGCCGCGCCGGAGGCAGCGGCCACGTCGTCGCCGCCGTAGGTCACCGCTACCGGTCCGGTGCAGCGGAGGGTCTCGATGGTCTCCCCGCCGACCGCGGCGCGGCGGACGAGCAGCCGATCGTCCTGGACGGCGATCGCCACCGCTGCGGGCACGAGCCGCGCATGCAGCCGACCCGCCACCGCTCCGAGCAGGACGCGCGCGGCCGGGTCGGTGGTGGACAGCACCACGCCGGGCTGCGCGTCGGCGGCAGCTCCGGCCAGGGCGGCGCCCCACGCCTCGGCGGGGACGGGGCCGGGGTCGGTCCAGCGCACCTCGTCCGGCCCGGCGGCAGCCACCTGCTCGGCCAGCAACCGTGGGCCGATCACGACCGCAGTGAGGCGGCCGGGCAGGGCCCGCGCGATCCGGAATGCGCCGCCCCAGCCGTCGGCGGTGACCAGCAGCCAGCAGTCGGTGTTCATGCGGCGTCCTTTCGGCTCTGTCGGGCGTTCACAGGACGCCCTCGCTGCGGAGGGCGGCCACGAGTTGGGCTGCGGTCTCGGCGGGCTCTCCGGCGAACACCCGGGCCGGCGTCGAGTCCGGCTTCGCGCAGCCGAGCGACTCCGGATCGTCGGGGGCCACGCCCAGCTCGGCCAGGCTGAGCCGGGTGAGCGGACGCTTCCGGGCAGCCAGCAGTTCCTTCATCCCGGGCGCGCGGTCCACGTCGGCCTCGGCGGCGATGCCGACCACAGCCGGCGTCGGCAGCAGGACGGTCTGGGCTGCGCCGCCCACCTTCCGTGCGGCCTGAAGCCGGCCGTCCACGGTTGTCGCGGAGGTCAGCCCGACCAGGGCGGGCCATCCCAGTTCGCCGGCCAGGGCGACCGGGACGCCCGCGTCCTGCCGGGAGTCGCCGATCACGACAACATCCACCTCGCCGAGGTGCCGTACCGCCGCAGCGAGGATCGCGGCCGTCGCGGCGTTGTCGACCAGGCTCGGGGCGTCGGCCACCGACCAGGCCTGCTCGACCCCCCGGGCGAGGGCCCAGCTGGCGTCACCGTCTCCGATCGTGAGGCCGAGCACCTCACCGTCTGAGCCGGCAGCGATCGCGAACGCCGCGGCGAGCGCGGCCGGGTCATCCTCGCCCGCGGTCATCCGGGCGTTGCGCCAGTCGATCGAGCCGTCGGAGCGCACCAGCGCGTCCGTGGGGTTGCGGGCCCACTTGTAGACAACGACCACCCTCACCGGCGTCCTCCTCGTCGAGGTCGGGCCGTGACTGCGTCGCACGGCTCACTGGGGCGCGGCCACAACCGGCCCTCGACCTCGATTCTTCGCCGGTGGACACCGCCGGCACATCGCTCTCCCGGCTACACCGGGGTAGCCGATCGGCTACCCCACGATGCCGCTGCGCACTCCGAACACTGCCACCTGGACCCGGTTCCGCAGGTGCAGCTTGGCCATGATGCTGCCGAGGTGCTTCTTGACCGTCGCCTCGCTGAGGTGGAGGGTCCGGGCGATCTCGTCGTTCGACATTCCCTCCACGAGGTGCCCGAGCACGTCGCGCTCGCGACGGCTGAGCCGCTCGGAGCCACCGACCGGTGAACCGCCGGGATGGTCGGGCTGGGCGAACTCGGCGAGCACCTTCGCCGCGGTGGACGACGACATCACGGCCTCACCCCGCATGAAGCCCTGCAGCGAGTCGCGCAGACGTTCGGCCGTCTCGTTCTTGCTGAGGTAGCCGTGCGCCCCGTTGCGCAGCGCCTCGAAGACGTCCTCGCCGAGGTTCGACACGGTGAGCATCGCGATCCGGGGGTGCGGGTCGGCGGCCGTGATCTGGCGGGTGGCCTCGACGCCGCCGACGCCCTCCATGCGGACGTCCATCAGGACGAGGTCGGGCTTCAGCCGGCGGGCCAGCCGTACGGCCTCGGCGCCGTCGGACGCGGAGCCGACGACCTCGAACTCGTTCCACCGACCGAGCAGCGAGATCAGCCCGTCCCGGAACAGGGCGTGGTCGTCCACGACCAGGACCCGGATCGGCGCTGCGTCCATCACGACGCCCCCAGTTCCGCCGGAATGCCGGCGTGGTCGATCGCCCGGACGGGGGCCTCGGCGACCAGGAGGGTGCCACCGCGCGGTCCGGGCGAGAAGTGGACGCTGCCGTCCAGCTGGTGCATGCGCTCGGTCATGATCTTGATGCCCAGTCGGGAGTCGAGGATCCTCGCGGGGTCGAAGCCGGTGCCGTTGTCCTGCACCTCGAGCCGGATCCGGGTCTGGGAGCACCGCAGCCGCACGGCGACGTGCGAGGCCCGCGAGTGCTGCTGGACGTTGGCGAGGGCCTCACGGAGCACCCGGGCGAGCTGGGCCGCGATCGTGTGCGGGATGCAGTCCGCACACTCGTCCGCCTCGAAGGAGGTGGTGATCGCGAACTGCTGCGCGAAGCGGTCGACGAGGTTGCGCATCTGGTCGAGGAACACCCCCTCGAGGATCTCCGCGTCGGCGCGCAGCCCCAGCATCTGGTGCCGCAACGTGCGCTTGAGCGTCTCGACCATCGCGTCCAGGTTGCCGACGTCGTCGCCCAGCCGGGCCAGGTCGCGCTCGGTGACGTCGAGCTTGGTCAGGCCGACGTGCAGGCCGAGCGCCGCGACCTGCTGGGACAGGTCCGCGTGGAGTTCGTCGCTGAGCGGGCGGCGCTCCTCCAGCGCGCCGAGCTCGCGTTCGCGTCCGGTGAACTGCCAGCGACAGACCGCGTTGCCGAGGATCCGGCCCGCGGCGGCGAGGAAGTCGCGCTGCTCGTCGGTGAGGGTGAACGGCCCGTCGAAGCAGAGCAGGACGGCGCCGAGGTGGCGGTCGTCCGCATGCAGCGATGCGACCACTCCCGATTCGCCGAACCACTCCTTGAAGTCGTCGGGCAGCAGGGCCCAGGCCTCGTCGTGGAGGTGGTCGGCGGCGGAGACCGGCCATTCCTCCGGGTTCACCCACGGTTCACGGATGTGCTCGTGGGCCGGCATGCTCGCGAACGATTCGCCCAGCAGCGCGCGCTGCTCGTCGTCGCTGACCAGCACGAGCAGGTCCTCGCTCGCGTTGAGCAGGTAGGCCGGCGCGATCCTCGCACCCATCACGTCCCGCAGGATCGCCACGGCGTCGACGAAGGACGCGGCGCCTTCCGGGGACCAGGAGAGGGCGTCGTTGATCCGTACCAGTTCGGAGAGGTAGGAGCGGCCGTTGCTCACGCGCTGATGCTACTCGCGAGTACTCCGGATGCGAGTCAACTGGTTGACAAACTGAGTGTTAACCGGTTGACTATGTGGCATGACGACGATCACTGCGAGCCTCCACGAGCTCGTACACGCGATGGATGCCTACGCCGACCGCGAGCTGGTGCGACGCTTCGGGGCCGACCGGAACCTGCTGGAGTTCCTCGCCCCCCTGGCTGGCGGGCCGATGGACGTGACCCGGCTGGCCGGCAGCCTGAACCTGACCAAGGCCGCCGTGAGCAAGCGGGCGCCGCGGCTCGAGCAGGAGGGGTGGCTCACCGCGTCCGCGGATCCGGGACACGGCCGCAGGGTGGTGCTCACGCTCACTGCGCGGGGGCAGGAGTTCGTCCGAAAGGCCGGGGGGTCGCTCAACCAGCGGTTCCAGGCGCTCCTGGAGGAGGTCCTGATTGATCCGGACGACTTCCACGCCCAGCTGCGGACGCTCGTGGATGCGGTACGCGCGCTCGACGCCGACGCCGACGCCGACGCCGACGCCGACGCCCTGGCCGGGGTGCGGTCGTGACCACCCGGCGTCCGGGACGGCTCGGGGTCGTCCCCGCCGGGCTCAGTGCGGCAGCCGCCGTGCTCGCGACGACGACGAGCCTGTTCGGCCTGCTCTCCGCCTGGCCGTACGCCGCGGAGACGGCCAACTGGAGACTGCAGGCCTACGGGCAGGACCTCGGCAACTTCCTGGCCATCGTCGTGCTGGTGGCCGGCCTGCTCACCGCGCGACGGGGTTCGGTGCGCGGGGGCCAGGTCTGGGCCGGAGCGCTGGTGTACCTGGCCTACGCCTTCGTGATCTACGCGATGACCGTCCACTTCACCGCGCTCTTCCTCGCCTATGTCGCCGTGCTCGGGTTGTCGGTGTACAGCCTGGTCTTCGCGCTGCCGGGACGCCCGGAGCTGCGGCTGCCGCGGCGCCTGCGCCGCCTCGGCGCGGGGGTGCTCGGTGCCACGGCGGTGGCGTTCGCCCTCCTGTGGCTGTCGGCCATCCTCGGCGCGCTGGCGGCGGGTCGCCCGCCCGCCGACCTCGCCGAGGCGGGGCTGCCAGCGAATCCCGTGCACGTGATCGACCTCGCGCTCGTCCTGCCGGGCATGCTCATCGTTGCGGTCCGCTCCCGGCGCGGCGGTCTTGCAGCCGCCCTGCTGGCGCCGCTGCTGGTGTTCGCCGCGCTGATGGCGGCGAGCATCGTGGTGACACTGTTGCTCGGCGGCGCGCCGGCGGCGGTGGTGGCGGTGCTGGCCGCCGTCGCCCTGGTCAGCGCCGTCCTGGCCGGGCTGCTGCTGCGGGCCGGATCAGCCGAGCACCGAGCGGAGTTCGGCGAGGGCCTCGCGCTGCAGGTCGGCGAACTCGCGCTGCTCCGCGTCGGCGATCCAGCGGGTGAACGCGATGTGGAAGACGCTCAGCGTGACCTCAGCGGCGAGGATGGACCGGCCCTCGTCCGTGCCGCGGTCGGTGAACGCAGCGATCGTGGCGGCCTTCAGTGAGGCGAGCTTGAGCAACTCCCGCTCGCGCAGTGCCGGGTTCGCGCCCAGCACTGCGCTGCGCCGGCGAGCGAAAGCCTGCTGCTGCGGGGTGAAGTTCGCCGCGAGCGCGGTCAGTGCGGCGTCGACGAGCGCGGCGGTGTTGCTGCCGTCGGGAGCGGCGGCGATCCCCGCGACCAGGCTCTGTTCCAGGCGCTGCGAGCCGGCGAACAGCACCTCTCGCTTGTCCGCGAAGTAGCGGTAGAAGGTGCGTTCGGTGACGCCGGCGCGCTCCGCGATCCCGGCCACGGTGGCCTGCTCGTAGCCCTGCTCCTCGAACAGTTCCAGCGCGGCCGCACGCAATCGGTCGGCCGCTCCCGGTTGCCATCTGCTCATTGCCCCAGCATAAGTGATGGCAGATACTGACGTCGCGAGGTACTCTGATGTCAGAACCTGACATGAGAGAAGGTAGCCATGAACGTCTTCGTGACCGGGGCATCGGGCTGGATCGGCTCCGCCGTTGTGCCCGAACTGCTCACCGCCGGACATTCCGTCCGGGGTCTCGCCCGCTCCGAGCGCTCGGCGGCGGCGCTGCGCGCGGCGGGCGTAGAGCCCGTCGCGGGCGACCTCGACCAGCTCGACGTGCTGCGCACCGCAGCCGAGGCTGCGGACGCCGTGATCCACCTCGCCAACAAGCACGACTGGTCGGACCTGGCCGCGACGAACCGAGCCGAGCGAGCCGCCGTCCAGACCTTCTGCGATGCGCTGGAAGACTCCGGCAAGCCCTTCCTGTTGGCGTCCGGAACCGCGATCCCGGTCGGTCACACCCTCACCGAACTGGACGCCAACCCGGCATCGGGCCCGGATGCGCCGCGCGGCGGCACCGAGGCGCTCGCGATCGAATACGCCACCCGCGGCGTGCGCAGCGTCGCCCTGCGGTTCGCGCCCAGCGTCCACGGTGCGGGGGGAGACCACGGCTTCCTCGCGCTGCTCGTGCAGGCAGCTCGCGATCACGGTGCGGCCGGCTACGTCGGCGACGGCTCCAACCGCTGGACCGCCGTGAACCGCCTCGACGCCGCCGGCATGGTCGCGCTCGCGCTGGAGAAGGCCACACCCGGCTCGGCGGCGCACGCCGCCGCGGAGGTGCTGACCACCCGCCAGATCGCGGAGGCGATCGGTGCGACCCTGGGCGTGCCGACGGTCCCGGTCGCACCGGAAGCGGTGGCGGAGCACTTCGGCTGGCTCGGTCCCATCTTCGCGATGGACCTGCCCGCGTCCGCCGACCTCACCCGCGAGCGGCTCGGCTGGGTTCCGACCCACCCGACGCTCGCCGAGGACCTCGCCGCGGGCGCGTACACATCCTGATTCCATCGCCGCCTCCGCCCGGCTCGCGGGCCGTCGCAGGGCTCCTGTCGGCGGCCGGTGGGAGCATGGCCGTGTCATGAGTTCCTCGGCCCGCCACCGCACCCTCTGGCCGGCCCTCGCCCTCGCGGCCGTCGTGGCCCTGGTGATCGTGGCCGTGGTCTGGCTGTCCGGGCGCGGCGGGACGGACACCTCCGGGCCCGGCAACACGCTGATGACCAGCACGGCGGTCGAGATCGAGGCCGCGCGGACCCAGCTCGACCAGTTGCCCGTGGCAGACCGGCCCCGGTCCTCCAGCGGCTACCGCCGGGACGCGTTCGGCGATGCGTGGACCGACACCGACGGCAACGGCTGCAACCAGCGTGACGACGTGCTGCTGCGTGACGTGGTGAAGTCCGAGCCGTACCGGGTCGGTCGGCAGGGCGGCTGCGACCACGACGTGCTCGCGGGCACCTGGATCGACCCGTACACGGGGGAGTCGATCGCGCTGACCGACGCCAAGCAGGGATCGCAGGCAGAGAAGGTGCAGATCGACCACATCGTGCCGCTCAGCGTCGCCTGGCGCTACGGCGCGAACACGTGGACCGACGCCCGGCGCCTGGCGTTCGCCAACGACCTGCGCGAACTGGTCGCATCGGGCGGGGCGTCCAACCAGTCGAAGGGCGGTTCGGACGCCTCACAGTGGCAGCCGGTGCGGGCTGCCCGGTGCGGCTACGCGGTCCGCTACGTCGCGGTGAAGTCGGCCTACGCCCTGCCCACCGACGCCACCGAGAAGCGCGCCCTGCAGGACATGCTCGCCACCTGCCCGTGAGCGGTCACGGGTCGGGCCTCAGCGCCGGGCGCGCAGGGCCCGGACGGCGGGCGGCACGAGCGCGACCAGCCAGACCAGCCCGATCAGGACGCCGAAGCCGAGCACGTAGTCGCGGTCGAGCAGGGACGGGTTGTCCGGACGCCGGCCCAGTCCGCTGAGGAACGGCGCGGCGACGAGCACGAGCAGCAGGTTGACCAGCGCGGCCGACTCCACGGCCCGACGCCACGCCGCGGGGATCACCCGGCCCAGGCCGATCGCTGTGACCACCACGACCGGGACCGCGAGCAGGTCCACGACCAGCGGACCGCCCGCCCACCAGGTCAGGAACCCCACCGGGCCGGGGTTGTCGTGCAGCACCTGTTCGAGCACCAGCAGGCCGCCGTAGAGAACGGTCAGCGCGCCGGCGGCGGCCAGGATCAGGCGTGCCCGGCCGGCCGTGCGCAGGGCGTGGGTGACGTCGACGAACTGGGTGCCCAGCCAGGCCCGGGGTCTCGACAGGCCCGACCGGCCCCGGGGTGGGCGCGACGTGTCGGGCGACGGGCTCGATCCGGAGTCGTTGGTCATCGCTGCACCTCGATCCTGTTCACCCATTTCGTCTGCAGCGCCCCGGGGCGGTTCGGCGCGATCAGCCGCAGCGGGTAGCCGTGGTCGGGCGCGAGGGCGTCCCCGTTCACCCGCAGCGCGAGCAGCGTCTGGGGGTCGCCGAGGGTGCCCGGCCCGACCGTGCTGCGGCCGTAGCCGCCCCGGTCGGGGGAGGACACCACCACGAGGCTGACCGCGCCCGGGGCGTCGATGAGGTCGGCCAGGCGCACGCCCTCCCAGCGAGCCCACGCGTTCCAGCCCTCCACGCACGCGATCGGCAGGTACGCCTCGCGCTGGGGGAGGGCGGCCATCTGGGCGAGCGTGAAGCTCTGCGTCCGGTCGCCGTCGACCACCTCGAGGCTCCAACCGTCCGTCGCGGTGACGCCCGCGGCGGCCGCGCTCCGGTTCACCGGCACCCCCTGCGGCCCGTCCCCGGACCGCTGCGACAGCACCCCCAGCGGACGCAGGAACGGCAGCTTGTCCCCGGCCGTCGCCATCGCCGCGAGCAGGGACGCAACGCCCGCCAGCCCCAGCACCTGTCGCCGGCCCAGGCCCGAGGAGACCGGCTCCGCGTCCGGGCGCCCCAGCTCACGGCGCACCACAGGGAGCTGCACCGCCACGTGCACCGCGATCGCGCCGATCGCGAGCCACGCCACCGCGTAGTGCACGGGCGGGAAGTAGAAGCCGAAGGCGTACACCTCGGCCACGTTCAGCAGGCCGGTGACCAGCTCGAAGACCGCGGACGCCACGAGCACCAGCACCGAGGCGCGTTCGGCCATCCGCAGCACCCCGCCGATCAGCGGACGCTTCCAGAACCGCGGCGCCACCGACCACAGCTTCACCGCCAGCAGCGGGATCGACGCGATGCCGCTGGTCACGTGCAGCCCCTGGCTGAGTGCGTATCCCCAGGCGGGTTGTGACGGCAGCAGCGTCGAGTGCTGGTGCAGGTGGCTGATCAGGCCGGTGAGGAAGCACAGCGTGAAGCTCAGGCCCAGGGCGGTGCCGACCCGCGCGCTCAGCCACGCCCCGCGCGCCTGCCGCGGGTACCAGCCCGGACGCGGCAACTCAGGCACCGGGAACCTCCCAGCGTCGGGTCGTGCGCAGCTCAGCCTGCCAGCGGCGCGCGGCCCGCCAGACACCGGTCACCTCGAAGCCCGTGCAGGCGGCCAGCGGCTCGAGCGCAGCGACCGGCACGCGCGACCACGGGAACGGCTCGGAGGCCTGGCCTTCGGTGAACAGCCGGACCTGGTCGGTGCGGATGCTGTGGCCCTCGGCGGCGAGGTCGAGAACCACGCTGCCGCCGTCCGACAGCAGCCGGCGGCACCGGTCCAGCAGACGCACCGGGTCGCCGCCGATGCCGATGTTGCCGTCGGCCAGCAGGATGTGCCGCCAGTGACCCTCGCGAGGCAGTCGCTCGAACACGTCCCTGCGCAGTACGGACGCGCCGCGCGAGCGGGCCAGTTCCACCGCCGCAGGACTGATGTCGATGCCCAGTGCGGGGCGTCCGCGGCTGGTCAGCGCAACGGTCAGCCGACCCGGGCCGCAGCCGACGTCGAGGGTGGGGCCGTCACAGCGCTCCAGCAGCGCCCTGTCTCCGGGCATCTCCTCGCGCCGCCAGTGCCGGACCGGCACTTCGTGGCGCAGCGTGCCGATCTCGGCCCACAGCCGGTCGCCGCCCAGGCAGAGACCGTACAGGTCCATGGCCGCGGTCACCGGACCGGCTCCGGCTCGGGCAGCAGGACCCGGGCGAGCCGGGCGAACCGGCCATCGCCGGACGCGGCGAGCACCACGTCGGCGAGCGTGTCCACGTCGGTGAGCGCGGGGGCGAGTTCGACCCGGTGGCACTCGGCCCGAAGCGCGGCGAGCGTATCCGCGCCGGTGGTCGCCAGTGACATCGGCACTCCGGCCAGGCAGCGCGCGGCTCCCGCCCGGCGCAGGCCGAGCACCCACCAGCCGCCGTCGGTGGCCGGGCCGAGCACGGCGTCCGCTCCGTCGGGTGAACTGATCCGCTCCGACAACCTGACCAGTTGGTCCGCGGTCACCTGCGGAGTGTCCATGCCCACCTGCACGCAGCCGCCGAAGGCCCCGGCAGCGTCGGCGTGCGCGTGCACGAGCCGCTCGGCCAGGCCCGTCCCGCGCTGGGGAATCACGCGCAGCCCGCGGAGTCGCTCGGCCAGCGCGTCCCGGGCGACCGCGGACCGAATCTCCCCGGCCAGCGCGACCACGACGCGTCCGCCCGTGGTGGCGGCGGCGAGCGTGCAGGCGTCCAGCGTGTCCAGCAGGGCAGCCGCGGCGAGCGCCGCGGCCTGGTGCGGTGTGAACGGGCCGATCAGCCGCGTCTTCACCTGGCCCGGTACGGGCGCTTTCGCCACGACCAGCAGCACCGGGGGCCTCATGCCGGGCTCCCGCCCCGGGCGAGCAGCACCGTCGCGAAATCGTGCAGCGCGCGGGCGGTGCCCCGCAGGCTGCCGGTCACCTTCGAGCGCCCTCCCGTGCGCGGGTGGTAGGGCACGTCGAACTCGGTGACCCGCCAGCCGGCCGCGCGGGCTCGCAGCAGCGTCTCGAGCGGGTAGCCGAAGCGCCGGTCGGCTACGCCGAGCGCCAGCAGGGACTCGCGGCGCGCGACCCGCACGGGAGCGATGTCGTGCAGCGGGAGGCCAGAGTTCCACGCCAGCGTCGCGGCGAGCACCCGGTTTCCGAGTTGGGCGTGCCACGGCCAGGCGGCCGCGTTCACTGGACGCCGGCACCCGCACGCCAGGTCGGTGGTGCCGTCGCGGACGGCTGCCACCAGGGGGATGACATCGGCGGGGTCGATCGAGCCGTCCCCGTCCAGGACGGCGACGATGTCGGCGCTCGCCGCGGTCAGCCCCGCGTGTACCGCGGATCCGTAGCCGCGGCGGGGCTCGGTGACCACCCTCGCCCCGGCCGCGGCGGCGACGTGGCGGGTGCGGTCAGTCGAGCCGTTGTCGGCGACTACCACCCGCCACTCGGCCGGAACCCGGGCGAGCAGGGCGGGCAGCGACGCTTCCTCGTCGAGGCACGGCAGCACAAGTTCGACGCTCATGCAGCGAAGCTAGGGCGGCGCCTGCCGCGGTCGGCGGGCCGTGGGCTTACCGGCACCTTGCCGGGTCAGGCCAAGTCTTACCGAATCCTTTCGGCGAGCCCCGCGCCGGTGATCTGCCGGACGATCGGCCCTAGCCTCGGCCCGTGACCCGGCTGGAGACTGCTGCGCCACCGGTGACCCGGTTCGACCGCCTGGATGTGCTGCTTCCGGCGGGTGCGCTGGTGCTGGTGGTGCTCGCGCACGTCGTGGGCAGGGCGCTGGACGCGTCCGGGGTGATCCTGCTGCTGCCGTTCCCGCCGATCTACGCCACCTGGGCCCCGCACGTCGGGGCGGGCACGTTGCCGGCACTGGCCTGTGTCGGGCTGGCGATCTGGCTGCAGCGGAGCCGGCTGCCCTGGCGGCGGCTGCTGGTCGTCGCCTGGGCCGTGGGCCTGGGCTGGATCTTCTCGCTGGCGTCGATCGACGGCAACTGGGCCACCGAGATGCTCTCCCCGCACGAGTACCTGCACGACCTGCCGAAGATCGCCGACCCGTGGACGTTCCTGCGCACCTTCACCGACTTCATCGTCGGCGTCCACGGTGCCTGGACCACGCACGTGTCGGTGCACCCGCCGCTGGCCACGCTGGTGTTCTGGGTGCTCGACCGGATCGGTCTGGGCGGCCCGGCGTGGGCGGGCCTGTTCTGCATGGTCGTCGGGTCGCTCGCGCTGCCCGCGCTGGCGGTGGCCGTCCGCGACCTCGGCTCGCCGCTGGTCGCCCGTCGGCTGCTGCCCTTCGGTGCGGTGTTCCCCGGCGCGGTCTGGATCGGGGTGTCCGGGGACGCCGTCTTCGCGGGCGTCTCGTGCGTGGCGCTGGCCCTGTGCGTGCGCGGCGCGCTCACCGGCCGCTGGTGGGTCTCCGCGCTCGGCGGCCTCGGCGCGGGGGCGATGGTGTACCTGTCCTACGGGCACGCGCTCTACCTGCTGGTGTTCGCGGTGGCGGCCTGGCTGAGCGCACGCCGGGTCGGTGCGTCCGGGGCGCTGCGCGCCACGCTGGTCAGCGTCGCGGGGATCGGCGTCGTGGTGGCGTTCTTCACCGCCGCGGGCTTCCGGTGGTGGGCGGCGCTGCCGAAGGTGAACGCGCGCTACTACGAGGGGATCGCCTCTGCACGCCCGTACAGCTACTTCGTCTGGGCGAACCTGGCCGCGCTGGTGGTGTGCGCGTCCCCGCTGGTCGTGCTGGCGCTGCGCTGGGCCGCCCAGCGGTGGCGCGAGCCTGCCGCACTGCTCGCGCTCGCCGGGCTGGCTGTGGTGCTGCTCGCCGACCTGAGCGGCTTGTCCAAGGCCGAGACCGAGCGGATCTGGCTCACCTTCGCGGCCACGATCTGGTGCGCGGCCGGACTGGCGCCGCGACGCTGGCGATTGCCGGGCCTGCTTGCCGCAGCGGGGTGGGCCCTTGCCGTGAACCACCTGCTGCTGACTGAATGGTGAACGAGGAGGTGGCATGAAGAGCGTCCTGGTCGTCGACGACGACCCGACCACCCGGGAGGTGCTGCAGCGCTACCTCACCCGGGCCGGGTTGAGCGTGCTCGAGGCGGCTGACGGGGTGACCGCGCTGGAGGTGTTCCGCACCGGCCAGCCCGACCTGGTCGTCCTCGACCTGATGCTGCCCGGCATGGACGGGCTCGACGTGTGCGACCGGCTGCGCCGGCACAGCCAGGTGCCGATCATGATGCTCACCGCGCTGGGCAGCGAGTCCGACCGGGTGGTGGGGCTCGAGCAGGGCGCCGACGACTACGTCGTGAAGCCGTTCTCACCGCGCGAGGTGACCCTGCGCGTCCAGAAGCTGCTCGAGCGCGCGCTGCCGCCCGGCCTGGGCCAACGCACTCTCAGGGACGACAACCTGGTGGTGGACGAGCGCTCCCGGACCGCGACCGTGGACGGGCTGGACCTCGACCTGACCACCCGCGAGTTCGACCTGCTGGCCTTCCTGCTGGCGAACCCGAACCAGGCGTTCAGCCGTCCCGAGCTGCTGGAGCGGGTCTGGGACTGGAAGTTCGGCGACGACTCCACCGTCACCGTCCACGTCCGCCGGCTGCGGGCGAAGATCGAGGTGAACCCGTCCCGGCCGTTACGGCTGCAGACCGTGTGGGGCGTGGGCTACCGCTACCAGCCGGTGAAGCCATGAGCACCACCGACCTGCTGCACATCGCGCCGTGGGCGGCGCTGAGCTGTCTGGTCTCGATCAGCCTGCTGTGGCTGTTGCTTCAGGTGTTGAAGGACCGCCCCTTCTGGTCGCTGGCCGTGCTCGTCGCCGTCCCGCTGCTCAGCGCGCTGGGGTTCGTGGTCGCGATCAGCGGCTTCATGTTCACCCCGCAGCTGGGCTGGACGCTGGTCACCTGCCTGCTGATCGGGGTGATGCTGGGACCGGGCACGGTGTGGATCGGGCAGCAGTTCGCCCGCCGCGTGCTCGAGGTGGAGACCCGGCGGGCGGAGGAGCGCGCACGCGACCAGGTGCGGCGCGAGCTGGTCGCCTGGGTGAGCCACGACCTGCGGACGCCGCTGGCCGGCATCCGGGCGATGGCGGAGGCGCTGGAGGACGAGGTGGTCAGCGAACCGGCCGACGTCAGCGAGTACGGAGCCAGGATCTCGAGGGAGACCGCGCGGCTGGGCGGGATGGTGGACGACCTGTTCGAACTCTCCCTGATCAACAGCGGTGCGCTGCACCTGGTGCCGGAGCCACTGCCGCTGGACGCGCTGGCCCGCGAGGCTGCGACCGGTCTGGGGCCGCTGGCCACCGCGCGGCAGGTTGGCCTGGAGGTGCGGGTGGACCCGCTGGTGTGCCAGGGCAGCGGCAAGGAGGTCGAGCGGGTGGTGCACAACCTGCTGATCAACGCGGTACGGCACACGAGCGCGGGAGAGACCGTGTCGGTGACCGGCGGCAGGGACGGCGACTCGGTGTGGCTGTCGGTGACCGACGGCTGCGGCGGCATTCCCGCCTCCGACCTGCCCAGGGTCTTCGACGTGGGGTTCCGCGGCACGGCGGCACGCTCGCCCGAGGCCGAGCCGCTGGGTGCAGGGGCCGGCCTGGGCCTGGCGATCGCCCGCGGCCTGATCACCGCCCAGTCCGGGGAGTTGCACGTCCACAACGTCCCCGGTGGCTGTTGCTTCCGGCTGAGCCTTCCCGCCGCCTGAACCCGGATCTGCCGGGCGACTATTGATCGGAGCGCGATGTCACTGACACGGGTGCACAACCTGTCCATCTCCCTGGACGGCTTCGCCACGGGGGAGCCGCAGTCGGCCGAGGCCCCGTTCGGGCACGCGGGGCAGCGGCTGCACGAGTGGATGTTCGCGACGCGCTTCTGGGATGCGGGCGGATCGACCGGGATCGACGACGTGTTCGCCGAGCGGCACAGCGTCGGCATCGGCGCCGAGATCATGGGCGCGAACAAGTTCGGTCCGCCGGGCTGGCAGGACGATCCGGACTGGAGGGGCTGGTGGGGCGTCGACCCGCCGTTCCACACCCCGACCTTCGTGCTCACCCACCGGCCCCGGCCGGCCATCGTGATGGAGGGCGGCACCACGTTCCACTTCCTGGACGCGACGGTGCAGGAGGCGCTGGAGACCGCCCGGGCGGCGGCCGGCGGCCTGGACGTCCGGGTCGGCGGAGGCCCGAGCGTGGTGCGGGACTTCCTCGCCGCCGGGTTGATCGACCAGATGCACCTCGTCCAGGTGCCGATCGTGCTCGGCCGCGGCGTCCGGCTCTGGGACGGACTGGAAGGCCTCGAGAGGGACTACGACATCGAGGCCGTCTCCTCGCCCAGCGGCGTCACGCACCTCACGTTCACGCGGAAGACCGTCCCGCGGGCGAGCCGTCCCGAGGAGGACCTGCCGTGAGCTGGCTGCCCGCAGGATTCGTCCATCCCGCCCGGGTGCCGGTCGGGCCCGACCACCACCTGCGCCCGATCCGCGGCTCCGACGCCGAGCAGGACCTGCCCGCCGTGATGGGCTCCCGGCCCCGGCTCTGGTCGATCTACGGCGAAGCGTGGGGCTGGCCGCCGGTGGCGATGACGCTCGAGCAGGATCGCGAGGACCTGCTCCACCACGAGCGTGAGATCGAAGCGCACGAGTCCTTCAACTACGCCCTGTTCGACGAGCCGGAGACCGAGCTGATCGGGTGCGTCTACATCGACCCTCCCGAGAAGACCGGAGCCGACGCGGAAGCGTCCTGGTGGGTGCGCGAGGAGTACGTCGGCAGCCGGGTCGAGGCACTGCTGGACGACCTGGTTCCCCGATGGCTGAACGAGGACTGGCCGTTCCGGGCCGTACGGCTGATCGGCCGCGACCTCACCTGGCGGGAGTGGATGGACCTGCCCCGGATCGAGTCCTGAGCGGGTTCCGGCTCATCGAGGACCACCGCGCCGCCGGTGCTGCCCGTCTGGTGTCCGGCCGCGGGGATGGGTGGCCGGCACGGGCACGAACCGGGACGTGAGACTGCTCGCAACGACCGGCCGGGACCGGGCGCCGGGGCCGTCCGTGCTCACTTCGCGCAGGACGCCGGCCGGGACGAGCGCGAGCCACCAGGCCAGTGCCAGCAGCATCCCGCCGAGCGCGTCGCTGGGCCGGTGCCAGCCGGCGAGGACGGTGGCGCCGGAGGCGATGGCCGCCAGCAGCATGATCGGGGGCGCGAGGCGTCGGGCGAGTCGCGGCGTCATGGCGGTGAGCAGCGCGAGTGCCAGCGCCGTCGCGATCGTGGAATGCCCGCTGGGGAACGATCCGCTGAGGATCACGGGCCCGCCGTGGACCTGCGCCCACCAGGCAGGGTTCAGGAGGTCCAGGGGGCTCGACAGCGGCGCCACCGGGTCTCCCTGCCGTCCCGGCAGCGCCACCTTGAGCACTTCGGCGGTGGCCACGGAGAGGAGCCCGGCGAGCATCGCGAGGGACGCGGCGGCGCCTCGATGCGACCGGACGGCAAGCACGATCACGCTCGCCGATCCGATCACCAGCAACGGGATGATCAGGGTCTGCATCGCGTCGCCGACCGGGTCGGACAGGCCCGGGATATGGGAGACGGCCCCGAGTACGCCCGCGTCCAGAGCGAGCCCGGCCGGGGTCCACACCGCGAGCAGATAGACCAGGGCACCGATCGCTGCGACCAGCGCCGCGGGGCCCACGCCTGACTTCCGACGACTCGTCGTCATGGGGCAACGGTGCGTCGAAGGACTCTCCAGGCCCTGAGTACCGGCTGTGGATCCGCTGTGCGGATACGCGTTTCTACGGTGCTGCGGCGGGCTCGTCCGGTCGTGGCCGTGGACGGCTCAGTTGCGCATCCCGGCGCTGGCGAACTCCCGGACGCCGACGTCGAACGGCACCAGGGCTGCGAAGCCGAGTTCGTCCCGGATCCGGCGGGGGTCGGCCACCACGTGGCGGACGTCGCCGGGGCGGCCGCCGCCGACCACGACCGGGGACGGGCCGTGGCAGGCCCGGGACAACTCTGCGGCGAGCTCGCCGACGCTGCGTGGGTGGCCGGAGGCGACGTTGTACGCGCGGTGTCCCGGTTCTCCGTCGGCCTCAAGGGCCAGCACGTTCGCGCGGGCGACGTCGGCGACGTGGATGAAGTCACGCATCTGGCGGCCGTCCTCGTACACCCTCGGCGGGTCCCCGGCGGCGAGCGCGGAGCGGAAGATGCTGGCCACCCCGGCGTAGGGGGTGTCTCGTGGCATGCCGGGCCCGTACACGTTGTGGTAGCGCAGGCTGACCCCGCGTCCGCCGGCCTGCTCGACCCAGGCCACGGCGAGGTGCTCCTGGGCGAGCTTCGTCGCGGCATAGGCGTTGCGGGGGTCGGGCGTGGCGTCCTCGGGTACCAGGGCCCAATCGACCGGGGCGCCGCACTCGGGACATGGCGGGTCGAACCGCCCGTCCTCGAGGTCGGAGGCGGTGCGAGGCCGGGTCGTGACCACGCCGTGGCTCGGGCAGCTGTGCCGGCCGCCCCCGTAGACCACCATCGAGGAGGCCTGGACGAGCCGACCCACGCCGGCCCGGGTCATGGCCGACAGCAGCGCCGCGGTGCCGACCACGTTGTGCTGGGCGTAGTCGGGGGCGTCATGGACGGTCAGCCCGAGCCCGACCATCGCCGCCTGGTGGCACACCGCGTCCACGCCGTTGAGCAGGGACGCGAGCCCGCCCTCGTCCCGGACGTCCACGCGGTGCACGCCCTCGGGCAGCACCGAGGACTCGCCGTGTGCCCGATCGAGGAGCACGTCCAGCCCGACCACCTGGTGGCCGCGTTCGCGCAACTGCCGGACGATCTCGCTCCCGATGAACCCCGCAGCGCCGGTGACCAGAACTCGCATGCGCCCAGTCCACCGCGGCAGGCACGCGCAGGCGAGGGCCCAGGGCGATCGGAAAGAACTCGGTAAGGAGTGTCACCGGTCCCTGACCCCAGGGACGGTTCGCCTGTGGCCCACAGCGCCGGTGGACGAAAAGGGGACGGTTCTCGTTTTCGTCCACCATCACGGGTTGGGCGGGGTGGACGATAAGGGGACGGTTCTCGTTTTCGTCCACCACCAGGGGTTGTGGCGAGAGCTCTCGTGGACCGCAAGAGGAACCGTCCCCTTTTCGTCCAACGAGCGGGCCGGAACCTCGAGACCACAGAAATCCGACCAGCTCGATCAGGCGACTGCGAAGCTGGGCATCACCCGCTGCTGGGCGTGGGTGAGGCCCGGGGAATGGGCGAGGCGGAACCGTCCCTCCCGGTACGGTGTCCCGGCGTCGGCGAGGTCGATCGACCACCAGGCCGCGTCCAGGTCGTGCACGTGGCCCGGAGCCACCGCGGACGCGAGGGCTGCGGCTGCGGAGGTGCCGAGCTCGGATTCCATCATCGAGCCGACCATCACCTCCAGGTCGGCGGCGAAGGCTTCCTTCGCGATCTCGAGCCCCGCGTACAGGCCGCCGCACTTGGCCAGCTTGATGTTCACGATGTCGCCGGCGCCCGCGTCGATCGCCCGGTGCAGGTCATGGACGCCGAACACCGACTCGTCCAGGACGATCGGCACCCCGAACCGGCGCCGCAGCTCGGCGTGCCCGGCCAGGTCCCACGCGGGTAGCGGCTGCTCGAGGAACTCCAGCCCGACCCCGGCGGCGAGCATCGCCTCCACCGCGGCGGACGCCCCCGCGAGATCCCAGCCCTGGTTGGCGTCCAGCCGCACCGGGACGCCCGGCACCGCCGCATGGATCGCGATCACCCGGTCGATGTCGGACGGGTCCAGCCCGACCTTGATCTTGGCCCGGTCGAAGCCGGCCGACGCGAGCCGCTCCGGGCTCCACGCGCCGCCGTCGGCCGAGATCGTCACGTCGGTGCGTACCGAGTCCACTTGTCCGCCCAGGAAGGCGGACAAGGTCACTCCGGACGCGCGTGCCAGCAGGTCCACCACGGCGATCTCGCACGCGGCCCTGGCCCCGCCGTTGCCGACGACCGCGCGTTCCAGGAGGCGGACGGCCGAGTCGGGCTCGGCGCCGGCGGGATCGAAACCCACCAGCGCGTCGGCCAGCGGCCCGCGCACGCATGCCTCGATGCTCTCCAGTGATTCGCCGGTCACCCGCCACACCTGCGGTGCCTCGCCGTAGCCGCTGTGCCCGTCCGCGTCGGTGACCCGCACCACAACGCTGGACACCTGGCTGGTCCGTCGCAGCGCGGTGACGAACGGTGTGTGCAGGTCCCGCACCAGTCGGGCGGTCGCGACGGCGGTTATCCGTGACATCTGTTCCAGTGCTCCCAGGTGATCGCGCTGAGCCGGGCGACCAGGTCGGTGCCCGCGGCGGGGTCGAGGTTGTGGGTGGTGCAGACGGCCAGCACGTACGGCGGTGCGGACGTCGCACGCACCAGCGCCACGTCGTGGTTCACGCCCGGCACCCAGCCGCCCTTGCTCGCGCTCCAGGTGCCGGCCGGCAGGCCCGCAGGAATCATGCCGCGGTGCTGCTGGCGGGCGAGGATGGCGAGCGCGGCGTCAGCGTCTTCGTGGCCGAGCAGAGTCCCGTCCGCCAACCCGCCGATCAGGGCCGCCAACCCGGCCGCGGTCACCGTGTTGGTGATGCCGGCCGCCTGCGCCCCGGTGTCGCCGATCAGCCGGTCCAGCCGCAGCGACCGGTCCAGCCCTGCCGCAGCCAGGAAGCGCCGCACGCTGTCGAACCCGAGCCGTTCCACCAGCAGATCCATCGCGATGTTGCTCGACGTCGTGATCATCGCTCCGGCGAGCTGCATGAGGTCGACCTCGGTGCCGAGCCGCGCCCACGTCTCGTCGTCCTGGTCGTCGGACTGCAGCAACCGGAACGACCCTCCCGCTGCGCTCTCGAAGTCGTCGTGCACCACCACGCTCCCGGACGCAGCCGGCAGGCCGGCCGAACGGTCGGCGAGCAGCGCGCACAGCACCGCCGACTTGACCGTGCTGGCGGCGTAGTGGGGCAGGTCGGGATCACGGGTCACCGGCTCACCGGACGGTGGTGCCAGCACGAGCGAGAAGGTTCCGACGCGCCCGTCGAGTTCGGCATCCCACGCGCGGCGGAGGTCCTCGGCGAAGGTGTTCGGCACAATCACACAACATACGCACAACCGGGCAGTGCGAGGAGTACCGTCCGGTTCAGGAACCCCAGAGGTGAGGCGCCCATGTCCGGTTTCACCCTTTCTGGCTGTGAACTCGGAGTGGCCACCGCTGCGACCCAGATCGAGGGTGGCGCCGCGGACACCACCTGGCATCGCTGGGCCGCGGCCGACCGCATCACCGACCACTCCACCCCGGCGCGGGCCGCCGATCACTGGAACCGGGTCGAGCAGGACGTCGCCCTGCTCGGCGAGCTGGGCGTTCGGCACTACCGGATGGGTCTGGAGTGGGCGCGGATCGAACCGTTGCGCGGGCAGTTCGACCCGGCAGGGTTCGCTCACTACCGCGACGAGTTCACCCGGCTGCGTGATGCCGGCATTCGTCCGCTGGTCACTTTGCACCACTTCAGCGAGCCCGGCTGGTTCGCGGACGCCGGGGGTTGGCTCGCCCCGGATGCCGTGCCGACCTTCCTGCGTTTCGCCGAGGCCGTGGTGAGCGAGTTCGCCGACCTGGTCAGCGACTGGATCACGATCAACGAACCCACCGTCTACGCCAGCCACGCCTACCTGTGGGGGCTGTGGCCGCCGGGGGAGACGTCCGCCTACCGGCGCGCGCTCGCCGTCACACAGGCGCTGGTGGACGCGCACCTGGCCGCCTACCCGATGATTCACCGGCTGTGCCCGGACGCGAAGGTCGGCGTCGCGCACCACCTGCGGGTGTTCGGGCCGCGGAGCCCGCGCAACCCGCTGCACCGGGGCGCCTCCGCGCTGTCCCGCTACCTGTTCCAGGATGCGCTGGTCGAGGTGATGGCCACCGGGCGGAGCAGGCCTCCGCTGCGCCGGCCCAAGGCCGTGGTTCCGGGTCGCTACTACGACTTCCACGGGATCAACTACTACACGCGCAGCACCGTCGCCGGCCTGGCCGACGGGACGGCGGCGAACGTGCCGGTGAACGACCTCGGCTGGGAGGTGTACCCGCGCGGCATCGTCGAGCTGGCGCGGTGGATGCACGCCCGCTGGCCGGGCCCGATCTGGATCACGGAGAACGGCACGGCCGACGCGGCCGACGCCTTCCGTTCGCGCTACGTCTACGAGCACCTCGCCCAGATCGCCGCGTCCGACCTTCCGATCGAGCGCTACTACCACTGGTGCTTCACCGACAACTTCGAGTGGGCCGAGGGTGAGGGCGCGCGGTTCGGCCTGGTCGACCTCGATTTCGGGACGCAAGTGCGCACCGTCCGCGAGTCAGGCCGGTTCTACGCCGATATCATCGCGAACCACGGCGTGACCGACGCGGCGTACGACCGCTGGGTCGCCGGGCAGGAGTACCCAACCAACGGCGAGGACGGCTGATGACGACGGGTGAGCTGGTGGAGGTGATCCCGGGCAGCGCGCCCGGTGGTGCCGGTCCCGCATTCCACCTGCTCGGCGCGGGCATCAGCTACGTGGTCCGGGTGACCCGCTATGGCCATCTCGAGCAGGTGTACTTCGGACCCGCGCTCGGCCGCCTGGGCAGCCAGGATGACCTCGAGCCGCTGCTGGTCAAACAGGCGGGGGACTCCTCAGGGGTGAAGTACCACGAGGGCGACGACAGCTACTGCCTCGACTACGTCCCGCTGGACTGGTCGGGCTGGGGCAAGGGCGACTACCGGCTGCCGGCCGCGGAACTGAAGCACCCGGACGGCAGCTTCGTCACCGACTTCCGCTACACCGGCCACCACGTCCACGCGGGGACGGTGCCGTGTGAGGACGGCCTGCCCACCGCCCACGCGGAGCCGGGTCAGTGCGCGACGCTGGAGATTCAGCTCGTCGACGGCAATCTTCGTATCACCTTGTACTACACGATCTTCGCTGCGGCCAACACCGTCACCCGGCGGGCCGTGCTCGCCAACGAAGGCTTCGCCCCGGTGTCGATCCGCAAGCTGATGAGCCAGCAGGTCGATCTCCCCGACCGCGGGTTCGACCTGGTCACGTTCGACGGCGCCTGGATCACCGAGGCGCATCGGCACATCCGTCCGCTCGCCCCGGGGATCTACGTCAATTCATCGGTCACCGGCTTCTCCAGCAACCGGCACAATCCCGGTGTCCTGCTGGCCCGCAGGGGCACCGGCGAGGACCACGGCGAGGTCTACGGCTTCAACCTCGTGTACTCCGGCAACCACTACACGGCCGTCGAGCTGAGCCAACGCGACCAGGTGCGGGTGATGTCGGGGATCAACCCGGTCGGCTTCGAGTGGGACCTCGGACCGGGGGAGTGGTTCGAGACGCCGGAGGCGGTGCTCTCCTACTCCCGCGACGGCTACAACGGGCTGTCGGCGAACCTGCACGCCTTCGTCAGCGACCACATCGTGCGCGCCGAATGGGCCGGACGCGAGCGTCCGGTGCTGCTGAACAACTGGGAAGGCACCACCTTCGCCTTCGACCACCGCAAGGTGGTGGGCATGGCGCGGCAGGCGAAGTCGCTGGGGGCGGAGCTGTTCGTGCTGGACGACGGCTGGTTCGGCGCCCGCGACCACGACCGCGCCGGCCTCGGCGACTACACCGTGAATCCCCGGAAGCTGCCGAAGGGGCTGGAGGGCCTGGCTGCCGACGTCCGTGGGCTCGGGCTGGAGTTCGGGCTGTGGTTCGAGCCCGAGATGGTGAATCCCGACTCCGATCTGTACCGCGCGCACCCGGACTGGGCAATCCAGCTGCCCGGACGCGAACCTGCGATGGGGCGGCACCAGCTGATCCTCGACCTGACCAGGCCGGAGGTGCGCGACTACATCGTCAGCCAGGTCGGCGGAATCCTCGACCGGGTGCCGATCAGCTACGTGAAGTGGGACGCGAACCGCACCTTCACCGACGTCTGGTCGCGATCCTGCCCGGCGGGGGAGGTGCTGCACCGCTACATGCTGGGCCTCTACGAGGTGTTGGGCCGCATCTTCGAACCGCGTCCGCACATCCTGCTGGAGAGTTGCGCGTCCGGCGGCAACCGGTTCGACCTCGGCATGCTCTGCTTCTCGCCGCAGGTGTGGGCCTCGGACTGCACGGATCCGATCGAGCGGCTCGACATCCAGCTCGGCCTGTCATACCTGTACCCGCAGTCCACGATGGGGGCGCACGTCACGGCGTCCCCATCGGAGCAGACGCTGCGGGCGACCCCGCTGTCCACGCGGTTCAACGTCGCAGCGCTCGGCCTGCTCGGCTACGAGCTCGACCCGTCCGAGTTGACCACGGCGGAGAAGAAGGAGATCCGCGCTCAGATCGCGTTCTACAAGGACCATCGCCGCACCTGCCAGTTCGGGCGGCTTCGCCGCAGCGACCCGGTGCGGCCGCACCAGCTCACCGTGTCACTGCACACGGCGGACGGCGAACCCGAGCTGGTCGGGCACTACCAGACCCGGCTCACGGCGGCAGGGGCGCCGGAGTGGCTGCCGATTCCAGGGCTCGTTCCGGACGCGCGGTACCGGGTCACTGCCCGGCCGCAGACCCTCGCGCTGCGCGACTTCGGACGGCTGGTGAACCACGTCAGCCCGGTGACCCTGCGCGACGGGGGCACCCTGCAGGGACTGGCCAACCAGTTCTACCGGCTCCCGGATGCGGCTGAGACCTACGAAGGCACGGGGACGGCGCTGTCCCGGCTGCAACTGCAACCCCAGTTCGACGGCAGCGGCCAGGACGATCGCACCCGGCTGCTGGGCGACCACGGTTCGACGCTCTACCTGGTGGAGCGCCTCGACCACCCTCGTCGGCTCGTCGAGCCGGTCGGGACGCGCACGACGGGAGAGTCCGCATGACCGCTGAGCCGAACACCGTCCCCACCGTGCCGCCCGGCATCGACCGGCGCAACCTGTGGACCTTCGGCGTGGGTACCGTCGGCCGGGACATGGTGTACACGCTGGTCGCCGTCTACCTGGTCTTCTTCCTCAGCGACATCCTCCAGGTGCCTCGCGACGAGTTCGTCGTGCTGGGCTGGCTGATCCTCGCCGCGCGGTTGTTCGATGCGGTCGCAGACATCGTGATGGGCGGGATCGTGGACAACACCCGAACCCGCTGGGGCCAGTACAAGCCGTGGATCGCGGGGGGAGTGGTGGCGTCCGCGGTATTCACCGTGCTGTTGTTCAGCGACCTGGGCCTGTCCGGGCCGATGGTCGTGATCGTCTTCGCGGTCGTGTATCTGTGCTGGAGCCTGTCGTGGACCGCGAACGACATCCCGTACTGGTCGCTGATGCCGGCGCTGACGCTGGACCAGAAGCAGCGGGAGCGGTTCGGCTCGGTGGCGAAGATCTTCGCCACCCTCGGACTGTTCACCGTGGTGGTCGCGGTGCTCCCGGTGACGAAGGCGCTCGCGCCCGCCGTCGGCAGCGTGACCGCGTGGACCGTGTTCGCCGCGGGCGTTGTGACGATCATGCTGATCGGCCAGGCGGTGACCCTGATCGGGGTGCGGGAGCCGAAGCTGGTCGTGGAGCAGGAACGCACCAGGCTGCGCGAGCTGGCACAGGTGGTGTTCCGCAACGACCAGTTGCTGTGGACGGCCGTCGCGATGGTGCTGTTCATGACCGGCTACCTGACCACCACCACGTTCGGCACGTACTACTTCAAGTACGTCTACGGCGACGAGGGCATGTACTCCCCGTTCGGGGCGGTGCTGGTCGGCAGCCAGCTGTTGGGCTACGCGATCTTCCCTGCGGTGTCGAAACGGATCTCTCGGCGCAGGCTCTACACGATCGCGACCGGATTGATCCTGGTGGGCTACCTGGTCTTCTTCCTCAGCCCCGCGAACATCGTGTTGATCGCCATCGCGGGACTGCTGCTGTTCATCGGCGACTCGTTCATCACCCTTCTGATGCTGGTGTTCCTCACCGACACGATCGAGTACGGCCAGTGGAAGCTGGGGCGTCGCAACCAGGCCGTCACCTTCGCGCTGCAGCCGTTCATCAACAAGGTGGGGGCGGCGCTGTCCACCCAGGTGGTCACGATAGCGGTCTGGTTCGCGGCGCTGGACGCCGACCACCCCGAGCTCGCCTCGCCGTCCGCCCTGTTCATCATCAGGATCGGCATGCTGGTGGTGCCACCGGTTCTGATCGTGGTCAGCTACCTGATCTACCGGGCCAAGTACCGCATTGACGACGCCTTCTACGCCCGGATCGTCTCCGACCTGAGGGACCGCGGCCAGCTGCGTTGAGAGTCGCGGTCGAGGGGAAGGTACTGGTGAACCTCAGGACCCAGGTCTCGACGGCCTCATCCATCCCTTCGCCAACGAGTGGCTCCGGCTCGGCGACCCGCTGGTCGGCGTTCAGCTCCCGCGCAGGATCGAGGTCATCTTCTTGCCGCGGGCGACCTCGTCGACGAGCTTGTCCAGGTAGCGGATCCGCTGCATCAGTGGATCCTCGATCTCCTCGACCCGGACCCCGCAGATCACGCCCGTGATCTGGGAGGCCGCCGGGTTGAACGCCGGCGCCTCGGCGAAGAACGTCTCCAGGTCCACCTCGCGGGCGATGGCCTGGTCCAGCCCGGCCGGGTCGTAGCCGGTCAGCCAGGAGATGACCTGATCCACCTCCACGCGACTGCGGCCCTTGCGCTCGACCTTGGCCACGTACAGCGTGTGGATGCTCGCGAAACTCGTCGTGAAGATGCGGTGGCCGGCCACGATCGGTCTCCTTGCTGCTCGCACGGGCGGAGTGCGGCCACCCTACGGGTGTCAGTGGGCGACGTGGAACCTGCGACGATGGTGGGAAGGATGCTCAATCTCGTCCACGACGGCGATCGCGAGGTCGGCGGCGGAGATCTCCGAGCGTCCGTCCTCGTCCTTCAGCAGGACGTCGTCACTGAGCCGGTACGCGCCGGTTGCGACGCTCGGCACCCACGCGCCGAACTCGGCGGGCGGGCTGAGGTAGAACCAGTCCAGGCCCTCCTCGGCCGCTCGCAGCGTGTCGAGCTTGCGCAGTCCCACCTCGATCTCCGGACGCACCTCGGCGGGCGGCTCCGAGAGGTCGAGCAGCCGCGGTCCGCCCGGCTCGACCAGAAGGGAGGACGCCCCGCCCAGCACGCCCAGCCGGGCTCCCGATTCCCGGGCCAGGGTGATCAACCCTTCGATCAGCCCGTCCACCCGGTCGGCCATGTCGCCGCGCGGGGAGACCGTTTCGAGCACCACCTCGGCGCCGTCGAAGGCCTGTGCGAGCACGTCCGGGTCGAGTACGGAGCCGGTGACGTAGCGGACGCCAGCTACCGGGGCCTCCGCGGGCCTGCGGCTGAACGCCGTCACCTCGTGTCCGCGTCGGGCCGCTTCGCGGACGATCGCGGCTCCGGCGTAGCCGGTTCCGCCCAGCACCGAGATCCGGGTCATGGTCGCTTCTCCTTCGTCGTTGGTCTGCACCCTTGTCAAGACAGTTGCGACTTCAACTATTCCCGGAGGATGCGCGTCACGACACCGCTGCCTGCAGGGCCGCCACCTCGAGGACCTCCCGTGCGTCCCGGCGCTCGTTGCGGACCAACTGGCGGCGCTTGAGCGCCCAGGCGATCGCCACCGGGAGCAGCGCGCCGAGCCAGGCCAGCGGAGCGGCCAGGCAGACCGCGAGGAAACCGAGTCGCTCGACCAGCAGCAGCCCGACCCCGGCACGGGCGAAGAGTTCCATGAAGCCGGCGATCGTCGGAACGACGGTCGAACCGAGCCCCTGGACGGCGTTGCGGAGCAGGAAGAGCACGGCCAGCACCCAGTAGAGGCTCCCGTTCAGGATCAGGTACTGGTGCGCCATCGCGACCACGCGGTCCTCGCCGTCGCCGACGAAGAGGCGGACGAGGCCGGTGCCGAACACGGCGATCGCCCCGCCGAGAGCGACCGCGAGCCCGATCGCCAGCATGCTGGTGCGGAACACTCCGTGCCGGATCCGCCACCACTGCCCCGCGCCCCGGTTCTGGGCGACGTAGGTGCTCATCGCGATGCCGATGGACGCCAAGGGGGTCACCGCCACCTGGTCGACGCGCATCGCCGTGGTGAAGGCGGCCACCGCGTCCGTGCCCAGGCCGTTGATGCCGAACTGAAGGATGGCTGCGCCGATCGCGATCACCGACATCTGGAATCCGAGGGTCAGGCCGAGCCGTGCCGACTCCGCGGCCTCGGCACGGCTGATCCGCCAGTCACAGCGACGCAGCCTCAGTTCCGGCATCCGCCGGACGATCAGCACCAGGCAGAGGGCGACCGTGATCGCCTGCGCGACCAGTGTCGCGGCGGCGGCGCCGCCGATGCCCATCCGGAACACCGAGATGAAGAGCACGACGAGGCCGGCGTTGAGCACGGAGGCGATCACGAGGAACAGCAGGGGGGTGCGGCTGTCGCCGAGCGCCCGGATCACGGCGCTGAGGAAGTTGAATGCCACCGTCGCGACGGCACCGCTGAACAGGATCCGCAGGAAGGTCGTTGCGCCGTCCAGGAGTTCGGGTGGCGTGCCCATCCAGGTGAGCAGGGTTGCCGAGCCCAGCGTGCCGACCAGCACGATCGCGACCGCGATACCTGCGCTGATCATCACGCCGGCGGCCACGGCGCGCCGCATGGCGGGCAGGTTGCCGGCCCCGAACGCCTTCGCGATCGGGATCCCGAGGCCGGCGGAGGCGCCCATTGCGAACCCGAACAGCAGGAACTGCAGGCTCCCCGAGGCGCCGACCGCCGCGAGTGCATCCACGCCGAGCAACCGGCCCACCACCATGGCGTCGGTGACGGCGTAGGCCTGCTGGAACAGGTTCCCCACGAGCAGGGGCAGGGTGAACCAGATGATCAGCCGGACGGGTGGACCGGCGGTCAGGTTCTTGGTCATGCAAGGCTCTCGCGACGTGGTGAGGAGGCTCGGCCTCGGCGCTTCTACTTCGCGTAAGGTGTCGCGGATGAACGGGCGTCCGGGCGCTCGCGAAAACGTTATCGCACTCGGCTTTCACGTGCACGTCCTCCGGCCGGCTGTGGACAAGTCCCCCGCACGGGGTCTTGGAACGGTCGATCCACAAGGCCTAACCTCGTTAAGCGATCTCCCCGGGGCATACCCGGGAGCACAGACCACTGCCCGTTTCTGGAGGGGCACGGGCAGCGGGGATGTGGGCTGGGAGCCGTCCGGCCACGGCGGCGGCAGGAGGTTCCCGGCTGGATCGCAGCCACTACCCAATGGTTCGCGCGAGTTGCTTCTGGGGGGGCTCCGACTCGCGTGAAGGCCCGGGAATCCCGGGGTGGCGGCCTCGGGCCCGGGTTCCCCCGGTGTCACCGCCGCGCGGCATCTGCCCTGGTAGATGCGTACGCCAGGAACCGTGCGCAGAGGCACCGCTGCCCACTCCGGCGGCGCGTCCCGGGTGAGCGAGAGAGGGGACGCTCAGTCGGCGTCCTTGGCCTTCTCCTTGTCCTTCTTGCTCTTCTTGCGCTTCTTCCGCGCCTTGGCCCAGGCGACGACCTTCGCCTCGTCCCACAGGGGCGTGCGGCCATCGGTCCACGCCTCACGCGGGGCGTGGAACTCCTTGCCGTTCTTGCGTTCCTTGGACATCGCGGACCGGAACTGGTCCTTCGGGACTCCCACCCGTTCTGCGGCCTGCGACGTCGTCAAGTACACAGACCGCACCATACTGGCTACAGGTTACGGGGATCAGCCCCGTGGACTCCTCGGCTCGAGAACATCGAGGATGGTGACGACATGCCGAGCCTCGCCTGGGCGTGCCCAGTCGCTCGTGAAGAGGTGCAGGAAGCCCTTCTTGATCGCACCCATCGGGTTGGTCATATCGGCTCCTCTCACTCATTGCCGGGTCTGACCGCTGAAGCTTAGCATCGCTAGAGTTGCCAAACAAGCAACTCTAGCGATGCTAAGCAGCGTGTCGCCACCCGCGATGACGGCGCCGCGATGTGGCCGCCGATGCTGTCACACCCTTCCCATCCGTCACGCCTGGCCGCGTGAACGGCCAGATCGCGTCAGGCGGGGGCGAGGTCTCGGCTTGTCGCGTTCCGGCCACCCGAGGGCTCAGCTGTGACCGGTGTGGGCAGGGGGACAGCGAGGAGGGCTGGATCGCGACGCGTGCGCGGGAGTGGAGGAAAGGACGGCGGTGATGCGGCCCACCTGGGCGCTGACCGCGCTACGACGGCCGGGCTGTGGTCCTACCTCCGCTTCGGCCGGTCGGACCGGCGGCGCCGCGACCGGGTCGTCCGGACGCCGTGCCGGGTGAGCCGGCTGCTGATCGCCCGCGGCATCAAGAAGGCGATGTAGGGCCGGGTCCGCCGGGATGGGACGATGGACGCACGATGCGACTCACCGACCTGGTGCCGGACGCCGGCGCAGCTGACCCGGACGCCCTGTACGAGGCATTCGTCGAGTGGACCACCGGCGACGGGATCACCCTCTACCCGCACCAGGACGAGGCGGTCATCGACATCCTCACCGGCGCGAACGTGATCGTGACCACCCCGACCGGGTCGGGCAAGTCGCTGATCGCCACCGCCGCGCACTTCGCGACCCTCGCCGCGGGTGGACGCAGCTACTACACCGCGCCGATCAAGGCCCTGGTCAGTGAGAAGTTCTTCGCCCTGTGCGCCACTTTCGGCGCAGCGAACGTCGGCATGGTGACCGGAGACGCGTCGGTCAACGCCGAGGCGCCGATCGTCTGCTGCACGGCCGAGATCCTCGCCAACATCGCCCTCCGCGAGGGGCGCGCGGCCCGGGTCGACCAGGTCGTGATGGACGAGTTCCACTTCCTCGCCGACCGCGACCGCGGCTGGGCCTGGCAGGTGCCCCTCGTGGAGCTGCCGCAGGCGCAGTTCGTGATCATGTCCGCCACGCTCGGCGACATGACCGACACCGCCGCCGCCCTCGAACGGCGCACCGGGCGTCCGGCCACGGTCGTCAGCGGCGCCGATCGTCCGGTCCCGCTGATGTACTCGTGGGCGACCACCCCCGTGCACGAGACGATCCAGGCGCTGATCGACGATCAGCAGGCGCCGGTCTATGTCGTGCACGCCACGCAGGGCGGCGCGGTCGACCGGGCCCAGGCGTTGCGCAGCTCCGGCATCGTCGACCGCAGCCATCGCGCCGAATTGGTGGACGCCCTGCGCGGCTTCCGGTTCTCCGGCGGCTTCGGCAAGACGCTGTCGACCCTTCTCCACGCCGGGATCGCCGTGCACCACGCCGGCATGCTGCCGCGCTACCGCCGGCTGGTCGAGACCCTGGCCCAGCGAGGGCTGCTCACCGTGATCTGCGGCACCGACACCCTCGGCGTGGGCATCAACGTGCCGATCCGGACCGTGCTCTTCGCCGCCCTGACCAAGTTCGACGGACGACGCACCCGCGTGCTGCGCAGCCGCGAGTTCCACCAGATCTCCGGACGCGCCGGGCGTCCCGGCTTCGACACGGTGGGTTACGTGGTGGCGCAGGCGCCGGAGCACGAGGTGGAGAACACCCGGATCCTGGCCAAGTTCGCGGGCGACGAGAAGAAGCTGCGCAGCGTCCGGCGCAAGAAGCCGCCGGAGGGCTTCGTCAACTTCACCGAGGCCACGTTCACCAAGCTGGTCGATTCCGAGCCGGAGCCACTGCACGCCCGGATGCGGGTCACGCACGCCATGCTGCTGAACCTGCTGCAGCGCGACGAGGACACCGGGACGGCGTTGGCCTCGCTGATCGACTCGTGCACCTCCGAACGGCCGGTGCGGCAGCGCCTGCTGCGCCGGGCCGCGGCGATGGGACGTTCGCTGTTGCGCGCAGGGGTGGTGGTCCGGCTCGAAGAGCCCACGCCCGGCGGGCGTCGCTACGCCCTGGCCGTGGATCTGCAGCACAACTTCGCCCTGAACCAGCCGCTGAGCGCGTTCGCGCTGGCCGCGATGGCCGAACTCGACACCGTCGCGCCCGGCTATGCGCTCGATGTGGTCAGCGTGATCGAGGCGACGCTGGAGAACCCGATGGTGATCCTGCTCGCACAGCAGTTCAAGGCGCGCGGCGAGGTGGTGGCCGAGCTGAAGGCCGACGGCTACGACTACGAGGAGCGCCAGGAGCTGCTCGACGAGGTCAGCTGGCCCCGGCCGCTGGCCGAACTCCTGGAGGCCGTCCACACCCGGGAGCTCGCCGCCCACCCGTGGCTCGCGGAGAACCCGGTGAACCCGAAGTCGGTGGTGCGCGACCTCTACGAGCGGGCGATGACGTTCGGGGAGTACATCGGCTTCTACCGCCTGCAGCGCAGCGAGGGACTGCTGCTGCGCTACCTGTCCGACGCGTTCCGTGCGCTGCGCCAGACCGTCCCGGAGAGCCTGCGCACCGAGGAGCTCGAGGACCTGATCGAGTGGCTGGGTGAGGTGACCAGGCTCACCGACAGCTCGCTGCTGGACGAATGGGAGTCGCTGGCCGGGCTGTCGTCGCACGACCCCACGGACGAGGCGCGGGAGATCCGGCCCCCGCAGACCGTGACCAGCAACGTACGGGCCTTCCGGGTGCTGGTGCGCAACGCCATGTTCCGGCGGGTCGAGCTCGCGGCGTCCGACGACGTGGACGGCCTGGCTGCCCTCGAACCCGGCGGCGCGATGACCCGGACCCGCTGGGACGAGGCGCTGGGGGAGTACTGGGACGAGCACGAGGTGCTACCCACCGACGCGGACGCACGCGGCCCGGGCCTGCTGGTCGTCACGGAGAACGGACGGGTCTGGGACCTGCGCCAGATCATCGACGACCCTGAGGGCAACCACGACTGGTCGATCACCGCGCAGGTCGATCTCGACGAGTGCGACGAGGCCGGCGAGCTGGTCCTGCGCACCCTCGACTTCGGTCGCCTCGACGGTTGATCCTCGTGGCGGGATGCCCGCCTCTGGTCAAGGCGCGGCCCTTGCCTGCCGAGCCCTGCGTCCCGGGTGTCCTCTGATCGCTTCGCGCCCAGGCTCCCGGGCCGGCTGGGGATGGGCCCCCGGCCCGGGAGCCGCGACGGACCGGTCAGTCCAGACCGTGGTTGGCCTGGAACGTCCCGGCGGGATCCAGCTCGGCGCGGACGGCTCGCAGGCGGGCGAGTGTCCCGGGCTCGAACACGGACGCGGCCGGCACCGGTTCCTCGGTGAAGTTGGAGAACCTCCGTCCCCCCGACCACGGCTCCAGGGCGGCCACCGCGCGGGCTGCGTCGGCCCGGCCGCGGTCGGCCAGCTCCGGAGTGGCCGCGACCGCGACGAAGTACCCCGCGTAGCCGCCGGGCAGGCGGTCCAGTGCACCCCCGCCGGGCGCGGGACGGGCGAGCGCACCGCCGAGGTGCCGCAGCTCGGCGGCCAGCAGCGTGCTGCCCGAATCGGCTCCCGCCGCGGCCACCAGCGCGTCCATCGCGGCGGCGTCGACGTCGTCGAGGATGAGGTGGTCGGAGACGCCGGGTGTCGGGCCCTCCGGGTCCATGTGGATGCGGCTGAGCGCCGCGGCAGGTACCCGGGCGAACGTGTCCAGCTCCGGCTGCAGCGCCCGCAGCGGGGCGAGCAGTTCCGCAGCCCGCTGATCGGAGGCGAGCACCGCTCCGTCCACCACGACCAGTTGCCGGCCCCGGATGAACTCGGGCAGCTCCGGCAGCGGCGGCAGGCTGAGCAACCGCAGCGAGGTGGTGACCTCCTCGGCCAGGCCGTGCGTCCAGTCCGCCCAGGCCCGGCAGACCGCGGCAGCCTGGGCGCCATCCCACAGCAGCATGCCCGCGTAGGCGTCCGCGATCGGCAGCAGGCGCAGTTCCAGCGCGGTGACCACGCCGAAGTTCCCGCTCCCGCCGCGCAGGGCCCAGAAGAGCGCGGAGTTGTGCTCGGAGTCCGCACGCACCAGGGTGCCGTCGGCGAGCACCACCTCTGCGGCGATCACGTGGTTGCAGGTGAGGCCGGCGCTGCGCGCGTACCAGGACAGCCCGCCGCCCAGGGTGAACCCCGCGACCCCGACATCGGGCGAGCTGCCGTGCATCACTGCGAGGCCATGTGCGGCGGCGGCCTCGACGACGTCCTGCCAGACGGTGCCCCCGAGGACGCGCGCCACCCTGCGTTCCTGGTCGACGCTCACGCCGGTGAAGTCGGACAGTCGCAGCAGCACCGTGTTCTCGAGCCGTCCCGCGAGCGGACCGGGGTTGTGCCCTGTGCTCTGGGGGGCGACCCGCAGGCCCGCGGCCGCAGCGGCGCGGACGACCTCGGCGACCTCCTCGGCACTGGTCGGCACCGCGACCGCGGCGGGGAGTTGCTGCACGGCCACGTTCCAGGGGGTGCGTGCCGCGTCGTAGCCGGGATCGCCGGGCAGGAAGACGCGGCCGCCACACAATCCCCGCAGCGATTCCGCCGGGGCGATGGTGGATTCGATCATGGTTCTCTCCTTGGTTTGGTGAGGACGAATCTGCCGTGCGGGGAGGGTTCGCCACGATCCCGCGTGGCCGGGGAATCCGGGCTCCCACCGGGTCGGGGTGGTAGGAGTTCCCAGCTTTGTGGGATGGTCCGGTCCGGGCGTTCCCGGCAGACTCGTCCCGTGGGGAGGGCACTGGCGGCGGAGCGTGTCCGCAGGGACGTGGAGGTGCTCGCGCGCGCGGGCCTCGATCTCGACTCCTTCGTGGAGGAGTCGATGGCCTCCCTGCAGCGCGCCGTCCCGTTCGACGCGGTGTGTATCGGCTCGATCGACCCGAGCACCGGACTGCTCACCGGCACCCGCAAGCTCGGCAGCCTGCGCGGGGTCAACGAGCACGACCGCGACTGGGGGCTGCTCGAGTACGGTGAGCCGGAACCGACCTCGTTCTCCCGCATGCTCGATGACGGGGTGCTGGCGGCCGGCCTGCAGGCTCGCACGGTGGGAGACCCGGACCGTTCCCTGCGCCTGCAGGAGTTCATGATTCCCCGATTCGGCTACGCCGACGAGCTGCGCGCGATCTGCCTCGACGACCGCGGCCAGTGGTGGGCCGGTGTCGCGCTGTTCCGCCAGCAGGGCGACCAGCCCTTCGACACCGACGAGGTCGGCTACCTCGCCTCGCTGAGCGGCAGCCTCGCCCTCGGCATGCGCAGCGGCCTTCTCGCCACCCTCGCCGGGGAGGCCCCGATGAGCCTGCCCGGCCCGATCGTGCTGATCGTCGACTCCACGAACCAGGTGTCCCAGGCGTCCGCGGGCGCGGCCGACAGGCTGGACCAGCTCACCACGTCCAGTCCGCTCGACGGCGGGACGACCGGCCTGGTCGGCTCGCTGGTCGGTGCGGCCCGGCGCTACGCGAAGGGCGTCTCGAGCGTTCCGCCCCGCACCCGCATCCGCGCGGCGAACGGCACCTGGCTGGTGCTGCACGCCGCGCCGCTGGGCAACGCGGACGGACCCAGCGGGGACGTGGTCGTGACCATCGAGGAGGCGCGTCCACCCGAGATCGTGCCACTGGTGGTGGCGGCGTTCGGGCTCACGCCGCGGGAGCGGGACATCACCCAGCTGGTGCTCCAGGGTCTCGACACCAAAGACATCGCCGCGCAGCTGTTCCTGTCCGCGTACACGGTGCAGGACCACCTCAAGTCGGTGTTCGAGAAGGCGGGCGTGCGCAGCCGCAGGGAGCTGATCGCCCGGGTCTACTTCGACCAGTACGTTCCGCGGCTGGACACGACGCTGGGCCCGTCGGGCTGGTTCCTGTCCGACACGCGTACCCACTGACCGCGCGAGCACGACCGCCCGCCAGGGTTGCGCGGGGTACGGCGAGCCGGCCTCAGTCGCCCGGGATCCGCCCGGCTTCGGCAGCGATGGCGAGCTCGACGAGCCGGGCCGCGCTCGCCCCCGGAGGCTGGCCCTCCGCCCAGACGGCCTGGAGCGGGCGCTCGACCAGCAGGCCCTCGACCATCACGGCCCGCAGTTCGCCGGACGCCACGGCCGCCTGCACGGCGTGCTCGCTGAGAACGGCTGGTCCGGCGCCCGCGGCCACAGCGATCCGCACCGCGACGTTGCTGGCCAGCTCGAGGGCGGGAGCGGCGAGGGTGAGCCCGGCCAGCGCCTGCTCGAAGCTCACCCGGGTGCCCGAGCCCGACTCGCGCACCACCAGCGGGGTGGACGCGAGCTCGGCGAGGCTGACCGGGCGGGTCCGGCGAGCCCAGTCGTGGCCCGGATCCACGACCACGATCAGCCGGTCGGTGCTGATCGTGCAGTGCCCGACCGGAACGGTGATCGTGGCGGGGAGCGCGGGGCTCTCCACGAAGCCGAGCACGTCGCCACCGCTGACCAGACGGCCCACCTCTGCGGAGTTCGTCACCGTCAGTGCCACCTGCGCCTGCGGATCCTCGGTGCGCAGCGCGGCCAGCCAGCGGGGGAGGAGTCCCTCGGCGATCGTCTGGCTGGCCGCGATCCGGAGCTGCGCCCGGTGGGTGTGTCCGAGCGCGGCCGCGCCGCTGGCCAGCTGTTCGTAGTCCTCGACCACCTGGCGCGCCCAGTCGACCACGACGGCGCCGTCTGCGGTCAGCGCGGAACCCCGGGGCGTCCGCTCGACCAGGGTCAGCCCGAGCTGGCCCTCCAGCCGCCGCAGCGCCCTGCTCGCATTCGGCTGCGGGATTCCCAGGACGCGAGCCGCGGCCGAGACGCCGCGCTGCTCCGCCACGGCGACGAGCATGACCAGGTCGCCCACCGCCGGGTAGTGCTGGAGCCCTGAAGCCAGATCAGCCATATCAAGAACGTATCACTGTGATGCGGAATCGCCGTCTTCTGGCATATCCGGAACATTCATAGGCTGAGGTCATGCCAGACTCTGGAACCGTCAGCGCACCCGCACCCGCACCCGCACTGCGCGGCGTGCGGCGGATCACTCCCGGATTGGTGGTGTCGCTGCTCGGAGCCGCCCTGGCCGTGGGCCTGAATCTGCTCGTGCCCGCGCTCAGCCCGATGCTCGTCGCGATCCTGATCGGCGCGGTGCTGGCGAATCTGCTGCCGGGCGGGGTGCCGGACGTGCTCGCGCCGGGGCTGGCGGTCTCGTCGCGCCGGTTGCTGCGCCTCGGGGTCGTGCTGCTGGGCCTCCAGCTCGTGCTGGGCGATATCCTCGCCCTCGGCTGGACGGTGGTGGTCGGCGTTGTCGCGATCGTTGGCGGCACTATCGCGGTCACCCTCGGACTCGGCCGGCTGTTGCGGATCGACCGTACCCAGACCCTGCTGATCGCGGCCGGCTTCTCCATCTGCGGAGCGGCAGCCGTCGCCGGCATGGAGGGCGTGCTCACCAAGCGCAAGGATGAGGAGGCCGCCGCGGCGGTAGCGCTCGTCGTCGTGTTCGGCACCCTGATGATCGCGGTGATGCCGACGCTGAGCGCCGTGCTCGGCCTGGACCCCCGCACCGCGGGCATCTGGACGGGAGGCTCCACCCACGAGGTCGCGCAGGTGGTCGCCGCGGCCGGGATCATCGGACCGGCGGCGCTGAAAGTGGCAGTGGTGGTGAAGCTGGCCCGGGTGCTCATGCTCGCACCCGTCCTGGGCGTGGTCTCCTGGCGGCAGCGCAGCGAGGCCGTCGACGCCGGCCGGACCCGCCCGCCCCTGGTGCCCTTGTTCGTCGCAGCCTTCCTGGTGATGGTCCTGGTGCGCAGCCTCGGCGTTGTGCCGGAGAGCGTGCTCGCGGTGGCGAAGTTCGGCCAGTCCTGGCTGCTGGCTGCCGCGATGTTCGCCCTCGGCACTTCGGTGCACCGCGCGGTCCTGCGCCGCACGGGCGGACGACCGGTGCTGCTGGCCACGCTGTCCACGCTGGTCGTGATCGCCATCGCGGGCGTGGTTGCGCTGTCCTCGCACTGACCTTGGTACGAGTTTGGTCCCCCGTGGCGCGTCGCCACGGGCATGCCTGGGTCGAGGTTGGACCATTGAGACCGTGGCAGATCAGGAGCGCAGGGCCGCGGGCCGAGGTATCGCGGGACGTTGGGGGAGGGCGATCGCCGTCGTCCTCGGAGCCGGTCTGGCGGTGAGCCTCGCCGCGTGCGTGCAGGCGGGCGGCTCGGACTTCACGCCCAAGCCGATCCAGACGATCACGCCGTCGAGCCCGCCGACGTCCGCGGCCCCCACTGGGTCGACGAACTCGGCCACACCGTCCGAGACTCCCTCCAACGCGGGCGTGAAGGCGACCGGCAGCATGGCCATCTTCGGGGAGGTCTCCAAGGCGCTCACGGGCACCTGTGCGACGGGTGACTCCGGCCCCACGATCATGCTGGCCGACAACAACAACGACTTCTACGGCAAGGTGGAGGCCACCTTGGTGCTCGACGCGGCGAAGAAGGACCTCGTCGGTGTGACGGCGAGCTTCGCCGAGGACTCCGAGGGCTTCGCCTGGGAGCTGGCCTACTCCTCCTCGGAGACGGTCAAGGGCACCTCGGCCAAGCTGCGCACCTCCGGCAGCACCTACACCGCCTCCGGGAAGCTGCAGTCGAAGGAGACCAGGAAGGGCAAGACGCGCACGGAGATCCTGCCGTTCACCATCGTCGCGAAGTGCGCCGGCACCAACTGGTGACGGCTCCTGCCGGCGGCGTTGGTCAGGAGACCTTGACGCTCTTGCTGACCTTCGTGACCGTCGAGTAGTACCACTTGGACACGACCAGCTTGACCTTGATCGTCTTGCCCTTGTCGGAGGACTTGAGCGTGTAGCTCTTGCCGGTGGCGCCCGCGATCTTCGACGACCCGCGGTACCACTGGTAGCGGTAGGTGACCGGTCCCGGCTTCCACACGCCGCGCACGATCACGAGCTTCTTGCCCACCTTCGCGGTGCCGCTGATCTTCGGAGTGTAGGTGCTGGTGAAGGTGAGCTTGCCGACGGCGAGCGGCGCGGAGGCCTTGGTGACCGCGGCGTAGCCGTCGAGGGAGCCGGTGACCCGTACAGAGAGCTGGTTGCCCGAATCCTGCGCGGTCACCTTGTAGCTGGTCGCGGTCGCGCCGTCGATCGCGTCGGCGCCGCGGTACCACTGGTAGGCCAGCTTCACCCCGGATGGCCCCCACGTCCCCGCGGACGCCTTCAGCGTGCTGTCGACCGTCGCGGTTCCGCTGATCTTCGGGGTCGATCCCGAGACGGTGCCGCTGACGGCGCTCGTCGCGTCCGATGTGGTGGTGACCGAGGTGTACCCGTCCTTGCTGCCGGTGACCGCGACGGAGAGCTTGGCGCCGGCGTCATCCACCAGCACCGTGTAGCTGGACTTCGTCGCTCCGGAGATCGCCTTGCCGCCGCGCAGCCACTGGTAGGTGAGCTTGGCCGGGGTCGGCTTCCATGTTCCCGCGCTGGCCGTGAGGGTCTGACCGATCTTCGCGGTGCCGCTGACGGTGGGATCGGGGGTCGCCGTGAAGGACGCGTTGTCGACCATGCTGGTGGCCGCCGACGTGCGTGCGGTCACGGTGTAGCCGGTCTTGAGCCCGCTGACCTCGACCGACAGCTTCGAGCCTGCGTCGTCCGCCTGCACGGCATAGCTGGTGCCGTCCGCCCCGCCGATCGCCGACGAGTCGCGGTACCACTGGTAGGACAGGGCCACGGTGCCGGGGCCCCAGGTGCCGGCGTCGACGGTGAGGGTCTGGCCGACCTTGGCCGTGCCGGAGACCGCGGGCTGGCTGGAGTCCAGGGCCATGAACAGCGCGGCCCAGGTGTTGGCGTCGACGTTCCCGCTCGGGCTGCGTCCGGCGGTGGCCTGGAAGGACTTCAGGGAGGCCAGGGTGGCCGAACCGAACGAGCTGCCGCTGGTTGTGCTGTAGCCGAGCCCGCCGAGCAGTGCGTTGAGGGCGCTGGTCAGCGTGCCGCTGGTGCCCGAGCTGAGCTTGGAGAACAGGGCGGTCAGGGTGTAGCGGCCGGACTGGCCGTCCACGGTGAGCCCCTTCGCCTTCTGGAACTTCTTCACCGCGGAGACGGTGGCGGAGTCGTACTTGCCCGTGATGCTGGTGCTGTACCCGGCAGCCTTCAGCAGGTTCTGCAGGGCTGAGACCCGGAAGCCGCTGTCACCGGACTCGAGGACGAGACCGATCGGGACGACGTCGTAGTCGGTGAGGTTGTAGCTGGCGATCAGGTCGTCGAGGGTCTTGGCGTAGCCGCTGGCATCCTTCGGCCGGACGACCTTGGCGAGCTCGTCGACGAACTTGGGGATGCTCGACATGACCTTGCGGGCGTCGGCGTAGGCGGAATCGCTGGTGATGGCCGAGGCGTTGCCGTAGAACGAGTTGGTCATCGAGGAGAACTTCGAGTAGGTCGTCGAGCCGATCGTGGTGCAGCCGGACTTGTAGATGCCGGAGGCGGATGCGGTCACGCTGTCACCGTTGGCGAGGGTGAACGAGGGGTAGCGGCGCAGTCCGGCGTAGTAGGAGCGCGACTTCCAGTAGCTGAGGGTGGAGCGGACGACGCCGTAGGCATGCCCGCGGGCCTCGATGATCCGCCAGTCCCCGTTGCTGAGCTTCTTGGTCAGCACCGCGACATGGCCGATGCCGTTGGACCGGGCCGGGTTGTTGCGCAGGAAGACCAGGTCGCCCACTTTCGGGGACCCGGAGACCTTCTTGGTCACGTTGTACTGCGAGGCGGCGAGGTCGGTGATCGGGTTGCCGGAGCGCCCGAAGAGCCACTGGACCAGCTCGGAGCAGTCGAACTTCGGCGGGTTCGGGTCGCTGATCGCGGTCTCGGCGCCGAGCACGTACGGCTTGCCCACCTGGTCGTCGGCGAGCTGGGCGAACTGGCTGGCCGTCATGGTGGCGCTGCAGGGCGTGTTGAAGTAGTTCTTCGCCTTGGACACGACCGAGGAGGTCCCCCAGTCGGACGCCTCGATGGCCTGGGCGATCAGCACCGACGCCGGGACGCCGAACTTGTTCTGCGTCTTCTGCGCGACGCTGACCAGGCTGGCGATGAATTTGGTCTTGGTGCTGGAGGAGACCGACGCACTCGCGGCCGGGGATTGAACCAGGGCAGTACCCAGCGCAAGGGCAAGCCCAACCGTCACGGATAGCACTCTCGTCGCAACCTTCACAGGTGCTTTGGTACCGAGGTGCTACGGGTGAAGCAAGGGTTCGCTTGAGGGTTGGTGTTTACCCTTCTGCCAGCAGTAGGCCTCTGACTAGGTGATTTGTTCCTGAGAAGCCTCAAGTGTGCGTTCAGGGTTGGGTTGAGGGTTGGCGCCGGCCCGGTCAGCCCTCCGACGAGCCGTCGGACGCCACCGGGCGGTCAGGCCGCGCGGACCAGCCGGCGCCCGAGCAGGCCGAGCCCGAGCACGCCGACACCGGTCACCACCGACTGCCAGGGCAGTGTGACGGCAAGCAGCAGGCAGCCGAGCATGCCGGCCACGTTGAGCTCCCTGGGCCACAGCCGGGTCGCGCCGACCTGGGTGCACGCGGCGGCGTTGGCTATCGCGTAGTAGACCAGTACGCACAGCGAGGAGAAGCCGATCGCGTTGCGCAGGTCCGTGGCCAGCGCCACGACCGCGATCACGCCGGCCAGTACCAGTTCGGCGTGGTGCGGGGTCGAGAAGCGGGGGTGGACCGTGGCCAGCCAGCCGGGCAGGTCTTGGTTGCGTCCCATCGCCAGGACCGTCCGGGCGATTCCGGCCATCAGGGTCAGCAGGGCGCCGAGGCTGGCGAGTGCCGCGCCCACCTGGACGACGGGCGCGAGAGCGCCGAATCCGGCCGCCACCATCACGTCCCGCAATGGTGCGGTGGACGCGGCGAGCCGTTCGGGACCCAGAGCCGACAAGGTCGCGATGCCGATGCCGGCGTAGACCAGCACCGTGATGGCCAGTGCCAGCAGGATTGCGCGGGGGATCGTCCGGCGCGGATCGACGACCTCCTCGCCGAGGGTCGCGATCCGGGCATATCCGGCGAACGCGAAGAACAGCAGGCCGGCCGACTGGATCGTCCCGTACCAGTTGTCCACGCAGACCAGGCATGCCAGCGACGGCAGCCCCTGGCCCGTGCCGGGCCAGCCCACCAGGATGACCAGCATGAGGCTGGCCAGGGTGAGCGTCACCAGCACCGCAGTGACCCACGCGGTGCGGTGGACGCCGAGGACGTTCACCCCGCCGAGGGCCAGCACTGCGAGGGCGGCGACCAGGCGTTGCACCAGTCCCGGCGTGGGCACCACGTAGGCAGCGAAGGCCAGTGCCATTGCGGCGGCGGAGGCGGTCTTGCCGACGACGAAGCCCCAGCCGGCGGTGAAGCCCCACCACTCGCCGAGCCGCTCGCGGCCGTACACATAGGTGCCGCCGGAGGTCGGGTAGGCGGTGGCGAGCTGCGCGGACGCCATCGCGTTGAGGTAGGCGACCACCGCCGCCAGCACCAGGCCGATCAGCAGCGTGTGCCCTGCCGCGGCGGCGGCGGGTGCGAACACCACGAACACCCCGGCCCCGATCATCGAGCCGAGCCCGATCACCAGAGCGCCGCCCAGGCCGAGGCGGCGCTTCAGGCTGGCGTCCCCGGATGCCATGCCCTGACCCTATCCGGACGACTCCGTCCCCCACGATCGCCCGGGCTTGCGGGGACGGTTCCTTTCCCGTTCACCGGGTGTGTCCCCTTCGGTTCACAGGGACGGTTCCCTTTTCGTTCAGCTTCCTGACAAGGGGTGTAGCTGCGTGAATGGTAATGGGGACGGATCAGGTGAACGGGAAGGGAACCGTCCCCGAGTGCCCGTGAACGGTAATGGGGACGGACCACGTGAACGGGAAAGGAACCGTCCCCGGAGTGCCCGCGTCCGGCGCAACGGTCGCAGGGCACGCGCGGGGCGGAACCGGGTCAGCGCTCGATGGTGTCCAGGTCGTCCAGGGCCGGGTGGGCGTTCTCCGGGTAGCTGACCGGACGCGCGGGGACGCCGGCCACCGTCGTGTACGGCGGGACGTCCTCCAGCACCACGGAGCCGGCACCGATCCGGGCGCCCTCACCGACCCGGATGTTGCCGAGCACCTTGGCGCCGGCACCGATCATCACACCCTTGCCGATCTTCGGGTGCCGGTCGCCGCCGACCTTGCCGGTGCCGCCGAGGGTGACCTCGTGCAGCATCGAGAAGTCGTCCTCGACGACCGCAGTCTCGCCGATCACCACGGACGTGGCGTGGTCGAACATGATCCCCTTCCCGATCCGGGCGCCGGGGTGGATGTCGACGGCGAACACCTCCGAGATCCGGCTCTGCAGGTACAGGGCCAGGGCGGGGCGGTCGTGGGTCCAGTAGTAGTGCGCCACGCGGTAGGCCTGCAGGGCGTGGAAGCCCTTGAAGTACAGCAGCGGCATCGAGTAGTCCCGGCACGCCGGGTCGCGGCTGAGTACTGCCCGCAGGTCCTCGCGGACGGCGACGCTGATCGCCCGGTCGTCGTCGAAGGCGCGCCGGATCAGTTCGCGCAGGCTGAGCGAGGTGATGGTCTCGCTGCCCAGCTTGCTGGCCAGGATGAAACTCAGGGCGTCCTCGAGCCGGGAGTGCGAGAGCACGTTGGTGTGCAGGAAGCTCGCCAGGGCGGGCTCGGCCTGCGCATCGGCTCCGACCTCGGTGCGGATGCGGCTCCACACGTCGTCGCGATGGGTGGTGGTCATATCGGGTGCCTTCGTTCCTTCGAGGATGTTCTGCAAGGCCCGCAGCACGTCCGGCCTGCGGGGGGCGCCGACGATCCGGTGGCGCACCGCTCCCTCACTGTCGAGCAACAACACCGTGGGAGTACGGGAGATTCCCAGTTCCCTGGCCAGGTCGAGGTGCTCCGCGGCGTCGAGTTCGACGTGCGCGACGCCCGGCTCGTGGGCGACCAGCTCGCCGAGGAGGCGGCTGGTGGCCCGGCATGGAGCGCAGACCTCCGAGGAGAACTGGACGAACGTGGCCCGCTCACCGAGCGGACGGCCGAGCCGGGACGGGCCGAGGTCCCCCTCGCGTGCGGGGACGGCGGACGCCACCCGTCCGTCCGTGGCCCGGCGGAAGAGGCCGAAGCCGAGCGCGAGCAGGACGGTCGCGCCGACCACCCACAGCCCGGTCACCGGGAGCCCCCTGCCCGGCGGCCCCGCAGGCGCATGCCGAACAGGTACAGCTCGCAGCCGAGGCAGAAGTCGAACACGGCGTTCAGCAGGGCGGCGCCCAGCGCGAAGCCCGCCGCGACATAGAACAGGGCGTCCAGGCCGGCGAGCGCACCCGCGATCGCGAGCAGGGCGAAGCCGAACCCGACAGCCTGTGCGAAACGTGGCGGACGCTCGTCCTCGAGGTCGGCCGGTTCCTCCAGCCGCGGGCGGATGTAGTGGCGGAAGACCCAGCCGTAGGGCTGGTAGCGCAGGCCGAGCAGGGCGCCGGCGCCGAAGGCGAACGCCTGGACGGCAAGCAGCGGCAGCCCGAGCTGCGGGCCGGCGAGCAGCGTGCCCGCCAGCACCACGGAGGTGACGGCGGCGGCGAAGCGGGGGCCGCGCGGGTCGATCCGGGCGGTCACGAGCGGAGGTGTGGTGGTCGTGCTGGGCATGGTTGGTCCTCTGGTGTCGGGCGGTCGGGGTCGCGCAGCGGGCGCACAGGAGAAGGGTGTCGCCGCTGGTGGACGCGGCGTTCAGGCGGCTGCGGTCAGGCCAGGCTGTGACAACAACACATGCACGAAAGGGCGCGCGGGTAGCTCAGCGATACGGCGAGCCTGCGGCTGGTGTGCATGCGAGGAGGCTAACACGGGCTCGGTAGACCAGACGACTCCCGCGTCCACGGATGAGGAACCCCGCAGGTATGGTTCACCCATGCAAAGGCTTCGGCGGTGGTCGCCCCGTCCGGGAATCCGGACGCGGCTCGTCGCCGCCCTGCTCACCGTGCTCGTGCTGGTGCCGCCTCTGCTGCGCCTGCCCAGGGTGATTGTGGTGGCGTGCTTCGACGGCACGCACCCGCTGTACCAGTGGATCCCGACGAGCGATTTCGCCGCCGGGGTGCACTGCGTCAGCGCCCCCGCGCCGGTGCTCGGCTGGACCCTGATGATCGGTGCCACGCTGATCGTCCAGCTCGCTCTGCTGCCGGCACTGCTTCTGGTCGGCGCGATGCTGCTGCGGGCGGTCCGCCGTCTCGCCGCGATCGTGGATCGCGTCTTGGCGGCAGCCCTGGTGCAGCTCGGCGCGGTCCTGGTCCCGGGCCGGCGGCCGGTGGCCGTCCCGGTCCGAACGCGATTCACCGGTGCGACCCGGACGCGGGAGAACCCGCGTCGCGGGCCTCCGACCTGCCTGTGATGTAGCGCCGCGCCGCACCCGGCGCGGCTTCCTTGCGCCTGTGCGCGCCGGACGGCCTGGTCGCCGTCCCCTCCCTCACCACTCTGGCAGGGCGCCCGTCGCCCGGAATCGAAGAAACCATGTCATCCACCAGGAAAAGTACGTCCACCACTGACCGGCGCGAGGCCCTTCGCCGGCAACAGGAGGCCGACGCGCGCGCAGCGCGACGCACCGGCCTCGTCATCAAGGCCGCCTGGGCCACCGGATTCGCCGTCATCGCCGTGCTTCTCTGCGTCATTGTCTGGGCGGTCGCCCGGCCGGGCTCCGCAGGGACCGCCTCCGGGTCGCTCGTCACCCCGATGGGTGCCACTGACAGCGGAGCCGTCGTGATCGGCAAGCCTGACGCGCCCGTCACGGTCACCATCTATGCCGACTTCATGTGCCCTTACTGCGGGACGTTCGAGCGGGTGAACGGCGACGACCTCACCGCCGCCGTGGACGCAGGCATCGCGAAGCTCGAGATCCACCCGATGTCGTTCCTCGATCCGCAGTCGTCGGGCACGAAGTACTCCACCCGCGCCGCGAACGCGTTCGTCACCGTCGCGAACACCGATCCCACGCTCGCCTGGAACTTCGACCGGCTGCTCTACGCGAACCAGCCCGCGGAGGGCTCGGCAGGACTCACCGACGCACAGCTGGTGGAGTTCGCGCGCCAGGCCGGGGTGCCCGACTCCGTCTCGGCGACCTTCGCCACGCAGCAGTACGTGCCGTGGGTGGATCAGATCACCAACCAGGCCTTCGACTCCGGCGTCACGGGGACGCCGACGGTGAAGGTCAACGGTCAGGTGTTCAGCGGGGACCTGTACAGCGCGGGTGCGCTGGCTGCCGCGATCAGTCGGGCCGCCGGTGCGTGAGCGGTCGGCCACTGTGGCTCCTGATCAGGACCGGGTCGTCGGCGATGCCCACCGGTCCGTCCTCGGCGGTCTCCGCCGGGTGCGGCAGTCGAACGCCTGGATCTTCACCACCATGCTGGCCTCGGCGTGCCTGAGCCTGCTCGCGTCCTTCGTGCTGTCCGTGGACGCGGTGCTCCTGGCGGCGGATCCGCAGGCCGCACTGTCGTGCAACATCAACTCGGTGATCAGCTGTGGGACGGTCGGCGTGTCGTGGCAGGCGAGCCTGTTCGGCTTCCCGAACGCGTTTCTGGGCCTGGTCGCCGAGCCGGTCGTGATCACGATCGCCGTGGCGAGCCTGGGCGGAGTCCGGTTCCCGCGATGGTTCATGCTGTCCGCGCAGGTCGTGTACACCCTCGGGGTCGTGTTCGCCTACTGGTTGTTCTTCCAGGCGTACTTCGTGATTGGTGCACTGTGTCCCTGGTGCCTGCTGGTCACCCTGTCGACGACGCTGGTGTTCACCTCGCTCACCCACGTGAACATCCGCGACGGCAATCTGTTCCTGCCCGAGCGGGCCAGCCGGGCGGCGCGACGGTTCGTCGCCGCGGACCTCGATGCGCTCGCGGTTGCGGTCTGGCTGATGGCGGTGGTGACGATGATCGTCACGAAATACGCGCCGCTGATGACCTGACGGCCCGCCCTCGACCGGGCGCAGTATCACCCGCAAGGGGACAGGTGTCGCGCTGGCGCGGGCGGGTATCGTTCCTCCCGTGCAGAGCGTTCGGCAGTGGTTGCCTCGTCCGGGGATCCGGTCGCGCCTCGCTGCGGGTGTGCTCACGGTGCTCGCACTGGTCCCGCCGCTGCTCCGCCTGCCCAGAGTCAGTGTGGTGGCCTGCTTCGACAGCGGCCACCCGCTCTACCAGTGGATCCCGAACACCTCCGGTGCGGCCTGCGTGAGCGCGCCCACCCCGGTGGTGAGCTGGACGCTGGTGATCGCGGCCACGCTGCTCGTGCAGCTCGTGCTGCTCCCTGCGCTGATCCTCGCCGGCGCGCTCCTGGTGCGGGGCTCCCGTCGGCTCTCCGACGCTACCGGCCGGGTGCTCGCCGCCGCGCTGGTGCAGCTCTCCGGGCTGGTCGTGCCGCAGCGCCAGCCGGCGCCGGTGCGTATCCAGACCGGGTACCCGGGCGTCATCCGGACGCGGGAGAACCCGCGCCGCGGCCCTCCGTCCTGCCTTTCCTGACCTGACTCGACCCTCGCGCTCCGCAGCGCGACCGCGCGCCATCGCGCCCGGGCGGCTCTCGCCGCCAACAGACGTCTATCGGCGGAGATCCCCGCCTCAGTGAAGGACAGCCCCATGACCAGACAGAACCCGACCCCACCTCCCGTGGCAGGCAACCGCCGCGACTCCCTGCGCCAGCAACGCCTGGCCGAGCAACAAGCGGCACGCCGTCGCACCGTCGCCGTCCGCGTCGGCATCGCAGTCGTCGCCGCGGCCGCCATCGTTGGGGTGGTTGCCGCCATCGGCCTCGCGATGGGCTCCTCGCGAGCCTCGACCGACGCGAGCGTGCCGGTCGCCCAGACCACGGCGAGTGCGCCCAGCGCGGTGGACGCCTCCGGCGCCATCGTGTTGGGCAACGCCTCGGCGCCCACCACGGTGACCATCTACACCGACTTCATCTGCCCCTACTGCGGCGAATTCGACCGCGCCAACGGCAGTGTGCTCAGCCAGGCCGTCGCCTCGGGCGGAGTGAAGCTGGAGATCTTCCCGCTCAACTTCCTCGACGACGCCTCGCAGGGGACCAAGTACTCGACCAGGGCTGCCAACGCGTTTGCGACGGTCGCCAACGCCGACCCTTCGGCGGCGCTGGCCTTCTACCAGGCGCTGTACCAGAACCAGCCGGCGGAGAACTCCACCGGGCTGAGCGATCAGCAGATCGCCGATCTTGCCGCCGGCGTGGGCGTACCTGCGGACGTGGTCTCCAGCTTCGCCGACCAGAAGTACGTTGCGTGGCTGGACGAGCTGACCGCGAACCGGCTGCCCACGATCCAGGGCACCCCGACGATCAAGATCAATGGCACGCTGTTCGACGGTGATCCCTACCACGCCGGCCCGTTCGAGGCGGCGCTGGCCAAGGCCCAGCAGGGCTGAGCGTCAGGCCGGGCCGACCAGGCGCGCGGACGCATCCCAGAGCCGGCGAGCAGTCTCGGCGTCGTCGGCCTGGGCTGCGGTGCGGCCGGGCTTGCGCTTCTCGTAGTAGCCACCGGACTGCCAGGTGGTGCCGGGCGTGCCGTCGGCCAGCCAGACGAGCTGGTCGGCGCCGCGGTCGGGGGTGATCGTGAACAGCTTCCGGAGGAACCCGGCGGCGTAGAAGAAGCGCATCGGGCTGTCGGTGTCCAGGGCGAAGTTCGTGCCGACCACCCCCGGGTGGAAGGCCGCCGCGCTGATGCCCTGGTCGTGGAAGCGCCGGTGCAGCTCCCTGGTGAACAGGATGTTCTCCAGCTTGCTCGCCCCGTAGGCGCTCTGGGCCGAGTAGCCGTGTTCGAGCTGCAGGTTGTCGAGCTCGACGCGTCCGGCCAGCCGGGCGGCGACGCTGGAGGTCTGGATCACGCACGCCCGGCTCGCGATGAGCTTGTCCATCAGCAGCGTGGTGAGCAGGAACCCGGCCAGGTGGTTCACCTGGAAGGTGAGTTCGTTGCCGTCCTCGGTGACCTTCCGCTTCGACCCCATGATGCCGCCGGCGTTGTTCGCGAGCACGTCGATCCGCGGGTAGGCGGCGTCCAGCTCTGCCGCGAGCCGTCGCACTTGGGCCAGGGAGGCGAAGTCGGCCAGGTGGTGGGGGGCTCCGAGCTCCTCGGCGAGCGCGGTCGTCTTCTGCGGCGACCGGCCGACCAGGACCACCTGCGCTCCGCGTCCGGCCAGTTCGCGCGCCGCTGCCGCGCCGACACCGTCGCTGGCGCCCGTGATCACGATCGTCTGCTGCTCCATGGAGGCTCCCTTCGCTGCCGCGGACGAGGCTAGCGCGTGGTTTCGGCGTCCCGGCCGCTCTCGACCAGCGCGCCCAGGGCCAGCCGGACGGCGGCGCGCTCGAGCCGGTCCGGACGACCCAGCGCGACGATCGAGCGCACCGAGCGCACGTCGGTCAGGGGGACCAGCACGACCCCCGCCCGCGGGCGGGTGGTGAATCGCGGCAGCAGGGCGCAGGCCACCCCGGCCGCGACCAGTGCCTCGACGACCCGGTTGTCGCGGATCCGCTGCACGATCTGCAGCGCCACTCCGGCGCGGTTCTCGATCGCGATCCGCACCGTGTCGAACGGGAAGCCCAGGGGCACCCCGATCCAGCGCTCGCCCGCGAGGTCGGCTGCGGTGAGAGCGGGCCGTCCGGCCAGTCGGTGGGACGCAGGCAGGGCCACGTCGAGCGGCTCGTGGGCGAGGACGCGGGTAAGCAGGCGGTCGGAGCCGGCGGGTACGTCGGCGAGGCTGTGCCCGATCACCAGGTCGTGGTCGGCCGCCCGGGACGCGAAATCCGCCTCGGCGACGTCCTCGTCGGTGAGCTCCACCTCGACGTCGGTGCCGGCCAGCCGCGAGACCAGACCCGGCACCAGGAACTCCACGGCGCTCGGCAGGCCCGCGATCCGCACCACGCCGGACGGGTGGCCGCGCAGGTCGTCCAGCCCGCGCTGCAGCCGTCCGAGTTCGGTCGCCACTCCCACCGCTCCCTCGGCCAGCAGCCGTCCGGCCGCGGTGAGCCGCAGTCCACGTCCGTCCGGCTCGACCAGCGCCGTGCCGAACGCGCGCTCGGCGCTGCGCAGCTGCTGGCTCACCGCCGATGGCGAGCGGAAGGTCGCCTCGGCCACGGCTGTGACCGTGCCGCGGTCGGCCAGTTCGCGGAGCAGCTCGAGGTGTCGCACATCCATGAAGCCAGCCTAAAGTAAAGATTCACAATCATGCGCTGGTGCTTCAAGAAAACTTCGTGGACGATGGTGTGGTGCCTGTTCGTCATCGCCTGCTCGCCGTCATCGTGGCCGCGCTGTGGGGCGTGAACTTCCTGGCGATCCATGCCTCGCTCGGCCAGTTCCCGCCTTTCTTCCTGGTCGCGCTGCGGTTCGCCCTGATCGCCGTACCGACCCTGCTGTTCGTGCCCCGGCCGCAGGTTCGTCTGCGTTGGCTGGTGGGCTACGGCCTCGGCTTCGGTGTGGCCCAGTTCACGTTCCTCTACTGGGGCATGGCGGCCGGGATGCCCACCGGCCTTGCCTCCCTCGTGCTGCAGGCGTCCGCACCGTTCACCCTGATCCTCGGCGCGCTGCTGCTCGGTGAGCGGGTGCGCGGACGCCAGTGGCTGGGGATCGCGGTGGCGATCCTCGGCATGGCCCTCGTCGGGGCCTCCCGCGCCCAGGCCGCAGCGCTGGTGCCGTTCCTGCTCGTGCTCGCCGGCGGGCTCGGCTGGGCGTTCGGCAACCTCGCCAGCAGGCTGGCCCAGCCGCCGAACCCGCTGCATCTGACCTTGTGGATGTCCGTGGTCGTGCCGGTGCCGATGCTCGCGCTGTCGCTGGTCTTCGAAGGGCCGGGGCAGATCTGGACGGCGCTGGCGGGTTCGCTGAGCGCGTCCGCGCTGCCCGCGTGGGTGGGGCTGGCCTACACCTGCATCATCGCGACCGCGGTCGGTTCAGGGATCTGGACGTGGCTGCTGGCCCGGCACCCCGCCGGCATCGTGGCGCCGTTCTCGATGCTGGTGCCCGTGGTCGGCATCCTCACCGCCGCGCTGGCGCTGGGCGAGCGTCCCACCTGGCTCGAACTGCTCGGCGGCATCGTGGTCGTCGCCGGCGTCCTGGTCGGCGCCCGGCGTCCACCTGTCCCGACCGAACCCGTGCCGCCTTCCGCGCTGTCCGAGTCCGAGCCGGCCGTGACCGGGTGAGGTACTCGCCGATTCGGTAGCGGGGCCGGGTCAGCGTTCGTCCGGGCCTGCGTCCGGCGTGGCGTCCGGGCCCGCATCGGACTGCTTGCGCAGGTCCTCCTCGCGGCGGCGCAGGTCGTCCTCCCACTGCTTGAGCATGCGCTCATGGTCGGAGTTCGACTTCTTCAGGCTCGCCAGGAACTCGGGGTCGTCGTCGGGGGCCTTCGGCCGCAGGTGGGCCGGACGCTCCGTCTCCGGGTAGCCGGCGGTACGGGAGGGCCACGGCACCTGTCTTGGTGGCGCGTTCACCGGGCGGCCGGCGATGAGCCAGGCGATGCCGCCGACCAGCGGGATGACGATGATCAGGAGGATCCAGCCCCACTTGGGCAGGTTCCGCACCCTCGAATCGTCGGCAAGGATCGCGTCGATCAGGCAGAACACGAGGATCACGGCTTCGACGACGAAGGGCAGTAGGCGGATCATTCAGGCTCCCGGGTTGCTGGCGACCACCATAGGCCATCCGGGCCCGATATCAGGCGGCCAGGGCCTTCGCGCGCAACTGACCGCAGAACGCCTGTGCGAGCAGCCGCCCGTTGCGGGAGATCTCGGTGTCCTGAGCGTGCATCGAGCGTCGCATCGTGCGGGCGTCGCCACCGGTGAGTTCAGCCCAGCGCCCCATCAGGTCGGGGGACGCCTCGGGATGGAACTGCACCCCGACGGCCGAGCCGACCCGGAAGGCCTGGTTGGGGTACCGCTCGGTGCTGGCCAGCTGCACCGCCCCGTCCGGGAGCCTGGTGACCGCGTCGGAGTGGGACTCGGCGAGCAGCGTGCGTCCGCCCTCCGCGAGCCGACCCAGCAGCGGGTCGCCGGAGGCCGCCTCGTGCCAGGTCACGGGGTAGGCGCCGTGCTCACCGCCGCCCGGGTGCGAGACCGTCACCTGGCCGCCGAAGGCCTCGGCCAGCAACTGGTGGCCCAGGCAGATCGCGAGCGTGGGGATTTCGGCGTCCACCGCGTCGACCATCAGCTGCTTGAGCGGCTCCAGCCACGAGTACTCGGCACCGTCGTGGGCACTCATGATGCCGCCGAGTACGAGCAGGCCGTCGCCCAGGTCGCCGACCTTGGGCACATCGCGCAGCCACAGCGGAACCGCGCGCACCAGCACCCGGTTGCTCGCCAGCCAGGGGCCGAATCGGTCCACCGGCACATGCGGGTCCGGCTGAACGATCGTCGCGCGCACTGCCCTCGGCATGGCGGGAGGTTAGCGGAGGAATCTGACAGCCACGTTACGGCGTGATGCCGACCCGCTGACGCTCAGGCCGCGGGCACCGACTCCGCGTCCAGCGCCTCCCGAGGATCGGCCACCCGGGTGAGCACGGGCCCGACCTGGTGCGAGACCAGGAGGCTGGCCAGGATCGCCACCAGGACCACGAGCAGGGCGTGCTGGGTGCCGCCGAGGGCTGAGGCGACCACGCCGATCAGTGGGGCGGCGGTGAGCGCCGCGACCGAGCCCATGGACGCCATCACCGACACGCGTCCAGCGGACCGCAGGGGCTCGTCCGAAACCGCCGCGACCGCGATCGGGAAGCACAGCGCCGCGCCGACACCCCACAGCGCCACCCCGATCAGGGCGACCTGCGGGAGGTTGGCCAGCCCGAACAGGCTGACCCCGAGGATGCCGAACAGTCCGGAGAGCTGCAGGCTGGCAACGCGTCCAAGCCGGTCGATCGCCCGGGTGCCGA
>Ga0334883_1000617_pt1 | contig 62301 bp, 56 predicted proteins | sample GraSluR1_MG_6_FD_207230 | JGI IMG/M metagenome (GOLD analysis project Ga0334883, IMG submission 207230) | Sludge microbial communities from methane-producing bioreactor in Wageningen University, Netherlands - Granular Sludge_09_05-R1 | ecosystem: Engineered > Bioreactor > Anaerobic >...
ACGCGGGGAGGGAGCGCACTCGCCCCTCCCCGCGTCTCCACATCCCGGACCGGGCGCTTCTCCCGTCACCCACCTCCTACCCCAAGGCGCGTATCTCGGGAACGATCTTCCCCCCGTCTATCCTGAGCAGGGCAAACGAGCGACCGAGACCGAAACGGGCCGGACCGGCGGCGCCGGGATTCAGGTACAAGACTCCCTCGCGCCACTCGACATGAGGCCGGTGGCTGTGTCCGCACACCACCACGACCACTCCCTCGCGCACATCCATCCGACCCGCCTTACGAAGAGCCGCCACTGCGTCGGCCTCGCGGTGGGCAACACCTATGCACACTGACCCTGTCTCCACGATGAGCTCCAAGGGCAGTTCACGCGCCCACTCCTGGGTGTCTGTGTTGCCCCTCACCGCCCTCACGGGAGCCACAGCGGCCAGTCTCTGGAGCACGGGTGGGGACCCCACATCTCCAGCATGCAGAATGGTGTCCACTCCGTGGAGGCCGTAGACGACGTCTTCATACAGTCGTCCGTGGGTGTCGGAGAGTACCCCCACGAGGAGAGGCCGGGGTGCACTATCGACAGGTACTATGTGAACGTCTGCGGGGGAGGCCATCGCGTCTATCGTAGCACCCAGGCCCAACCCGGTTTCCCCCCGCCTGCCGCCGGGTAGACACCGTGCACCATGGAAGACGGCATCGGCACACGTTTCCAGCAGGAGACGAGGCACGTGCGGGGACGTATGGGTGGCCACTATCTGGACTGGGCCGGCAAGCCACCCACCTACAAGCTCTACCCTGAAGCACCTCTGACCGCTCTGCCCACACCCGAAGCTCCCCTGACGGCCGGGCCATCAGCGGTTGCGCAACCGGGCGCAAGAGAGCGGATGGATGTGTTCAACGCAGCGCGAGCGCGGCGAAGCGGACGGGACTTCAGTGAGGAGCCGCTCGCACTCATGGAGCTATCCCTCCTGCTCTTGGCCTCCACCGGCATCACCGCCTCCGACGGGTACAGCTTCTACAGGGCGAGTCCGTCCGCCGGGGCCCTCTACCCCATCGAGACCTACGTCGTGGCCCACCGGGTGAGTGAACTCCAGCCCGGCACCTATCACTACCGCCACCTCTCTCAGGACGATGAGCAGCGCCTATCCCCAAAGGGCGGCCACGCGCTCGAGCAACTCCGCAGGGGTGACATGAGAAGACAGGTGGCCGAAGCCGCCCTCGATCAGACAATCGCCGCCGAAGCGGCCGCTGTCTTCACGTGGACGGCGGTATTCGAACGAGCCTGCTGGAAGTACCGGGAACGAGCCTACCGCTATGTCTATCTCGACGCCGGCCATATCGCCGCCCAGCTTTCCCTGGCCGCCGTGGCCCTCGGCTTGGAGAGCTGCCCCATCGCGGCCTTCTACGACGACGAGTTGAACGAGCTTCTCGGAGTTGACGGTGCGACCGAGAGCTCCCTGTACCTGACCGTGGTCGGAAGGCCGCGAAAGCCGTAGCGTCCCCCTCGAAGGCGGCGGTCTCGCGGCGAAACCTCGTCCGTGATATTCTCCCTGTCTGGCCAACCAGTTAATTCGGTGGCTAAGCTCCCGCTCGGTCCCACGAGCTTCACCGGCACACGAGGCGGCCATGGCGCGACCGAAGACAAAAGAAGATGAGCGACGAGACGAGATTGTTGGAGCCGCGCTCCAGCTGATTGTCCGCGAAGGCTACAACAACGTCACTCTCGCCCACATCGCCGACCAAGTGGGGGTGAGCAAAGGTCTCATCTCCTACTACTTCCCCCGCAAAGAGGACGTGTTCTTGGCGGTGCTCGATCGCATCGTCGCCCGTATCACGGCACGCTTCGAGCGCTTCTGCACAACCGATGCCCCCGCGCCGGCACGAATGACCATGTTCTTCTCCAACCTGTTCGGCAACGAGAAACGCGCCCGCCGGTACTACACGGTGGTTATCGACTACATGGCCCAAGCCATCCGCACCAGGGCGGTGCAGGAATACACTCAGGCCATCTACGACGCCTACCGCGTCTACATGGAGCGTGTCATCAGCGACGGAGTAGCCTCCGGTGAGTTTCGCGAGGTCGACCCGCACCGCACCGCCTCCATGCTGATGGCCCTCATGGAAGGGCTCATCCTGCAATGGTTCTTCGACCAGAAAGGCTTCAAGCTCGACGAAGCCTACCAAACCTGCGTCGATTTCATGAACCACTACGTGCTGCCAGAGGCGTCCACGCCGAGCCCCTCACTCTCACCCGCCGCCTACGGCAATTGAGTGAGCCGCGGCGGCACCTGGGCCGGTAGGGCGAAGGTTCACCGCGCGGAGTAGCTCTCGAGCTCCGCCACCCAGTCCCTCCACTCGGGAGGCTCAGTCTCCAACCCGGCCGTACACGCTTTGAGCGGCACCTCGTGCATGTCCCGCACACAGCGGGCGGCGAGTTGCTGATACCAGCGAGTGCCGAGTGTCTTGAAGCGCCGGAGATCGGCCCGTACGTCGCCCACGATGCGACCGGGCACACCCACGCACAGCTTGCCCGCCTCGATCTCCATGCCGCCGGGCACCACACAGCCCGACCCCACCACGCAGCCAGTGCGCAAGACGGCACCGTCGAGTATGACGGCATTCATGCCCACCAGCACGTCATCCTCCAGCGTGGCGCTGTGAACGATGCAACCGTGGCCCAGGTGGGCACGGGCGCCCAGTATCAGTTCAAAGCCGGGCGCGCCGTGGATGATGCAGCAATCCTGCACATTGGAGCCTGCGCCGATGCGGATACGCACCCAATCGCCCCGGACGGAGGCACCCGGTCCCACATAGCAATCCTGTCCCACCTCCACCATGCCCGCCACAGACGCGAGCGGGTGCACAAACGCGCTGGGATGGATGCGAGGACGATTGCCCGCGAGTTCGTAAACGGCCACAGGGGCCTAGGCTCCGAGTAGATCGGCCACCTGGGGGAGGACCTCCTCGAGGGGACCGTGCTCCACCACGGTCGCACGGTCGTCGAACGGAGTCTCAGAAGCCGTGAGGATGATCAGGCGGCCGCCACCCCTCAAAGTCAGATCCGGCAAACCGGCCACCGGCCACACTTGAAGCGACGATCCGGCCACCAACATGACATCAGCCGCCTGCGCCCACGACACCGCTTGCCCGTAGGCGTCATCAGGGAGCATCTCGCCGAAGAAGACCACACCGGGCTTCAGTATCCGCCCGCAATCGCACGTGGGAATTCCCTCTGGATCCACGAGTGCGTCCTCCATGCGGTCGTGCCCGTACCTGTTCCCACAATCGAGACACACGCAGAAGTCGATCGAACCGTGGACCTCCACCATGGCACTGCTACCGGCCTTCCTGTGGAGGCGATCGATGTTCTGGGTGATCAGAGCCTTCACGAAACCGGCTTTCTCCAGGCGTGCCAGCGCGTAGTGAGCCGGATTGGGCTCGACCGCGGTCAGAGATCCAATGCGGTGCCGGTAGAACGACCAGAAACGTACCGCGTCGGTCATAAAGGCGTCGATACTTGCCACCTCAGCAGGGTCTACCTTCGACCACAGACCCGTGCCCGGAGTGCGGAAGTCGGGGATGCCGGAAGCAGTCGAGATGCCGGCGCCGGTAAGAGCGACCGGAAAACGGGCTTCCCGAAGAAGAGCGGCTATCTGCTCAACGGAGTCCATTGCGACTAGTCTACCAGAGCCGCCCCCACATTCCAGAGAAGCCGGCCGCACCCCGCACGTAGTATTCCCACGCAGTCCGTATGCGCTAAAGGTGCTCGACGGGAGACTTGACGGTTAGACTCGCGTTTTGCGTGTACGCCTAGGGGGAACCATTCACCGCACGCATCCGCCAAGAAGGAGGGCTCGTGAAATCGCATGGCTCGAGCAAGAGGCCCGCCGACGTCGCCGATGAGGCCCGCGTCATCGCCCTCGTGGGCGCATCGCCGCAGCCCCATCGCGCGAGCAATGCGGTCATGCGCTTTCTCCTTGAGCGCGGCTACAGGGTGATTCCCGTGCGGCCTGGAGTCGAGGAGATACTGGGCTGTGCCTGCGTGGCCGGTCTGGAGGATATCGACGAGCCCATAGACATCGTCAACGTCTTTCGGGAGAGTTCAGCGGCGGGTGACCTGGCCCGGCAGGCGGTTGAGTGCGGCGCCAAGGCGCTCTGGCTTCAGGAGGGAGTGCGAAGCAACGAAGCCAGGGCAATCGCCGAACGAGGGGGGCTCGCGTTCGTGGAGAACACCTGCATCAAGAAGGTGTTGCTCGGCGCCTCATAGAAGGCGGTCGCCTCCTGCACCGGTATCGCCGCACTACAAAGAACAGCGCCACACATGCCAATACGACCAAGGCCCCCACGGGCGCAGCCCAGGTCCATACCCTCCCTCCCCGGTCCGCCTTCGCCCGACCGAGCAACGTTTCTCCCGCGAGCAGGCGGATCACAACGGTTCCCCGACTCTCGAGGTCCCCGAGCGACACCCGGATGACGTTGACACCCGGCTCGATGCGTATCGGAACAGACTCCCTCGCCGACCCGTCCGCTGCGCCTCCCTCCACGAGAGCGGCTATCTCGAGTGCGTGAGCTACTCCGCTCTCCACCCGGACCACCGCTTCGAACAGGCCACCGCTACGCTCGATGCCGGCCTCGGCCACAACCTCCACTTTCGCCAACTCCACCCCCGCAAGCTCCCCGGCACGCCGCGAAAGCGAGATGGCCCGGTTCACCTCGGCCGGGTCCACCCCAGGCCTGAAGAAGTACATGCTCTGTGCCTCGTAGAGAAGGATCCGGGCGCGGCTCAATGCCTCACTCGTCGCTCCCGCCCCCTCCACGGCACCACCGAAATCGACCACCGTGGAACGGGCACTCTCGAGGGCATCGACCAGCGCCCGCCCTATTACCCCGTCCACGTGACCCGCATACCTGGACAAGAAGCGAGGTCGCGTACTCACAGGATACCGCTCCACCACCTCGGCCAGCGTCACGGTGCGCACCACGTCTGTCTCCGCGAGCCCCCGGCCCAACTCCTCCAGGAAGCGGGCGGGCGGAATCTCGTACTCTTCCAGGGGAACGGCAACGAACGGCCCCTCTTTGCCGGCGGCCACGTCGGAAGCAAGCGCAGCAAAGAAGCGTGATGCATCCCACGGTTCGGCAAGCGCAGCCCGCAACCCGCTCACCACCGGACAGAGGGTGAGGCGGTTGTTGGAGTCGTCAATCACGCGTACCGGCAGAAGAAAGCTGTCCGGCTCCTCTGCCAGGTCCTTCAGCACGTGACTCATAACCGGGACGTAGGTCACCGACGCACCGCTGAAGTCGGCGATCACGTTTGTGGCCATCTCGAGACCGGGGGCATACGCCCCATCAGGGGCGGGTATCTGAAGCAGGCGTTGGAATTCCGATCTCCCCAGCCGCATCTGATCGACGCCATCGTCCCAGCCCTTCGTGGCGAGAAGCGCGAGGTGGGGAGTCGCATACGGAGTAGGGATGAATTGGATCGATTCCAGTGCCGCAACTGAGCGCAACGCCTCAAGAGCCAAGGCCGCGTTCCCGCAACGCTCATCACCCGGCGGGACCTCGACCACACTGCCTTCTTCACCGATCTTGCGGTAGCCATCGGCCACGGCGGTGAGTTGGCGAAGGTAGAGCGGCTCGAGGGCGACCGTCATACGCCAGGCGGGAAACTCCTTGGCCAGGGAGAGAACCCCGTTGAGAGTGCCCGCCTCGGCGGAGCCTCCGCCGACGGAAGCCTGGACGGATTCATCCACGAACACACCATCGGCATCGCGGCGCGGTCCGAGCGCGACCAACCACACCAGAGCCAGGTCCACGGGCTGTTGCTGGGCGTCAACCACCCCGATCCAGGTAGTCGCCTTGACCCTCTCCCCCGAGGCGGTCACCTCCGCCTCAACGCGGTAGGCGCCGGGCTCGACCGCCACATCTGGTGGAGGTGAGGTCTCAACGCTCAGAGTACCCTCCGCATCCACGGCGACGGTCTCCCGCCACGAGGCGACCGTCTCCCACTCCGCGGGCTCATCGGTGACCCTTCCCGGTCCCAGGAGGAGGAAACCGATCTCCACCTCGCGAAGGTCAGATCGGACAGTGAGCCTCACAGTGAGCGCCACCGGTTCGCCACCGGCAAAGAGCGGGCGTGACGGTCGGAGCTCGACGTCCAGGGACGGGTCGGCCGCCCACGCCGACCCCAGGCCCCCCGCGGCGATGAGTAGGGAGACAAGAAGCACCACAAGAAGAACCGGCACCCCGAGTGGGATTCCGGCGGCCACACGAGCAGCCCGGCCTCGAGGCTCAGCCACCGTACCTAGGAGAGGGCTTTCCTCAGCCGCAAGAAGCGAACCCCCCTGTCTTCGGCGATCGATTCGACCTCGTCCATGAGGGCCTGCATGACTTTCACCCGGAGGGCCTCTTCCGACAACGGCGAGAGTTCGGAGGTATCAAGGGCACACGTGGTGGTCAGGCTCTCAGCCGAAACCTTGATCTCCCAGCCGTCCGCACACAAGTCGAAGCGCACGGTGAGCGTGGTGCCGGCCTCTGCCTCGCCGGCCTCTGCCTCGCCGTCTCGTTGATTCTCCACCACTCGCAGAAGACAAGCGCACGCCTCCGACACCGCCAACTTGACGTCGTCGGTCACTTCCCTGCCGAGTTCGGCGTGGGCCCCCAAGCCGGCAACGGCCAGACGAACGAGCTGTACGTACTCCGGCTTCAGGGGAACAGTCAGAAGAACCGTGTCTCCCGCGGTCATGTCCCGTACGTTCGGGTCAGAGATCTCTTCGCGGCTTCTCACCGATACCCGCTCTTCGTGGTCCCGATTGTCACAGCTATCAATGCCTACCCCCGCCCCGGCACTACTAAACCACGCAGCCGCCTCTGTCAGGATCCTGCGCGCCGCCATCAGCCCACCACGCCCAATTCGGCCCCGCAAAGCGCACATCTTCCGTCACGGACCGAGAGAACCCGCGCACGGTTCGAGTCGCGTTGGATCACGGTGCGCTGGCACTCCGGGCACACGGTGTGCCGGGCGGCGTGATCAGGGATGTTGCTCACGTACACGAACTGAAGACCTTCCCGGCGGCCTATCTTCACCGCCTTGTCGAGCACCGCGATGGGAGTGGGGGGGAGGTACGTCAACTCGAAATCGGGCAGAAAGCGCGTCACGTGCCAAGGGGTGGCGGCGCCCAAGGCCTCCTTCACCCACAGGGCCATGGTCCTGAGATCCTCGTCATCGTCGTTCAGGCCCGGGACGATATTCGACACGACCTCGACGTGGCATCCATGTGCCGATTTGGCCGCCACCGCGGCCTCCAGGCAGGGTGCCGGATCCTTCACCTTGCTGAGCCGCGACCAGCCCTCGGCGCCCGGTGCCTTGAGATCGAACTTGAACGCGTCGAGTACGGGGGCCACATGCTCGAGTGCCTCCCTGTTCAGGTACCCGGCGGTGATGAAGGCCGTATACAGGCCGGCCTCCTTGAACAGCGCACACACGTCGTGCACATATTCGATCCACACCACCGGGTCGTTGTAGGTGAAGGCCACTCCGGCCAGCTTGTGCCTGTGGGCCAAAGCGAGGGCATCGGCGGGAGCGACATACCCGAGCCGCTTGAGTTCCCCCTTTGTCGCACCCGCATGGGATATCTGCCAATTCTGGCATCCGGCGCACAGCACGTTGCACCCCAGCGTGCCAAGAGACAACACCCGTGTGCCCGGGTGGAAGTGGTAAAGGGGCTTCTTCTCGATCTCGTCGGAGATCACCGTGGCAGGGCGGCCGTAGACATGGCTGACCAAGGCTCCACCGCGAACACCGCGCACCCTGCAAAGGCCGTCACGGCCCTCCTCCAAGGAGCAGCCATGTGGACAGAGCCGGCAACGGATGTTTCCACCGGGTGCTGCATCCGCAAAGAGAGCGAGGTGGCGCTCTTCGCTGGGATGGGGGGCACCCATGGTCAACCACCGAGCGAGGCGGCCAGCCGCGCCATGCCGTGTTCCACCGACTCGATTATGCGCTCATGCAGCACCGGACCGGTTGATGCCACTACCGACATCTGGTGCTCGAGACCCGACCCGAGGAGAGGTCTCTCGCCGAGAGGGCGGCCGACCGCGTCGGTCACCACACAGCCGGCTTCCTCCAGTATGAGGGTGGAGGCCGCCACGTCATACGGTGAATTGTTGAGCACGTGTCCGCCGCCCACGTCGCGAAAGCGCTTCTCCACCCATGGAGCCACTTCGATCATGCGCGGGCCCACGTCGATGTAGGCGTCGAGTTGCCCGGTGAGCAGGCGGCTCATGGAGTAGGTGGCGCTACCCAGATCGAATACCCCACCGTCGACAGAGGACTGATCGATGAGATGGCCGAGGGTCTCCACGAGCTCACGGGCCGGCCTGCCACGGAAACCGATGGTCCAGAACAGGCGGGAAAGGTCCGTATTCGACGAGGGGCGAGGGGGACGAGGGGCGCCGTCCGCCCCGAAGGCCTCGGCCCCATGATCGCGATGGGCCCTGAACAGTCCACCCTCCTTGATCTCTTTCAGCACACCGTACACCACGTCACCCATTCGAGGGGTCTCTGTGCGGGCGGCCACCGCCACACTCACGCACGCCGCTTCCAAGCCGGCCACAGCAGGGCGAGTACCGTCGATAGGATCGATGATGAGCACATACGCAGCCCGGCCCCACTCCACCAGGCCCCGGTCCTCCGAGTACACGGCCACGGGTACTCCCGCATCGGCGAGAAAGGTCTCCACGAAGCGCTCAGCCTGTTCATCAATGGCGAACGTCGTGTCACCTCCGGCCGCACGCCCCGAGAGCCCCCGCGCCGCCTGCGTGCCCAGGTGGGGCAACACGATCTCGCGGAGGCGGAGGGCCAGCTCGTCGGCAAGCTCCACGATCACCGCCTCGGCGGCCGCATCGCGCTTCGAGTAACGGACCGGGACCTCTCCGCCCACTCTACGTATCCTCCCCGGCGGTGGAGGCACGAAAGTCCACGAAAGGACGCACCCGGAAGGGGACACCGAGCTCTGCGGCCACGAGCGCGGTGCGCTCCACGTCGATTCCTGGGAGGAGAATCGCTGTGGCTGTCACTCTGATGCCCGCAGCTGCCGCATCGCGGATGAACTCCTTGACTGCACAATACGCCCCGGCCACCGCGGGCCGGCAGAGGTGGTCATAAGCCGCCTCGTCGGGAGCATTGAGACTGACCGAAGTAGCCACGAGCCCGGCGCGCACGAGTTCGCCCACTACATCCCGGCCGGGATTGAGAAGCGCGGCATGGCCGTTGGTGTCGATCCGGGTGGATAGACCTCTCTCGCTGAGCCACGCGATCAGGGCCACAACCACGTCGAGTCGAAGAGTGGGCTCGCCCAACCCCGTGAACACCACCTCCACGGGTGTGCATCGGCCCAACTCGGCCTCGAGTGCAGCAACCACCTGATCCACCCCCGGCTCCTCCTCTTCGTTCAAGTACAGATCGTATCCGTACACCTCCCACGACCAGTTGCGCAGGCAGAAGGAGCACGAGGCCGAGCAGCGGCTCGTGAGGTTCAGGTACAGATTGGGGCCACCCCAATACACGTAGGTGGGACCCGCGGCGGCATTCTCACCGCTCTGCGGGTGAGAGCGGCAACGCTTCTTCTTCATGACGCTCGATTATACAGAAGCGAAACTTCAGCGCCGCGCGCCTGTGATGTGGTCTCCACCCGAGCCCTGCGCCGAATCATTCATGTGGACAGCAAATATGCAAACGTGATATTTATTACTGGTTCGCGTGCGACGGAGGGGTCGAACACAGCCGACCCGGAAGGCACACGGCCGTCGGCTACGTTCCCAACGAGAAGGGGAGATGGGAAATCATGAACAAACGTCTGTTGCCTCTGGTCTTACTGCTCGTCTTGGCATTCATAGTCCTACCTCTTGCAGCGGGCTGTGGTGAGACCACAACTACCACCACTGCGGCAGCCGAAGATGATCCGGCAGCCGCGGCCGACGCGGCCATCGCGGCCATCACCCAGTCGCCCAATATCGAGACTCCTCCCACCATCAAGGAAGGCACTCTCATGGGCGGCTCCGACACCGCCTTCCCACCGTTCGAGTTCTCCGACGGCAAGGGCGGCTACATCGGTTTCGACATCGACATCCTCACGGCCGTGTGCAAGAAGATGGGTCTGGAGCTCGAAGTGGTCCCCACAGCATGGGACGGCATCATCCCGGCTCTGGTGAGTGAGCGCTTCGACGTCATCATGTCGGCTATGAGCATCACCGAGGAACGGCTCGAGCAGATCAACTTCTCCGACCCGTACTACAGGAACGACCTGGCCATCACCACACCGGTCGACAATCCCATCGAGAACGCGGAGGGGCTGGTAGGCAAGGTAGTGGGCGTTCAGGTTGACACCACCGGCCAGTTCGCGGTCGAGGAGATCGAGGGCATCAAGGAGATCAAGAAGTACGAGAACATCATCACCGCCCTGCAGGACCTCGAAGCAGGCAGGGTGGAAGCGGTGGTGAACGACGAGCCCTCCAACGCTTACCAGGTGAAGGACAAGGCCAACCTCGCCAACACCGGCATCATCCCGGTCGATGACGACTATGGCTTCGGCATCAAGAAGGAGAAGGAAGAGCTTCTGGCCGCCATCAACCAGGCGCTTAAGGAGCTCAAGGACGAAGGCATATACGAGCTGATCCGAGTCAAGTGGTTCGGTGAGTAGTAGGTTGAGACACACGTCTCTTCCGTGAGTGCTTTGGGGGCCATGGCCTAGGGCCGTGGCCCCCGCTTTCATCCCAAGCCACAGGGGACGACCATGGGCCAATTGGTGCAGTACTACTTCAACCTAGATATCCTCAGAGACACCATTCCGGAGCTCCTGAAGGCCGTCGTTGTCGTTATCGAGTTGCTCTTCTTCGGGCTCCTCTTTGCCTTCATCCTCGGCCTCATCATCTCCCTCATGCGCATATCCCGCGTGCGGGTGCTGCGCTGGCTCGCAGCCATCTACATCGACTTCTTCCGCGGCCTCCCGCTACTGCTCCTCCTCACCTTCATCTACTACGGACTCGGGCTGGTGGGTGCGCAGATCGGCTGGCGCTTCCTCATCCTCGATCCCATCCCTGCAGCCGTCCTCGGACTCACTCTCTGCTATGCAGCGTACTCCGCCGAGATCTTCCGGGCCGGCATCGAATCCATTCACCACGGGCAGCTGGAAGCAGCCCGCTCTCTCGGCATGACCTATGGTCAGGCCATGCGCTACATCATCCTGCCGCAGGCGGTGAGAATAGTCGTGCCTCCTCTCACCAACGAACTCATCGCCATGATCAAGGATACTGCGCTCGCTTCTGTCATCACCACCCCAGAGATCCTGTTCCGTGCCCGTGAGATAATGGGTGTCCGGGCCAACCCCACACCTCTCACGGCAGCCGCTATCGTCTACCTTGTCTTCACCCTACCCCTCATCAGAGTAGCGGCCCGGTTGGAACGCGGTAAGGGAAGGGGCCAAGAGAAGGGCAGTGCACGGGCGGGCCAATAGAACGGCCGGCAGCGAGGAGACCCACGTGATTAAGCTGGTAGATGTACACAAGAGCTTTGGCCAACTGCATGTACTCAACGGCATCGACATGCACGTGACCAAGGGTGAAGTGGTCGTGGTGATCGGGCCTTCCGGCAGCGGCAAATCTACCATGCTTCGCTGCATCAACGGCCTCGAGCACATCCAGAAGGGGCACATCTACATAGAAGGCATCGACATCGCCGATCCCAAGACCAACGTGAACAAGGTGCGCCAGAAGATCGGCATGGTGTTTCAGAGCTTCAACCTCTTCCCCCATCGCAACGTGCTGGACAACGTCAGCCTTGCTCCCATCAAGGTGCTGAAGATAAACAAGAGCGAGGCGCAAGAGATTGCCATGGAGTACCTCACCCGGGTAGGGCTGGCCGACAAGGCCAAGAACCTTCCCGATCAGCTCTCCGGGGGCCAGCAGCAGAGAGTCGCCATTGCACGCGCGCTCTCCATGAAGCCCGACATGATGCTCTTCGATGAAGTGACCTCAGCCCTCGATCCCGAGCTGGTCGCCGAAGTGCTGAACGTCATGAAGGACTTGGCCAACAGTGGCATGACCATGGTGGTGGTCACCCACGAGATGGGCTTCGCCCGCGAGGTCGGCTCCCGACTTGTCTTCATGGACGAAGGCATCATCGTCGAAGAAGGTGATCCTCGCGAGATGATTCCCAACCCCAAGGAGGAGCGCACCAAGAAGTTCCTGGGGATGGTGCTCTAGCCCGCGACGCGAAATCTGCCTTAGATCGCTACTTCAAGATAAGCATTTGCAGTCCTGAACCGCTGGCGAGAGGCGGGCACGCTGCCGTCGTCTACTGGATCGGGCGCTTGAAGTAGGCGAGCAACTTGCGCGTGTTGCCCGGATAGGCCATCTCCAGAACCTGCGTACGGGCCAGCGGCACCACGCACACCAGCTCCCAGCCCTCGAAACCGAGAGTGTTCATGACCTCCACGTCCTCGAGATCGCTCGTCACTCCCGACTTGGGATCGTCGTCCCACACGATCACGCTGAGGAACTCCCAACGAGAATAGGACAGATCGCCGGGGATCACTCCCTGTTCCACCGTCCGCGCAACAGAGGGCGCAGAGATAGTGGCCGATTCGCGCCCTGAGTTGCCTTTACTGAGCGTTGCTTCCATTTTCGATTCCTCCCCGCGGACGCCTGAAATACGCGATGAGTTTGCGTGTGTTGCCCGGATAGCTGATGTCGAGAAGCTTGGTCTGCGCAAAGGGTACAATCACATCTACAAGCTCCCAGCCACCGTTCGTGAAGGCTTCGATGGACTCGGTGTCCTCAAGGTTACCCTTGCCCCGCCGGGGATCATCCGACCACACGACGCGGGCACAGTACTCGTAATCGGCCGCCGAGGTGAGGTGCCCCCCGTTCCCTCCGGCCGCCGCTCCTTTGACCACAGGCGGCATTTGCCGGCCGAAGTAGACGGCCGCGATACTCCCGGCGAGAAGCCCTCCGCCCAGTCCGGCGACCATAACACCGATTCGTTTCGGTGAACGTGCCATACATCCTGTATCGGCACGATGACTCCCGCGTTGCATGGGCAAAATGCCCCATACCTCAAGGGACCAGCCGGCGCCACAGGCGCTCCTCGACCACCTCCACGCACTCCCAGAAGCGTTCTGCCAGAGACTCCGGCCTCCAATCACCCGAAGATGTCCTCGACCTGCCACCGGTCAGGTCTTGGGCAACTTCTCCCAGCAGGGCGGACAGTTCCTGCTTGAGCCTGTCCGGAGAGTGCGGCTCACTCACATCCTGTTGCCACGCGGTGAGGAAGGCTTCGAGCGACGAGTACGAGTCGGTAGGGTCCGCAATCGAGTCGGAGCACAGCACCCGGTAGTAGCGCGTGAACTCCTTCTTGAAGAGAAGCCGCGCCCGGCGCCTTGTCTCCGAAGCACGGGTCAACCGCGGAAGGCCACTGTCCCCCACGAGGGATGCGGCGGAGGGCCTATCTTGCGGGAGCGATTGCCCCGCGGGTAGTAGGAAAAAGACCCCGAGCTGTCATCGAACACGGCATCGACCTGCTCTTCGATCACACGCAGGTCCAGCCACGCCCCCCGGAACAGCAGCTCACGCAGCCAGTAGACGAGACACTCGCCCTCGCAGCGCAAGACTGCGTCGGCGTGTTCAACCACATACTCCCCGAACGAACTGCCGGCCGCAGCGATTTCTCCCCCGGCGACAAGGCACACAAGGTCGGCCAAACCGTCTTCATCGAGGACCCCGGGGCGGACCAGCTCCAACTGTACGGCGGCCAACTCGGCTCTCTGGCTGAAGTCGACGCTGTTGAAGCCGTAGCGAAAGCTCCGAAACTCCAGCACGTAGTCCTCGCCGGAGCAGTAGTTCGAATTGGTCTGCCGGCCTTCCCGCTCCACGAAACCACTCCCGGGTGCGTTCGGACTTCCCGTTGCTCGGCATTCTACCAGAAGCCCGCCGACTCGAAACCCAGGCCGCGGCCCCACAAGAAGTGTCCGGACCTCCTGGTAGAATCGTTCTCAAAACGACCGGCACACAGTGCAACCGACGAAGACAAGGGGAGTGACGTGGCACCAGAGCAACTCGGCTTCGATGAGAGTGGTGGCACCGCCCGCCGATCCGGCGCCACCGACTACCCCGCACGCTGCAACGAAAGGCTCTCTGTCGCCGACCTCGCTCCCGGCATGCACATCCGGCAGGTGTTTCTCGTGTCCCACAAAGAGGTACGCAGCACGAAAGCGGGTAAACCGTTCCTCCGCCTCAAGCTTTCCGATCGCACAGGAAGCGTGGAGGGCGTGGTCTGGGACAATGCGGCCACTCTCGCGCCTACATTCGCGGTTGGTGACCTCGTCGTGGCTCAGGGACGGGTGTCCGAGTACGAGGGCAGCATTCAAGTCGAGGCGTCGAACCTTGAGCTCTGCTCTGACGAGCAGGCGGATCCCAGGGACTTCCTCCCCACCACGTACAGAGACACCGGGGAACTCATGGGCTTCCTATCCTTCCACATCGAATCCATCTACGACCCCGACTACTCTCGTCTGCTCCGTTCACTCTTCGAAGACCCCGAGTTCTCAGAGAGCTTCTCCCTCGCCCCTGCAGCCAAGCAGTTCCACCACGCCTATCTTGGCGGTCTGTTAGAACACACCGTCACCGTGGCAGGGCTCTCCGATCACGTGGCGCAGCAGTATGGCCGTGTCAACCGTGATCTCCTCATCACGGCCGCGCTCCTCCATGACGTGGGCAAGGTAAGAGAGCTCACCTATACGAAGGCTATAGACTACAGTGACGAGGGGCGCTTCCTGGGGCACGTGATACTCGGAGTCACCCTTATCAGCGAGCGCATCGAAGCTCTCGGCGACTTCCCGGAGGAGAAGAAGCAGGAGCTTCTCCATGCCATCGTGAGCCACCACGGTGAGCTGGAGTGGGGGTCTCCCAAGAGGCCCAAGACCATCGAGGCGCTCATCCTCCACCACGTCGACAATCTCGACGCCAAAGCCAAGGGCTTCCTCGAGATAGTAGAGGGCTCGCGAAACGCAGAGTGGACCGATCTACGTAACCTCTTCCGCAGACCACTCCATATCCCCAAGGCCGCCCATCAGGAGACCGACTTCCTGCCGCCCGCGGAAGACGACCGCAGTCTCAGCTGACCAACGCCTCCCCGGGGCGTCTCTGGGCCAATGGGGCGCCGGCGCTTCCCGAAGACAGGGGTGCCGGCGCTTCCCGCTGAGGTGCTAGTACTCCTCCTCAACAAGAGTGCTCTCCACTGTCTCTTCGACCTCTTTATCGACCTGCGGCGGGGCAGGCGCCGATATCGCTTGGCCGTCATCGCTTCGCTCGAGAAGCACCGTCTCGCCGGCCATCATCGCATCGAAAGCCTTCGACTTGAGCCGGTTTCGGGTCGACTCGATCTTCCGCCGCATGGCCTCGAAATCAAACTCAGGCCCGGCGCCCACGTCCGCCCCCAACTTCTCGATTTCTCCGGCAACAAAGTCGGAGGCCGATTCAAGGGAGGTCTCTTGAGGCACCGTGACCGACGGGCCGTCCTGAGCGAGCTCCTGCTCGCCGGACTCCGCCACCAACCGCCCGGACGGTGCCGTCGATTCGGGCTCCACCCGTTCGGGCACCGCGGGCTCCGAGATAGCGGACGCCCGCTCGTCGCCGTCCGCTTCCCCCTCGTCTGAAGGCTCCATTTCGAATGACTGCTCGAGTTCCTGCTTGATGCGCCTTCTCGTCTCCTCTATACGCGCCCGCAGGTCATCGTGTGAGGCCTGCATCTCCGTGACGAATGTCTCTCTGGCCTCCGCGGAGATATGCGTTGCCTCAGGTTCCCCTTCACCGGCGGGTCGCCTCAACCCTGCTCCCTCCGCAGCCGGTTGGAGTTCCTCGGGCTGCGACACCGCCCCAGTGACTACCGGCGGAACGGTCTGGGTGTCTTCGGTCTCGACAGCCCGCCTTTGAGCGGCGAGCATCGCCTGGTGTGCCGCTCGCAGCCGCTGCTTGGTCTCCTCGATACGCGTCTCCGCGGTAGCGGCATCGGGCTGCGGTGTGTGCCCAGACTCCAGGAGAGGCTCCCCGGGCTCCGCAGCCTCTGCGCCTTCCGGCTCGGCCACGTGGGGTTCCTCGGCCCAGAGGGGAACGACGTACTCTTCCTCAACCTCGATCTCCTCGAGTTCGAGCTCGCCTTCCCCGGTTCCGGGCTCCGCGAATTCCACTCCCACCGGCTCGGGTTCCCTCTCTTCGTGGAGCATGATTCCCTCGCCTCTGCCGCCGAGGGAATTGTCGTTCCCGGGACTCTCCGCGATCTCAGTGGCCGGCGGCAACGAACCCCCCGAGAGGAACCACGTGGCAGGCGGCTCGGTGGCAGGCGGGGCCATAGTCGATTCGTCAGCCCGCAGGATGGCTTCCTCCAGAACCTCCTCGACCTCCGGAGAACCCGCCTCTTCCTCGCGCATTTCGAGGGCCTCCACAAGCGCTTCCGCCGGCGCGTCCCATGGCTCTCGTGCCACCTCCTGCATGGGCTCTGACGCCGGTTGACCAAACGGCTCCTCTTCGAGAAGCGGGGCCGAAACGAGCCGAGGCCGTTCGGCGGACTCCACACCCGCACCCTCTCCCGGCCGGAGAAGTGCGGCCGGCTCTCTGGGTGTACGCCTCGGGGAGACTAGGAAACCCACGACACCTCCCACGATGCCGCCCACCAAGAACTTCCAGAAGCCGCTCATGACTCACCCTCTCCTTCACACTCCGCCGTAGCAGGTATGTTTCTTTATCGGCACCTGAGCCCCGAACCCTGAACCCACCCGGCGACCCACCTCATGCCCCGAGGGCGCAGGTATGTACCTTGGTCCAGGGCCGCAGGAGAGTCATCAAGACAGCCGGGTGATCTGGAGCCTCCCTTCCGCATCCTCCTCCGCAAGAATCGACCACATGGCTCCCAGGTCGGCAGTGGCCCTCATCGCAACCTGCGAGAGGATGTGATTTACCCGGGGATCGAGCACGTACTTGAGCGGCAGAGGACGACGCTCCGCGATCTGGACGGTCACCTCGCCGCCGGAATCGCGCCGCATGAAGATCGCCTCCGGCGACAGCTGCCTCAGGGGTAGCTTCTGGTCGTGGACCCGCACTGTGGTCGAAACCCCTATGCTCTTCCCGGAAAGGTCACTTGCGGGCGCCGGTGCTTCCGGTATCTCTGTGGCCGGCACGTCTGTGGCCGGCATCTCTCTGGCCGGTGCAGCCGTCTTGGCCTCGAGAACCGCCTGCCGCCTCACAAACTCCTCAAACCGGGATGTGGTCTCCTGCGCGTGGCGGGAAGCCTTCATCAGTCGATATCCATAGTACCCGACGAACGCCACCAGACAGAGCAGCACGAACGCCAAACTCACCATGAGAATCGAAGAACTCATGCTCCCTCATCCACCTCAACTGTTCTCGGTCTGCCTCTCTCCGCTAGGAATTCCCTCTGAACACGCTCGAATCCTTGTTCACCTGGTCGATAGAATACCCGGCCACGGAGGGCCTCGGGCAGATAGTCGGCGTCGACGTATCCACCGTGATTATGGGGATAGACGTAACCCTGTCCCTTTCCAAGCCGCTCGGCTCCCGCGTACCCCGCCTGCTGAATGCTCATGGGAGGAGCGAATACGCCATGCCGTTCGACCTCTCTCAGGGCTTCATCGATAGCACGATAGGATGCGTTGGACTTCGGCGCGCAACTGAGATACGTGACCGCTTGGGCGAGACCGATCCGGCACTCGGGCATACCCACGAACTCCACCACCCGTGAGGCGGCGACCGCCATCTGGAGGGCCACGGGATCAGCGTTCCCCACATCCTCCGATGCGAAGATTATCAGTCTGCGGGCGACAAAACCGGGGTCTTCACCACCGGCCAGCATGACGGCGAGGTAGTAGACGGCGGCGTCAGGATCCGAACCACGCATGCTCTTGATGAGGGCCGAGACGAAATCGTAGTGGCGATCACCGCCCTTGTCGTACGAGGCCGTCCGCTGCTGTGCCGCCAGGCCAAGCGTCTTGTCGGTCAAGACCCTCTCGCTACGAGCTGCGGCCATCCGCACTGCGGCCTCGAGAAGATTGAGGCTCCTTCTCGCGTCACCCGAGCCCAGGTCGGCGATGCTCCGCAACAGGGCTTCTCCCACCTTGACGCCGCCCTTACCCAGACCACGCACCTCATCGCCAGCCGCCTTTCGCAACAGACCGACGATTTCTTCCGCCGACAGCGGATTGAGTACGAAGAGGTCACAGCGGGAAAGTAGAGCCGGTATCACCTCGAAATAGGGGTTCTCCGTGGTGGCCCCCACCAGGGTGATGAGTCCATCCTCGACGGCGTGCAACAAGGCGTCCTGTTGGGCCTTCGAGAACCGATGTATCTCGTCGATGAAGAGAGCGGTGCCACCCGCCTCCTCTTCCATCCGATATCGCGCCCGGCGCAGTACTTCACGCACATCGGCGACCCCAGAGTCGACGGCGGAGATCTCCGCGAGGGTAAGCCCGGCATCCTCAGCCACGAGCCGGGCCACTGTGGTCTTACCCGAACCAGGAGGGCCAAAGAGGATCATTGACCGCAGAGCTCCAGAACGGAGTCGCTCAGTCAAAGCCCCTTCGGGACCCAGCAGGTGCTCCTGCCCCACCACCTCGGACAACGCGCGCGGGCGCATGCGAGCAGCGAGAGGCGCGGAGCGTTCCGCCGCCATCTCAAACCGGTCCGAGAAGAGATTTGCGGGCTCCATGTGCGTATTCTAGCAACGGCGGCGGGCTCCAACCCCCTGTGAGGCACAGCGGCCGGAGCCACACCGGACTATTGAGGTAGCCGTCCGCCTCCGGTAGAATCGCCGTGGCTCCAGGATCAAGGAGAAGCCTTTGCCCCGGCGCGTCTTGGTGGTCAACTCAACGTACGAACCCATCAACGTCTGTACGACGCGAAGGGCCATTGTGCTTCTCATGAAGCAGAAGGCCGAGATACTGGAGGCGGGCGACTCCTTCATCAGGTCCGAGAGGGCCTCCCTGCATCAGCCGCTGGTGGTGCGGCTCCTCAACTACGCGCGAGTGCCCCCCGGCGAACGCCGTCGGCTCTCGCGGCGGGCGGTGCTCACCAGAGACGGCTTCCGCTGCCAATACTGCGGCAGTGCGAAGCATCTCACGCTCGACCATGTGGTCCCGACAAGTCGGGGCGGCACCAACACCTGGGACAACGTGGTGACCTCCTGCGCCCCCTGCAACGTGCGAAAAGGCGCCCACCTCACCAGCGAGATCGGCATGGCCCTCCACCGCAAGCCACGCCCGCCCTCGCTCGCCGAGTTGCTCGTCCCTTCGGCCGGCACGGTGCCGGACAGCTGGGCGCCCTACCTGGGCTTCGCTGCCACTGCAGGCTGACGAGGCCGGCGGCGGCCGGGGCCCGTAGGCCTAAGCGGCCTCTGCTCTCCGTCTTCGTGCCGCCGCTGCTCCCACCGGTATCTCACGGGCACGAGAGAAGCCCTGCCTCTCACAAGACCTCTGCGTGCCCTCCTACCACCTTGTACCTTCCCATCCCCAGGTACTTCTCCACACGCGCCCTCCGACGTTCAGCGGAGTCGAGGCCGTCGAGTTCCTGCAGTGCCCCCTGAAAGCTCCTCAGCAGACGCCTCGCCATGAGGCGGGAGTTCCGCGCCCCCCTCCTGGGTTCGGGGATGACGCCGTCAATCACACCGAGTTCGAGCGTCTCCGCTGCGGTGAGCCGCAAGGCCTCGGCCGCCCGTGGGGCCTCGGTGGCATCCCGCCACAGGATGGCCGCACACCCCTCGGGGCTGATCACAGAGTAGACGGAGTTCTCCAGCATGTACACCCGGTCGCACAGACCGAGCGCAAGAGCCCCACCCGAACCTCCCTCGCCTATCACGAAGGCCACAGTGGGCACGTGCAGCCGGGCGAACACCCTCATGGTCTCCGCGATGGCTGCGGCTTGGCCTCCTTGCTCGGCCTCCACCCCGGGGAAAGCTCCCGGGGTATCAATGAGAGTGAGCACCGGGATCCCGAACCGAGAGGCAAGCAGGGCCAAACGCTGGGCCTTCCGGTAGCCTGACGGCTGAGGCATGCCGAAGTTCCTGAGTTGCCGCTCCTTGAGATCGTGACCCTTCTGATGCCCAATTATCATGACTGTGCGACCCTCCAGTGAGGCCAGCCCCCCTACCACGGCCTTGTCGTCGGCGGAGAGACGATCGCCACGAAGCTCGATGAACTGGGGGTCGAGGGCACCCGTGTAGTCGAGCGTCTGCGGCCTGTGCTGGTCACGGGCCAGCTGCACAGTCTTCCACGCCAGCTCGGAAGGACGCCTATTCTTGAGCTCCTCCAGGTGGTCCTCCACCCGACGAATCTCTTCCGAATAGCCGACGCCCGGCAGTGACGGCAGACTCTCGAGCTCGCGCAAACGCGCGACGAGCTTGGCCGCCTCGGCCTGGTAGCTGCGACGCATCCGGCTGAGAGGGTTCCTCATGACGGTATTCACCTCCTCGAAGCAACGTGAGCACCTGCGCGACCCTCTGACGAATCTCCCCGCGAGGCACTATCAGGTCGAGCTGGCCGTGCTCCATGTTCGACTCGGCAAGACCGAATCCCTCGGCTAGCTTCTCCTTGGTCGTCTGCTCTATTACCCGGGGACCGGCGAAACACAGAAGAGCCGCAGGCTCGGCGATGATGACGTCGGCAAGCGAAGCGAAACTGGCCAGCACCCCACCCGTGGTGGGATCGGTGAGCACACACACGAAGGGCAGCCGCCTCTCGCTGAGCATCTCGAGGGCCACGGTGGTCTTCGCCATCTGCAAGAGGGAGAGAATGCCCTCCTGCATGCGGGCACCACCCGACGCAGTACATACCACGAGTGGCAGTGAATCCTCAACTGCACGAATAACCAGGCGAGCGAACATCTCGCCCACCGCCGCGCCCATGGAACCGCCCAGAAAGCGGAAATCCATGACCCCAAGAGCCACCGGGATCCCTTCGATGCGACAGGTCCCGGCCACCAGGGCATCGGCAAGGCCGGTCTCCATCCGGGCCTCTCGCAGACGTTCCTCATATGGCTTGATGTCGAAGAAGCCGAGCGCGTCAAGCGCGTACACCTGCGCATCGAGCGCCGAGAACGTGTCCTCGTCGACCAGGGACTCGATGCGCTCCCACGAGCCAAGTGGATAGTGGTGGCCGCACTGGGGACATACCCGGAGGTTCTCACGAAGCTTCTTCTCAGACAGAGGTTTGGTGCAGTTCCGGCAGAGCTGCCCGTCGTCGGGCGCGGCGGCCTTGTCCTCCCTCACCCCGGCTGCCGGGGCACTGGGCTCGGCCGCAGGCGGGACGTGCACTGTGATGTACCTGGTCAGGCCATCCTCCCTATTCCTCGTGCGCGCCCAACAGGATGGAGGCGTTGTGGCCGCCGAATCCGAAACTGTTGGACATGGCCAGCTTCACCTCCGCCTCACGAGCGGTATTCGGCACGTAGTCGAGATCACACTCCGGATCGGAATTGGTGAGATTGATAGTGGGCGGCACCACCCCGCGCTGCAGAGTGAGTACGGTGGCGGCGGCCTCGAGCGCGCCGGCCGCCCCCAAGCAGTGGCCTATCATGCTCTTGGTGGAGGAGATGAGCACCCGGCTGGCCACCTGCTCCCCGAGGGCCCGCTTGACCGCCCGCGTCTCCATGACATCACCGAGCGGGGTGGAGGTGCCGTGGGCGTTGATGTAGTCGACCGCCTCCGGTTCCACAGCCGCTTCTCTGAGGGCGCGCCGCATGGCCCATGCCGCCGCCGCACCGGTAGGATCAGGTTCGGTGAGGTGATGGGCATCACCGCTCATGCCATAACCCAGGAACTCCGCGTAGACGGGGGCGCCGCGCCGGAGCGCATGCTCCCGCTCTTCCAGTACCAGCACCGCGGCGCCCTCCCCTATCACGAAGCCGTCTCTGTCCCTCTCGAAAGGCCGGCTGGCACCGGTCGGATCGTCGTTGCGGGCAGAGAGGGCTCTGGCGGCTGCAAACGCGCTCAAGGCGATGGGGCCCACCGGCGCCTCAGCACCGCCGGCACACATCGCCGTTGCATCACCTCTGCGCACAATCTCGAATGCATCGCCGAGGGCATGCGTGCTGGCGGCACAGGCGGTGCAGGTCGCCGACACAGGCCCTTTGAGACCCAGGGTCATCGACACGTGGGCAGAGCCCATGTTGGGGATCATCATGGGCACGAAGAACGGGCTGACACGTGTAGGGCCCCTCTCCACGAGCACCTTGGTCTGTTCATAGAAGGTGTCGAGACCGCCTATGCCCGAGCCGACGAGCGCTCCCACCGCGGTGGGATCCTCCTCCACGGGATAGCCGGAGTCCTCGAGGGCGAGTACCCCAGCTGCCACCGCATATTGCGAATAGAGATCCATCCGGCGGGCGGACCTGCGATCCATGAAGCCGGTCGGTTCGAATCCCTCGATCTCGGCGGCAATTCTCACCGGGTACCCCTCAGTGTCAAAACGGGTGATGTGCCTGACCCCCGACCGGCCCACCACGAGGGCCTTGAAGAACGCCTCCTTGCCCACTCCCACCGGAGACACGACTCCCACGCCGGTGACCACCACGCGCTTCATTGTCTCGCACCCGGGCGAATGTCTCACGATACTCGTCCTCCTCCACAACTCCTCAGCGCACCGACTACATACCGAGCCCGCCATCCACCGGCAGCACCACTCCGGTGATGAAGCGCGCAGCATCGGAGGCTAGGAAGGTAACGGCCCACGCCACATCGCGCGGAGCACCGAGCATGGCGAGCGGTGTCCCTGCAAGGATAGCCTGTCTCGCCTCGTCGGCAAGAGCCTCTGTCATCTCCGTCTGGATGTAGCCGGGGGCAACAGCGTTCACTCGCACGTTGCGAGGGCCCAGCTCCCGGGCCAGGCTCTTCGTGAGGCCGACCAGACCGGCCTTCGACGCCGCGTAGTTGGCCTGGCCCGCGTTGCCGCGAAGGCCCACCACGCTCGCCACATTGATGATGCTCCCACTCCGCCGCTTCATCATGCCTCTGGCAACGGCTCTCGCCGCAAGAAACGCTCCCTTGAGGTTGACGGCGACCACAGATTCCCAGTCGGCTTCGGACATACGCACGAGAAGACCGTCGCGCGTGATGCCCGCGTTGTTGACCAGGATGTCGACGGGGCCGAGGGTCGATTCGGCCGTCGCCACGATACTCTGCACGTCGCTCTCGCTGGTGACATCGGCCGGAACGAACACCGCACTCCCTCCAGCCTCCTCTATGCCCCGCGCCACCGCAGCACCCTTTTCGGCGGCACCGGGAAGGTCGCTCACCACCGCGAGGGCTCCTCTCCGAGCCAAGTGCTCCACAATCTCCTTCCCGATGCCCCCTGCCGAGCCGGTCACCACAGCCACGCGGCCGGCGAGGCCCATGCCACCATCCATCGTCATCCCGCCCTTCCTCCACAGCGCTCAATTGCTCGGCCGAGCCCTGAGTCTGACTCAGTATCGACCACCGGGATTCCTTTGACCGTCTTGCGGACAAGACCGGACAGTACCCTGCCCGGCCCAATCTCGACGGCGAACTGTGGAGGGGCGGCGGTCGTGCCCTCCCGCCGTGGCGGGCTCACGGCTCCTTCCGGTCCACCATCTTCCGCCGCAGACATGTCGATCGAACCACCGGTGAGTTGACTGATGGCTTGAGCGAAACGTACGGGTGCGGTGACCTGGCGCACCAGCATGGGAACGATCTCGTCCACCCGGGGGAACGACAGCTCGGTGGAAGAGTAGAAGCACGGGTCCACCGACGCCGCCGGCTTCACCTTCCTGAGTGCACGCTGCACCTCCTTGGCGGCCTCGGCCATGAGCGGGGAGTGAAACGCTCCCGCCACCTGAAGCCGGACGACCTTCTTGGCCCCTCGGCGTGTGCACTCGGCCTCAGCCTCCTCCAAGGCGGATAGCGCGCCGGAGATCACCACCTGTCCGGGACTGTTGAAGTTGGCGGGCCACACCCCGGGCACATTCTCACACGCGGCCTGCACCAAGGTGTCCGCCAAACCCAGAACGGCCGTCATCGCTCCCGGGTTCTCGAGAGAACACCGGCGCATGGCCTCTCCGCGGCGAACCACGACGTCAAGCGCGTCGCTGAAGGTCAGATGACCACAGGCCACCAGACCGGAGTAGTCTCCCAGGGAGTGCCCCACGACCACCCATGAGCGGATCGAGGCCGCAGCCGTCTCCGGCCCGTCCGTGCTGCATGCAGCCTGCAGCACCCGCCACGCAGCGACGCTCGCCACAAACACGGCGACCTGCGCGCGATCGGTGCGTGTGAGTTCCTCAGGAGGGCCTTCGGAACACAAACGACGCACATCGTAGCCAACCGCCTCGGAAGCCTCCTCGTACACCGCGGCCGCCGCCGGGAAGCCTTCCCACAGGTGTCGGCCCATACCGACACCCTGGCTGCCCTGTCCTGGAAACATGCCGAGTATCTTCATGTCAGCCCGGCTCCCTCACTCGACTCCGACATCTCCGCCTTGCCTCCTCCCCGGTCACTCGGCCGACCGCCTGCGATGCCCCTGTCCGTCGCCGCCCACGAGAGAAGGCACGAACCCCACGTGAGGCCGGCGCCGAACCCCATGAGGAGCACGAGATTCCCCGGGTTGAGCACCCCCGCAGAACGGGCCTCCTGCAGACACAGCGGAATCGACGCGCACGAAGTGTTGCCATACCGTTCGAGGTTGGTCCACACGCGTTCCCTGAGGATGCCAAGTGTCTTTGCCGCACTCTCGATAATGCGAAGGTTGGCCTGGTGCGGAACGAGAAGGTCGACGTCTTCAACAGCGTGCCCTGCACGCGCAAGTACCCTGCCAGCGCTGTCGGGAACCACCCTGGTGGCGAAGCGGTAGACTTCCCGCCCCTCCATCTTGAGGAAGTGGGCCCGCTCATCGACGGTCTCGTGGCTGGCCGGCAGACGGGAGCCACCGGCGGGAATGCTGAGCAGGTCGGCACCAGAGCCGTCGTTTCCCAAGTCAAAGCCGAGAATACGTTCCGGAGTGTGAGTGGCCGAGACGACCACTGCACCCGCCGCGTCGCCGAAGAGAACTGCCGTGCTCCTGTCAGACCAATCGAGCAGGTGGGATATGACTTCCGCCCCTACCAGAAGAACATGGTCGGCCATGCCCGATTCGACAAACGCGGAGGCGACGGACAATCCGTAGACGAAGCCGGTGCACCCTGCCGAAAGGTCAAACGCTCCCGCGTTCACCGCCCCCACCGCGTGAGCCACACGAGATGCCGTGGCCGGCATGATGTGATCGGGCGAGATGCTGGCTACCACAACGAGCCTCACCTGGGAGGGAAGGACCCCGGCGTCATCAAGAGCCGCGGCCGCCGCCCGCGCACCCAAGTCCGAGGCAGCAGTCAGCTCATCGGCGATGTGCCTTTGCCGTATACCCGTCCTCTGCCTGATCCAGGCGTCGGATGTATCGAGTCCAAGCGCCAAGTCGTCGTTCGTGACCACAGCCTCTGGTACGTAGGTACCGATACCCGATATGGCCGAGCCTCGAGGTTTCACTGAGCCGGCCCGGTGTTCGAGATGGGCTGAAGCCGGGCAGGCACGATCACGGCCGATCGACAACCGCAAATGTCAAGAGAGCCGTGCAGGCGACTTCATCACCTACATAGGCTCGCCCCTCGCCCTTGCCCACCGCTCCACGCGAACGCGTGAGCGAAACCTCCAAGCGCAGGATGTCACCGGGCACGACATTCCTGCGAAAGCGGGCCTTCTCCACACCACCGAACAGGGCGAGCTTCCCCTTGTTCTCGCCGAGTGACAGCACCGCGACCGCCCCCGCCTGCGCCAAGGCCTCAATCTGGAGCACACCGGGCATGACCGGGTATCCGGGAAAATGGCCACGAAAGAAATCCTCCCCGCCCGTCACGTGCTTCTCGGCAGTCACTCGGACACCGGGGTCGAGGTACGTCACGACGTCGAGCAGGAGAAAGGGCTCTCGGTGAGGGATGATCGCCTCTATGTCCGCCCTCTGCAACATGCACATATCCCCGTCGGCCTCTTGGCCCACACTTCAGTGGATTCGCCCGGGGCAAGGATGGAGAATGCGTCCCCGGAGTGAGGTAGTATTGTGGCCCATGAGCCCGTCGTTTTCAACCCGCCACGAAGGCTCGGCCCCTTGCAGCTGCAGCTGTCTCTGACTCTGGCCGACGATCTGTACGAATCGTTGCTTCTGGAGGGCGAACCCTTCGCTCACGAAGACGCCGCCCGCCACATACTCGCGCTTCAGCGTGCGCCGGCGGATCTCTGTGGACAGATCATGCGCTCACTGGTTGCCGAAGACCCCCGTTTCTCCTGGCACGAGGGTGGGCGCATCGGTTTGGCAGAGTGGTCGGCGAAGGACCCCGATCTCGCAGAGGTCTCCTTCGTTGTGGTCGACCTGGAAACCACCGGCTCGCGCCCCGGCCCCTGCAAGATCACAGAGATAGGAGCGGTCAGGATAGAAGACTTGGGAGTCTCCGCCTCCTTTCATTCTCTGATCAACCCACGGCGCCCCATACCACCTGCCATTACCAAGCTCACCGGCATCACTTCAGACATGGTTCGTGAAGCTCCTCCCATCGAGCATGTCCTTCCCGGCTTCCTGAGCTTCGCGGAGGGGGCGATCGTGGTCGCCCACAACGCACCATTCGACCTCGCCTTCCTCAACTACGAGTTGGGCCGAACACGGGGAAGGCGTATAGGCGAAGGTGCATTCGACACCGTCAGGATGTCACGACGCCTGGCCCCCGGCCTCCCCAACCATCGCCTTGGCACTGTCGCCGGTGCATTCGGCTTCCCCGGCGTCACCTTCCACCGCGCCTTGGCAGACGCCGAAGCCACAGCACACGTGTTCCTGGCGCTGATCGGCCGTCTGCAGGAGCGCGACATCACCACACTCCAGGCTGCACGGGCCTTCATCAATCCCAGCCCCAGCATGCGTCTGCGCCAATTGGTGAGCGGCGACATCCCCCGCCGCCCGGGCACCTATCGTTTTGTGGGCAAAGACGGCACCGTCTTATACGTGGGCAAGGCCGATCAACTCCGCAACCGCATCCGGTCGTACTTCGTCCCCAGCGCCGCGCACTCCCGGCGCATTCGCCAGGCTCTGCGCCACGCTGAGTCGGTGGTCTGGGAAGAGGCCGACACTCCCCTCGAGGCCGTCGTCCGCGAGCAGGAGCAGATCCTCGAGTACCGGCCGGCCGGTAATGTTCGTGGCCGCCGGCCCGAATCCTACGTATACCTGAAAGCGCTGGCCTCGGCCGGCACTCTACGGCTGCAAACGAGCCGCCGTCCCGGTCCCACCCCCGCCGGCAAAGGAGGGGCCGCACACGTCGGCGCACCCGGCACCGTGACGCTCGGCCCTTTCCGCGGCCCCGCGAGGGTCAAGAACGCGGTTGACCTCTTGCGCCGCTGCTATCCTCTTGCCCGCTGTACCCGCACCACTGCACCCAACAGCTGCATCTATCTACACACCGGCCGCTGCCTCGCACCCTGCAACGGCGATCCGAAGGCTACCGAGCGCCACAATCACCTGGTCGCCGACCTCCTCGCCTGGGTGGCCGGCTCCTCGACCGCTCACACAGTCGACCCACTCGCCGAGGGACAGGCTTCTATGCACCGACTGTCCCGGGCACTCCGGTTCGAAGAGGCAGAGCGCGTGCGGGCGGCCATCGACGACTTGGCTGCGCTCCAGAAGTCGTATCAAGCCCTCGCCGAGGCTGCGGAGATACATTTCGCAGCGCTCTTCCCGCTCAGAGCAAGCGCCAGCTCGCAGCCGGAATACATCCGCGTCAATATCGTCTGGGGGGGAGTGCTCCTTCGAGCATTCACCGTCTCAGCGGCGACGGCACCGCTCGAGGTCGGCCGCGCAGTACGCGGCCTCCCACCGGCCCGCCGCCCCGGCCCTTTCCTGTCCGTGGCTCCCGAAGAGGTGGACACCCTTCTCGCAGTGAGACGCTGGACGCTCGACTCACCAGGCTGCGACATCATCCACTCACCCCAGCCGGAGGAAGCGGAGGCAACCCGGAGAGAGTGGGCGAGTGCCGTGGTCAGACGCTCACTCGAGCTGCTCACCGGTCACGCCTGAAGGTGCTCGAGGCCGTCGGCTCTGCCGTGGCCTCACACTGATACGTGACTCAGACCGAGGCTACTTCCCTCTGCGGCACTTGATGCCCACGCGCCCTCATCACCGTAAGGAGGAGACTACGATCGATCTTGCCTTTGTAAATGGGGATACCCTCTTCCAGGCAGAACTGTACCAGGCCGCGTATCTCCCACCCGAACTCTCTCGCCAGTTCCTCGGGAGTGAAGTGCTGGGCCATCACTTCTCCTTTCAGGGCAGTTCGCCGCTCTCTACCAGAAGATGCAAAGGCCCGGCAGCACAGGAGCAGCCGGGCCCTAGACGGAAGTCTCGTTGTGGGCAAGCACATTCATACTACCTAGATTGTAACCCCAATGCCGCGCACGGGCAACATCCTCCTCGTAGACGTCCCCCCCCGAACACTCCAAGCCCAAGACACTGCCCCTACGGTTCCAGCAACTCCTCCCCGAAGACCACGCACTCGGCCTCCTCTCCCTTCTTTCGCCCCCCGCCGTCCACAGGGATGAAGACGAGAGCGTTGGCTCGAGCCATGGTGGTGAGCACTCCGGACCCCTGCCCGCCCGCCGAGTATGCGCGGAGGCCTTCTCCCTCGCGCCGGACAATCACACGGAGCACTCGCGTGCGGTCCCCCTGGTTGACGAAGTCCTCCGCGAGCACCGCCCGCCTCACCGGGCGGACGACGCGAGCGTGACCCATCATGCGCAGCAGAGCGGGGCGGATGAACAGCTCGAAAGAGATCATCGCCGCACCCGGATTGCCCGGTACCCCGAACACGAGAGTCCTCCCGCGCACCCCGAAAGCGAGGGGCCTCCCAGGCTTCATCGCGACGCCCCACAACCGCCGCTCCACCCCCAGCTCCTCCTGAGCCTCTTTGACGAAGTCGAACTCACCCACCGACACGCCCCCGGACGTGATCAGCACATCGTAGCTGAGCCCTTGGCGCATGGCGGCCAAGGTCTTCTCGAAGTCGTCGGCGGCAATGCCGAGGCGATCGGCCGAGATGCCGAGTTCCCGGCACTGGGCAAGGGCAGTGTAACTGTTGGAGTCAAAGATCTGCCCCGGAGCCGGCCGGCCTCCCGGCTCCACGAGCTCGCTCCCGGTCGCGAGCACGGCCACGCGGGGAAAGCGATGCACCCACACTTCTTGCCGGCCCATGCTAGCCGCCACCCCCATCTGCGCGGGGCCCATTCGTTCGCCCGCCGAGATGACGACATCTCCGGCGTGGAGATCCTCACCGGCAGGGCGGACGTGTGTGCCGGGCCGAAGTGGACTGGCCACTCTCAGGTAGCCCTCGCCCTCCTCCACCTCCTCCCAGGGGACTACCGCATCCGCTCCAGAAGGAAGTGGAGCTCCGGTCATGATCTTCGCCGCCTCCCCCGGACCGATGACACGATTGGACACATCGCCCGCAGCGATGACCTCCACCACGTTCAACAGGGCGGGAGACCCAGGAGACGCCGGCTCTGTGTCTTCGGCTCTCAGCGCATAGCCGTCCATGGCTGAGTTGTCGAAGGGTGGCACATCTGCGCCGGCGCTGATGTCTCTCGTCGCAACGTGACCCACGGCGTCAATGAGCGGGAGCTTTACTTCGGGCAAAGGGAAGCACTCACGAAGCACCAGTCTCCTTGCCTCTTCAATACTTACCATTCGGGCACCCTCCACATGTACGAGCCCTGGTGGGACGGCCACACCTGCCTTCACACCCATATTCGCACGCCGGAGGCACTCCGGGATGACGCTCCGCAATGCCACCGGTTTGCTAAAGAGCACTTGGACCGCCTAGAATCTCCTCGAAGACTCGGGGAGACACGATGCAGATCCTGATACGCAGCCGCTTGGCCGACCGCGTGTGGCGCTGGCGGAAACTAACATACACTCTCAGCGCCAGCCTGGCCATTCTCGGCGTTGTGATGACATTCCTGTCGATCTCCGCCCCCGCCCTGGTGGTCGAATCGGTGCATGACCCCACGTTCTTCGACGGCCAGCGGGCCTTCTGGGCGGCAGAAGAATTTGCCCGCCTGTATCCCGAGCGCTCCATCGGTTCCACGGAAGCGCAAGGTGCCGCCGCGTGGTGCGAAGACCGGCTGGGGACGCTCGACATTCCCTACGAGAGCGATCGTTTCCCGATTCCGTTTGGAGACAGGCTCATCGAGGTGACCAACATCCAGGTCGTGTTACCGGGCCCCAGCAGCGAGACCGTTTTGGTGACCGCCCCACGCAACCCCGAGGCATCCAGCGGCCTCTCCGCCATCGCCGGCGCCACCGGCACAGCAATGATCATCGACTTGGCCCAAGTCTTCTCCACTCGCCCCCACGACAAGACCATCGTCTTTCTGTCCACCGAAGAAGGCGGCTTCGGTGGTCTTGGAGTAACGCACTTCTTGCGCTCCTACCCGCGGGCCGACGACATCACCGTGGTCATATCGCTGCAGGGCCTGGGTTATGAGTTGCGCGACACCCTCACCGGCGCCATCACCGGTCCGGGTATGGCCACTCCCGGCTGGCTTGTGGAATTGACCTCCCGCGTGCTTGCCGACTCCAAGCTCTCTATGAACCTGCCCAGCTTCGAGCAACAGATAGCCGACCAAGCGCTGAGGATCTACTCGGGGGAACAGGTGGCGGGCCTTCGCGCCAAGAAGGCCTCCATCATGATTCACGACGTAGGGGAGGGTACAGTCCGTCCGGCAGGGCTCGCCACCCAGGGAGCCGCCATAGAAAGGCTCCTCTTGTCTCTCGACCAAGGGGGCCGCCTTCCCAGTGACCCCGGCACCGCAATGGTGCTCTCCTCGGGTCGTTATGTCACGAGCCGCACTCTCGCCATCTTCGGCTTCCTGCTTCTCGCACCCGCCTTGGCCATGGCCCTCACCTGGCTGGCCGTCAACCGCCTGTCGCCGGCTGGCTGGCTGCGCCACCTGGGAAACATGGCCTCCTTCGTGCTGCCCCTCGGCGTCTTGTCGCTGCTGGTCTGGACGGCGGCACGCATCGGGCTGCTTCCTAGATATCAATTCCAGGCCGTCCAGTTGGGGCCCACCGCGGTGCGCCCCAACTGGATCGCAGTCGGTGTCATCGTCATCGTGGGACTCAGCCTCTTCGTCCTCTCCCGCCATCTCTTCGGGTACCTCCGGCCCAGGGAGCCCCGTATGGTGACAGAGATCGCCAAGCTGAGTTCGGGTCTGCTGCTTCTTGTCGTCGGCCTTGTTCTGCTCAACGCGGGTTCTGTGTTCTCGGTCATCAATGCGCTCACCATCGCCTGGATATGGCCTCTCACCACCTGCTTCCGCGAGCTACGCAATCCGGTCCTTCACTGGTGGCCCCAGCCGCGCTCGAACACCCTGCTCCTGCTCATGGGACTCACCGCCCCACTGCTCCTCTACGTCTACCTGGTGATCAACACAGGAACGAACTTCTTCACCGGGTGGTGGTTCCTCACCCTGCAGATGGTCTCCGGAGCCTACGGCGTGTCCGGACCGACGGCGGTGGTGTTCCTTATGGCGAGCTTCCTGCTGCTCCTGGGAGTCAAACGGTTGGAGCTCCTTCCCTTGGAGTCCCTTGAACAACGCGACGAAAGCTCGCTCGTCTCCCTGCCGCCTCCGCGGGTACGAAAGGTCGCCAAACCTACCGTGGACCGACAGACCGACTGAGGCCGTCCGCACAGAGGTGGGAATTCTCGAACGCGGCCCTGGCCTCCTGGATAACCTTACCCTGCCAATCGTCACCCTGGTCGGGTCGGAGATGAAGGAGGAGCAGCTCGCCTACCCCGGCCTCCCAGGCCAACCGCCCGGCTTCGTTCCCGCTTGAGTGAGAGGTGGGATTGGCTTCGGGGAGTGGCGACCACGCCTCATGAAGTAGCACCTCAACCCCGGCCACAAAGTCCACTGTCGACGGCGCGAACACGGCATCGGTCACAAACCCCACAGCGTCCCCTATCCTCACGCTGAGGGAGGATCCGGGGTGCATCTGCTCAAGCACCCGGATCTCCAGACCTGCCACCTCTTCCGGATTACCGTTACCGGACGCAAGCGTGTGCAGCTCCGGCGCTCGGCGAGACTGAGCCAGAGTGTGCGGGAAGAAGGGTGGGCCCACCACGCGATCCAAGACGTCCTCTCCCCACATCTCCACGTGGAGCTCAGGGAGGTAGACGGTGATGGGTCCGCTTCCCGGCAATGCGGAAAGGTACGAGAGACCTACCGTATGATCGAGATGCAGATGGGTAAGAATGATGTGGATGGCTCCGTCTCCCTCGGGAAGCAGGTGACTGAATGAAGGCTCAAGAAGCCTGCCCACACCAGTTCCCGCGTCGAGCAGCAAGAGATCGTGGGCGCTTCGCACAGCCACGCACGTGGTATGCCGTCCCCGAGTGGGAATCCAACCCCCTGACCCAAGCACTACAAGCTCCATGTCGACTCCTTCAACCGCGGTGACCCCGCCGTCGACGACCGCGCGCCCACAGCGAACGGCCCGACACCGGGTGAAGCTGCGTCACCTCCCTGCCGATACTACCGTTGAACCACACAAAGGATCCGGCCCGGGCCGATCCGCTTCCACAGGCACAGAGGGAACCGGGAGAAGCATGCAGCAAGCGGCACCGCACCCGAAACAGCCGTCCCACCCGAAGGAACCGCTGCGCCCAGAAGGATCGCCGCGCCCCGAGAGTGAGGATACCCGGCCGCCCACAAGGCCGCGGCTGCTCTTTGCCGGGGGGCCCATCGTCTCCCGGGCACGAGCAGCACTCGCCGCCAAGCTACTCGGCGTACTCATGTTCGTCCTGTACGTCGCGCTCTTCCCATTGTCTGAGTTTTCCATGCTCCTGGGGATGTTCTCACTGCTCTTATTGTCGGTGGGAGTGGACTACTGGGCATATCGAGCGGTCAACCGGCTCTTTCTCAGGCTCCTCGATCGAAGGCAGGCGGTGCACGCGGAACGCGCCACCAACGAACCCGACTCCTCCGACCCCGCTTCACTGGGCGACCGGAGCGGGATCCCCCTCACCCCCGGCACCAAGCTCAGTCTTGAGCAGCTGGTAGACGAGCTGTCTGAAGGGCTCAACCGCGGTGAGGGGACCAGCCTCTCCGGGGCACGGAACGATCTCTACCGCCTGCGCGGGCTCAACAACCAACTCATCAAGCTGAGCGAAATGGCTCAGGAACTGAACGCCGCCCTTCCTTACCGGGAAACCAAGACACGAGCCCTGGAATCATGCAGGCAGCTCCTGTCGGCTGATCTCGTCGCTCTCGTATCCGAACACGGTAGGGAATTCAGTCTCGAGGGGGTTGCCGGCGGCGAGGAATCGGAGGTCAACCTCAGTTGCTGCAGCTACTACTCGAGCTGCTCCGTACGGACCGCGTTCAGAGAGGTTGAGCAAACACGCGCTTCGGGGGGCCAATGTGGTTGCTTCCCACCCTCCATGAGGGCACGTCTCGCACTGCCCTTCCGCACAGACGATGAGCGTATCTTCGCACTGTTGGCGGCCGCCGCCCATCCTCAGTCCTTTGACAACTTGAACGATGTGGTGATCAACACACTCGTGTCCCACGTGCAGACCGCTCTTTCGACTGCCCTGAAGTACGATACGATAAGGCGCGAAGTGGCGACCGACCCCCTCACCAACCTTTACAACCGCCGCTTCTTCGAGAAGAGGGCGGAGGAGGAGATCGAGCGCAGCCTGAGGCACCAGCAACCGGTGACACTCCTCATGCTGGACGTCGACCACTTCAAGAGCGTGAACGACACCTACGGACACCAAACGGGCGACAAGGTGCTTCAAGCGGTCGCGGGCTTCCTGGCCGGGGGAGTCAGGAAGAGCGACATCTGCGGCCGGTACGGTGGAGAGGAGTTCGTTCTTCTCCTTCCGGCCACTCCGGGCCGCAATGCCATGTTCCTCGCCGACAGACTGAGAACCGGGCTCTCCGAGGTCATGTATACCGGTCTCGGTCTACCTTCCGACCGGAACGTGACCGTCAGTGGCGGCCTGGCCACCTGCCCTCGCGACGGCATCAGTCTGGAGGAGCTGATCGCCCGGGCAGACGAAGCCCTCTACGAGGCCAAGCGACGCGGCCGGAACCAGATAGTCCGCGCCGCCATCGCGGGCACCCCCGATGCCACCCCCACCGGGCAGGTTAGGACATCCAGCGAACCCTGCCGCTAGTGCGTTCGGCCGTCCCGTGCACCGCAGTCCCAGCCGGACACCACGGGCGGAATCAGCAGGCGCGTTTTGTGGCTCCTGATGCTAAGATTATCTAGGGGTTTTCTACAGAAGGGGTGTCGGCCATGCGGACAACCGTGAATGCAGTGGAGAACGATCTTCGACGCATCCTCCGTGGCGATGTGGAGTTCGATGAGCTATCGAGACACCTCTACGCCACCGACGCAGGCATCTACCAGGTGGAGCCGATGGGAGTCGTGGCTCCCTTCGACCAGGAAGATGTCGTCCGTCTCGTCGAATACGCTGCCACTCACCAGATACCACTGGTGCCAAGAGGTGCCGGGTCGGGGCTGGCCGGTGCTGCCATCGGCCGGGGGCTCATTGTCGACTTTCCCCGGCACATGAACCGGATCCTGGAGTTCGCAGATGACGGCTCCTGGGTACGTGTCGAGCCGGGGCTGGTAATGGGATTGCTCAACAAGAAGGCCAAAGCCTACGGCAGGTTCTTTGCCCCCAATCCTTCCAGCGAGAATTACTGCTCCCTGGGGGGCATGATGGGCTGCAATTCCTCCGGTTCGCGCTCTGTTGCCTACGGCGACACCAAAGACCACGTTCTGGGCGCCACCATAGTGCTGCATGGAGGCGAGGTCTTTCAGGGTACAGCTGTCTCCGCGAACGGTGGTCTGGAGCAGTTGCTCGCCGGCTCTGGTGGTGCTACGCGGGCCCTGAAGGAGATACTCCCACTCCTCCGCGACAAACAGGACGTCATCCGGGCGGCGCAACCTCGGGTGATGAAGAACGCCTCTGGATATCGAGTGGAGACGGTCTTTGACGACGAAGGTTTAGTGCATCCTCATAGGCTTTTCATAGGCGCGGAGGGAACACTCGGGTTGATCACCGAGGCCACGCTCAACCTGGTCCCCCTGCCGGGAAAACGGGCAATCGCCATGGCCTACTTCCCCACTGTGTTCGCGGCCGGCGAAGCTGTCTTCCCCATTCTGGGGCAGAAGCCCACTTCCCTGGAGATCATGGACTCCAACTTCCTCACCTTCGTCCGGAAGAATGACCCCGTCGTCAATGACCTTCTGCCGACGGACGCCGACACCGCCCTTCTCGTCGAGTTCGAGGCACAAGATTCCTCTGAACTCGACGAGAAACTCTCATCGCTCGAGTCCTTGCTTGCGGGAGGATCAGCACTTTCGGTGAAAAGAGCACTCGATCCCGGCGAGCAGGCACTACTCTGGAGGGTGCGCAAGACGGCCCTGCCCCTCATGCAGAAGCTGCCCGGACCGGAGCGTATCGTTGAGTTCGTCGAGGATGTCACCGTGCACCCGGATACGTTGGCCACCTATATGAGCGGACTCGCCGAGATACTGGGTAAACACGGTGCCGACAGCATCATGTACGGCCACGCCGGCGACGGCAATATCCATACCCGGCCTCGTCTGGACATGAAGAAGCAGAGCGATCTTGACAAGATGCAGCGCATCATGGATGAGGTCATGGCCTTCGTAAAGGAGATCAAGGGCACACCCTCGGGTGAGCATGGAGACGGACTCATGCGCTCCCGCTACATCCGGGAGTTCTACGGTGACGAAGTCTACGACATCTTCAGACAGACGAAGACGGTGTTCGACCCGAACGGCATCTTCAACCCGGGCAAGAAGGTCATCAGTGAATCCGAGACGGGTGGCCTTGCCACCAACCTCCGTTACGGGCCGAACTACCGCACCTACGACCAGCCCACTCTCCTTCAATTCCCCAACGGTGAATACGAAACCGAGATCGAGAAGTGTCACGGCTGTGCCGAGTGCAAGAGCCTGGTGAACACCTCCATGTGCCCCACCTACAAGGCCACCACTCGCGAACATGCTTCCCCTCGTGCGAAGGCCAACCTCCTGCGCAACATCATCCAGGGCAATCTCCATCCCTATGACACCTACACGCAGGCCGCGGTTCGCGAGATCGAGGACTACTGCATCGAGTGTGGCATGTGCCACGTAGAGTGCCCCTCCAACGTGAACATCCCCAAGTTGATGCTCGAGGCAAAGAGCCGTTACCAAGCGGCACACCGCCCCAAGCCGGTGGAGATGTTCTTCGGCCATGCAGGCGCGCTCTACAAGGTGGGCCGCTTCGTGGCCCCCGTTGCCAATTTCGCTCTCGATCAGAAGCCGCTGAGAACCGTCGCGGAGAAGACCGTGGGGCTCGACCGGCGACGGCAGTTGCCTGCCTTCCACACCAAGACCTTCGGCCAGAAGGTAGGCCGCCCCACTCCAATTGCAGAGGCCGCTCTCAAACCGACCGAGGCCCCCGGCTCCGTGGTCGCCTTCTTCACCGAAGTGTACGCCGACTACAATGATCCCGAACTCGGTGCCATCATGATGCGCCTGCTCGAAGAGCACGGGGTGCGAGTAGTCCATCCCCCGCAGAAGTTCAGCGGAATACTCGACATGGCCTATGGCTTCGCCGACCGCGCCCGCGCGACGGCCGCCTTCAACGTGAACAGCGTCCTACCCTATGTGGAGAGCGGAGCCCTGGTAGTGAGCGGAGAACCTACCGCCACCTTCGCTTTCAAGGTCCATTACGCCGACTACCTCGACGATCCGGCCTGCGAGACCGTGGCCAAGGCCACTCGTGATCTCGGCGAGTTCCTGGCCGAATGGAGACAGAGCCATCCCGAGCAGGCGCCGGCTCCCTCATCCACCGGCCTCACCCTCGCCTACCACGCACCCTGCCACCTCAAGACGCAAAAGGCAGAACTCTCCTTCCCCGACCTTCTCCGAGAGATTCCCGACGTACAGATCATCTCGCTCGATTCCGGGTGCTGCGGCATGGCCGGCACCTTCGGCACCAAGGCAGGCAGCTTCGAGTTCTCCATGCGTACGGGGCAGCCACTCTTCGAAAGGGTCGGCGAGGTAAAACCGGACCTCGTTCTCTCCGAATGCAGTTCGTGCCGCATGCAGATCGAGCAGGCCACCGGGGTTCGCACGGCACACCCCGCTGAGCTACTGCTGCACCTCTATGGCGCCCGAGAGGGGCAGCGTCCGTTCGCCACATGAAGCTTGACGTGCCGTGGGGCCGGGGGCACATCACCGTCGAGTGCCCGCCGGACCTCGAAGCGACTGTCGTCCGGCGGCCCGCCGGGGGCGGGCCGCCGGACGGTGTGTCTCCTGACGCCTTGCTCACTGATGCACTCGCGTCCCCGGAGAACTCCCCCGCTCTCCACTCCTTCTTGCGCGAATACGGCGAGAAGCTCACCGTCGTCGTCAACGACGCCACTCGGCCCACGCCGACGGCTCACCTCCTCGCTTGCCTGCGACGCCTCCATCCAAACCTACTGGGTCCGCAGTCGCGCGGCCAACGAGTGATGATTGCGACCGGTGCCCATGGGGCCGGGGGCAGGGAAGACCTTGCACACATGTTGGGGCCACTCCTCGCCGACGTCCCCGCCTCCATCATCCTCTGGCACGATGCGTCCAATCCGGCCGCTCACGACTACCTGGGGACCACGACGAGGGGCACCCCGGTGCACCTGGACCAGGCTGTCACCCGTGCGTCCGGTCTTCTCGTCATCAACTCCGTTGAGCCACATTACTTCGCCGGATACACGGGGGGGAGAAAGTCACTGGTCCCCGGCTGCGCCGGAGAAGGCACCATATCGACCAATCACCGGCATGCCCTTCACCCCGCTGCCGTGGCGCTTCGCCTCGAGGGGAATCCGGTGCACGAGGACCTCGAAGAAGCGGTCGGTCTGCTCGGTCACTTGCCCACCTTCTCTGTGCAGGTGGTTCTTGGAGACGGCCACCGCATCGTCTCTGCTCACGCCGGTGATCTCGGCTCCACCTTCCGAGCCGCCACCGCAGCGGCCGACCGTGAGTGTGTGGTCGAATTGTCCGAGCCTTTCGACGTGGTGGTTGCGGCCGTTCCCCACCCCATGGACTACAACCTCTACCAAGCGCAGAAGGGCATCGACAACGGTGCTCTCGCCGTCAAAGACTCCGGCACACTCATCCTGGTGAGTACGTGCCGCCACGGAGTCGGCGGCGAGGCCTTCTTCCGTGTCCTTTCCTCAGCAGCCAACCCCGGGTCGGCGCTCGAACACATTCAGCAGTGTTGGGTTCTTGGATACCACAAGGCTGCGAGAGTGGCTCAAGTGGCGAAGCGAGTGCGCCTCTGGGGCGTCACCGAACTCGAGCCTTCGACCTTGGCGGCAGCGTTTCTGCAACCGTTTGCGAGTCTTGATTCCGCCCTCGCCGCCGCGAGAGACCTGAGCGGACCAGGAGCCCGGGTGCTTTTCCTTCTCGATGCCGCCCTTACCGTTCCGCGAGTGGCTGTGGGGGAGAACCACCGGGCATAAGGCGGCACGCGGCGACGGTCTCACAGGTATGGTACGCGTCGATGAAGCTCCGGCTTTCCCCCGCGTACATCCACTGCAGTATCATCCCCTCCATGAGCGCCACAAGCATCGAGCCCTCAGCCCCGGCGTCGACGGAGGCGAATTCTCCCGCCGTGATCCCGTCGTCAATCGTGCGCTCGATGTAAGTGAGGTGCGTCTGGTAGATGACGCGCGTGTACTCGGATATCTCCTTCTCGCGCGGAGCTTCCGCCAAGAACTCTATCAGCAAGCCATAGTACTGCTTGGTGCGCTTCTCACTGCCGAAGAGGTTCTTGAGGTTGAGTTTGAGTCGCTCCCAGGCCGGCAAGTCGCGCCGGTACACCGCATCTAGATCGTCGCGGAGCCGGCTGAGCATGCTGTCGAGGACGGCGAGAAAGAGGGCGTCTTTCTTCGCAAAGTAGTAGGAGACGAGACCTTTGCTCACCCCCACTTCCGCCGCTACTTGGGCGAGGGTGGTATGACTGTACCCATGGCGCACGATAAGGCGGCGCGCTGCGCGCACTATCTGCTGCCGCCGTTCTTCTTCGGACACCCTGGCTCGCCCCATCACTCCCCCATATGTACCGACAGCGGGCGGTCTTCGTCCGTTCTCGGCTAAGACCGCCCGCCATACTCTTCCGCCGGCCGTGGGCCTTCGCGCCACGGCGTTCGAGGCACAGCTACTTCTTCAACTCTTCCCACTTGTAGTCGATCATCTCGACCAGGATGCCATTGGTCTGCTTCGGGTGCACGAAGCTGTACTGACAATCGCGGAAGGGAATGAGCTCACCGTACTCGCCGAACTTGATGATCTGGTAGCCCTTCTCCTTGAGATCCTCAACGGCTTCAGGCGTGCTATCAACGTTGAAGCCGATGATGTTGACACTCTCCCCGTGGCGCTCGATCCACTTGGCCACGTCGCCGGTGCCGTCCATGTCCTCCATGAGCTCGAAACCGACATCGCCGATCCAGTACCGGGCGACACGGATCTTCGAGGGGGCATCTTCGTACGGATCGTCCGGACCTTCCTTGCCAAGAATCGGTTCCCACATCTTCTTGGCGGCTTCCAAGTCCTTGACGCACATGCAAATGTGGTCGATCTTATTGACTTTGGGCACTGTAAACCCTCCCTGACCAGACAACACTCCTCGTCCGCCCTGAGGCGCAGGTGGAGAGCCGGCCTGGATACTTGCGTTGCGGCCGGCCGCTCGTCTCACGAGCGGCCGGCCCCCTTTCCTCACCCTCTGAGGAGGCGATACACTCCTAGAAGGTCACCATGTGCAGCGGAATGCTGATGGCGTCAACCGGGCAGGCGATGCCGCATTCGTTGCAATCCTCGCACAGGGCTTCCGTGACTACCGGACGGCCGTCCTGTACCCGGATCGCGGCGTCGGGGCACACCTCGACGCAACGCGTATCGCTGAGACCGCCGCACATCGTGCACTTGTCATAATCAATCTGAGCTGCCATATCGTTCTACCACCTACTCCTCTACCCACAGACGGCGGACGCACGCGCCCTCGCCCTTCGGGATAGCCTTGAGAGTCTCGATGTTCAGCTTCTTGTTGGTGAAGGCGGCCAGCTGCTCGACAGTGGTCTTCAGGCCCATATCGCAGCCTGCGAGGTCTTCTTCCATCGTCGCGCCGAATTCCTTCGCCGAGGTCGGGAAGGGGCAGCGATCCCAGATAATGAAGACTTCGTTCTCGTTCTCGCCCTTTTCGAGGCGAATCTTCGCACCGCGCATCATCCACGAGCCAACGAAGTTGCCCGCCATTCTCGTGAGCCAATCGGCCTTGGAGAGGTTCGTGCGGGGGAAGTAGCTCTTGGCCGTGTCCAGACCGATGTGCTCCCAGGCCTTCAGAGCGACCTGCATGGGATCGGCGTCATCGCCGAGAAGCTCCAGAGCGGTCTGCCTCCAGAGGTAGAACATCCGCCTACCGTCATCCTGAGCACCGTGGAATGCTCTCCACAGACTCGTTATTTCCTTTTCAGCATCGAATGCCACTTTTCGCTTCCTCCCTCTCAGATCCGGAGACCGGTCTTGTAACCATCGTGAACGGCACCGGAAACGCCACGCGGGAAGGCAGCGTCGCCAATGAGACGGAACTCGATGCCGTTCTCTTGGCAGGCTTCCTTGAGCGCGTTGTTCGATTCCCGCTCCGCGTACACGACCGTGTCGGCCTTCACCGGGAACTTGACGCCGTCGTAGTACCGCACGATGACGCCGTCGTCGTTGATCTCCTTGATGTCGGCATCGCCATACACCTTGACACCGTTCTGAGCGAGGAAGATGTTGTAGCGCCAACGGAAGGACGGGTTGATGTCCTTACCGGTGGTCTTTTCCTTACCGACGATGGTGACCTTCTTGCCCTTCTTGGCAAGAGCCAAGGCGCAGCCAATAGCGGGCTTACGGTTGCCGTAGATCACCACGTTGTCGCCGACAGGTGCGAGGTCGTTAATGGCGTCGCGCAGTGAGATCACGTTGTCGCGATCAAAGCCCGGAGCCGTACCTTTCACGTAGTTCGCGCCGGTGGCGATGACGACCGCATCGGGAAGCTCCTCGGCGATCATGTCGGCATCGACTTCGGTGTTGTACTTGACCTCAACGCCGCGCTTCTCGCACTGCGCAACACCAAAGTTGGTGGTCACTTCGTACAGCTCGTAGTCATTGTACGGAGCCTGGCGAGCGTCGAGCAGAGTACCGCCCGGTTCGCTGTTCTTCTCGAACACGGTGACCGTGTGGCCACGCTCAGCGGCAGTCCACGCCGCTTCCAACCCCGCGACACCCGCCCCCACGACCCAGATATTCTTGGGTTCTTCGGCGGGAACATTCTCCGGGTACCAGTCGGGCTGCGCCTCGTGCGCGCAGGTGGGGCTGATGTAGCAGGTCATGGGAGCGTCACGGAAGAGACGCGCCAGACACACGTTGCAGGCCACGCACCAGCGGATGTCTTCCTCACGGCCCTCAAGGAACTTGAGCGGCATGAGCGGATCGGCGATCTGCGGTCGGCAGTTCTCCCAGTAATCCAGAACGCCGTCAGCGATCGCCTTATCGGCCATCTCGGCCTTGAACAGACGATAGGCCATCGATACCGGAACGGTGATGCCGGATTCCTTGACCTTCTGTGGGACCCACAGCCAGGAGCCCTGATCGATGTCGCGACTGATGACCGGCACCACGGATTCCTGCCAGCCCACGGTGATGGAGATGGAGTCTACGCCGGCCTCCTGGGCCAAACGGTAGACCTCAAGAGACTCCTCCATCGTGTTGCCATTGACGTCATCGAGCTGTTCCCACGCACAGATACGAATGATCAGCGGCATGGTTTCGGGAATGACCGACTTGACCTTCTTGATGCAGTCGCCCACGAACTTGAAGCGGCCTTCGAGGTCGCCACCGAACTCATCGGTGCGGCGGTTCGTGTACTTCGAAAGGAAGTTGGAGAGCAGGTAGCCGACGATACCGGAGATCTCCATGATCTCAAAGCCGGCTTCCACGCCGATCTCGGCCGCGAAGGCGTGCTCATCGATGACCTGCAGGCAACGCTCATGCGACATTTCTTCCTGCGGGACGAAGAGGCGCAGCCGCTGCGGCACGGCAGAGGGGCCCTCGCACTTGTGGACCATGTGGCCACCAACGCGGCCGCAGTGCATCAACTGATAGTTGGCGACGGCCTTCTCTTCCTTGATGGCATCCGCCATCTCGGTGAGGCCGGGCAGGAACTTCCGCTCGGCCGCGCAGGCCTGACCCACGTAGCCCTGGCCCATTTGCAGCATGTCGGTGGTGACACCCTGCATGGTGGCGATACCACCCGCGACACCGCGGGCCCGCATGCGCATGTAGGCGATGTCTTCCTTGGTGATGAAGCCGTCATGCGAATTCAGGTTGTCTTCCGTAGCCGCGTACTTCACCCTGTTGGGAATCTCAAGATTCCCAATCTTGATGGGACTGAACACGTGCGGGTACTTCTGCGCACCCGGCATGCTCTTGTACTTCTCTTGCCATTCGTCGAAAAACTGACTCTTCATACTCGTTTCCTCTTCCTCCAATTGGGAGCAAACGGGGAAATACAGGTCGCTTTTCCCTCCACTCATCAGAGGAGATCGCGCCGCCACATCACCCCCGTTGAGCATACGTGGCGGCTATTGACCTCAAGAAGCGCGCCCTCTCACCTCCCTTCGGATAGGGACCCCGCGAGCGGGGGCCTTCATACCGTGCCGCCCGCGGGCACCCTTGCGCTCTCTAGGCTTGTCTGCCGACGTATACCAACAACACTCTGTCAGGCCGGCCCGCCTCCGTTGAAGCTCATGGCCAGCTTGATCTCCAGATCACAATGGAAGCACCGCTTCGCTTCCTCAATGGCGTCTTCCTTCGCAAGACCCTGCGACACCTCGTTGAAGTTGCCCTTGCGCTGCTCCACCGGAATATGATTCTCGCTGCGCCTCTCCAAATCGGCAAAGCCGTCCAGGCGCTCTCCAGTGTAGTCCGATGGGCCCTCGCCCGTCCACAACACTTCGTCGATGACTCCGTCGCCGCCCAGAGCTGCGTCAATGCTCTCCGCCGCCCTGCGGCCGGCCGCGATGGCCTCGATGATGGTGCCGGGAACACCCGCGGGCTTGACGACCGCGTCGCCACCGGCCCACACACCTTCACGTGGAGTGGCCTGAGTAGCGCCATCGCACTCGATGAGCCCATTGGCCACGCCTTCGCCTCCCATGAAACCGAGATCGGAGGCTTGGCCTATCGCGAGGATGACTTGATCGGCCTCGACGACCTTCTTCTCCTGCCCGAACATGGGGCAGAAAGCGCCGGTGTCATCAAAGACCGAGGTGCACTGCACAAGCTCCACCTGCTTCACCGCATCGCCATCCAGCACGATCCTGCTGGGGCCCCAAGATGGGAGGAGTTCCACACCCTCCTCGACGGCCTCCTCGATCTCCCACTCGAACGCGGGCATCTCTTCGCGGCTCTCCAGGCAGGCCATGGTCACGTTCTCGGCCCCGCAGCGCTGCGCGGTCATGGCGACGTCAATAGCCACATTGCCACCGCCGATGACGACCACGTTCTTCTTCACGTCGACCGGCTTCTTATCGGCGACATCATTGAGGAACTCCACGCCCCACAGCACATCCGCACTGTCTGAGCCCTCCAACGGGATCTTGCGGCTGTCCTGCATGCCCACTGCCACAAACACCGCTTCATACCCATCGGCCGTGAGAGACGCGAAGGTTACGTCCTTCCCGAACTCAACACCGGTCTTCAGCTCCACACCGAGACCGAGGATGTCGCTGATCTCCTGATCGAGTACGTCTTCCGGAAGCCGGGAGTAGGGGATACCGTAGCGGAGCATGCCGCCCGCCTTGTCCTTTGCCTCGAAGACGGTGACCTGATGGCCCTTCTTCCTCAGGTAGAATGCGGCGGTGAGGCCGCCGGGGCCTGAACCGATGACGGCCACCTTCCTACCGGTATCAGCGCCTGCTTTGCCGACGAAGCCCGCCTTGGCTTCCGCCGGGGTGTTGTCCGAGGCATAGCGCTTGAGTGCGCATATGGAGATGGCCTTGCTCACCGGAGCTCTCTTACAGGCGGCCTCACACGGATGTGCGCACGTCCGGCCGAGGACCGCGGGCAGGGGCACCTTCTCCCGAATGACCGCATATGCTTCTTCGGGCTTGTCTTCGGCGATGAGCCGCACGTACTGGGGAATGTTGATATGCGCCGGGCAGGCCTCCTGACACGGAGCCGCCGCCGGTACCAAGTCCGCCGGCGTCATCGCCCGCAGACCCCGAGTGGTGGTCATGATCTTGTAGCCATTCGGGCAGACGGCCTCGCACCGACCGCACATGGTACAGACCCACTGCACTCCGGTGTTCGCGACCTGCTCGAAACGCTTGAGCTGCACGGCGTGTTCGATTCGCCGGATGTTGAAGCCTTCGATACCCGTGACCGGGCAGGCGGAGCTACAGGTACCGCACTGCTCGCACGAGATGACCGGCTCTACTATCTGCTGTACGTCAACTGCCACTGTCGCACCTCACGCAACCTGTGTTTTGCTCCTCGCCGCCTTAAATGGGCTTGTCTTCCAGACCCAGAGCCTTGACCATTTCCTTCTGCGTCGCCACCCACTTGGGACCCATGGCTGCTGACAGCCACACCTCCCAGACCTTGCTCGTGTCGTAGCCCTTCTTGTCTAGCTTCTTGCGAAGCTTCTCAAGCCGGTCCTTGCACTCGTAGTTGCCCGTGATGTAGTGGCAGGTCGGGAACTCGCAGCCTGCCACCAATACGCCGGCGGCTCCCCGGTCGAGCGTGTGCTGCACGAAACGCTGGGCGACCCGCGCGGAACACATCACCCGAATGATCCTCACGTTCGGTGGGTAGTCCATGCGGCCCACGCCAGCGATGTCGACCGCTCCGTGCGCACACCAGTGACACACGAACGCGATGATCTTCTTGTCGGCGTCCTTCTCCGTCAGGGCGTCGACTGCGGCCATGAGCTGCTCGTCGGTGAAGTGAACGACCTGGATGCATTCCTTCGGACAATCGGCGGCACACAGTCCGCAACCCTTGCAGAGGGCCTCGATGACCTCCGGAGTCTTGCCCTCATCACCCACGAGCTTGATGGCGCCGTAGGGGCACTTCTTGGAGCAACGTCCGCACTCGATGCAGTCGGTCAGGTCGATCTTGGCAACGATGCCTTCCGCTTCCACGAACCCCGCCGTCATGGGGATGGAGGCACGCATCGCGGCCCCGTAGCCCTCATCACGCACGTCCTTCAATGGCTTGGGGTTGCGGGCGGAACCGGCGAGGTAGATGCCGGCGGCTGCGAAATCGAGGGGGCCGAGCTTGATGTGCTGCTCTTGGAAGAAGTTGTCGGCGTTGGCCGAAACCTTCAGCTGACCCTTGATGTCGTCGACTCCTTCGGGGCCATGATATCCGGTTTGGAGCACTAGGAGGTCGGCCGGGAGTTCGATCTCCTCACCCAGCTGCAGATCCAAGACCTTCACCCTTAAGCCGCCATCAGCCTTCACCACTTCGGGCGGACTCTCGTAGGCAAAACGGACGAAGTTGACGCCCTCGGCCATGACTTCCTTGAGGTGCACGTACTCTTCCTTGACCGTGATCATGTCGCGGTACAGGACGTAGACATTGGTGTCCGGGTCGGCCTGCTTGATGAGCCGGGCGTTCTTCACAGAAGCCGTGCACCCGATGGTGCAGCAACCGCGCTCCTCGTTGCGGGAGTTCACGCACTGAATGAACACCACATTCTTCTTGCCCTGCACTCCGCCCGAGCGAAGCTTCTCTTCCAGCTGCAGCTGCGTGATGACGTCTGGGTCTTCACCGTACATGAACTGGCCGTCGCAGTCGATCTCACGCATGCCGGTCGCCACGATGATGGTGTCGGTGTGGAACTCGGCCTCGCCCTGGTCCGAGGATACCTTCACCGAGTAGTTGCCGATGTACCCCGCGATCGACTCCAGCTTGGCGCCCGTGTAGACGTTGATGTTTGACCGCTCGGCGATGGCGTCGGTGAGGGTCTTGACGACGTCCTCCGCCCTCACGTGTTCCGGAGCGATGTAGTTCACCTTACCCAAGAGTCCACCGAGCTGCTTCTCGCGCTCGACCAAGAAGACCTCGTATCCCTGATCGGCGACGGCCAGAGCGGCGGTCATACCCGCCACCCCGCCACCCAGCACGAGGCACTTCTGACCCACAGGCAACTTGATCTCGCGGCCCCGTTCGAGGAGGCGGGCTTTCGCCACCCCGGCCTTCACCAAGTCTTTGGCCTTCTCAGTCGCCAGGTTCTGATCGGTCTTGTGAACCCAGGAGACCTGCTCACGAGTGCTGACAAACTCGAGCTGGTAGGGGTTCATCCCGGCTTCGGCCACGGTCGCCTTGAAAAGCTTCTCGTGAGTACGCGGGGTGCAGCACGCCACCACACAGCGGTTGACGTTGTGCTCCTTCACGGCCTCCTTCATACGGTTGAGGAAGTCAACCGAGCAGATCCACTTGCCCTCTTCCGCATGTACCACGTCGGGCAGGGTGGCCGCAAACTCGGTGACGTCGGGACAACGCACGGCCCCTTGGATATTCGACCCACAGTCGCACACGAAGACGCCGACTCGGGGCTCCTCCTCCGAGGCACTCTGTGTGGCTTCGTTCTTGATTTCAGTCTCGTCGGTCATGCTATTCACCTTTTCGAAACGGCCTTCATGCTGGCACCTGTTGCCTGAACCACGGACTCCGAGATATCGATCGGGCCGGTGGCGCCACCACAGAGGTAGATGCCCGGCACGGTCGACTCGAGGGGGGCGTTGATGGGATCGCTCTCCTTGAAGAAGCCGTTGCGATCGAGTTCGATCTTGAGGACTTTCGCCAGCTTCTCGTTCCTGTCATTGGGCTCCAGTCCGGTCGACAGCACCAGGAGCTCGACTTCCTCTTCCTTGATGACACCCTCCAGCTCGTCCTCGTAGCGGAGGATGAGGTTGTGGGTATCGGGATCCTCTGTGACATCGAACGGCTTGCCGATGATGTATTTCACACCCAGAGCCGAAGCCTTCTTGTAGAACTCGTCGAAGCCCTTGCCGTAGCAGGTCTGATGGTTGTAGAAGACCAGGCACTCAACGTCTGCGTCGTGTTCCTTGGTGATGATCGTCTGCTTGGCGGCGACCATACAGCACACCTTGGAGCAGTAGTTCAAACCCTTGTCGCCGCGGCCCGCACATTGGATCCACGCGATCTTATGGGCATGGTGACCGTCGGAGGGCCGGACGATCTCGCCGAGCGTGGGCCCTCCCGAGTTCATGAGCCGCTCGAAGTTCATGTAGTCGATGACGTTGGGGTAGCGATCGAGGCCCCACGTCCCTTCTTCAATCGCAGCGGTCTTGACGCCAGCGGCCACCACGATGCTCTTGACCTCGAGGTTCAGCCACTTGTCTTTCATCCACAGCTCGATGGCGCCCTTACCTTCATCGCGGCAGGCTTTCACGCAGAGGGCCACCCCGCACTCCCGGCACTGGCTGCAATCGACCACGCAGCCTCCGATGCAGGCGCCTTTGTCGCGCATCTTGCCCTGACGGCAGAGGATGTTGACGAAGTTCATGTTGGGAACGGCCTGGGGGAAATCGACAGAGACCAGTTTGCGGGTGCCCCCGATGCGGGCGTCGAGCGGGTCGGCAATGGTGACCGGGCACTTCTCGACGCACTTGCCGCAGGCGTTGCACTTCTCCTCGTCGACGAACATGGCCCTCTTGAGCACACGGACCTTGAAGCCCCCGTTGGAGGGCTCCACCTTCCTGACGTCCGCGTTGGTGATGATCTCGATGTTCTTGTGGCTCTTCACCTCATACATCTTCGGAGCCTCAATACAGATCGAACAGTCGTTGGTGGGAAAGGTCTTGTCGAGGCGGGCCATCAGGCCACCGATACTCGGTGTGTCGTCAACCAAGTACACCTTGTAGCCGTATTCCGCCGTGTTCAGGGCTGCCGTGATGCCGGCTATGCCCCCGCCAATGATGAGTACCGATTCAGACGCTTCAGACATCCCTCGTACCTCGTCGTACCTTCGTGGGCACTAGATTTCGGTTACCGTGATCGCCGACACGGGGCAGACTCCCACGCAACCCATGCACCCGAGACAGCTCTCGGGCTTCACTGCTACCGCAACTCCATCAACCAGCTCGTACACCCCGGTGGGACAGATGAACGCACACTCTCCGCACGCCTCACACAGCGCAGCGTCGATGCCGATGAGATACACCTCGTATTCTTTCGGACCCGGACGCCTCATGACCACCTTCGTCCCCGCTACACAGCGAGACCTGTATGGGTGTTTCCGGACATAGATGTGGCTCTACAACCACCCACATCAGCGAAGCGAGCCGCTGACCAACCGGCCAGTCAGCCACCCTGAGTAGTATATCACCCGGGGGACTGGACGCAAGTTCGGCAACTGGTTGACCGGCCAATTTTTTTCGGTCCTTCCGAGATGCGCGGCGCCGGGCTCTCCGAGCCCTCGGAGAGCCCGGCGCCGCGCCCGTCGCATGCCGCAGACCACCGGTCTTCGACGGGCGCAGACCGATAGTGTTACATGCCGGTGAAGTCGGGTTTACGGCCGGACATGAAGGCCCCGATGCCCTCCTTGGCTGCCGCTGTAGTGGCAACCTTGCCGAAGGCCTGGTAACCGACCTCGAGAGCCGAGGAGAGATCGGACGCCTTCGCCCCTTCACGAACCGCTTCGAGGATTATCCGCACCACCTCACCGGACAGGGGGACGCCGTCGACGCTCGTCGCTTCCACGTCGGCAAGAGCATCCTCCGGCACTGACAGAGCCTCGAGCGCCAGGGGCAAGGTGCCCTCCAGCTCACGGACCCGCCGTGCCGCCAGTTGCACCAGGGCCTCGTATTCTTCCTCGGTGGCCGACACCACGCCCAACTCCAGAGCCTGCGTCGCGGTCATGCGGTCACCGCGGGCCAGCATTGAAGTGAAGAGCTTTGCGGCCTGGGGCCATTTGCGATAAGGAATGATGAGCCCGCCGATGCCCGGCAGAATACCCAGGGTGACTTCGGGGAACTGGAAGAAGGCCTTCGGTGTGGACACCCGGTCGTGACACCTCATGGCGAGTTCGGCGCCACCTCCCAATGCCATGCCGTTCACGGCCGCGACGACCGGCTTCTTCATCTGGTCGATATAGACGAGCAGCCGTGAGCAGTCGCGCGTGTACTGCGTGGAGGCTTCCGCATCTCCCAACATCTCGGGGAACCGTCCGATGTCGGCGCCGGCACAGAACGCCCTCGTGCCGAAACCTACGATGACGAAGCCCTTCACCGTCGGATCGTCCTCGTACTCCTGAATCGCCGCGAGAATCTCGTCGTTCACGCGATCGGTAAGCGCATTCATCTGCGCCGGACGGCGGATGGTGAGGACGACGACGTCATCGAGCCTGTCCACGAGGATGAACTGCTTGAATGCCGCCATCTCCTCGGCTTGATCGATCACCGAAAGCCCGGGGAAGCCCGGGCGCTCCTTCTCGAAGCGTTCGAGGATGCGCTTGACCTCGGCCGCACCCAACTCGCCGAGGAGCTCCAACGGACCCTTCTTGAAGCCCAGTGCGAGGGCGCAACCGAGATCGAGGTCCTCTTCCGTGCCGATCTCCCTCGCCACGATGTCGAGGGACTGACTGTACACGATGCCGAGCAGACGATCGCGAATCTGGGCCCGGGTCTCCGCATCGACTTCCACGGGCGTACCGGGACGATTCACCAACCACCTGTCCACGCTGTTGAAGATGTTCGCAGGCTTGTAGCACTCGCCTTCGGCCATCTGACGCTCATTCGTTTCAACGATGATCGGATTGCCGTTCGCCATGTTCAGCACGAAGAACGGGCCGGCGAAGACGAATTCCTCCGCCACGGAATCGATCTGGCCCGAAGTCGCGCCGTCGAGTAGATAGGCGGCTTCGTTGCACCAGTTATCGAAGATACGGTCCAGCATGAAGCAAGCCACGTCGGCGGTCACAAAGGGGACCTTGCCCGTGGCTGCGAACAGCCAACGCAGGTAGTCGACCACATCGCGGTCGGACTTCGCCCAGGTGATGATCTCAACCGCCGGGTTACGCCAGGCCGGAGCAAAGAAATGAGTGACCGTGGTACGTTCAGGGTGCTCCATCCCGGCGAAGATGATCTCCGCCGGGATGGAGCTGGTATTCGACGTGATGATGGCATCGGGAGCGACCCGCTCCTCGATCATGCCGAAGATCCTCTTCTTGAGATCGATGTTCTCCGTCGCCGCCTCGATGACGAGGTCGGCGCCTTTGACGGCATCATAGTCGGTGGAGAACACGATGTTGGCGAGAACCTTTTCGGCCGCCTCAGGCTTCATCTTGCCCCGCTTCACGCCTTTGTCGGCATACTCCTGATAGCGGGCCTTCGACGCCTCGAGAGGCTTCTCGACCACATCGACCAACGTGAGCCTGATCTCGGGAAGTGCCGCCTTGAGGTAGTAGCCGATGTCCGGACCAATAGTGCCTGCTCCGACGATGGCCACGTGGGTGGGCAGAGTCTTCTTGGGTGCCCCGAGAAGGGGATTGCGATACCCGGGGTACAGGCTGCTTTCAGCCATGGAAAGTCTCCTTTGCTACCCGACCTTGACGACGAGGGTGGCACCTGTATCGCCGGCGGCGCAGCCGGATGCCGCCCCGAAGCCGCCACCCTCGATCACCAGCTGTTCGATCATCTCCACAACGTGGCGAACCATGGTGGCCGCGTGCGGATGGCCGTAGATGAGGGAGCAACCGTAGTCGTTGTAGCCTTTGTAGGGGTCGACACCGAGCTTCTTGGCCATGTTGACATCATTGACCGCGAACGGGCTGTGAGTCTTCCAGACTTTAATGTCTTGAGGCGTCAGCCCCGCTTTGGCCAGAGCCATCTCGGTCGCCGGCACGGGTGCCGCGCCCATGCGGGCCTTCGCGGCCCGCGCGTAGCCAAAGGAGACGACCTGAATCTCTGGACCATCGGGATCGGCCAGTTCCTTCGCCTTTTCCCGGGTGCACACCGAGAGGCAGGCATTGCCGTCCGCCGGGTGGGTCTGTGCGGCGAAGCTGTGGATGCCGTCTTCGTTGACCGGCTTGAGCGCAGCGATGGCCTCGGGCGAAGTCTCGGTGATACCTTCGTCGGCCTCGACTACGATGGTCTTCTTCTTGCTGATCTGAACTTCGAGCGGGAACATGTAGCGCTTCTGGAACTCCCGATCGTTCTTGAGGGCGTCCTGATACTGCTGGTAGCGCACCCAGGAAAGCTCGTCGCACTCCTCCTTGGTGATACCGTTCTCTTTCCCGACCAGGTCGGCGGTGGTGACCATGGGGAGCTTGCCCCAGGGATCATAGTTGAAGTTGTCCATGACCCAGTCTTCGCGCTCTACATATCCACCGGGACCCATCGGGTTCGGCCACACGGAGTGGGGGCCGTTCGAGACTCGATCGTTGCCGATGCTCATGACCCAGTCGGCCGAGCCAACTTCGCATGCCATGGACGCCTGGTAAACCATCGTGGTGCCGGTGCTGCAGGCTTGGCTGATCCACACTCCGACGGTACGCTCTGCTCCGAGCAGCGCCGCAACCCAGCTGCCATTCCAGAACGCGTGCTTTGAAGCAACGGTATTGCCGCAATTCACATAGTCGAGCTGCATGGGATCCCAGTCGGGATGGCGTTCGGCAAGCCACCGCTTCACCGTGGCACCGGCCAGTTTGACCGGGTGTTCAGTGGCAAGGCTACCTTGCCAGCGAACAAATGGGGAAGCGTAGTATCCCTTGTAGGGGATCCAAGCGTTCTTGAACATTCCCTTTTCGTACATCAGATCCTCCGTTTGTGTGTGGACTCTCCGATTCCCCCTTCAGTCCCCCGTCTGGTGCGGGCTGGGGCCCCCGCGCGGTGCGCGGGGGCCCCAGCCCGCTTTCACGTCGATACCGGCATCAGATGCCACTCGAGACAATACCCGTGATGATCTGCGGGAAGGCGATGAGCAGTGCGATCGTGACGGCAAACGCAGGCATGAACCACACTGCCCCCTTGAAGATGGTCTGGATGGGCACCTCCGGCCGTAACCCCTTCACGATGTAGAGGCAAAGGCCCACCGGCGGGGTGATGGCACCAAAGGTGGTGATGGTGTTCACCAACACCGCAAACCAGATAGGATCGTAGCCCATGGCAATGATGAGGGGGAAGAACACCGGTACGCTGAGCGTGAGGAAGCCCAAGGCGTCGGTGAGCATACCTCCCACCACATACACCACGATGACCAACATGAGCACCCAGAAACGCGGGACATCAACTGTAGCCACCCAGTCGGCCATGGTCTGCGGCAGGCGGGTGAAGGTGAGGAAACGGCCGAGCACCACGGCGCCGGCCACCAGCATCACCACCATGGTCGACGTGCTGATGGTGTCCATGACCGCACGCTTGAACCCTTCCCACTTAAGCTTGCGCCTGACCAACCCGATGAGAATGGCTCCCGCCGAACCGAACGCCCCACCCTCTGTGGGTGTGAACCAACCGAGAAACATCCCCGCCATGACGAACACGAAGAGCATCAGCGTCTCGATCACTCCACCGAGAGACTTGATCTTCTCGAGCCACGTGGTCTTCGGTCCCGCCGGACCGAGATTCTTGTTGCGCGCGCAGGCGATGAAGACTGCCGCGATCATGAACACCGCGAGGAGGATACCGGCAGGAATCGTGGCGATGAACAGCTTCGCGATCGAGAGGTTGGTCTGCAGCGCCACGATAATGAGCACAACGCTCGGCGGGATCATGACTCCGAGGGTGCCCCCGGTAGCCACTGCTCCACACGCGAGCGCATCATCGTACTTGTATTTTTTCATGATGGGCAGAGCAATGGTACCCATGGTGGCCGTGGTAGCCCCATTGGAACCACAGATGGCCCCGAACGCAGTCGACGCGGCCACCGTGGTGGCAGCCAATCCTCCGCGGAATTGACCGATCCATTTGAACGCGCTCTCGAACAGGTCGGTCGTCACCCCTGTTCGAAACGCGATATTCCCCATGAACACGAAGAGCGGCACGACGCTCATGCCGTAAGAACCGAGCTGTATCCAGATGTCGGAGCCCAAGATGTTGAGCGCCACAGTCAGGTCGGCCGCCAGCCAAAGACCGAGGAAGCCCACGGCGAACATGGCGAACGCCACGGGCATCTCAAGTAGCATGAGCACAAGCAGGATGACGATCCCCAAGATCGCCTGTTGGGTGGGGGTCATTCGCTACCCCCCCCCTTGCGTGCAGCCTTCTGGAATGACATCAGTGAATCCACCAGTAGTTTGATGGCGAACAAACCGATCAGTATGGCCAGGATCGTGACCACGTACCAATAGGGTATTTGCATCGTCTCGGACAACCGAGCGGGTAGACCACCCCGGCCCCGAAGATCGAGTGACAAATTGAAGATACGGCTCACCGCAACGCCGAACAACACGGTATCGGCGAGGAGCATGACACCGACGATAACCGCACGCACCCTCCGATTGATGCGACTGGTGAGGATGTCGATGGCTATGTGAGCCTTCTTGTTTTGCGAATAGATCAGGGCAAAACCGGCAACAAGAGCCGCCGACCAGCCCACGATCTCAACGGTCCCAGCAAAAGCCTGCCAGACCTGGCGAAGGATGATATTCACCACGGTCAGGGTCATCATCGCCACAAGGAGAGTGCCGGAGACAACCGCCAGCCAGTCACCCACTCGGGCAACGAATCTATCAATGGCCCCCACCGTGCCTCCTTTCTAAGAATCGAGAGACAGTCCCGCCCGAACATGCGAAGTACAGCTACAATCACAGCCCGTGGAATACGGGGCGCCCCCCGGCTCGAATCCGCCCGGCCGGAGAGCGCCCCCTTCAATTTCGAGTGGTCACCAACGCATCTCTTCGATTGAGATGGGCCGGCAATAACACCGCTTGCTCTACGATCAGCTCGCGTTACTTGTTCTGCGCCGCCATCTCGACCAGTTTGGCGTAGAAGTCGGTGGCACCAGGGTCGGCCTTCGCAGCTTCGGCAACATATGCGTCATTGAACGGCACGAGGATGTCCGCCCAGTTCTGGGCTTCGTCGGCCGACAGGGTAACCCATTCGAAGTTCTCGCCTTCGGCGTACTCCAGTGACTTCTGTACCTGTTCATCGAGATACGCACCAGTCCAGACCGCGTACTCGCGAGAGATGTCGTCCATGACCTGCTTCACGTTGTCAGGCAGTGCTTCGTACTTGTCCTTGGCCATGACAGCGAGGAAGGTGACGAGGCCCGTGGGGTAATCGACGCCGAACTTCAGGGTCTCGGCGTACTTGAAGTCGAACAGCGTCTCGCGAGAGGAAAGGACGCCCTTGATGACACCGGTCTGAAGGGCCTGGCCCACCTCGGACTGAGGCATACCGACCGGGGCCGCGCCGAGAGCTTCAAGGTACTTCGGGCCACCGGGTATACGGATCTCTTTGCCCTTGAGGCCGTCGAGGGTATCAACCTTGTCGATGGTCATGATGTAGGCGGGCTCCATACCGAAGATGGTGACCACGTGGAACTGGGCAAGTTCCTGCGGCATCATTTCCATGGTGACGTCCCACACCGTGGCGCTCGCCTGCTCCGCGCTCTCATAGAGGCCCGGAAGGTCGTTCACCGCCAGAACCGGGAAACGCCCCGGCTCGTAGGTGGGGCAGGAGAGACCGATGTCGGCCGTGCCCTGCAGAACACCGTCGTACATGTTCTGCGGAGTGAGAAGCGTGCCGCCGAAGAACATCTGTACTTCGACCTGGCCGTTGGTCCTCTTGCTCATTTCCTCCGCCCACCATTTCATGCCAACGGCGGGGAAAGTATTCTCGGGAGCAAAGAAAGCGTACTTAAGGGTGACTTTGGGACCAGGCTCTGCAGTGGTAGTGGTGGTCTCGTCGCCGTTCGCAGCCGTCGTGGTCGTCTCGGGAGCGGCCGTGGTGGTCGTGGTTCCGCCGCATGCCGCGAGCGCGACTGCAACCAATGCGATGACGAGTACGGAAACGATCAACCAAGAAGTCTTTTTCATGTGTGCTATCCCCATCCTTGCTTAGTTCGGTACGAGACGATTAGGGCGCGCGCCATATGACCGCAGGCACACGTCGAACCGCGCATCCGTCCAACTCGAATCCCCGCAGGTATCCACCTCCTCCCCTCGAAGTTTCCCGAGGTTGATAATACTACTTTGCACCAACCGAACCAAAACTTTCATCCCAGGCGGCTGGAAGACATGTACGGCGGTGCGGGCTGTGACCGCAGCCACCCCGGAAACGGGGGACTGCCCCTCGACAAATGGGACGGGGGGCAGTCCCGCCCGGTTCCGTCCGATGCCGCCTAGGCCACGTCGCGTCCTTCCTTCTGGAACACCCCCTCGAGCACCCGGTCGGGGCTCATGGGCAGTCTCCAGTAGCGGACGCCGATGGCGTCGTAGATGGCGTTGGCGATGGCGGGGGCCACCGGCACCAGGCCGGGCTCGCCCACGCCCTTCGCCCCATACGGCCCTTCCGGGTCGTCGGTCTCCACCACGATGGTCTCGATGGGTGGAGTGTCAAGGGCGGTAAGTATCTTGTAATCACGGAAGTTGGGGTTGAGCATGCGCCCCTCTTCGAAGAGCATCTCCTCGGTGAGGGCGTAGCCCACGCCCTGCATGATGCCCCCGTAGGCCTGCCCGTCAAGCAGCATGGGGTTGATGGCCCGGCCTATGTCGTGGGCGGCCACGTAGCGCACGATCTCCACCTGTCCGGTCTCGGTGTCCACCTCGACCTCGGCGGCGTGTACACCCCAGGTGTAGGACATGGAGAAGTTGCCGTGGAAGTCACCGGCTAGGAGCCTGTTGTTCGGCTCCCAGAAGTTCGAGGCCATGAACATGGTGTTGCCCTTGGGGGCCATGTGGGCCTTGCGCAGCATTTTGGGTAGCTTCGTGGTCTTCTCGGCGTCGCTCTTCACGATGACCATACCGTCCTGAATGGCGATGTCGTCCACCGTGGTCTCGAGCTGAGCGGCGAAGTTGTTCAGCATCTGCTCCCGCACGATCTCCGCGCAGGCCTTGGCCGAGTTGCCGGCCACGAAGGTGGAGCGGGAGGCATGGCAGCCGGCATCCCAGCCGCAGGCGTCGGTATCGCCCACATGGATGGCCACCATGTCGGGCTTGACCCCCAGGGTCTCGGCCACGATCTGGCGCAGTACCGTGTCCAGCCCCTGGCCGATGTCCTGGGAGCCGGAGTACACGTCCACCCAACCGGCGTCGTCGATCTTGATCGCGGTGGCGCAGCCGTCGGACTTGTAGATCTTGGCGCCGCCCCCCACGTGCAAGAGCGAGGCGATGCCCATGCCCCGGGCCTTGGGCTCACCCGCCACCGGGCCGCTGGTCCTGCCGGTGAAGCCGATCTGGTCGATGACCTTGTCCATGCACTCCCGGTGGCCGCAGGTCTTGGGCAGGAAGCCCTGCGGAGTCTCCTCCACGATATTGGCGTTCTTCAGACGGAACTCGTAGGGGTCGATACCCGCCTTCTCCGCCAACACGTCCAGGTTGGTCTCGATGGCGAAGGTGGCCTGGGGGTTGCCGTAGCCGCGCATGGCTTGGGCCCAGGTGTTGTTGGTATAGATACAGGTGGCCTTGAACAGCACGTTGGGCACCCGGTAGAGGCTGGTCATGGGCATCATCATCACCGAGGGGGTGGTGGTACCCCAGGAGATGTAGGCGCCGTTGTCGAGAGTGGCCTCTATGTGCCGGAAGGTGAGGTAGCCCTCTTTGTCGCAACCATGGCGCACCTTGAAGGAGGCCGCCTGGCGCGGGGAGGTGGCAAAGAACTCCTCTTCCCGGGTGAAGACCACTTTCACCGGCCGCTGGGTGGTGCGGCTCAAGAGCATGGCGATGTACTGGTAGCCGTAGGTGTCCAGCTTGGAGCCGAAGCCGCCCCCGATCTTGGGCGTGACTATGCGTACCCGACCCTTGGCGCCCATGGCCTTCATGGCGTCCTGAAAGTCGGCCTTGGCCAGGGAGGGGATCTGGGTGATGTCGTACATGGTCAGATTGTCGCCGGCATCAAAGCTGGCGATGCAGGCGGAGGTGCCCAGGCAGCAGTGCGTCACCCAAGGGAGATGCACCTCGGTCTCGGCGATGAAGGCGGCTTCCTCTTCACCCTTGGCGATGTCGCCGGCTTCTACCTTCCACGGCAGACGGATGCGATTGTCTTTCAAATCCTTGCCTCGAGCGTCCGTCTCGTGAATGAGAGGAGCGTCGGCAGCCATGGCCGAGGCCGGGTCAAAGACGGTGGGCAGGTCTTCGTAGACCACCTTGATCTTGGCCACCGCCTCTTCGGCCGCCTCGAACGAGGTAGCGGCCACCGCGGCGACCTCATCCCGGTAGGAGCGGACCTTGTCCTTCTTCAAGACCGGCTGGTCCTTCATGAAACCGATGCGGATCTCGGGGGTGTTGGCGCCGGTCACGATGGCACGCACACCCGGGACCTGCTCCGCCTCGGAGGTGTCGATGGACACGATCTTGGCGTGGGCGCGCTCCGACCACTTGATCTTGGCGTAGAGCAGGCCCGGCAGTTCCATGTCGTAGATGTACTGGGCCTGTCCGAGGACCTTCTCGAGGGCGTCGCTCTTGGGAATACGCTTGCCGACGACCATGAGTTCGTCGCATACCTTCAGTTCAGTATCCACCGCCGGGGTGGCACGTTCGCTACGGTCTGTCATTTTTTCATCTCCTCGGCCGCTGCGAGTACCGCGTCCACGATCTGACGGTAGCCCGTGCACCGGCAGATGTTGCCGGCGATGGCCACCTTGACCTGCTGTTCGGTGGGGCTGGGGGTGGCGTCGAGCAGGGCTTTGGCGGACATGATCATGCCCGGGGTGCAGAAACCGCACTGCACCGCTCCGTACTCCATGAAGGCCTTCTGCAGGGGATGGAGGGAACCGCTCTCCAGGACCAGCCCTTCCACGGTCACCACCGTGCGGCCGTCCAGCTCGGCGGCCGGGTAGAGGCAGCTGGTGACGGCGACCCCGTCCACGATCACCGTGCAGGCACCGCACTCACCGGCGCCGCAGCCTTCCTTGGCGCCGGACAACCCCATGTCGGAGAGTACGCGCAGGAGATTCCAGTCTTCCTCCACACTCACCGACGCGGGGGATCCATTCAATGTGAACTCTATGGCTTTCACCGATCTCTCACCTCAAAGAGAGTCAGGCTGCACACGCAGCAGTAGATCCGCACCACGGCCTAGAACGAGGCCCCGGAGAGCTTGAGCACCCGGGGGACCAAGACGCGTACCATCTCGCGACGGTACCAACCCCGGCCCCGCCAGGTGTCACGCACCAGGGCGTGAGCCGCGGCCACCTCGCCGGCCTTCTTGGCGGTCTCCTCGGTGAGGGGCTTGCCCTCGAGGACCGCTTCGGCTTCCACCGCACGCTTGGGCATGGGAGCACAGACGCCCAAGCTGATACGAGCCTTCTCCACCGTGCCGTCCTCGGCCAGGGTGACACGGGCGCCCACCCCGAGCAGGGGGAGTTCCACGGCCTTGCGGCGCGTGTGCTTCCAATAGCCGGAGTACGTGCGCGCACCGGGTGAGGGCACACGGATCTCTTTCAGGATCTCGTCGGCGGCCAGGCGGGTCTCGCCGGGGCCGACGAAGAAGTCAGAGAGAGCCATAGTACGCTCACCCTTAGGGCCGACAATGCCGAGTTCGGCGTCGTAGAGGAGCAGGCCCACAGCGGAGTCGGCGCAGGGGGCGGCGTTGCAGATGTTACCGGCCAGGGTGGCCACATTGCGCACCTGGCGGCTGCCCACCCCGGCACAGGCGGTGGCCAGCGCGGGGAAGTGCTTCTTCACCCACTCGTCGTCCTCGATGTCGGCGTGCGTGGTGAGAGCGCCTATGATGAGCCCGGCCCCGCCGCCGGCGCCTTCGGCCTTGCCGTCATAGGCGCCCGTGTCCTTGTCGGCGGTCACATAGCGGAGGCCGGGGACTCCCTTGAGCGAGATCACTGCCGCCGGAGTAATCTTGTCGGAGCGGACGCCCACCCATACGTCGGTGGCGCCGGCCACGAGCATGGCCCCGTCTCCCTTCTCGGTAAGAAGGGAGACGGCCTCAGCCAGACTACTCGGGCGAAGGTATTCGAACCTAGCCATTACACATCTCCAGTCTTGAAGCGACCCATCTTCACGAGACCTACTGGCCCCGGTTGTCGTACACCCGCTTGCTCTTGCGCTCGGAGCGGGGCAGGGAGCCGTAGTCGACGATCTCGATGTCGCCGGTCACCATCACCTCGCCCTTGACCTTCTTCTGGATGAGGGAGGCCAGCTGCTTGTCGGCGGCGCCATCACCTTCGGGGTCGCGCTCGACCAACACCGTCATGTAGTCCTTGCCTTCACGGCGATCAAGAATGATGTTGTACTCGCTCGAGACCCCTTCGGTGTTCACCAGCACGTGTTCGATCTGACCCGGGTAAATGTTGACCGCCCGGAAGATGAACATGTCGTCGGAACGGCCCATCAGCTTGTCATGGCGCGGCAGCTGAGAACCGCAGGCGCACGTTCCCGGGATGACCCGAGAGAGATCCCGCGTGCGGTACCGCACCAACGGGGCCGCCTCCTTACGCAGGGTGGTGACCACCATCTCGCCGGTCTCGCCTTCCGGCACCGGTTCGAGCGTCTCCGGATCGAGAATCTCCAGAATGTAGTAGTCGGCCCAATAGTGGATGCCGCTGTGGTGGCGGCAGTCGAGCCCGGTGCCGGGGCCGTAGAGCTCGGTCATGCCGGGGATGTCATAGATCTCCTCGGCAGGGATGCCCAGCAGATCGGCGATGCGCTGGTCCATGGCCGGGCTGTGACGCTCGGAGCCCAGGATCATCTTGCGCACCTTGATCTGGTCCCTGATACCCCTCTGATCGACCTGTTCGGCCATCAGCAACGCCATGGATGCCGTGCAACACAGCACCGTCGTGCCCATGTCGACCAAGAACTCGGCCTGCAGGTCAAGTCCGCCGGGACCGATGGGAATGGCCATCGCCCCGAATTCCTCCACGCCCGCCTGGAAGCCGACGCCGGCGGTCCAGAGACCGTAACCGACCGCTATCTGCACTCTGTCCAGAGCATCGAGGCCGGCCATCTCGTACACACGGGCAAACATCCTGCGCCAGTCTTCGACGTCCTTGATGGTGTAGGCCATGACCTTGCGCTTGCCGGTAGTACCGGACGAGGCGTGTATGCGCACGATGTCCTCGAACGGAACTGAGCGTAGGGGAAACGGATACTGGGACGCCAGGTCAGATGAGGTGACGAAGGGGAGCTTACGTATGTCGTCGAGCGTCTTGATGTCTTCCGGCTTCACTCCAGCCGCATCAAAGCGCTCCCGGTAGAAGGGTGATCCCTCGTAGACGTGCTTGGTCGTCCACTTGAGACCCTCGAGCTGGATGGCTTCCAGCTCTTCCTTGGTGTTCCAACTCGGCATGAACGTCTTTCCCACAACCCACTCCCTTGTACTAGTGGTGGTCCACCGTTGCCTGGTCCGGAAGTGTGACCCGGACCAGGCAACGGATATGACGGCCGATGCTACCTACGCCCGCAGTTTGTTGGTCTCTTCCCAGTCGATTTCCCACGTGGCGGGATTGATCACGACGCCGTAATCCTGGCGAGCGCTCTCAAGGGACACAATCTCGTTGCGAACATCGCGGAGCACCTTCTCGGCTGGTCGCTCTTTCGGATTACCCCAGCCTCCCCCCCCGGAGGCCTGCTGGAAGTAGAGCGTGCCGTCGGGAACGTTCCGAACCAAGTCCTTCGTGGTGAGCGTGCGCCACTCCGAATCGCCCGGGTACTTCAGCTGGATGATGTTCAAGCCTCCGTCTGAACCGCCCTGCGAACCGCGGGACGGTTCGACGTCGCCGTCGCCGAAGGTGACGACCCGAATGGCATCGCCGTGGAACAGGAACTCCGTCTCGACGCCAATGCCGCCGCGCCACCGGCCGGCACCCGCCGAATCCGTCCAATACTCGTGCTTGAGGATGAGGTGCGGGGTGGCCTGCTCGAAGATCTCGTAGTCCTGGTCGAGCACGCCGCCGGAGGCGTCGATCATGCCGATGTGGTCGTAGCCGTCGCAGCCGTAGATGCCGCCGGAGCCGCCCTTCAAGCCCATGAAGCAGATGTCGACGAAGGGCATTTCCTCCTTGCCCGGCCGGGTGTCGTTGCCGGTGGTGAGGGAACAGAGCAACTCACCCCACTCCGCCGTCACCCGTTCGGGAGCCACCGGGGAGAGGGCCCGCATGATGGCGTCGGCGTTGTTGGGGCAGAGGTGGTTGCCGTAGGTGGTGGCGGCCGGGTAGGCGGCGTTCAGCACCGTGCCCTCGGGGATGATGATGTCGACCGGGCGCACCAGCCCTGCGTTGTGGGGGATATCGGGGTTCACCATCTGCAGGAACGTGAGCAGGGTGGCAGACGCCGACGATGTGTAGGTGCCGTTCATGAAGCCCGGGCTCTGCGGGTCGGTGCCCGAGTAGTCGAAGGTGAGGTGGCCGTCCTTCACGGTGATGGTCACCTTGATCTTGTACTTGGAACCGGGGGTGACCCCGTCGTAGTAGGCGTAGGACTCACCCACGTAGACGCCGTCGGGGAAGGTGCGGATCTCGTTCTGCATCATCTGCTCGGTGGCGTCGAAGAGGAACTCCTTGTGGGACTCGAAGACGTCCCTTCCGTAGCGCTCGAGGATCTTGTGGATGCCGCGCTCTCCCACCACGCAGCTCCCGATCTCGGCCCTCATGTCTTCGGCCACGATATCCAAGCGGATGTTGGCGAAGATGAGATCCCACACGTCTCGGCGCAACTCGCCCTTCTCATACACCTTGACCGGGGGGATGCGCAGGGTCTCCTGCCAGACTTCGGTGGCTTCGGGGTTGTATCCACCCTGAACGTTGCCGCCGATGTCGGCCTGGTGGCCCTTGACCGCGCTCCAAGCCACCAACTCGCCTTCGAAGAAGATGGGCTTGTAGACGGCCACGTCGTTGTTCTGGTTGCCCATGGAGAAGACGTCGTTGTGGAAGATGACGTCGCCCTCATGGATGTCGTCGCCGTAGTAGTCGATGATGTACTT
>Ga0334883_1000619_pt1 | contig 62163 bp, 60 predicted proteins | sample GraSluR1_MG_6_FD_207230 | JGI IMG/M metagenome (GOLD analysis project Ga0334883, IMG submission 207230) | Sludge microbial communities from methane-producing bioreactor in Wageningen University, Netherlands - Granular Sludge_09_05-R1 | ecosystem: Engineered > Bioreactor > Anaerobic >...
TCATGTTTTACTTCCTTCTTCCTTTGAATTAAAGGAAATTTTCCCAGACTTAATTCTACCTAAAAATTTTCCCAAACTAAATGCCACAGCCTCGTCCACTGTAGAACTTACTTTGGGAATTTACTCTTTTTAAACTTGCCAAAGCTGCTGTTAATAAAAGTTGTATCGTTAATTTTTATGTGTTAATATATATTTGCCTGTTAACGCCTGTTTAAAAGGCGTTTTTATTATTAAAACCCGGTCTTAACCACAGGAACTGACCGAGCAAATATTAAGTAATCACATAAATATGAATTGAAGGTAAGGAGATGAGTTTATGTTAAAAAGCAAGGAAAATCTTGAAAATAGCAAGGTGAAGCTTGAGATAGAAGTAGCGGCGCCTGATGTTGATACTGCCCTGGCTAAGGCTTACCGGAAGGTTGTTAAAAAAGTTAACCTGCCCGGCTTCCGTAAGGGCAAGGTGCCCCGCCGGATTCTTGAAACAAGATTCGGCCCTGAAATTTTGCATGAAGAAGCTCTTGAGCTGCTCGTGCCTCCCGCGTATGATGAGGCTTTAAAAGAAGCCGACATTGATCCGATCAATCATCCCGATTTTGAATTGGTTGCTATTGAAGAAGGAAAACCACTGGTATTTAATGCCGTGGTTGAAGTGGTTCCGCCGGTAGAACTCGGCTCTTACCAGGGGTTGGAGGCGGAACAGGAAGAGGTGGAGATTGACCAGGTTCAGGTAGATCATCACCTGTATATGCTGCGTGAACAGAACTCCAGGCTGGTTCCCAAAGAAGAGGGTAACGTTGAAGAGGGCGACCTGGTATCCATTGATTTCAAGGGTTTTATCGATGATCAACCGTTTGAAGGGGGAGAAGCCGAAAATTACTCTCTTGAAATCGGATCCAGATCATTTATTCCCGGCTTCGAGGAACAGCTGATCGGTTCTTCGGAAGGCAGCGAGGTTGAAGTTAAGGTACAGTTTCCCGATAACTATAATAAGGAAGATCTGGCCGGTAAAGACGCCGTTTTTAAGGTTACTGTAAAGCAGATTAAACAAAAGGATTTGCCGGAACTCGACGATGAATTTGTTAAAGAAGTAAGCGAGTTTGAAACCCTGGAGGAAATGAAAGCAGATTTGGAAGCAAAACTGCTTAAGAATGCCGAAGACCAGTCGAAATCTAAATTGGAAGAGAGTTTAATTGAAAAAGCTACCCAGGCTTCGCAGGTAGATGTACCGAAAGTTCTGGTGGACAGGCAGGTTGATCGCATGCTGGGAGACCTTGAAAATTATTTGCGCTACCAGGGTGTGGGGCTGGATCAATTTATTGAAATGGCCGGAAAAAGTAAGGATGATCTGCGTGAAGAGAGAAGGGAAGAAGCGGAGCAGCGGGCCAAGGCTAACCTTGTTCTCGATGCTATTGCTAAAAAAGAAGGAATTAATGTTGAAGATAGCGAACTAGAGGCCAAAATTGCAGAAATAGCCGAAAGTTATAATGATGATCCTGAAAGGATCAGGGGAATCCTGGAAAACCAGGGTCGTATACCTGTAATGAAGGAAGAAATACGCATTCGCAAGGTGATTGATCTGCTCGTTGAAAATGCCCGGATTACCATGGTCAAACCGGATACGGAAGAGAATGATAAACCCGAAGCCGGGCAGAAGGAAGATCAGGCTGAAGTAGGCGGTGCGAAGGAGCCGGATGCGGAAGACAATTCCGGGGAACAGGGTAGCTAAGGTATGATATAATAGACTAAGTAGGAATGGTTATTAATAAAAGAAATCAAGGAGGGTTTAATATGAGTGTACTGGTTCCAATGGTAGTAGAGCAAACCAGCCGCGGTGAACGGGCTTACGATATATATTCCCGGTTGTTAAAGGATAGAATTATTTTTCTCGGCAGCGCAATAGATGATAATATTGCCAACCTGATTGTGGCCCAGATGCTTTTCCTGGAATCCGAGGATCCGAAGAAAGATATTAACCTCTATATAAATTCACCGGGTGGTTCTGTATATGCCGGTATGGCTGTTTTGGATACAATGCGTTATGTAAAACCGGCAATTTCTACAATATGTGTCGGGCTGGCAGCCAGTTTTGGCGCTGTTCTGCTTTCGGCCGGTGAAAAAGGCAAGCGCTTCTCCCTGCCCAACTCGAGAATTATGCTTCACCAGCCGGCAGGAGGGGCCCAGGGTCAGGCGGTAGATATTGAAATTCATGCCAGGGAAATTCTTAAAATACGCGAAACTTTGAACCAGATCCTGGCTGACAATACGGGTCAGCCTGTAGATACTATTGCCCGTGATACCGACAGGGACTTTTTTATGTCAGCTGAAGATGCAAAACAGTACGGGCTGATTGATGATATACTGATTAACCGATCTTAATAGCGGAGATGAGGTGATTTCTCCAAATGTTTAAATTTAATGAAGAAAAAGGACAACTGAAGTGCTCTTTCTGCGGCAAGAGCCAGGAACAGGTAAGAAAACTGGTGGCCGGACCCGGGGTTTATATTTGCGACGAGTGTATAGAACTCTGTAACGAAATCATCGAGGAAGAGATTGGCGATGAGGCCGAGCTGGGAAAGGTTGAACTGCCGAAGCCCCAGGATATCAAGGAAGTGCTCGATCAATATGTAATTGGTCAGGAAGATGCGAAGAAAAGCCTTTCGGTCGCAGTGTACAACCACTATAAGAGGGTAAATGCCGGGCAGAAATCGGATGATGTGGAACTGCAGAAAAGTAATATTGTTCTGGTCGGACCGACCGGGGTTGGTAAAACGTTGTTGGCCCAAACACTGGCCAGGATTCTGAATGTTCCTTTTGCCATAGCCGATGCTACGTCACTTACCGAGGCCGGTTATGTGGGCGAAGATGTGGAAAATATTCTGCTTAAGCTGATCCAGGCTGCCGATTACGATCTGGAAAAAGCGGAAAAAGGGATTGTTTATATCGATGAAATTGATAAAATTGCCCGTAAAACAGATAACCCCTCGATCACCCGCGATGTTTCCGGGGAAGGCGTACAGCAGGCCCTGCTGAAAATACTGGAAGGTACCGTGGCCAGCGTGCCACCGCAAGGTGGACGCAAGCATCCGCATCAGGAGTTTATGCAGATTGACACGACAGATATCCTGTTTATCTGCGGCGGAGCTTTTGACGGCCTTGAAAAAATAATTCAAAATCGGATTGGTAAAAAAGGTATCGGTTTTGGTGCCGAGGTGTTATCGCGTGACGACAACAATCTCGGAAATATACTGAAGCAGATCCTGCCCCAGGACCTGCTCAAGTACGGGCTTATCCCGGAATTTGTCGGGCGTATTCCTGTTATTGCCACCCTCGATCCCCTGGATAGCGAGGCCTTTGTTCGGATTTTAAAGGAACCGAAAAATGCTTTAACCAAGCAGTATCAGAAAATATTCGAGCTTGATGGAGTTGCCCTCGAGTTTAAGGACAACTGTCTTGAGGCCATTGCTGAAGAAGCGATGAAACGGGATACGGGAGCCAGGGGGTTAAGGGCAATTCTTGAAGAAACCCTGCTGGAGGTAATGTTTGATCTTCCCTCGAGGGACGATGTGGAGAGATGTGTTGTTACCAGGGAGGTTGTTTTGAACAAGGAATCTCCCATTCTGGCTACCAGGGATAAACGCAAGAAAAAAGAAGAAACTGCTTGACAGAAATAGGTTTTAGCAAGGCTGTCACTGGCGGATGTTAAATAAAGGTAATAGCAAAGCGGGAAGCGAATACTTAATTATTGGGGCTTCTCGCTTTATCTATATAGGAAGGAGGCTTTTTCCTGATGACTGATAGCAAAGAAAGGCTGCCTGTATTACCCCTCAGGGGTGTGCTGGTATTCCCAGATATGGTCCTGCACCTTGATGTTGGCCGTGAACGCTCAATTTCTGCCCTTGAAAGGGCTATGATGAAAGATAACCGCATTCTTCTGGTCACACAAAAAGAAGCAAAGACAGACGAGCCGGAGAAGGAAGACCTTTTCGAGGTCGGTTCTGTAGCCAGGATCAAACAAATGATTAAGCTTCCTGGAGGCACAATTCGGGTGCTGGTTGAAGGGTTAAGCCGGGCTCGTATTATTGATCTTTTAACTGAAGATCAGTTTCTTGAAGCAGACGTTGAAGTAATTCTTGATGAGAAAAAAAAGAATGCAGAAATTGAAGCTCTCATGCGTAGCGTGCTTTACCAGTTTGAGCAGTATATCAAGCTGAGCCGTAAAGTGCCGCCGGAAACCCTGACAACCGTATCAGATATTGAAGAACCCGGGCGTTTTACCGATATTATTGCTTCTCACCTGAGCCTGAAGGTTCAGCAGAAGCAGGAACTGCTGGAGGCGGTGGAGCTCCGTAAACGGTTGGAGAAACTTAATGAGATTCTTAGCCGTGAAATGGAAATCCTGGAAATTGAGCGTAAGATCAATTTACGGGTGCGCAAACAAATGGAAAAAACCCAGAAGGAATATTACCTGCGAGAGCAGATGAAAGCTATCCAGAAAGAACTCGGTGAAAAGGACGAACGAACTGCAGAAGCAGAAGAGTACCGCGAGAAGATTGCCGAAGCCGGCTTGCCTGAAGAAGTGGAGGAAAAGGCTCATAAAGAAGTGGAACGCCTTGAAAAAATGCCTCCGGCTGCAGCTGAGGGGATTGTAATAAGAACATACCTGGACTGGCTCTTGGAGCTGCCATGGGCGATTGAAACAGAGGATCGCCTTGATCTTGACCTGGCGGAAGAGATCCTGGATGAAGACCATTACGGGTTGGATAAAGTAAAAGAGAGAATTATTGAATATCTGGCTGTGCGTCAGCTGGCAGAAAAGCTGAAAGGGCCTATCCTCTGCCTGGTTGGTCCTCCCGGCGTGGGTAAAACCTCACTGGCAAAATCAGTGGCCAGGGCCCTGGAGCGTAACTTTGTCAGGATATCCCTCGGGGGGGTCCGCGATGAAGCTGAAATACGCGGGCACCGGCGGACCTATATCGGGGCTCTCCCCGGACGTATTATCCAGGGAATGCGCCAGGCCAAGTCGAAAAATCCTGTTTTCCTGATGGATGAAATAGATAAAATGTCGACAGATTTCCGTGGTGATCCTTCATCTGCCCTGCTCGAGGTGCTTGATCCCGAGCAGAACAACAGCTTCAGTGATCATTATCTAGAAGTGCCGTTTGACCTGTCGCAGGTAATGTTTATTACCACGGGTAATACTACTTACAATATTCCCCAGCCCCTGCTCGACAGGATGGAATTAATTCATATACCCGGTTATACCGAGGAAGACAAGGTGCAGATAGCCGTTCAGTATCTGATTCCCAAACAGCTGAAAGAACATGGGCTGAGTGATAACAACCTGAACATATCTGAAGGTACGGTCCGGAGAATAATCAGGGAATATACCCGTGAAGCAGGGGTGAGGAATCTTGAACGTAACATTTCTACGATCTGCCGCAAGGCGGCGCGTGAAGTGGTTAAAGATCGCAGCAAATCGATTAAGCTGACTAAAACCAACCTGCAGAAGTATCTCGGTGTGCCGCGCTATCGATATGGTTCAGCAGAAAAAGATAACGAAATTGGAGTAGCTACCGGTTTGGCCTGGACTGAAACCGGCGGTGATATCCTTTCTATAGAGGTTACACTGATGAAAGGCAAGGGCAAGATGACCCTGACCGGACAGCTTGGCGAGGTGATGCAGGAGTCGGCGAAAGCGGCCATGAGCTATATTCGTTCCAGGGCCGAATCACTCGGCCTGGAAGAAGGGTTTTACGAGGATATTGATATTCATATTCACGTGCCCGAGGGCGCTATACCGAAGGATGGACCTTCAGCCGGAATAGCCATGGCGACTGCGCTTGCTTCTGCCCTGACTAAAAATGCAATCAGAAATGATGTTACCATGACCGGGGAGATAACCCTGCGGGGCAGGGTGCTGCCTATCGGCGGGGTGAAGGAGAAAATGCTGGCTGCGCACCGGGCCGGTATAAAGTATATTCTGCTACCGGCTGAAAACCGCCGTGATTTAAGTGATATTCCGGCCAACGTGCGCCGCAAGGTTGAGGTTAAGCTCGTTGAACATATGGACGAAGTACTGGATTTGGCCCTCGTTGAGCCGGTCTGTGGGAATAAAAAGAAGGTTAATAATGAAAAAGTTAAGGAAGAAGCGGCAACGCCGATCAAAGATGATGAAAGTGATTCCGCTTTTCAGCACTAAAGGATCAAAACCTGCCGTGAGTTCAAATTCCGCAGGTTTAGAGGGAACTGGTGAGGGATATGAAAGTAAATAAGGCTGAACTGAGAGCTGCTGCCTACAGCACCAAAGATTTTCCTGCCTCGGATCTGCCCGAGATATCTTTTATCGGTAGATCAAATGTTGGCAAATCATCCCTGCTGAACAGCCTGATTGGCAGAAAGAACCTGGCCAGGATTAGTTCAACACCCGGTAAAACCAGGGGCCTCTATTTTTACTCGATCAATGACCGGTTTTGCTTTGTTGACCTTCCCGGCTACGGCTATGCGAAAGTATCTAAAAAGGAACGCGAGCGCTGGGCGCCGATAATCGAGGACTACCTGGCAGCGAGGAGTACCCTGCGCGGCTGCCTGCACCTGATCGACTGCCGCCACGAGCCGACCGAAGATGACATCCTCATGTCCGAATGGTTGAGGGCCCATACTATTCCAACCATAACAGTGGCAACCAAGTCGGATAAATTATCGCGCAGCGCTTCGCTAAGGCAGTTAAATATAATCGGCAAAAAACTTGGCCTCTTCGAGGATGATCGGCTGATGCCTTTTTCTTCCCGCACCGGCAGCGGACGTGAAGATCTCTGGAAAGCAATTACCGGTTTGCTGTAACTATTTTAATTTGAGGTGAATAATTTGCCTTTTGCCGGAATTGATGTTGGTTCCATGACTGCAGAAGCAGTAATTATAGATAATGGAGCGTTGATTAATTATGCTATCTGTCCAACCGGGGCTAATAGCAAAGCAGCCGCCCGCAAAGTACTCGAAAAAGCGCTCGGGGGTACAGGGTTGAGCCGCTCCGGCCTGTTGTATATTATTGCCACCGGTTATGGCAGGATCAATGTTGATTTTGCCGACAAGCAGGTAACAGAGATTACCTGCCACGGTGTAGGCGCTTATTTCCGGGACAATTCTGTCCGAACAGTTATAGATATTGGCGGTCAGGACAGCAAGGTGATACGCCTGGATGACAGGGGACGTGTGACAGATTTCGTCATGAACGATAAATGCGCGGCCGGTACAGGCCGCTTTCTTGAAGTGATGTCCCGTGCTCTTGAAGTAGAACTGGATCAGCTGGCTTTTTTGAGCAGTTCTTCATCAAACTTACTTTCCATCAGCAGTATGTGCACAGTTTTTGCCGAATCGGAAGTTGTTTCCCTGATTGCACAGGGACAGCCCAGGGAAGATATTGCCCGCGGGTTGCACCAGGCTATAGCCGAGCGCACTGCCGGGTTGATTGGCAGGGTTGGTTTTGTGGAAAGAGCAATGATGACCGGAGGCGTGGCGCTGAACAGTGCCGTAGTGCAGGCCCTCGGCGAAAAGCTTAATACACAGCTTATTGTTCCCCGTGAACCGCAGATAACAGGAGCCATGGGCGCTGCGTTACTTGCCGAAAAGGAATATAAAGCTGCCAAGTAGTTTTTAGGTATGATCTTTAGTTCCCGAGAAGATGAGCCAGGCCGTTCCGGCGCAGGCTCTTTTTTATCTCCAGGCTGAAGTAAGCTGCAATAAAAATTTTAAGCAAATCAAAAAAAATAAAAGGAGCTACCCCGACAATAATTGTCTGTTTGATGCTGTACTGCATTAAAAAACCGAGCTGAAGCGCCCCGCAGCAATAAACTACCAACATAGCAGGCAGCAGGGAAAGGGCATTTATAAAAAGATTATTTTCCGGTTGTTTGTTAAGGAGTACTCCTGCAATTAAAACCGCAGGAAGAAAGCCCCATAAATATCCCCCTGTCGGGCCGGTTATTATGGCCATCCCGCCCCTGGCCAGGGAAAAAACAGGCACACCGGCTGCCCCGAGCAGTAGATAAGCAGCTGTCGAAAGCAGGCCTGTTTTTGGGCCTAGCAGGGCTGCTGTAAGCAGAATACCGACAACCTGCCCGGTGAAAGGAACCGGGCTGAACGGAAGAGGTATTGCCACCTGGGCGAGCAGGGCAGTTAATGCGGTACAAAAAGCTGCAGTGGTTATTTTTGTTATGTTCACTAAAGGATTTCTCCGTATCGAACAGGGTGTATTATGTTATTGCTGTCCCTGACCAGCAGGGTGCCGTGTTCATCCAGGTCAACTGCTTTTCCTCTTAATTGCCCGTCCGGCCGGCTGATGGTAACCTCGCGTTCCAGGGTTGAGCTGATTTTTTTCCACTCGCTTTGAAAAGGTCTAAACCCTTTAGAAAAGAAAAGGTTGTACGCTTCAACCAGCGTATTGCGCAGCTCAACCAGGAGCAGGCTGCGGTTAATTAGCATACCGCTTTCAATAAACAGGGAAGTTGCCCGGTCACTGATTTCTGCCGGAAAACTATTTCTCTCCTGGTTTACATTAATGCCGATACCGGTGATCAGATATTCAACACGTTCGGGTTCTCCCTTCAATTCGGTTAGTATGCCGGCAATTTTTCTGCCTTTGATTAGCAGGTCGTTAGGCCATTTAACCTGAACCGGCAAGTTAAGGGTTTCTCCCAGGTAACGGGCCAGGGCTACAGCAGAAACAAGCGTAACCGGGGTTGCTTCCGTTGGAGATATATTTCGCGGCAGCAGTAAAATAGAAAACCAGAGCCCTTTTCCCGGGGGAGAAATCCATTTGCGGCCAAGACGGCCCCGCCCCCCGGTTTGTTCCTCGGCAACCAGGGTATGAAACTGGGGAGCCCCTTCTTCAGCCAACCGGCGGATTTCCCTGTTAGTTGAATCAGTTGAGCGAAGATAGAGGATCTTATTCTCGTGTAAAATATCCTGATCAAGCAGTTCCGGTTCACCTTCCAACCGATACCCCCGGTTCGGTCGGGAACTGATCAGATAACCGGCCCCTCTTAAATCCTTAACCTGTTTCCAGATAGCCGAACGGCTGACTCCCAGGCTTTCGCTTAATTTTTCACCGGATTGGTAACGGCCGCTATTTTCTGCAAGTTGTTTTAGCACTGATGTTTTCAGGTTTCTTTTAATCTGTTTCATCTCCCCGGATGCTTTATTCTTAATGATAGTAAGCAAAATCGGGTCAATTGTCAACTAAAAACAATGAACCTGGTTGACAATTATAAGCATAACCGCGTCAAAGGATTATAACAATCTCTTGCCTGAAGTTTTTTATCAGGTATAATTGGGGCGTAAGGGTTTGCGGCAAAAAAAAGACGCGGTAAAAATACCGCGTCAATTAATATATATAAAAAGAGGGGGTCAACTCACCTATATTATAGAACCCCAATGTTACAGTTATGTTACAAACAGGTTCTTTTTCTATTACATTTATATGCTTATACGTAAAAGGGGCATTACTTTATGCTTGTATCATTTTTCTGTATAATGTAAATCATAAGACAGATTTGCTCCTGCTGCTGCTTTCCGGTATCCGGGGCGGAGTTTAAGCAGGAAACTACAGGCTAACAAGGGGTAGATCATGCTCTGTGCGGCTGATTTAGTAACTAAAAACCGGCATCTTGTGTCAGGTGAACTTGCTTTCAATGATGTCATTGAAACGCTGGGAGAAACAAGGCACGGTTTCCTTTATCTGGTTGAGGGTGAGGCAATAAAAGGAGTAATCACCGCTTCATCAATTATAAGAGCTTGCAGAAAAAGTGAAAGAGCAGATCACCTAAAAGCTGTCGACCTGGTTTACTGTGACCTGCCGGTTGTCAGCTGTTCACTGGCCTGGAAAGAGCTGGTTGGGATCTTGAAAAAAAATGAGGCTGTTATGGTTACCGATTCCTCCGGAACGGTTGTCGGCGCCGTTACGCCATCGTCAGTTATCAGCCGGCTCTCAGCCAAAATTTCAGAACTGGAAAGAGAACTTGATGCAATTATTAATTTCTCGTCTGATGAAATTATTGTTGCTGATGGCAAAGGCCGGGTTTTGAGAGCGAATGCCCTTTTTGAAGAAAATTTTGGGGTTAAATTGTCGGATGTGCTTGGAAAGAACGTCAGCGAACTGGAGAAGAAAAAAATATTTACGCCCTCGGTTACCAGAATGGTAATCGATAAGAAAAGCGCCCAGACAGTAATCCAGTCTCATCGGGACGGACGCAAGCTTCTGGCTACCGGAACCCCTGCCCTGAACCGGGATGGCTCAGTGTTCAGGGTTATTGTAAATACCAGGGATATCACCAGATTAAACAGCCTGAAACACCAGCTTGAAGAAGCTGAGCTGCTAAAAAACCGTTATCAGCAGGAACTGGTTGAACTGCGGCAGGGTTACCTGAACAGCGGGGAGATAGTTGCTTCCAGCCCTGCAATGAAAGAGCTGCTCAAAGTTGCCCAAAAAATTGCTGCTGTAAACTCAACAGTGCTATTAACCGGGGAATCGGGTGTTGGTAAGGGTATGATTGCCCGTTTTATACATAATACCAGCCCCCGGGCAGAGAAGCCTTTTACCACGGTAAACTGCGGTGCTATTCCGGAGACCCTGCTGGAGAGTGAACTTTTTGGGTATGCCGGCGGTGCTTTTACCGGAGCGCTGCGAGAAGGTAAAATCGGTAAACTTGAGCTGGCCAACCAGGGCACTCTTTTCCTTGACGAAATTACAGAACTACCCCTCAACTTGCAGGTTAAGCTGCTGCATGTCATCCAGGAAGGGATCATAACCCGTATTGGTGAGTCGAAAGAGATTGCCCTGGACCTGCGGTTTATCGCAGCTACAAACCGGGATATTGCCCAGTTGGTTGAGGAGGGCAAGTTTCGTGAAGATCTTTATTTCAGGCTTGATGTTATTCCCCTGCTGGTTCCACCCCTCAAAGAAAGAATTGAAGATATCAGGGCACTGGCCGATCAGTTTTTATTCAAGTTTAATAACCGCTTTCAACAGGAAAAATATTTTACTCCCGAAATATACCATTATCTTGAAAAATATCAGTGGCCGGGCAATGTCAGGGAACTGGAAAACCTTGTCGAACGCCTGATGATTGTAGCCGATGGAAGTGAGATAGGGCCGGCCCACCTGCCTCGCCGGATTACCGGGATTGAGCCCGCTGAAACAGCCTTGAAATCAGCTGTCAGTTTACAGCCATTAAAAGAAGCACGGGAGAACCTTGAACGTGAAATGCTTAAAGAGGCGCTGCGGGTGTGCCGCAGTACTTATGAAATCGCTGAAAAGCTGCAGATAGATCAATCTACGGTTGTACGCAAGCTGCATAAGTATAAGCTCGCCCCGGATCGTTTTAACGAAAGTGATAACCGCTCCCGGCCCTGATGCATAAGTGCATCAAAATTTAATGCACTATTGCATTAAAGCAACTGATTTTTGGGGTTGCCAAATAAAGGGAGTAATCATAAAAAGCTAAAAGTCCTTGAACAGGGGCTTTTTCTATGTCCGGTTTTTATTGCCATTACTTTTCTATTGGCATCACTATTGCTATTAATATCATTTAAGAAAACTAAACAGGAAGGAGCTACATTAAATGATAAAAAAAGATGCAAACCCGGAATTCCAGCCGGGACCAAAATCAGAAGAATTGATGAAAGTACGCGACCGGAATGTTGCCCGGGGGATTTCCTACGTGATGCCAGTTTTTGTAAAGGAAGCCAGGGGAGCCTTGATCACCGATGTGGATGGCAATGAATATATAGATTTTGCAGGTGGAATTGGGGTTAACAATCTCGGGAACAGCCATCCTGCAGTTGTAGAAGCAATAAAAAAACAGGCCGATCAATACCTGCATACCTGTTTCATGGTAGCCATGTATGAACCCTATGTGAGGCTGGCTGAAAAGCTTAACAGTTTTACACCGGGAGATTTTCCGAAAAAAACCGCTCTTTTCAACAGCGGGGCGGAAGCGGTGGAAAACGCTGTTAAACTTGCAAGAAGATATACGAAAAAAACTTCCATTGTTGCTCTTGAGTGTGCTTTTCACGGACGCACCCTGATGACAATGACTTTAACGTCAAAAGTTAAACCGTACAAGTATGGGTTTGGACCTTTTGCTCCTGATGTATATAAAATACCTACACCATATTGTTACCGCTGCCGGTTCGGCCTGAAATATCCTTCATGTGATCTCCATTGTGCCCGATACCTGGAACAATTTTTTACCCTTGAATGCACTGCCGATAATGTTGCTGCTGTAATTGCCGAACCGGTCCAGGGCGAAGGTGGTTTTATCGTTCCGCCCAAAGGTTATTTCAAAGTGCTGCATGAAATCTGCAGAAAGAATGATGTGCTGCTTATTATTGATGAAATACAATCAGGCTTTTTCAGGACCGGTTATGCTTTTGCTTCTGACTATTACGGCATTAAACCTGACCTGATTACCATGGCAAAATCGCTGGCCGGTGGTGTGCCGATTAGCGCTGTAACCGGTCGTGCTGAAATTATGGATGCTGCCGGGCCCGGGGAAATCGGCGGCACTTATGGCGGTAACCCGATAGGTTGCGCTGCCAGCCTGGCTGTTCTCAAGGCAATTGAACAGGAAAAGATAGAAGAAATGGCAAAAAGAACGGCTCAGCTTTGTACCGAACGCCTGAATCATCTGGCTGAACGTTATAGCTCAATCGGTGAACACCGCGGTCTCGGGGCGATGCGTGCCCTTGAACTGGTCAGGGATCTCGAAACTAAAGAGCCTGATGCTGACAAGGCCAGGGCAATAGTCAAACGCTGTCATGAACGTGGTCTGATCATCATAACGGCCGGAGTATATGGTAATGTCATCCGCCTGCTGATGCCGGTTAACATACCGGAAGACCAGTTAAACAGGGGTTTTGCAATACTTGAAGAGGCGATAGCTGCCGAGGATGGAGGAAAATAAATTTTGCTGGGCAATTTCGGTAAGCTCTTGATCGTGGATTTAACCAATATGGATATTGTCGAAAAAGAGCTGGAGCGGGATCTGTTTTACCATTATCTTGGCGGCAGAGGCCTGGGGGCCTACCTGTTAACAAAAATGCTGCTGCCGGGAGTGGAACCTCTATCTCCCCGAAATGTTATTGTATTTACTTCCGGACCGGCAGTTGATTCGGGCCTTTTTGCGGCTGCCGGTTACGGAATATTTACAAAATCTCCCCTGACCGGACTTTTCGCTGAAGCATATTGCCGCGGATACCTGCCGGCAATGTTAAAAAAGACCGGTTATGATGCCCTGGTTATCAGCGGATCAGCATCCAAACCATGTTTTATAACCCTTTCAGAACAGGGGGTTAGTTTTTTCAGCGCTACAGAAATCTGGGGCTTCGATACGGATCGGGCCGAGTGTTCGATTCTCAATACAGTCGGTGATGCTGATTCAGAGGCCCTGGTAATTGGGCCTGCCGGGGAAAGGATGGTTGCCTTTGCCAATTTAAAGAGCAGCCGTTACAGAAATTTTTCCAGGGCCGGGTTCGGCGCTGTTTTTGGATCGAAAAAATTGAAAGGGATAGTATTTAAGGGCAGCGCCAGGGCTGCTTTTTTTGAGGGGCAGACGGAGTCGGTTATCCGGTGGAATAATAACCTGAAAGAACGCTACTACCGTGGCGATTTGGCAAAAAGAGAGAGTAATCAGCATCTGCCCGGCCTGTTGGCAATGGCAAATACAAGAGGTTGCTTTACAGGAGGTTACTGGTCTGAAGGGCGGCTTGAAGGATGGAATAAACTTGTTGATTCTTTTCGATCTGAAGCTTTGCAGGTGTCTGATAAAAGCTGCAGTAACTGTATATTCGCTTGCGAAAAAATGATTATCTTACAGGCAGGAGATAGAAAAGAACTCAGGTTCGATAATCTCGATTATTTTTCAATTAGCGCTCTTGGAGGGCTCTGTCGTCTGACTGACCTGAAAAAAATAAGCGAGCTTCTTGACTACTGTAACCGGGCTGGATTAGATCCGGTTAGCGCAGGCAATGTAGCTTCATTTGCTGCTGCTGCAGGAGAAAAAGGTTTATTGGAAAAAGGGCCGCGGTTCGGTGATTATTATTCAATAGCGGCTTTTCTTTTAGCTGTTGTAGAAGGTAAGGCGGAAGGAACTATTTTCGGAGGTGGTATACAGGAAGCAGCGGATGCCCTTGGTTTGGAAGACTATGCTATACATTTCGGCGGTCTGGAACCGGCCGGGTTTGATCCCCGGGTAATTAAAGTAGCGGGGTTTGCCGGCCTGGTTTCCGAGTTTGGAGAACAACGGCCTGTTCCTTTTTATTTGCCGGGAATAGCTCGCGGGCTTTTTAATACGGAAAAAAGAAAAAACCTGCCCGGACTTTTCGTTGAATATGAAGACAAGGAAACAGTGCTCGATTCTCTGATCATGTGCCGTAAGTGCCACATGCTGGTTGAATGGGAAGATTTGATCCGGGCCATTTATATTTTGACCGGTGAACGGTATAGCGCAGCTGAACTGCGCTCTGTATCGGCCAGGATTATTACCACCATCCGGCTGTTTAATCTGAACCAAGCCGGGGCAGAGTCCGGCAGTAAACTGCCGCTGCGCCTGACGGAGGAACCAATCAACGAAGATAAAAATATTATTAAAATACGGGAAATGGAGCTGATGCTTAAAGATTATTTCATGCTCAGGGGTTGGAATGAAAAAGGAACGCCCCCAGTGGGGATTAGTAATGAAAAATATTTAAGGAGGTCCTTGAAATGTCTGTAAAGGAAGTTAAGAAGAAGGAAGATAATACCCTGACCGCGACTTTAAACATGATGAAGCAGTCAGTTGAGTTGTCTGAACTGTCCAATGATGTATATGAACACCTGAAAACGCCAATGCGTTTTGTAGAGGTGGCTATACCGGTTGAAATGGATAACGGCAGTACAAAAGTATTTACCGGATACCGCTGCCAGCACAATAATGTTTTCGGGCCGTATAAAGGCGGGCTTCGTTATCACCCGGAAGTTACAACCGATAGCATAAAGGCTTTATCGATGTGGATGACCCTGAAATGTTCACTGGTCGGTGTGCCCTTTGGTGGCGCCAAGGGGGCGATTGTCTGTGATCCGTCTAAACTATCAATGAAAGAAAAAGAGAAGATGACCAGGAGTTATGTTGGCGCGCTCGGTTCCATCCTGGGCCCGGAAACCGATATACCGGCCCCGGATGTTGCTACTGATGCGCAGGTTATGGCCTGGATTGCAGATGAATACAGTAATATCATGAGGGTGCCCTCTTTTGGTGTGGTAACCGGAAAACCGCTTGCTGTCGGTGGTTGTGTCGGTCGGACAGAAGCAACAGGACGGGGCTGTTTCTTTGTCACCCGTGAAGCGGCAAAAGCTACCGGAATGGCTCTGCAGGAATCAAGGATTGCTATCCAGGGTTTTGGAAATGTTGGCGGCAATGCTGCCCTGCTTTTTGCTGAAGCCGGTATTCCCGTGGTTGCGATCAGCGATGTCAGCGGAGGGGTCTATAACGATAAAGGGCTGGATGTTTATTCCCTGATCGATCACGTTGAAAAGACAGGATTTGTCAAGGGGTTCAGCGATGGTGAAGAAATTACCAACCAGGAGCTGCTCACCATTGACTGTGATGTATTAATTCCGGCTGCTCTTGAAAACCAGCTAAACGGCAGCAACGCCGATCAGGTTAAAGCAAAAATAGTAGTTGAGGGAGCAAACGGACCGACAACCCCGGAAGCGGACCAGATTCTTAAAGAAAAAAACGTCCTGGTTGTCCCCGATATTCTTTCGAACAGCGGCGGTGTAACTGTATCCTATTTTGAGTGGGTTCAGAATAACTATGGTTTCCGGTGGGACCTGGAAACGGTGAACCGCAGGCTGGAAGAGAAAATGAGCGAAGCTTTCAACCTTGTCTACAGCTTCTTCTGTGAAAAGTGCATTGGCTCCGACATGCGGACCGGCGCATACAGGTATTCAATCCAGCGCCTGGCCGAAGCAATGCAGTATCGCGGCTGGCTGCGTAACGGTACAATAAAATAAGACTAATGAATGAAAAATCCCGGCTGCTTGGCTACCTTTTTCTTTTAGTCCGGCAGCCCGGGGTTGCTTTTTAAAACTGTTTATGGATATAAATGTTTAATCAGGCAGTTTTGAAAAAAGTTAATTGTATCAGTACAGGATGAAATCCGGTAACTTTCTGTCACTTTCTGTAGGCGGCCTGTTAAAATGACAGTTAGTTGTTCCCAGGGGTATTAAGGGGAGGGAAAATATCCAGTGTTTTCAGCACCGCTTAAAAGGCCGGCTGTTCTGCTGACTATAAAGCGTGAATGGTGCAAGGGTTGTGGAATATGTGTCGCTTTCTGTCCGCAGGAAGCTCTTTTTTTGGATGAAAGCGGTAAAGTTGACCTGGTAAAAGAAAGGTGCAGCAGCTGTGGTATTTGTGCAGTTTACTGCCCCGATTTTGCCCTGATCTATTCCAGGAGGTAGATAACTGTAAATGGCTGAAACAAAACCGGTTTTAATGCAGGGCAATCAAGCCTGCGTGGAAGGGGCAATTAGCGCAGGGGTAAGATTTTACGCCGGCTATCCGATTACACCTTCCACGGAAATAGCAGAGCACATGGCCGGCCGTTTGCCCGATCTGGGTGGTGTTTTTATCCAGATGGAAGATGAAATAGCCAGCATGGCCGCGGTAATCGGAGCTTCTATCGGCGGCATGAGAACTCTTACCGCAACCAGCGGTCCCGGTTTTTCGCTCAAGCAGGAAAATCTTGGTTATGCAATTATGGCAGAAATCCCCTGCGTGGTTGTTAATGTTCAGCGCATGGGGCCCAGCACCGGGGTTCCAACTGCCCCGGCCCAGGGAGATGTAATGCAGGCTCGCTGGGGCACCCACGGCGATCACCCGGTTATAGCATTTTCTCCAGCTTCGGTCTATGAGACTTTTTATTTAACTATTGCGGCGGTCAACCTAAGCCAAAAATTGAGACAACCAGTTATACTATTGCTTGATGAAGTGATCGGCCACATGCGTGAAAAGGTATTAATCCCCGAATCAGGTAAGCTGCTGGTGGAAAAGTCGAGTGATATAGTTCCTTCAGACTGGAAACCTTATGATGAAAAAGGGTTAACTCCCCTGGTGCCTTTTGGTTTTGGACATTATTACCATGTGACAGGTCTTTTCCATGACCAGTACGGATTCCCTACAGGTGATCCTCCCCAGGTGGAGAGAGCGCTTGATCGTATCCATGATAAGCTGGATAAATACCGTGATGAAATTGTTTTAACCAACTATATTGGTCACAAAGAGCCACGTATTGTAATTATTACCTATGGCTGCACGGTTCGTTCAGCCCGGGCAGTGATAAAGAAATTATACTGGCAAAACCGCCTGCCTGTTGGCCTGTTGAGCCTGCAGACTATCTGGCCATTTCCCGCTGCTGAGGTTGCTGCCCTGGCCAGGAAAGCTGATGTAATAGTAGTTCCCGAAATGAACATGGGCCAGATTGTCGGTGAAGTGGAAAGATATGCTCGTGGAGATGCGGAGATAGTGCCCCTGAACCGCTACGATGGTGAAATGATCACGCCCGACCAAATATCTGAATTGATTGGAAGGTGGCTCTAATGGAACAGCTGACCCAGGATTTTTTACGCACTAAAAAGCTGCCGCATATCTGGTGTCCGGGGTGTGGAAACGGGATTGTAACTGCCGCCCTGGTCAGGGCAATTGAAAGAGCAGGTTTTAACCAACGCGACGTTGTTATAGTTTCGGGAATTGGTTGTTCTTCAAGAGCAGCCGGTTATCTGAATTTCAATACTCTGCATACCACCCACGGGCGGGCGCTGGCCTTTGCCACCGGTTTGAAAATGGCCAGACCCGAGCTAAAAATCTTTGTAATCATGGGAGACGGAGACTGCAGCGCCATTGGAGGAAATCATTTTATCCATGCTGCGAGAAGGAATATTGATTTAAATGCAGTAATAATTAATAACCATATATATGGCATGACCGGTGGCCAGCATTCACCGCTGACCCCTACCGGGATGAAAGCTACTACTGCCCCGGGCGGTACACTGGAGCGGGCTTTTGATCTTTTGGAGCTGGCCAGGGGAGCGGGAGCCACTTTTGCCTGCCGCGGCATTGCCGCCCAGCCCCGACAGCTGGAGCAGCTGATTGTCAGGGCGGCTAATCACAAGGGTTTTTCCGTTGTTGAAGCACTTTCGCCCTGCCCCATATCATATGGCAGGCGCAACAAACTTGGCGGAGCGGTTGATATGCTCCGCGCGATGAAGGATAACGCTATCTCAGTGGAGAAAGCATCAGAGATGAATCCCTCTGAATTGGACGGAAAAATACTGACAGGAGTGCTTTATTCAACCGAGGCTCCGGAATTTTCCGAAGAATACTACCGCTTAATTGGTAAATCAAGGGACGGAGGGACTACCAGTGGCTAACAGGCAGGAAGTATTGTTAACCGGAGCCGGTGGGCAGGGACTGATTCTTGCCTCGATTGTCCTGGCTGAGGCTGCCGTTAATGACAATAAAAATGTAGTCCAGACCCAGTCCTACGGTCCTGAAGCTCGCGGTGGAGCCAGCATGGCCGGAGTTATTATAGATGTTGATACCATAGAATATCCCAAGGTGACCGAGCCGACTGTGCTGCTTTGCATGAACCAGGCTTCGTTCAACAAGTATATACCCCGCATCAGGGCGGGTGAATGTACGGTTATAGTGGATTCAACCTTTGTCAGCGGTCCTTACCAGGATGCATATAAAATTAACGCCCTGCCCATTACCCGGGCGGCAAAGGATGAACTTGGTCGTGAAGTTGTTGCCAATATGCTGGCCCTGGGCGTAATTAATGCCGCCACGGGCCTGGTTGATCGGGCTGTGTTCAGGGAGTCTATTTATAAACTGGCACCAAAGGGAAGTGGTGAGCTCAATCAGCAGGCTTTTGATCTCGGTTACCGGCTCTATGAAAAGGGTGAGGGGGGAAATAGCGGAGTATCTGCTCAAGCCCCTTAATAAGAGAGTTCTTCTTATCGTTATTGTTACCGTTATAGCCTCCGAACTCTTTATAGTGACCGATATCGGACCTTTTCGTTTTTCCATCGGAACCGTGGTTTTCATTTATGCCATCCTTAGTCTCAATCATATCCTGATTATTCCTACAGCTGTAATGGTTGCCCTGGCTACACTCTTAATCAGGGTCGGCCTTGATTATTTCTTTTTACTGCCCCGTGAATATTTTAACTTTATGGTGGCCCACCAGTACTCGGGGGTAATTTATTTTCTGCTCCTCGCTGTTCTCCTTAAGCCGGGAGGAATAAAAGGTGGTGCCCGGGCAATCAGTGTTTTTCTGATTATCTACCTTGCCGTTGCGGTTTGCCTTGCCAACCTTGCAGAAGCCCTGGTCAGAGTTCCTTATTCAGAAGTTTTTATTTTCTCGAACATGATTATTCTTTTGCTGATGTCGTTTATCCAGGTTTTCCTGGTGATCAGCCTGGTTAATATCAATCTCTTTCAGAATATGCTGGTTATGGACGAACAGCAAAGGGTTACCTATGAAAAGATGCTGATCATCACCTCTGAACTTTACGATGAACTTTTTTATATGCAAAAGTCCATGGAGAACATGGAAAACATAATGGCAAAAAGCTATAATTTACACAAGCAGTTGAAGGCGTTAAAATTGGCTGATAGTTCTGCAGAATATGCAGCCCTGGAAATAGCCGAAGAAGTGCACGAAGTAAAAAAAGATACGGTTAGAATTCTGGCCGGCCTCGGGGAAGCCTTGAAAATAAAGAAAGACAGGCTTGTTATGAACCTGTCTGAGCTCCTCGACCTGGTGATCAAGGCTAATCGCAGCTACAGCCAGAGTCTTGGCAAAAAGGTACAATACAGTCTTAAAATTGAGGAAGATCCCGAAGTAACCCAGATCTATCCTTTACTGGCTATTTTAAATAACCTTGTTTCCAATGCGGTTGAAGCTATAGCAGGAGAAGGCTATATTCACCTGAAAGTACGCTGTCGAAACAATTTGCTCAGAATTAGTGTCTGCGATAATGGTGAACCGGTTAAAGAACGTGACAAAGGCCTGATTTTTGAACCCGGCTATACAACCAAGTTTTCAGCGGAAGGAGTACCCTCTACCGGTATCGGCCTGGCTTATGTCAGGGGTTTGGTTGAAAACTTCAGGGGGAGGGTATTTTTTCGCAACCAGGAGCATGAGAAATGTTTTGTTATCATTATACCCCTGGCCAGTGTCGCGGAGGTGGAAATATAGTGGAATTTACATTTTTTATCATTGACGATGATCTGGCTTGTCGCAGTATTCTTGGCCAGGTGATTGAGGATGAAGGCCTTGGCGAAGTGATCGGCGAACTTCCCGATGGACATGGAAATGTTGTCGGCACTATTATATATAACCAGCCTGAAATCCTCCTGATAGACCTGCTCATGCCCGGTAAAGACGGGATTGAAATAGTTGAGCAGTTAAGAGAGCGCAACTTCCGGGGTAAAATCGTAATGATATCCCAGGTGGAAAAAAAAGAAATGGTTGCCCAGGCCTATGCAGCGGGGATAGAGTTTTATATAAATAAGCCGGTTAACAGAATTGAAATAATTTCAGTTTTAAAAAATGTTACCGAACGTTTACGCATGGAACGTTCCTTTCAGCAGATGCGAGATTCTCTCGATGCACTTGACCGCATCGGTTCTTTACGGCGGGGACCGGATAAAAGTGAAATCAGGCAGTCCGACCAGGTAATGATCAAGGAAAAAACAAGAGAAATACTTGCAGACCTGGGATTGATCGGTGAGCCGGGAAGTCATGACCTGATCCAGATCATGTTATTCCTGAACGATGTCCCTGATATTGACAAGTACCTGGGCGAATACAGACATTTAAAAGATCTCTACCAGGCTGTCCAGGAAAAATACCTTTACGAGGAAGAGAAACAGTCCGATGTCCGGGCAATTGAGCAGAGGGTGAGACGTGCGGTGAAACAGGCGATGGATCACCTCGCTGCTCTTGGGCTTGATGATTACAATAATCTGATTTTTGAACGCTATGGGCCAAAATTTTTCGATTTCAATGAACTGCGCATGAAAATGAAAGAGCTGGAAAACCGGAGTGAAAAAGATAGAAAAACAAGGGTCAGCATTAAGCAATTTATTAACGCCCTTTACTGGGAAATTAACAAGGCGAATTAAAGGTGATTTGCCCCCGTGCCTTGACTTTCATCATCACAAATAATACTATTTAAAAGGTTGTTTATAAGATGTTGGACAGCAGTCAGGACCGAGCCGGCCTGAATCAGGCCGGATCCTTATTTATCCCTCCTGCTTCCGATCTTTAACGAGGTGATTAAATCCATGCCCGATACTACCCTGCCGCCGGTTTATGATCCTGCAGCAGTAGAGGAAAAACGCTACCGTTTTTGGCTTGACGGTGAATTTTTTAAAGCGGGGCGTGTTCCTGACCGCGAAACTTTCACCATTGTTATTCCACCGCCTAATGTAACCGGTTCTCTGCATATGGGCCATGCTCTTAACAATACAGTCCAGGATATATTAATCCGCTGGAAGCGGATGCAGGGTTTTGACACACTCTGGCTGCCGGGATCCGATCATGCCGGAATTGCAACGCAAAATGTTGTTGAGAAGCATTTGGCGGAAGAAGGTATTGACAGGCATGAAATGGGCCGCGATGCTTTCGTTGAGAGAGTTTGGCAGTGGAAGGAAACGTACCACGCCAGGATTACGAAGCAGCTTTACCGCCTGGGCGTTTCCTGCGACTGGTCCAGGGAACGCTTTACCATGGATGAGGGTTGTTCAAAAGCTGTACGCAAAGTATTTGTTGATCTTTACCGGAGCGGGTCGGTTTACCGGGGTGATTACATGATTAACTGGTGTCCCCGCTGTCATACCGCCCTTTCCGATATTGAAGTGGAACACGGGGAAGAAGAAGCAACACTAACCCATATCTGTTATCCCCTGGAAGACGGCAGCGGTTCAATCACTGTAGCTACAACCAGGCCGGAGACAATGCTTGGCGACACCTGTGTTGCTGTTCATCCTGATGATCACCGTTATAGCAGCCTGGTTGGTAAAAATGTTATTCTTCCTCTGCTCGACCGGCCAATACCGGTGGTGGCAGATGATTATGTTGATCCCGATTTTGGCAGTGGGGCGGTAAAAGTGACACCGGGTCATGATCCCAATGACTTTGCCATAGCACAGCGCCATAATTTGGAAATTATTAAAATAATAGATGAAGATGCTAAAATGACAGACCGTGCAGGGAATTATGCCGGGCTAGATCGTTTTATCTGCCGGGAAAAGGTAGTGCAGGATTTACAGGCAATAGGGGCAGTTGACAAAATCGAAGCCTACAGCCATTCCCTCGGACGCTGCCAGCGCTGTGATACCGTTGTGGAACCGCTTATATCGCGACAATGGTTTGTCCGGATGAAGCCTCTGGCTAAACCGGCGCTTAAAGCTGTAAATGATCAACTTACCCGGTTTGTTCCGCCGCGTTTTACCCGTATTTATGAAAACTGGTTGGAAAATATAAGGGACTGGTGCATATCCCGCCAGCTCTGGTGGGGCCACCGTATCCCGGCCTGGTATTGTCAATGCGGAGAAGTAATAGTTGATTATGAAGAACCAAAAAGCTGCCCTTCCTGTGAAAGCAGTGAAATCAGGCAGGATCCGGATGTCCTTGATACCTGGTTCAGCTCGGCGCTGTGGCCGTTTTCAACCCTGGGTTGGCCAGACCAGACCCCGGACCTGAAGCACTACTATCCCACATCGGTGCTGGTTACCGCTTACGATATAATTTTCTTCTGGGTTGCCAGGATGATGTTTATGGGAATTGAGTTCATGCAGGAGGTCCCTTTTCACACGGTATACATAACCGGGCTTGTGCGAGATGCCCAGGGACGTAAAATGAGCAAATCGCTCGGCAACGGTATTGATCCGCTGGAGGTTATTGAGAATTACGGAGCAGATACCCTGCGTTTTACCCTGGTTACCGGCCAGGCTCCCGGCAGTGATCAACGTTTTCGCCAGGAAAATGTGGAAGCGGGCCGCAATTTTGCCAACAAGGTCTGGAACGCTTCGCGATTTGTGTTGATGAACCTTTATGAAGAAGGAGAAAAAGAGCCTTCATTCCCGCGGTTCGATCCGGGCAATCTGCCCGGGGGGTTAAACCGGGCTGACCGTTGGATCCTTCACCGTTACAATGAGACTGTTCTAAAAACCACCGCCCTTTTGGAAAAGTATGAGCTTGGTGAAGCTGCCCGCCAGGTATATGAATATATATGGAACGATTTTTGTGACTGGTACGTGGAATTAAGCAAATACCATCTTTACAATAAAGATACAAGCGCGGAAGTGGCTGCCGACCGGTCTCGCACCAGGTCTATTTTAACCTACCTGCTTGACGCTGTAATGAGGCTGCTCCATCCATTTATGCCTTTCCTCTCCGAGGAAATCTGGCAGCAGCTTCCCTACCGTGACCGCGATGCGCTGGTTGTAGCAGAGTGGCCGCTTGTGAACGATGCCTTCAGCTTTTCGGCTGAAGCAGCGGACATGGTTTTATTCCAGGAAGTTGCCCGGGCTATAAGGAATCTTCGCAGCCAGGTTCAGCTTCCGCCCGGCAGGCAAGCGCCTGTTCTGGTCCGGGCTGCTGGAAGGGCTGCAGAGTGCCTGAGGGAAGAAAGCTACCAGCTGAGTAAGCTGGCTTTTGCCGAACAGCTTACGGTTGATCCTGCCGCAGCCAAACCGAGGCAGGCCTTAACTGAAATTATTGGTGAAGGGGTGGAGGTATACCTTCCGCTCGAAGGTCTTATCGATTTTGAAGCCGAGATTAGTCGTCTTGAAAAAGAAATGGAAAGGGTAAAGAAAGATATTGATAAAACGGCAGCCAAACTTAACAGCGATGGGTTTATAAAAAAAGCTCCTGCCGAAGTGGTTGAAAAAGAAAAAAACCGCAGGGATGAACAGGAAGAAAAACTGGAAAAACTGCGGTTACGCCTGCAGGAGCTGCGATAAATAATGAGCCGGAATATTGAAAAGCGCTATGAAGAAGCTCTTCAGTGGATACACGGGCTTGGTCGATTCGGGATTAAACCGGGCCTGGAAAGGATGTTTGCCCTGCTCGAAATGCTTGGCAATCCCCACCACAATATCCGCTTTGTGCATATTGCCGGAACTAACGGCAAGGGTTCAACCGCGGCAATCCTGGCCTCTGTATTGAAGGCGTCCGGCTACACGGTAGGGCTTTATACCAGCCCCTATCTGCTTTCGTTTACCAACAGGATGGCCGTTGATGGCAGCGATATTGATCATGCCGAACTGGCCGACCTGGTAGACCAGATTAAGCCGCTGATCGAGCGTGTTGTTGATGATCCCCGGCTCGGACAGCCAACTGAATTTGAGATTGTCACTGTGCTTGCTTTAACCTATTTTGCGCGGCGTAAAGTTGATCTTGTCGTTCTCGAAGCCGGACTGGGAGGCAGGTTGGATGCTACCAATGTTGTTACTCCTATGCTCAGTATAATTACAAATATCAGTCTTGAGCATACCGAGGTTCTGGGCGATACGATCGAAAAAATAGCCTTTGAAAAAGCAGGTATCATTAAACCGGGCGTGCCCCTCTTAACTGCTGCGATGAATGAAGAGGCTCTGGCGGTATTTGAGAAAAGGTCCTTTGAGCTCAATTCATTAGTATACCGGGTGTATCCACCTCAGACCGCAGAGGAAGAGAGAGCGGGAGACGTTCCTGTTACCGTTCCACTTAAAATTGTTACTGAAGGCCAGTATTTTTCATATAAAGGTTTTAAACGGAGCTTTGAAAACTTGTTTCTGCCCCTCAGGGGGAGATATCAGCTCGAAAATGCCGCTACAGCCCTGGCTGCTGTTGAGCTGCTTGCTGAAAAAGGTTTTATCTGTAATGAGGATGATCTTCGCAGGGGTGTGGCCGAAACTGTATGGCCCGGCCGGTTAGAACTGCTCGAACAGGAGCCTTTGCTGATCATGGATGGAGCGCATAACCCCGAGGCGATGAAGAAACTGGCGGAAGCCCTTCCTGTATATTTTAATTATAATCGGCTCATCCTGGTGATCGGCATACTTGCTGACAAGGATAAAGAAGCTATGCTTAGATCTATACTGCCCCTGGCAGACACAGTAATCTTTACCAAGCCCCTGATCAGCCGGGCCGCTGAACCGGGGCAGATTGCTGCATTTGCTGTAGAAAAGCTTGGTTTTTCAACTGAGTACCATGTAATCGCAGAGCATGGAGAAGCGCTGGATAAAGCGATGTTACTTGCTGCGCCTGATGATGCAGTAATTGTTACCGGTTCTCTTTATACAGTTAGCGACATTCGCGCTTACCGGGTAAGGGACTGGAACTGATTAGATTGACAATTGCTATTATTTGCAGTTTGCTGAAAGAGTTGCTTCAGGCAGGAAATTGCAGAGAAACAACGAAATGATATCAGGTACTTATTTTTACATGTATCAGGCAAGAAAAAAACCAAACAAGGAAAGGGTGAACAACATTAATGGGCAGCATGGTCTTTAAGGGAGGCGTTCATCCGGATTATCATAAAGATCTGACAGCAGAACTTGCCGTATCTACGATGAAGGCCCCCTCTACAGTGGTAATCCCTCTGCAGCAGCATATTGGCGCTCCCTGTGAACCTCTCGAAGGCATAGAAGAAGGGGCCCGCGTCAAAATGGGGCAGAAAATTGCTGACAGCAGTGGATTTGTTTCAGCCCCGATTCATGCTTCGGTTTCGGGCACGATTAAAAAAATCGGTCCCTACAATCATCCTCTCGGACGGCCTGTCACAGCAATTACAATTGAATCGGACGGCCTGGACGAATGGGATGAGAATGTGAAGGCGGCCGGGGATATTGAAAGTCTCAGCGTTGAAGAACTTCGGAAGGTAATCAGGGAAGCCGGTATTGTCGGTCTGGGTGGAGCGACTTTTCCCGCTCACGTTAAACTTTCTCCTCCGCCTGAGAAAAAAATAGATTATGTAATAATTAACGGCGCCGAATGTGAACCTTACCTGACAGCAGACCACAGAGTTATGCTGGAAAGCCCCTCCGATATAGTTTACGGGCTGAAAGTAATGATTAAAGCGCTCGGGGCAGAAAAGGGAGTTATCGGAATCGAGGATAACAAGTCCGACGCAATTAAGGCGCTGGAAGAAGCAGTAGCGGACGAAGAAAGTATAACCGTTGCCAGGCTCCATACCAAGTATCCCCAGGGAGCTGAAAAAATGCTGATCCAGGTTACAACCGGGCGTAAAGTACCCTCCGGCGGGCTTCCCCTTGAGGTAGGGGTTGTCAATCACAACGTCGGCACTGCGGTGGCGATTACCAGGGCAATTCGCGAAGGTAAACCTTTAATTGAAAGGGTTGTAACTGTTACCGGGGCTGGTGTTAACCAGCCGGCCAACCTGATGGTCAGGGTTGGAACCCTGGTCAGCGAAGTTCTTGAGGCATGTGGAGGTCTAAAAGAAGATACCCGTAAATTGATAGCAGGCGGACCGATGATGGGATTAGCGCAGCCAAGCGCTGATATTCCAGTAATTAAGGGGACATCGGGTATTCTTGCTCTTACCGATCTTGATGTTTCAATAACCGAAAGCAGCCCCTGTATCAGGTGCGCAAAGTGTGTTGACAGCTGCCCGGTGCAGCTTTTACCCACATCTATCGCCCAGGCAGCGGAAAATGGTCTATTCAAACAGGCTGATAAATTGCATGCAATGGATTGTTTTGAATGCGGTTGCTGTTCGTATGTATGTCCTTCGAAAATTCCGTTGACTCAGTGGATAAGAATAGCAAAAGCTGAAATATCGAAAGCGAAAAATAAATAGTTTTTCGTAAGGGAGGGAAGTTGGCAGTATGGATAATAAATTTGTTGTATCATCTTCACCGCATATCAGGCATTCCGAATCTGTACAGAGCGTGATGACGGATGTTCTAATTGCTCTATTTCCCGTGGCGGTAATGGCTGTTCTGTTGTTTGGGTATAAAGCTCTGATAACCATGATTATTTCTGTTGTTACCGCAATGCTTGTCGAGGCTGTCTGGCTGCGTAAAGGTAATATTTTTGGCGACGGCAGTGCAGCGGTTACCGGACTCTTATTTGCCATGGTCTTACCGCCTTCACCACCCTGGTGGCTGGTTGTTGCCGGGGCAGCATCGGCTATCATCATTGGTAAACAGGTATTTGGCGGTATTGGGTATAATATTTTCAATCCGGCCCTGGTCGGCAGGGCTATAGTGGTGGTCTCCTGGGGCGGTCATATGGCTGGAAGAATATGGTCCCAGCCGGAGCCATTTAATTTCATGGCCGACATTTCTGCAGTTACCACTGCCTCACCACTGGCCGGGCAGGAGGAAGCCCTGGCGGTAAGTCTTACCCAGTTGTTTGTCGGCAATGTTGCCGGGTGCCTGGGTGAAACGTCTGCCCTGGCCCTGCTGCTTGGCGGTATCTGGCTGTATTATAAAGGCCATATTGACTGGCGCATACCGGTGGGTTTCATCGGCGTAGTTTTCCTGATGGGGGTTATCTTCGGCGGCGGGTTTTACAGTGGCCACCTCTTAACAGGCCTCTTCCATGTGTTGGCCGGAGGGGTTATGCTCGGGGCCTTGTTTATGGCCACAGACATGGTTACCACTCCTGTAACGCCGGCCGGCAAACTGATTTTTGGTATCGGCTGCGGTTTAATAACAATGTTAATCAGGTTCTGGGGTACCCTGCCTGAGGGCGTTACTTTTGCTATATTAATCATGAATGCCGTTACACCTATTATTGATAGATTTACAGTTCCTCAGCAGTTTGGGGGGGTGAAGAAGAGTGCGTAACATTTTAAAATTATCAATTACTCTTGCTGTAGTAGGGATAATTTCGGCTGCTTTACTGACCGGTGTTAACAATATAACAGCGCCGATCATTGCCGAGCGTCAGGAAGCGGAATATATGCAGGCGCTTGAGGCATATTTTCCGGAAATAGACAGTTTTGAAAGCGAGCAGGTTGATGATAACCAGTTTGATAAGATCTACGACAGTTCCGGTGAAATGCTGGGTGTTATGGCCACTATACAGCAGCAGGGTTACGACGGAATCATTACTTACAACCTGGCTGTTGATCCTACAGGATCGATTATTGGCGTTCTTGTGGTTTCGCATTCGGAAACTCCCGGTATCGGTGATATTATTACAACCGATGGTTTCCAGGAGCAATTTGTCGGTAAAAGTCATGAAGATCCGATTGCTGCCGGGGATGATGTTGATTCGGTCAGCGGAGCAACAGTCAGCACTGCGGCTATGATTAACTCAATTAGAAGCTCAGTTGGTACGATTGCTGAGAACTACCTCGGTTTTGAATCTGCTACTGTTGATATTGCTGCTGTTCCTGATGGAACCTACCAGGGTTCGGCACCCGGTTTGGGCGGCCCGGTAGTAGTTGAGGTTGAAGTGGCAGGCGGGGCAATTGTCAGTATCGAGGTAATCGAACATGATGAAACACCTACCTATTTCATTGAAGCTTACCCGCTGATTCCCGATCAGATTATCGCCGAACAGCATTTTGATATTGATACAAAAACCGGGGCTACTATCAGCGCCGAAGCGATCATTGACGCAGTTCAGAATGCGCTTCGCCAGGCTCTCGGTATTGAGGAAGATGAACCTGAGCCGGAACCCGAGCCGGTGGCAGTTGATATCACTGCCGTGGCAGATGGTATATACACCGGGGAAGGTGAGGGTTTCTACGGTTTAATAGAAGTTCAAGTTGAGGTTGCAGGTGGTCAGATAGTTTCTATCGAGATTATTTCCCAGGAGGAGACACCCGAATACTTCAGGGAGTCCAACCCTCTTATTCCGGATAGAATTGTAGAAGAACAAAGCCTTGACGTTGATACAACGACCGGGGCAACTTTCAGCGCCAACGGTATCGTAGAAGCGGTTAGGAATGCTCTAGCCCCGGCACTGAATAATGATGGCGGAGGTGAAAACTAAAGTGAAAGCTAACAGTCCATATCTTCAGGACCTGACCAGGGGTATTGTCAAGGAAAACCCTGTTTTCGTGGCCTTGCTCGGTATGTGTCCCGTCCTCGGGGTTACGGCCTACATGATTAACGGACTCGGTATGGGACTCGCTGCGACCGCGGTTTTGATCGCTTCAAACCTGGTTGTTTCCCTGCTGCGTAATTATATCCCTCCGCAGGTACGTATTCCCTGTTTTATTGTGATCATAGCCACCTTTGTTACAATTATTGAAATGGTGCTTCAGGCTTTTCAGCCTATTCTTTATGAAGCGTTGGGTGTTTTCGTTCCCCTTATAGTTGTTAACTGTGTTATCCTGGGCAGGGCGGAAGCATTCGCCAGCAAAAAACCGGTCGCAAGGTCGGTGCTTGACGGCATTGGCGTTGGTATCGGCTTCACCCTGGCGCTTTTTATCCTGGCAACAGTCAGGGAAGTACTCGGTTCGGGTACCATTTTAGGTCCCGATCCTGAAAGTGCCATTCATCTTTTCGGGACCAACTTTGAGCCTATGGCTCTGTTTGCCCAGCCGGCCGGGGCTTTTATTGCCCTCGGGTTACTGCTGGCAATAGTAAACATGCTATTCAAGCGCTTTAACATTAAATAGGCGGACAAACCTGATAGAAGGTTTGCCTGCCTGGGCAGGAGGATCTTATGGAAAAGCTGCTTTCAATATTTTTTATCTATATTTTTGTCGATAACTTTGTATTGCAGCGCTTTTTCGGGATATGTCCTTTCCTGGGCGTCTCCCGTAAAATGGAAACAGCCATTGGGATGAGTATGGCAGTTGTATTTGTCATGACCATGGCCACACTTGTCACCTGGCTGCTTTATAATTATGTTCTTGTTCCCTTTAACCTCACTTACCTGCAAATTGTAACATTTATCCTGGTGATTGCCTCACTGGTGCAGATGGTTGAAATAGTGCTGCGTAAGATTAGTCCAACCCTTTACCAGGGGCTCGGTATATTTCTGCCGTTGATTACAACTAACTGTGCCGTTATGGCAGTTGCCCTGCTGGCTGTTCGTCAGGAATTTTCTCTTCTTGAATCGGTTGTTTTTGCCATTGCCGCATCACTCGGTTTTTCTCTGGCCCTGGTGATCATGGCCGGTATCAGGGAACGCCTGGAGCTGGCAAAAATGCCTGATGTTTTGCAGGGATCGGCAGTGACCCTGGTTACCGCGGGAATACTTTCCTTGGCATTCCTGGGCTTCAAGGGAATGATAGCGCTTTAATGCTGTAAAAACTGGATTATAATATTGCGAGGTGAATCGAACCGTGCTAATAGTATATGCAATTGTAGCATTAGGCTTGATCGGCCTTATTTTCGGCCTCCTTTTGGCTTTTGCTGCTCGCTTTTTTGCCGTAAAAACTGATCCGAGAGTAGAAGCCGTAAAAGAGGTTCTTCCCGGGGCAAACTGTGGGGCCTGCGGTTACGCCGGATGTGCTAATTTTGCCGAGGCCGTTGTATCCGGTGATGCGGATGCCTGCGGGTGTATCCCGGGCGGACAGGATACTGCCACGGAAATTGGTGAAGTCCTGGGTCAGGAGATCTGTTCAGCCGTTCAACCGGTAGCCACCGTGTTTTGTATCGGTGATTGTTTTAAAACTGCCGATCGTTTTATTTATGACGGAGTCCAGGATTGTTCCGTCGCTTCAGATTTTGTTGGTGGCTTTAAAGTATGCAGTTATGGTTGTCTGGGATTAGGAAACTGTGTCTCTGTATGCATGTTTGATGCAATTAAAATGGGTGAACATGGCCTCCCCGTAGTTGATATGGAAAAATGTACCGGATGCGGCCTGTGTGCCAATGCCTGCCCGCGGAGTATCATCAAAATGCTGCCCAAGGGCGAAGCCGGCCACCTGGTGCTCTGTAACTCAAAGGATCGCGGCAAAGCAGTTTCGGCAGCCTGTAAGGTGGGCTGTATAGCCTGCAAGGCCTGTATAAAGGCCTGCCCTGAGGAAGCAATAGAAATGGTTGACAACCTGGCTGTTATCAACCTGGAGAAATGCACCGACTGTGGTGAATGTGTTGCCAAGTGCAAGCCTGGCACAATTCACAGGCGCAATGCTATTCCAACGGCGGAAGAAGCTGTTGCGGAAGCATCAAGGGAAACAGCTGAATCAGCTTGATAGAATATAATTTTGTTGATTGGATAAGGCCGGTATAATAACCGGCCTGATCTCCATTAATATCTTGATTACTAATAAGCCGAGGTAGTTAATTTTATGAATCGCAAGTGGTTAAACTACATCGGAATTACCTTAACTTTATTTGCTTTTTGGGTGGCCGTAAGTGGCTCCCTGGAATGGCCGCAGCTTGTAGTTGGCATGGCAGCGGCCATCTTTGTAACTTATTTTAATCGCAACCTTATAATAAAACCGGCGGAAAGGCCACGCATAAAGCTGCAGACACTATTCTGGTTTGCCGGGTACATATTTAAACTGCTCTATGCCATAGTCGCAGCCAATTTTCAGGTTGCCCGTCTAGTTCTTCATCCCCGGATGCCAATCGAACCAAACCTGGTCTCACTTGACATTGATCTAAAAACCATCAGCGGACGGGTTCTGCTGGCCAACTCTATAACTCTTACTCCTGGTACCCTGACCGTTCTGGCTGACGACAAAAAGTTTTTAATACATGCTTTAACAGTTGACAACGGAGAAGAGATTAAAACCTGGCCATTAATTGACAGGATCAGGGAAGTGGAGGCCGATGAGCGTGGAATTAAAGCAAATTCTTGATTTTTCTTATGAACTGGGAGCAGTGCTGGTCATGCTAATGATCTTTCTATCCCTGCTGCGCGCGCTGAAAGGTCCTACTGCGCCCGACCGGATAACAGCGATAAGCATAATTGGCACCAAGACGGTAGTAATTATAACCCTCATTGCCTGGATTTATGATCAAGCTTATTTTCTCGATATAGCCATGGTTTATGCCCTGATGAGTTTTATTACAACAATTGGGGTAGCCAAATATCTTGAGAAGGGAGCCATTGACTGAAATCGGATCATTCCTGGAGATACTAATTGACCTGGTATCACTGCTGAGCCTGATCGGTGGCTTATTCTTTTTATTTGTCGGCACTGTCGGCCTGCTCCGGCTGCCCGATGTTTATAACAGGCTGCACGCCACTACCAAGTGCGATACCCTGGGGGCAGGTCTTATCTTGCTATCTCTCGCCGTTCAGTGCACAGCCCCTGTTGCTGTTCGGCTGGCTCTAATTATAATATTTATTATTGTAACCAACCCTACTGCAGCTCATGTTATTGCCAGGGCAGCTTACAATACCGGGATCAAACCTGATCTGGGCAGGAGGGATGCAAGTGACTGATCTTCTCAACATCTTGTTGCTGTTGTTCCTGATTGTATGCGCTGTCGGAGTAGCATATATTCGTGATTTGCTCAGCGCTGTTATACTTTTTTCTTCTTTCGGATTAATTCTGGCCATTATCTGGCAGCAGCTTGGTGCGCCGGATATTGCCATGGTTGAGGCTGCTCTCGGCACAGGGGTAGCGTCGCTGCTTTTAATTGCGGCAATTAGTAAAACAAGGCGTGCCGAGTAAATCGTAGCGGAGGGTGTAAATTGTCTCCAATCGTAATTATTTTATTAATTATAATCGCGCTTATTCTACATTTTATAGCCAGGGTCGATCTGAAAAATATCCTGACTCTTTATTTGCTTGGGTTAATTCTGTACATTTTCAGCTTCACTGTGGCCGAGATGCCCCCTTTTGGCCACCCGGGTAATCCATCCTTTAACGAAGTTCCCAAACGTTATCTTGAGGCAGGTCCTGAAGAAACAGGTGCATTAAATATAACCAGCAGTATTATTACTGATTATCGTGCTTTTGATACTTTAGGTGAGGCTACGGTTTTATTTGCTGCCATTGCAGCGGCACTGGCCACCCTGAAAGCTCATCGTAAGCATTGAGGAGGAATTTTGTTCAATGGAAGACCAGGTTGTTCGTCTCACCAGTCGACTGGTTGCCCCTTTTATCCAGATTTATGGAATATATATCATCCTGCACGGACATCTTTCCCCGGGTGGTGGTTTTTCAGGAGGAGCTATCTTTGGGGCCAGCCTGATCCTGGTTGCCCTCTCCTTTAACCTTGCTACCGGGGTTAAACAGATTTCCCATAATGCTGCCTCTGTTTTAGAGAGCGGTGGCGCTCTTGGTTTCGCCCTGACCGGTTTCGTGGCAATTGCCATGGGAGGTAATTATCTTGCCAACCGTGCGGCAGGGTTTCCAATGGGAGAAAGCGGTCAGCTCTTTAGCGCCGGGGCAATACTTCTGATTACCATTTTTGTCGGTATTAAAGTGGCCAGCACTATTACAACCTTATTTTATAACATTATTGAAAAGGAGCAGTAAAGTGGAGATCCTTGGTAAACTGGCAGATAACTATTTCTACCTGGCAGCAATAATCCTTTTTATAATCGGTGCGCACACGATGCTGACTCATTCAAATATGATTAAAAAAGTAATCGCCATGAATATCATGGATGGTTCAGTATTTTTACTTTTTGTGGCAATCGGTTATGTCAAGGGAGGACAGGCGCCAATAATACGTGAAACTGCAGAGGCAGCCTATGTAAATCCTCTGCCCGGCGCACTTATTGTAACAGGTATTGTTGTTGCTGTCAGTGTAACTGCCTACGCCCTGAGTATTATTGTCAGAATTCAGAAGAGTTTCGGCACCGTGGATTGTGACGAACTTTGTGATTTAAGGAGCGAAGATTAGTGGGTTTTGCCGATCACCTGGCTGTTTATGCAGCAGTCTCATTATTAATCAGCGCTTTTGCCGCCCCCCTTCTGGCCCGGTGGAAACCTGTTTTTTCAGGGTACATGGTTTTAGCTGCCCTGGCGTTTTCTTTTATCACCTCTTTGGTCTTGCTTAAATATATAAATGAAATTGGGACTTTAACATATTTCATGGGAGGATGGCCCCCTCCATGGGGTATTGAGTTGACCATTGATCCTCTCAGGGTATATATGTTGACAACAATTACCGGGGTAAGCTTGTGGATATTCATTTATGCCCTGCGTGACCTGGAACATGAACTTAAAGAAGAAGTGATTTGCTGGTACCATTCGCTGTATGCTATTTTAACCGCTTCAATGGCAGTAATGGCCCTGACCAACGACCTTTTTAACCTTTTCGTGATGATGGAAATCTGTGCTATTACAGCCTGTGCCCTGATTACCATAAAGAATAAGAAAGAGTGCCTCGAAGCCGGTTTTAATTACCTCATCCTCAGTGCAATGGGCAGCGGTTGCTTCTTGTTGGGTGTAGCTATGATTTACATGGTAACAGGGTATCTAAATTTCAGTATGGTCCAGGCTGAACTATCGCAGGCCATCTTACTCTATCCCCTGAATATTTACACCGCTGCAGCGCTATTTATCGTTGCTTTTGGCACCAAGGCAGCTCTTTTCCCACTTCATGTCTGGCTTCCCGATGCACATGCTTCGGCGCCGTCTCCATCAAGTGCCATGCTTTCCGGCCTGGTAATTAAAATTTATGCTTTTGTTCTGTTCCTGATCTTTTCCAGGGTTTTCCCCCAATCATTGCTTGATGCAATTCCTCTCCGCCAGATCATCCTCTGGCTTGGCGCAGCAGGGGTAATGTTCGGTTCAATCTATGCCATGCTGCAAAGTGATTTAAAAAAAATGCTTGCTTATTCAAGTATCGGGCAGATAGCCTTTATTTTCATGGGTATTGGAATAAATCACAGCCTGGCTGTAACGGGCGGGTTATACCATATCATGGTCCACGCGGTAACCAAGGCCTTGCTTTTTATGGCTGCCGGGGCGGTCATTTACTCTACGGGCGTTCGCCGGATCAGCGATCTTACCGGTATAGGCAAACTATTACCCCTGCCCATGCTTGCTTTTACCATTGGCAGTGCATCAATGATCGGTTTACCGGGAACGGGTGGTTTGATCAGTAAATGGTATCTTGCTCTTGGTTCGCTGGAAAACGGCCAGATATTTTTTCTGCTGATTATACTGGCCAGCAGCCTGCTTAACGCAGTTTATTACATGCCTATAGTGATCAGCGCTTTTATGAAAGAGGAAGAAATCAGGTTTGAATTTAGAAAAATTCCATTTTCAATGCAGCTGACCATGATCCTTGGCATGATCATGGTTCTGGCCAGTGGGATCATATCCCGTCCAATAATTCAGCTCATAGAGCAGGCCGTTATCAATTTATACTGATAGCAGCCCAAAAATGCCTTTAATTAAGGCAAACAGTTGAAACATTCAGCTTTAGAACCTATAATAAGCTATAACGCGAATAACCGGGAGTGATTTTTGTTGGATGAAGCAACAGTACTCGCCTTACAGGTAACCATTGTTGCATTACCAGTTTTGATGACCCCTGTACTTATGTATGTTTGCCGTATTTCTGAACAGCTTCGTAATGGACTGGCAGTTATAACTGCAGCAGTTACCTTTATTCTGACTCTTTTTCTTTATCCTTTTATCCGGGATGGTCTGGTTCTGCAGCAAAGCTTTTTTGAAATACTTCCCGGCCTTGAAATTTCTATTCGTCTTGATGTCTTGAGCTTTAGCCTTGCTGCTCTGGCTTCATTCATCTGGTTTTTATGTACCCTTTATTCTCTTAATTACATGGCCCATGAACACGCCTGCGGGCGCTATTATCCTGTTCTGATTTTTACCCTGGGAGCCTGCCAGGGAATATTTTTTGCCGGTGATCTCTTCAGCCTGTTTGTCTTTTTTGAGCTGATGTCTATCATTGCCTATATCCTGGTGATTCATGAACAGACCGAAGAGGCGCTTAAGGCCGGTTACAAATACCTGGTAATGACAATTATCGGCGGGCTGGCCCTCTTCTTTGGGATTATTATTGTTTTCGAGTTGGGCGGTACTGTATCGCTCGGTGCAGGTGAAATTGTAACCGAAAAATCACTGCTGGCCCTGGTTGCCTTTATCTGTTTCTTAATCGGTTTTGGTATGAAAGCGGGGATGTTTCCCCTGCACGTCTGGTTACCTGATGCTCACCCGGTTGCTCCTTCTCCAGCCAGTGCCCTGCTGTCCGGGATTATGCTGAAAACCGGGGCTTACGGGTTAATGCGCGTTCTTTTTCATGTTTATTCTATTGAGCTTCTAATTGAAAGTGGATGGAATATTATTCTGGCCGTTCTTGCCGTTATTACCATATTGCTGGGATCGGCGGTGGCTCTGACCCAGTTTGACATCAAGAGGCGCCTGGCATATTCCAGCATCAGCCAGCTCGGTTATGTTTTGCTGGGCCTGAGTATTTTAAATTTTAATTCAATAACCGGTGCCACTTTCCATATATTCAGCCACGCTTTTATGAAAAGCGCGCTCTTCCTTGCTGCAGGTTCAATTATTTGGAAGACCGGCAAACGTAACATTGCCGATATGAAAGGGATTGGGCGGCTGATGCCCGTAACCCTGGGCAGTTTTTCACTGGCTGCCCTGGCCATGATCGGAATCCCTCCCCTGAACGGGTTTTTAAGTAAATGGACCCTGGCCCTCGGTGCCCTGGATGCAGATATTCCCGGCTATGTTCTAGTATTGCTGATCAGCAGCCTGCTGAATGCTTTATACTACCTGCCTATTATTATTCCCGCTTTTTTTGAGAATCCGCCGGGTTACGAAGACGAAGAACATGGTGATAATCACGATTTGATCATAAAAGTCAGGGAAGCGGCGCCCCTGATGGTTGCTGTTGTTGTGCTGCTGGCTCTCTGTACCCTGGTGTTTGGATTGACTCCGAACAACCTGGCATTTTCCCTCTCCAGGCTCACCGCCCTGTTTTTCCTGGGAGGAGGGTCGTTCTAATTGATTGCCTCGGTTACCGGACACCTGCCCGACCCGGGCGGCATATATTATTCTTCTCTTCCGCTGTGGGTTACCCTGGTCCCCCTGCTGGTGGGGATAGGGTTATATTTTCTAAAAAACAGCTTTGAGGTGTCGCGAAAAATAATTTCCCTGGCTGCTTCCCTTTTTTCACTGGCCGGGGTTTTGATCATGCTGCCCCTGGTTTTAGGCGGTACGGTAACTTTTGACCTGGTCAATTTTATGCAGATGGGGCTTTTTTTCAGGGTTGACCTGGTTGGCTGGGTTTTTGCCGTTTTAATCACTTTTATCTGGTTTTTAGCAACTCTATTTTCTTTTGTCTATATGGATTTTGAGCATAACAGGCCCCGTTTCTACAGTATCTTAATCTTTACACTCGGAGCTACGCTGGGAGTGGTGTTATCGGGTGATTTTTTTACCCTCTTTCTCTTTTTTGAACTGATGACTCTCTCTTCTTTTATCCTGGTCATTCATGAACAGAACAGTGAAGCAATGCAGGCCGGTATTCTTTACCTTTATCTTGGTATAGCCGGTGGGCTTGCCCTGCTTTTTGCCATCATGATGCTATTTTCGGCCACAGGTACAGTTGAGATGATTCCCCTGCTCGAACAACTTGGAGAACACCGTACTCTTATTTTTATCCTCTTTCTGATCGGTTTTGGGGTGAAGGCAGGACTGGTTCCCCTGCATATCTGGCTGCCTCAGGCACATCCTGTTGCTCCTTCTCCGGCCAGCGCCCTGCTTTCCGGGATTATGATCAAGACAGGTGCTTACGGTATATTGAGGGTAGCCCTGGTACTCTATTCGAGTCCCGGTCAGGAGATTTCCGATTATAGTAACTACCTGTTTAACACGGGTAACGCCCTGATGTGGGTCGGAATTATAACCATGTTTTCCGGGGCCATAATGGCCCTGCTGCAGAACAATATGAAAAGGATCCTGGCTTACAGCAGCGTCAGTCAGATAGGATATATCGCCACCGGACTGGGGGCGGCATTATTCATGGCAAACGAAGGAGCAATGGGCTTTACCGGTGCAGTTTATCATGTTATCAACCATGCATTTTTCAAGGCCGGTCTTTTCATGATTGCCGGGACCATCTACATGTATACCCGTGAGCTGGAGCTGTCGCGCCTGGGAGGGATGTTTAAAAAAATGCCGTTCGCCGGTGTGGTTTTTATTATAGCTGCAGCCGGTATAGCCGGAATACCGGGTTTCAACGGGTATGCCAGTAAAACCCTGATCCATGATGCTCTGCTAATAGCAATAAAATACAACGACCTTTTCAGTATCCGGGCGGCTGAAATTATTTTTACCCTGACCAGCGCCCTGACGATCTGTTATTTCATAAAACTATTCAGGGGTGTTTTTTTGGGGGACGTTCCGGAAAAGCTAGACCGGAAATACCCGCTTGCTCTCTCTACCAGGATGGTTCTGGGCACATTTGCAGCGGTGATTGTTGCCATTGGTCTTTTTCCTAACTATATTCTGGAAAAGTTTCTGTTGCTTCCGGCCGAAATGCTGCAATACGAGGGTTATGCCATGGATCACCTTTATCATTTCCACTTTTTTGACTGGGAAATGCTGCGGGCGATGGTAATGGTTGTAATTATAGCCCTGGTTATTTACATGCCGGGAGTTCGCTTTAAATGGTTCGATTGGCGTCCTCCTCCCTGGCTGAGTATTCATGCCCTGTTCTACCGTCCCCTCACCAACCGCCTGATGGCCTTTACCTGCAAAGCAGGCTTAGTCATTGACACATCTGTTGATAGTGCGTACACCAGTTCCGGAAAAGCTGCCCGCGGCATGTGTAACTATGTTGTCAATATGGAAGGTGGAATCGATAAATTTTATGAAAAATGGGGTTTGATCGGCCGTAAACTGGCCGAAGGATCGCGGGATATGGACCAAAAACTAGACCAGCTATATCTGAAAACAGGAAAAGCAGCTAAAAAACTGGCCGATAAATCAGCTGAAATGGATTCAGCACTGGATAATGCTTACGAAAAAACCGGTAAAACCGCCCAAAAGCTGGCTAGGCAGTCTGCAAATCTTGACCAGGCTCTAAACGTTGTTTACGATCAGGCAGGTAAAAAAACCAGGGAAGAAGTTGAAAAGCGTCTTACTGCAGAAAAGGAAAAGAGCGAAAAAGATGCTTCCAGGAAATGGACCACTAAAAATTTAAGTTTTGATAATTTGATTCTAATCCTGGTTCTTGGCCTGGTGCTGTTCATTATATTCTATTTTGGCCGTTCTCTTTAAGGGAGTTGTTTTTCATCGATCAAGCGAATAATACAATAGATAAGCTAAAGACCATCCTAAAAGGGAAACTGTTAAGACAGCCTTTAGTTATGCTTTTATTTGCCCTGGTTGTAATTGCCGCTTTGGTTATAACATCCCTGGCACGATCATCCGATCAGCTTCAAGTGCAGCACAGGATTTTGATGGATACAGCAATAGAGATTCGTTACCTGCCGCCGATAAAAGAAGAATATAATGATTTGGCTGAATCAGTTTTTGAGGAGATGGAAAGACTGGAATATATCTTCAGCAGAAGTTATCCCGACAGCGAAATAAGCAGAGTAAACCTCAGGGCAGGAATAGCCCCTGTAGCGGCTAGCGGGGAAGTACTTCATGTGATTGAGCAGGCAATAAGTTACAGTGTGCTCAGTAACGGAGCCTTTGACCCGACCATTGCTCCCCTGGTTGATTTATGGGGCTTCCACGGCCAGGAATACCGCCTGCCTGACCCCGAAGAAATAAAGGAAACCCTGAAATATATCAATTATTTATCTGTTAATATAGATCGCGAAAATAGCGAGATTTTCCTGCCTGAAAGGAATATGGCCCTTGAACTGGGAGGTATTGCCAAAGGATATATTGTGGACAGCGCCCTGGAAGTAATGCGGAGAAAAGGAGTAACGAGCGCTTTTATTAATGCCGGTGGCGACATCGGGCTGATTGGTACCAGGCCGGACGGTAGCGCATGGCGGATCGGCGTAAGGCATCCTGTCGATGAAAACAAGGTTATTGCCGTTATTCCGGCTGCCGGGGGTGCTGTAGTTACTTCGGGCAATTATGAGAGAACTTTTGAGGTTGATGGTGTTAACTACCATCACCTGCTTGATCCGTCAAGCGGTTATCCTGCCAATGAGCTTTCAAGTGCCACAATTGTTGCATCTACTGCCCTGGCAGCAGATGCTCTTTCAACGGCTGTTTTCGTGATGGGTCCTGTTAAGGGGATGCAGTTAATTGAAGAATTGCCCGGAGTGGAAGGGATACTGATTACTGTAGATCTTCAGGTTTTAGTTTCAAGCGGCCTCGCTGATCAGGTAGAACTAAATCTTTAAGAATAAAGGAAAGAACCCGGTTTTAGCTAATATTAAGGATAAAGTATACGTTTCACGGGGCCAGGGTAAAAAGCAGGCCGGAAACGTAAAGTTGCAATAACACAATCGGGTTAATGCCGAAAGGATATACAATGTCGGAGTCACAGGTAAACTTACGCAGTCGTTTGAACCATTTAACCTATTTGGCAGTCCTGATTACCTTTGCCGTGGTTATTCATACGGTCGAGGCAGCCCTGCCCCTGCCAATGCCTGTTCCCGGGATCAGGCTCGGCCTGGCTAATATTATTACCCTGTTAACCCTGGTTCTCTTTGGGCTGAAAAGCGGTTTGCTGGTATCAATTATCCGCTCAATATTAAGCAGTATATTTGTCGGTGGTCTGTTCGGGTTTGGCTTCTGGCTCAGTTTAACTGCCGGAATAGTCAGCTGTTTGGCTATGAGCCTGGTGCTTGTTTTGCAGAAGAAGGGTTTGGTCAGCCTGGTTTCCGTAAGTGTGGTTGGCGCTGCTGTGCATAATTTGACCCAGTTAACCATGGCCAGTTTGATTATCTCCAACGCTGCCCTGTTTACCGGCTATTATCCTCTGTTACTGATCCTATCCGTGCCGACCGGTATTTTTACAGGTTTGGCAGCTTATTACCTGGAGGGAGTGACAGGGCGAATGATCAGGCAGAGTAGAGGCAGGGCAAAGCGATGAAGTTAATCCTGGCCTCTGCATCACCGCGGCGGGCAGATCTTTTGCGACAGGTTGCTATTCCCTTTATTGTTGAGATACCGCTGGTAAACGAAAGTGCAGTAGATATTGAATTTCCTGAAAAACTGGTAATGAAGCTGGCGGAAGAAAAAGCGCTTTCGGTGTTTAAGCGGGTCAGAAGCGGTATTATTCTGGCTGCGGACACCGTGGTAGTTCATAAGGGAGTAATTCTCGGTAAACCTTCCGGCAGGGAAGAGGCAAAAGAAATGCTTCAACGCCTCAGTGGAGACAGGCATGATGTATACACCGGTCTGGCCCTGCTTAATACAGCTTCAGAAATAATGGAAAAGGGGGTGGAAAAAACTACAGTCTGGTTGAAAAAAATAAATTCAGAAGACCTTGAATGGTATTTGAACAGCGGGGAAGCTCTGGATAAAGCCGGAGCATATGGCATCCAGGGGCGGGCAGCCCTGTTTGTGAAGAGAATTGAAGGCTGTTATTCAAATGTTGTCGGTCTGCCGCTATCCCTGTTATCTGACCTGGCTGAAAAAATGAATATTCCGATCAAGTAAAGAAAGGATGGCAATTATGCAATACGAACCAGTGATGATCAGGGACCTTCCGCTTGAGGAAAGGCCGCGCGAGAAACTGCAGGCCCTGGGTCCCGGACCATTGACCAACGCAGAACTGCTGGCCATTCTAATCCGAACCGGCAATAAGAATGAATCAGCCGTGCAGCTGGCAACCAGAATTTTATCCGGAGCGGGCAGCTTAAGAAAATTACCCGATCTTTCGCTTGAGGAGCTTCAGGATTATAACGGAATTGGTCCTGATAAAGCGGTAACCATCAGGGCGGCCCTCGAGCTGGGATGCAGGCTGGCCACAGCTCCCCGCGAAACGGAGGGTAGCATTACCAGCCCCCGGCAGGCAGCAGATCTATTCATGGAAGAACTGCGCTACAAAAAGAAGGAGTATTTTAAGATTCTGCTCTTGAATACCAAGAATCATGTTATATCCAGGGAAGAAATTTCAGTAGGAAGCCTGAGCGCTTCCATAGTGCATCCCAGGGAAATTTTCAACATTCCCCTGCGTAAGAGTGCCGCTTCTCTTATTCTTTTTCATAATCATCCCAGCGGTGACCCTTCCCCCAGCCAGGAAGACCTGGAGGTTACCAGGAGACTGGTGGAGGCAGGCCAAATTCTCGGTATCTCCGTTAGGGATCATATTATTATCGGCGACGGTTGTTATTTTAGCTTTAGAGAAAAAAATTTACTATGAGTTTTATTCAGCTTAGGGTGATTTAAATATACTTGCACGTATCAAATATTGATATTAGCAAATAAGTAGAAAGAACCTGATCGGAGAGATTTATGATTACAAACAGCGAAAAACTGCAGTATATTCTGGCCGGAGTGCAAAAACCGGCCCGTTACCAGGGTAACGAGTGGAATGCCGTGCATAAAAACCATTCTCTGGTCAGGATAAAAATGGCTTTTGCCTTTCCCGACCTTTATGAAGTAGGTATGTCGAACCAGGGCTTAAAAATACTATATGAAGCAGTTAACTGTCACGATGATTTATTGCTTGAAAGAGTTTTTGCCCCTGACCTCGACATGGAAAGCAAATTGCGCGAATATGGCCATCCGCTCTTTGCCTTGGAGAGCGGTGCCTCACTTGCTGATTTTGATGCTGTCGGTTTTTCGCTCCAGTATGAGCTCAGTTATACCAACGTTCTTAACATGCTTGATCTGGCAGGGATACCACTGTATAGCAGTGAACGCAGGGAGACTGATCCGCTGGTGATAGGGGGTGGTCCGTGTGTTTTTAATCCGGAGCCGCTGGCGCCGTTTTTTGATTTATTTATTTTGGGTGAAGCGGAAGATGCGCTGCCCCTGGTTTTGCATGAACTGGCCAACCTTAAAGATAAGGGTGCCGACCGTTCAGAAATATTAAAGGCTTTGGCACTGCTCGATGGAGTTTATATTCCTGCTCATTATAAGCCTTATTACAGTGAAGAAGGCCGTTTCCAGGGTTTGGAATACCTTGGCCCCCCGGGCAGGGAAGTTGTTGTAAAGCAGAAAATGGACAGCCTCGATCTTGCGCCATATCCAACAACACCGGTTGTTTCCTACATTCAGACTGTTCATGATCGTGCCGTGGTTGAGCTGTTCAGGGGTTGTGCGCGTGGTTGCCGTTTTTGCCAGGCCGGCTATATATTCCGCCCTGTTCGCCGCCGCAGTCCGGAAAAAATCATAGATCTGGCTGAAAAATTGATCACTTCCACCGGTTATGATGAAATATCATTATCATCATTGAGCAGCAGTGATTACCCTCACCTGGATTCACTCCTGGAAAAGCTAAACCAAACCATGAAAAAAAATCCGGTCAGGTGCAGCCTGCCTTCATTACGCCTTGATTCTTACTCCATTGACCTGGCTGACCGTCTTCACGGGGGAAGGCGGGGCAGTTTAACCTTTGCTCCCGAAGCGGCTACTGAACGATTACGGGCGGTAATAAAGAAGAATATAGATGAAAACGATATATACACCGCCCTGGACAGCGCTGTTGAAGCCGGGTGGCAGGGGTTTAAGTTATACTTTATGATTGGGTTGCCAACTGAAACAGATAAAGATGTGGAGTCTATTCTGACACTTTGCCGGGCAATACGTGAACGTTATAAGGCAAAGGTTAAGGGTTCGTTCAGGCTATCGGTTAGTGTCTCCACCTTTGTTCCCAAGGCCAATACTCCTTTTCAATATGAACCCCAGATAACAGTGGCAGAAATTAAACGGCGTCAGCAGATATTAATTAACGGCTTCAGGAAAATAAAAGGGATTGATTTTAGCTGGCACGATGCTGAAACCAGTTACCTTGAAGCTGTATTTGCCCGTGGGGATCGCCGGCTTGCTCCCCTCCTGGAGAAAGCTTTTCGTCTGGGTTGCCGTTTCGACGGCTGGTCTGATCATTTTGACTTCAACAAATGGGAGCAAGCTTTTACCGAAACCGGAATTGACGGCAGTGAACATGCCGGTCGAAAGTTTACTCCTGAAGATTATTTGCCCTGGGCCCATCTTGATTGCGGTATTGACCGGGAAATATTTATCAGGGAGCACTATTTGGCTCACACAGAATGTGATGATGGGGGGTCTGCCCGGTGACCCGTATAAAATTTTTATTTGATCGGACAGAAAGACTCGCTTTTCTTTCACATCTTGACCTGGTGCGTCTTTTTATCCGTGCGCTGCGAAGAGCGCATCTGCCGCTGGCCTATAGTCAGGGTTTTAACCCTCATCCCAGGCTGGCCTTGGCTTTGCCACTTCCACTGGGGGTTTTGGCAGAAAATGAACCCGGCGAACTTTATTTCGTTGAGCAGGTTAAAGCTGAAGAATTTAAAAAAGAACTAGGCAGCCATTTGCCTGAAGGTGTTTGCCTGAAGCAGGCATTTACGGCGGCCCTGGATGAACCTGCCCTGGCTTCCCAGGTGGAAGCGGCCCTGTACAGGGCAGAACTAAGAGAATTGCCGGAGATTGCCTCACAATGGAATGAGCAGCAGGTTTCCCGGGCCCTGTCCCGAATGCTTAAAAAAGAAGAAATACTGGCGCCCCGCCGGGGAAAAAAGAATAAAACGGGTTATAAAAATGTGCGGCCCGGTATCATCAGGGCGGAGATTGTAAAAAATAACAGCGGTCCTGCAGCTGTCGAACTATACCTAAAAGCTGGAAGCAGGGGAGGAGTTTCGCCTTTCTTTTTACTGGAGCAACTCGCAAACGAAACAGGTAATGTTTCGTTAAGTGGCGAGTGCTGGAGGCTTTACCGGCAAGGTTTGTACCGCAGCGACGGTAAATTACTTATGACTTTGCCTGAAGGGATGTGATCCATTGTTATGGATAAAAAAATAATAGTGAACTGTGATAATCGCGCTACCCGCGTCGCTTTGCTTGAACAGGGTAAACTGGTTGAGCTCGATATAGAAAGGCCGCTTCAATACCGGGTTGTCGGTAACCTTTACAAGGGTACTGTGGCCAATGTACTGCCGGGAATGCAGGCAGCTTTTGTTGACATCGGCCTGGAGAAAAATGCTTTTTTGTATGTAGATGATGTTTCCCCGGATTTTGATGACGATGACGACAGCCCCCCGCCTTCGCGCAGCTCAATTGATAAGCTGCTGCAGGTTGGAGAAGAGATAATGGTCCAGGTTATCAAGGAACCTTATGGCAGCAAAGGGGCCAGGGTGACGGGACAGATTACCATTCCGGGGCGCTACCTTGTTCTGGTTCCCGGGGCAGACTATATAGGTGTCTCACGGCGTATTGAAAGCCAGGCTGAGCGTGACCGGTTACGGCGTGAAGTAGAGATACTCAAACCCGAGCATCTGGGCCTGATAGTCCGCACTGTAGCTGAAGGGGTTGATAAGGATGTAATGGCCCAGGACCTGCAGTTTCTGGTTCAGCTCTGGAATCGGATTTTAACCCGCTTCCAGCAGAAAACGGCCCCATCCATCCTTTACCAGGATCTTTCGCTGACCTGTCGCATGGCTCGTGACTTATTTGTAGAAGAGTTTAGCAATTTTTTAATCGACAATGAGCATGAATATGACAAAGTCCGTGAAATAGTAGATTATATTTCTCCACATCTGAAGAGTAAAGTTAAGCTATATAAAGAAAGTGAACCTATCTTTGAACGTTACGGGGTTGAAAAAGAGATTGAAAAGGCGTTGGCCCGGCAGGTCTGGTTGAAAAGCGGTGGTTACCTGGTCTTTGATGAAACAGAGGCTTTAACAGTCATTGATGTAAACACGGGGCGTTACATCGGCAGGCGTAACCTCGCTGATACCATTCTCAAGACCAACCTTGAGGCTGCTGAGGAAATTGCCAGGCAGGTCCGCCTGAGGGATATCGGGGGAATAATTATTATCGATTTTATCGACATGAGCATTGAAGACCACCGTAAAAAAGTCATTGAGAAGTTGAACAGCTCCATTAAAAACGATCGCACAAAAACATACGTGCTGGGTTTAACCAACCTTGGCCTGGTTGAAATGACCCGTAAAAAAGTACGCCAGGATTTGTCTGAATATCTGCAGCAATCCTGTCCATACTGTGGCGGGTCGGGCAGGGTATTGACTCCGCTGGTGATCAGCACCCGGGTGGAAAGCCGCCTCAAGCAGGAGCTAAAAGAGGAGAAGAAAAGGGCTGTCCTGGTGGAAATGCATCATGAAGTTGCAGCTATCATTATCGGCAGCGGGGGAGGTAATCTTAAAAAACTGGAGGATGAACTGGGCCATCATATCTTTATCAGGGGAACCGAAGATATACATATCGAAGAATACCGTATTCTCGCCAGGGGCAGCCACAAGGAGATCCAGGCCCTTGCCCTGCCTGTAAAAGCGGGAGAGAAGCTCAGTTTAACCATTGAAGAACCGCATTCATCCAACCCTAACCATGGTATTGCCCGAATCAAGGGTTTTGTTATCAACGTGGAGGGAGCCGGCAGTATGGTTGGAGAATTAGTTGAGATAGAGATAAAAGATGTAAACCGCACCTTTGCCCGTGCAGTTTTGTTCGAGTAGTAAAAAAGAGGCGGGGCTTATGCCCCGCCAAGAGGTGGATAAAAAAATTGCAGTTGCTAAACAAAAACTATAAATCACAAAAAATTTTATTAATAAACCATCCGACCTTCTACAAAACGTTGAGTGCTCGCTTCACGTGGATCGTTAAATAGTTTTTCTGTCGGGCCCATTTCAACAATCCTTCCCTGGTTAATAAAAATAACCTGGTCGGCAATTCTTCTTGCCTGAAAAATGTTGTGGGTGACCATAACAACAGTAATGTCCTTGTTCCTGGCCATGGTGGTAATCATTTTTTCTATCTGTTCAATGTTGCTTGGATCCAGGTTTGCAGTAGGCTCGTCGAGCAGTAATAAATCAGGTTCAAAAGCGACAGCCCTGGCAATCGCGACTCGCTGCGCCTCGCCTCCCGACAGGGTGTCTGCTCTTCTGGTAGCATACTCACTCAGCCCGACCTGCCCCAGCAGGTGATCGACCCGTTGTTTTGTTTCCTCTTTACTAAAGCCACGGGCTTTTAGCCCGTATGCTACATTGTTCCAGACAGAGTCTCTGAAAAGAAGCGTTTTTTGAAAAACCAAAGCCATATTTCTTTGCAGATTGAGCTTTTCCTGCGTAGCAGATGGTGAAGGATTGCCATTATAAAAAACTTGACCTTCACTGGGAGGTGTGAGTAGATTAATAATACGTAAAAGGGTGCTTTTCCCTGAACCGCTTGGCCCAATAATTCCGTAAATACAGCCCCTGCTCAGGATTAAATGATCAACCCGGAGCACTTCCTTATCATAAATCTTTCTAACCTCTTTCATCTCCAGCAAAGCGCTGCTTCTATTAATCACTCTTCCCTCCCTTCTGAATATTATAAAGAATGGAGTTAACCAGAAAAGCTATAAATAACAAGATAATACCGAGCCCTATAGCCAGCTCAAAATTACCCTTACGGGTTTCCAAAGTAATTGCTGTAGTCATAACCCTGGTTCGCCCTTCAATGTTGCCGCCGACAATCATCACAGCGCCGACTTCAGCTACTACACGGCTGAAACCGGAGACGATAGCTCCGAGCAGGGCATAACGTGCTTCTTTAATTACTGTCCAGGTGACCAGTGTGGAGTTCGCTCCAAGTGAGCGGGCAGTTTCTTCCACCTCGCCGCCTTTTGCCCTGATTCCGACCATGGTTAAACCTGTAACAATTGGTCCGGCCAGGAAAACCTGGGCAATAATCATTGCCGAGGGAGTATAAAGAATGCCTAAAACACCCAGCGGCCCCTGCCTTGATAAAATCAGGTAAATAATTAGCCCGGCTACTACAGGCGGCATACCCATGAATGTAAAAATGATTTTGTTGATCAACCTGGTTTTTTTCTCACTCTTTAAACCGAGCAGGGCTCCCAGGGGTACGCCGATAATAGTTGATATAATAATAGCTGTGATAGATACCCGCAACGAAAGCAGAACAATCTCAATCAGAGTTGGATCAAAAGCCAGTATTAGTCGAAATGCTTCGATTATTCCTTCTAAAAGTCGGGACAAATCAGAACCTCCAGGCTTTATTAAAAAGGGGGCGTACATTTCTGTTTGCTGCCCCGGATAAATACCCGGTTATTAAAACATACATGCACGCCCGGCTCGTATGGCTTAATTTAGTTTATTGAAGACCGTATCCAGGGAAGAAAAGAGTTTCTCCGTTTACCTGGTAGGAATTAATTAGCTCCTGTCCTTCAGTGGACATTAAAAAGTCAATATACATTTTTGCATAATCATATTTCACATGAGGATGTTCCTCCGGGTTAACTGCCATTACCCCGTACTGGTTGAAAAGAACGGGATCTCCTTCAAGGGCGATAACCAGTTCGAGATTGTCTTTCATCGCTACGTAAGTGCCCCGGTCTGTCATGGCGTATCCCAGCTCTTCATTGGCCATATTAAGCGTATCGCCCATTCCCTGGCCAATCGATCTGTACCATCCCTGGCCCTGCGGGTCGATTTCAGCACTTTCCCATAAACGCAGCTCCATGCGGTGGGTGCCGGAATCGTCACCGCGCGAAATAAATACCGAGCCTGTATCAGAGATCAAGGTTAACGCATCAACTACGGAGGTAACACCCATTACCCCGGCCGGGTCTTCAGCTGGTCCGACAATAATGAAGTCGTTATACATAACATCATAACGGTCGATGAAAGCTCCTTCTTCAACCAGAGCCAGCTCAGAGGCGCGATCATGCACCAGGAGAACGTCGGCATCGCCGCGTGCTCCTGTTTCCAGGGCAGCGCCGGTACCCTGGGAAACTACTTGCACTTCAAGTCCGGTTTTTTCCTGAAAAATTGGGTTCAGGAAATCAAGCAGTCCGGAGTCATAGGTGCTGGTTGTTGTGGCCAGTATGATAAAATCGTCAATCAGTTCAACTTCTTCTTCCGGAACTACTTCTTCCTCCGGAACTACTTCTTCAACCGGTGCTTCTTCCTGTGCACAGCCGGTAAAAACGAAAAGTGAAGCAATTAAGATCAGGATCATGAAAAGGTAAAACGATACATTTTTTTTAGTAAACATTTGTTGATCCACCTTCCTTTTTATTAAAATTATTACTTGCCAAGATTTATTAACCAGAGACAATGTGTTACGTTTAGGCATACCCCCTACGTAGCACCTTACGTAAAATAAAAAAACGCAATTCCCGATGGAAATGCGATATTTTACATACCGACCTTCTTTCCACAACGGGAGGCATAACCGTTTCCAGTTAAACCCTGTCGTCCATCTTTCATGATGATCTCGCGATCATTTTAGAAAAAATGGATCGAAGGTGCTTACTATTCATTTTTGCTAATATGAATTTTATAATAAAGATCTAAACAGGTCAAGGTTATTTATTTATTTTTAAACTATATGGAGTTGCTCAAGGTTTACAATGGTTCGATCCCCTGCTATATTAAAATTGTTTAAGAAAATCAAAGGAAGTGTTAAATTGTTAGTTGTAATTGGTATTGATGATACAGATAATCTCAACTGGGAAAAGGGTACAGGCAAACTGGTATCAGCCCTGGTTGGGAAGATTGAAAGGATAATTAATTTTCCTCATGACGGAGTGGTCAGGCACCAGTTGTTTGTTCATTCAGATATTCCTTATACCTCGCACAACAGTGCAATGTCTTTCAAGGCTTACGTGGAGGAAGAAAAAGTTGAGTGGCTGGTCGAGTATATCAGCAAATTTTTGAGTTGCAGCTGTGCTCCCGGTTCCGATCCCGGATTTTGCCTCTACAGACCGGGAAGCAGGCAAAATGAAGATAGGTTAATTGAATTTGGCAAACAGGCCAAGCAGCAGGTTCTTTCAAAAGAAGCGGCTTACGGCCTGGCTGATGAGTTGGATGTACATCTTTCCGAACACGGTGGCACTGGCGACGGGGTTATTGGCGCTTTGGCCGGTGTAGGGCTGCGGCTCAGCGGCAGTGATGGGCGTTTCAGGGGCAGGTTTGAATATGGAAATCAAGACGATATCTATACCGTGCAGCATCTTCAGAAAGCGGCATCACTGGACAGGATTCAGAGCATTGACGGAAGAGTATTGGTAAAAGGAGATAAAATCAGGCTTTCCGGTAAAGTTAAAAGTGTTTTGATAGAAAACAGTAAGGTTTTACTGGTTGTCCCCGCTGAAGGTGATCGGGAAAGCAGCGATGTAAACTGGCAAAACTGTTCTATGGCTTACCTGCGCAAACATTACTAGTAATAATTCAGTGCATAGTATTGCAATAAATCAAACCGTTTGCTAAAGTATAATAAATTCAAAAATATAATAATCTGCATTAAATGAGGAGGTGAAATGATGAGCAGTGGAAAAATTTTTATTCGGGAGAGAAGAAAAGTAAAAGAGGGTGAAAAGAAGCCCCGTTTTGCTATAGTTGCTGTAGCCGGCACAGATGTTAAATTTAAAGTTAAGCATATTCGCAAGATGGAAATTGAGCAGATCGCAGCAGCGGTAGGCGCTGAGCTGGTATTTCTTGAAGCCGGTAAACACGATGATGATGACGGTGATGATGACGATGAATAAGGAAGGAGTATCCTGCACCAAATGGCGCTAATCCGTGAAAAAGACAGTAAAAGACTTCATTTAAAGAGTAAACTGATGGGCGAGTCGCTGGTTGGAAAAACTTTTTTGAAAAGTTTGGAATATGGAAACTCATTTAAAGTATTTCCCAATGTAAGTATTCTCAAGGTGGGTGGACAGAGCATAACCGATATAGGTGCTAAAGCGGTTCTTCCGATTATTGAGGAAATTGTGGAAAATGCCAAAAAACATAAAATGATTATCTCAACCGGTGGAGGCACCCGTTCACGCCATGTTTATGCGATTGCCATGGAACTTGGTATGCCAACGGGAATCATTGCCAAACTTGGTCAGAGTGTTTCAGAGCAGAACGCCTTAATGCTTTCCACACTTTTAAGTCCGTATGGCGGAATTAAAATTGGACATGACGATATACCGAAGCTGGGAGCTTATTTTGCCCAGGGATGCATCCCCGTAGTACACGGGATGCCACCGTATGGATACTGGGAGCCTATTCCCACAGAAGGGCGGTTACCTCAGAACCGTACTGATGTAGGGGCTTACCTGCTGGCTGAAGTTATAGGGGCCAAGCAGTGTATCTATGTTAAGGATGTTGATGGCCTTTACACTGACAACCCTAAAGTTAATAATGAGGCGACCCTGATATCCAGGATCGGAGCCCGGGAACTGGTTGAACGTGATCTTGAAGACCTGGTCATTGAGCGGGCTGTTCTTGATTATCTCTCTGCAGCACAGAATGTAAAAGAGGTAAAAATAATTAACGGCCTTATTCCCGGTAGCATCACCAAGGCTCTTGATGGTGATGACGTTGGATCGGTAATTTACCAGGACAGGGTGAAGGCAGAACCGGAACCTTTAACAAGGGAAAAATCTGGATGATTTGCCAGGCATTAGTTTAAAAGCCCGGTTGAGCCGGGCTTTTTCTATGCAACTTACCTGTTCTGGCATATAATAGCTTTGGAGGTGTTCAGGGATGGAAGCAGGAAATGATATGCCCCGGGTTTATAAATTATTGAAAAAGGGAATTGATCAACTTTTAATTGAAGAAAATTTGTTTGACGAAAAAGTAAAGATTACCTGCCGTACCCTAACTCCGGAAGAAGCGCTGGGCAACCCTGAACGTGATGATTTCCCCCTGCAGAAAGGCAGGGAAAAACTCATGCAGGCGGAAATCGGTCAATATGCTGGGCAGGCTTTTACTGACAGGCCGGGCAACTTGTCCGGTACGGTGCAGGAGATTCTTGCTTTACCCCCGGTAAATAATTATAACAGGGCTGCGATTGTGGCAACTTTAAATGCCCTTCTAAGAAAAAGTGGGCGGATCGAAAACTCGGTTCACTGTAAAGACGACGGGCCGCGTTTATGCAGTATCGATTTAACGAGTGAACTGAAACAAAAGTATGGAAGCCCCCGTTTAGTTATGATTGGTTTGCAGCCGGCCATGGCCGAAGCCCTGTCAAGTGAATTTGATATGAAAATAATGGACCTTGATCCTGGTAACGCGAAGAAGATGTTTAATAAAATTCAGGTTGAAACCGCTCCCTATTCCATTGCAGATCTTGAAGCATGGGCTGATTTATTCCTCGTTACCGGCAGCACTGTTGTTAACGGTTCGATTGATAACTTTTTAAATTTAAGAAAACCGGTTCTTTATTTCGGGACAACTATAGCCGGACCGGCTGAAATGCTGGGATTGGAGCGAATTTGCCCCAGGTCAACGTAATCACAGGTAGAAATTAATCAGTATATCGGTAAATGTTTTCTCATTTTATTTCTTACCTGCGAGTGTTTAGTTGTTTTCAGTTTACGGCACTTGATTAATTGTCAACAGTGAAAACCCAGTTGACAGTATAACCGGAGAATGATAGAGTCGGGTCGAAAAACTACATAATCTAAACCTTCGATCTGCTGTTCCTAAAGTTACGCTATGGAACTGTAGACGATAGGGTACAGCCGGAAACAGTTGTGCCTCCCACTATGGAAAGAAGGTTATAAGCCAGTGCTCTTACTGCTCTGCAGCTATACCGCTTTCTTATGGCGGTTTTTTATTATTATTAAGCGGGGTGTAATGCTTGTTCAGTAGCCAATTTTTAGATGAAAATGGTTTTCTTGGATGCCAGGTAACGGGCAGATATCGTAGTAAGCGGAATCAGCTCTATCATCTTACCTTTACGTGCAAAGATTATTCCAAAAAGCAATTTGTATATAAACTCTACAGCTATAGAAACAGGATGGCCGTTGAAGCGGAAATGCTCTTTCAGCTAAGGCAGAGTGTCCTACCTGTACCTGCAATTTACAAAGTTGTGGGAAACGGAATCCTGATGGAGTTTATTAACGGGCCGACTGTTCTCGATTACCTGGAATGGCAGGAGAAAACCCATTTTCAAAGCAAAACCCCTTATCTGGATCCAGCTGTAAAGGCAATAGATCTGGTTATAGAATGGCTTGTTTGCTTTTATGAAACAACCGCGGCAATTTCTGACAGGCAGATGATCCTTGGCAATATTAACCTTCGAAACTTTATAATTAACTGGGATGTTTTTGGTGTTGATTTCGAAGATTGCCGTGAAGGGTGTAGGGAAGAAGATGCCGGCAGGCTTTGTGCTTTTACACTTACGTATAGTAATCCTTACACGCTATGGAAGAAAAGTCTGGTTAAAATTATGATGGAGCGCCTTCTGGAAGAATTAGAGCTAAACCGGGGGCAGCTAATTGATATTTTTTTCAACGAGCTTGAAATGATTAATAAAAGAAGAGGTTTGCGCCTTGGGAGCAGATGGGTGGAAGAAATTATTGGTACTTTTTAATAGATTGTTATACCGGGTCGCTTTAATTTCATTTTAATCTTTGTCATTAAGGGTTGAATCGGTTTGACAAAGATTATGCCGCGTGTTAAAATTTCGTTTAGATTTACTACAACCGCACGAAGAAGGTCCAAAATGCCCCGCATAGCATTGGGCTACCGGCTTCGGCGAGTCCTTACGGGGGGTTTGTTTATGTACGCAATCATTGAAACAGGCGGTAAGCAGTACCGTGCCGAAGAAGGCAAGGTTATCCGTGTTGAAAAGCTGCCGCAGGAAAAAGGCGAAACAATAAAGTTTGAGAAAGTTCTTATGTGTGTTAACGGTGAAGAAACCAGGGTTGGTAAGCCTTACCTGGATGATTGCCGGGTAGAGGGAAAGGTTGTTGGATGCGGACGCGGACGCAAGATAATTGTTTTTAAGTATAAGCCTAAAAAAAATTACCGTCGCAAACAAGGGCATCGCCAGCCTTATACCGATGTATTAATTGGCGCAATAAGTATTTAATCTGAATAATTACAACCATGGTTTAATCGGAAAGAGAGGTGGCATAGATGGCTCATAAAAAAGGAGTCGGAAGTTCACGAAACGGCCGCGACAGCAATGCAAAACGACTGGGCCTTAAGCGTTATGGAGGTCAGCTTGTTAAAGCCGGCAGTATTATAGTCAGGCAGCGTGGAACACGCTTTCACCCTGGCATTAATGTGGGTAAGGGCAGTGACGACACTCTTTTCGCCACTGTTGACGGGCGCGTTACTTTTGAGGTTAACGGCCGCGCAAAAAAACAGGTCTCTGTTTATCCTGACGAAAGTGTAGCAGTTAGTTAGTTTGACCAGGTCCGGGTATTACCCGGACCTTTCTTTTATCTTCCGGTAATCGGCGCTGCAGGTGATCTCTGGCTAATGTTTGTAGATGAATTGGAATTGTCTGTTTGCGGGGGCCGCGGCGGAGACGGTGTGGTTTCATTTCGTCGTGAAAAGTACATAGACAAAGGCGGCCCCGATGGCGGAGATGGCGGAGACGGCGGAAGTGTATACCTGTGGGCCGATTCTTCAAAGCACAGCTTTCTTGATCTGCGTTACAAACACATTTTTAAAGCTTCTAATGGCAGGCCGGGGCAAAGCAAGAACAGGCGTGGGGCAAATGGTGAAGATTTGCATATTCCCGTTCCTCCCGGGACTGTAGTTCGTGATCAAAACAACAATCCTATTGCTGATTTAACAAAGCCGGGGCAAAAAGTTCTTATTGCTGCCGGTGGGCGTGGCGGTAAAGGCAATGCCCGTTTTGCCTCTTCCAGGAGGAGGGTTCCCCGACTGGCAGAAAAAGGGCTGGATGGTGCTGAACGCAAGTTGAAGCTGGAGCTGAAGCTAATTGCCCAGGTCGGTCTCGTTGGCCTGCCCAATGCCGGAAAGTCGACCCTCTTAAGTAAGATTACCGCAGCGAAACCAAAGATAGCCTCTTACCCCTTTACAACTCTCACTCCAAACCTCGGCCTGGTAAAGGTTGGCCTCGAAGGTTCTTTTGTCGTAGCCGATCTGCCCGGGCTAATCGAAGGCGCTCACCATGGAGCCGGCCTGGGGCACAGATTTTTACGCCATGTAGAAAGAAACCTGCTTCTGGTTTACCTGGTAGATCTTTCTCCGCAAGCAGAAATGGAACCACTTCAGGCTTACAGGTTATTGAAAAATGAGTTGTCTGCTTTCAGTGAAAAGCTCGGAAACTACCCCGGGATCATTGTCGGTAACAAGATTGACCTGCCGGAAGCAGCAGAAAGGTTCCACGAACTTAAAATAAGTCTGGCAGAAGAGGGAGAGAAAGACCAGGAGTTGTTATCTGTTTCCGCTGTAACAGGAGAAGGTATTAAACCGCTGGTTAATTATTTATTTAACAGGGTTAATGAACTTTCTGAAGGAAAAAGTGAAGCCGATGAGGAAGAAACTATAATAATGCCGAAAATTGATCAGAAGCCGCTTACCATAGAAAAAAAGGACGGTATTTACATCATAAGCGGCACGGCGATTGAAAAAGCTGCGGCCCGGACAGATTTTAATAACGAGGAAGCACTGCTGAGATTTCAGAAATACACCCGCCGCAGCGGTGTCGATAAAGAATTGCGCAAAGCGGGTGTGACAGAAGGAGATACAGTGCGTATAGGCGAAGAAGAATTTATTTATTACGAATAATCGGTGGAACAGGCAACCCTGTTTATAAATGATGCGGTCAGGCAAAAGGAGTCTATTAAATTTGTTTTTCGAAACAGTACACAACAGAACCGGTAACTTAAAAATTGGCCTGATGGGTGGAACCTTCGATCCAATCCATGTTGGCCACCTGGTTACTGCCGAAGAAGCAAGACAGCAGTTCGACCTGACCAATGTTATTTTTGTGCCTACAGGAATGCCTCCACATAAAAACAACTCAATGATTTCGCTCCCTGAGCATCGTTACCTTATGACAACCCTGGCCGTTATGTCTAACCCGTCATTTTTCGTATCTAGAATCGAAATAGATCAAAAAGAACCGGCTTTTACTATTGATACGGTTAAACATTTCAGTTCCTGGAGGAACCCTGAACCAGAAATATTCTTTATTACCGGGGCTGACGCCATACTGGAAATATTCACCTGGAAAGAATACGAAGAGCTGTTAAGCCTCTGTACTTTTATAGCAGTCTCCCGTCCCGGCTACTCACTGGATCACTTTCATGAAACCCTGGACAGAACCTGCCCCGAGATGAAACAGAAAGTGCATCTTTTGGAGATACCTGCCCTGGCAGTTTCTTCAACATTTATCAGGGAACGGGTTGCCCTGGGAAAAACTATTAAATACTTAACCCCTGAGCCGGTGGAACAGTATATAAAAAAGCACGAATTATACAAGGTTTCAAAGTAAAGCGTTATGCTTTACACATTGCAGAAGGTTACAATAATTGCGGAGGTGTTTTGTAAATGGCAAAAACATTGTATGTAGGGAATATTCCCTGGAGCACTAAGGAACCCGATTTGGAACAGTTTTTCTCTCAATACGGGGAAGTGCTTGAATGCCGCATTATTACGGAACGGGCAACCGGACGTTCCCGCGGCTACGGTTTTGTTGAGGTTAATGACGACTGCCTGGATGATATTCTGGAAAAAACCAACGGTGTCGAGCTGGAAGGGCGTAAACTGGTTGTTAACGAAGCAAAACCGCGCGAGCAATAAGGCCCGGTTTGATTATTATAAGTGAGCAGTGCCTGAAACAGTTTTTCAACCGGCTGGCAGGCGGATTGGAGGAGAGACCGGAGCCGCTTTATGAAAGCCGAAATGATTCAACAGCTGATGCAGGAAATGCTTGGCCACAAACTTTACCGGCATTCTCTTGCTGTTGCCGAAGAAGCAGTGTCGCTGGCTTGCCGTTATGGAGCTGATCAAAATAAAGCTTTTACAGCCGGTATGGTTCATGACTATGCTAAACGTTACAGCAGCGATCTACAGGTTACAAAAGCTGAGCAATACGGGATCAGGCTTGATCGGATTACCGGGCTTGAAAGAAAACTGCTTCATGCCCCGGTCGGAGCATATCTCATAAAAGAAGAGTTGGGTATAACAGACCGGGAAATAATCAGCGCCGTTGCTTACCATACAACCGGTAGTCCAGGTATGAAGCTTCTGGAAAAGATTATTTACCTGGCTGATTATATAGAGCCCGGGCGCTCGTTTAAGGGAGTGGGGGAGATCAGGAAGGCTTCACACTGCAACCTTGACCAGGCTCTTTTGCTTGCCGTTGAAAATGCAATTAAGTCTGTTCTGGATCGAAATTTGCTTCTCCATCCACGCTCAGTTGCTTTTCGCAATGAACTGGTGGAGAAGCTTACAGGCAGTTAATACAGCCTGCAGGGAGGTGTTGTTATTTGGCGCAGTTAACGGCCGGTTCTTCCAGGAAGCTGGCCCTCTATGCCACGGAGCTGGCATCTGACAAAAAAGGCAGTGATTTGTGCCTGCTTGAAGTAGGCCGGGTATCAATTGTTGCTGATTATTTCTTACTGATAACTGGTAATACGGCAGTCCAGGTCAGGACAATTTGTGACTACCTGATAGAAAGCATGAAAAAACAGGGGCACAGTCCTTTGCGAATTGAAGGATACAGGGAAGCCTGGTGGGTTGTAATCGATTTTGGTTTGATTGTTGTGCACATTTTTCAACCCGAAGCACGTGTTTTTTATGACCTTGAAAGGCTTTGGAGTGAAGCCCCGCAGGTAATTCTGGAAACTCCTGATCAGTAAAATAACCTAGCTGACCGGCAACCTGTTGATGGTGGTGATAATCAATTGATCTCAGAAAAAGTTCTGCGCCGGGAATCTCGTGAAGGAGTTAATCCCGGTGGAGAAAAATACAACTACCTGAGCGTTGAAGCGGTTGGAACGCTTTCGGATCATACTGGTGAAGAAAGGCGTTCTGTTGAACTGGCTGCCCTTAAGGCAGGTATTATTCCCGAAAGATACCAGCGCAGTATAGGCACTGTTGGTATTAACGGACAGATTAAGCTACTTGAAGCCAGGGTGGGCGTAGCAGGTTGTGGCGGGCTCGGTGGTATTACCCTGGAAATGCTGGCCCGGATGGGTGTGGGGACACTGGTTGCTGTCGATGATGACACTTTTGCCGATAGCAATCTTAACCGCCAGCTACTGGCCCTGGAAGAAAACCTGGGTCGGCCAAAAGTGGAAGCTGCTGCATCGAGGATAAAAATGGTCAATAGTGCAGTTAACCTGGTAACCTACCACTGCAGAGGCGATCGTACAAATTTGCCTGAAATATTTGCCGGCTGTAACCTGGTCATTGACTGTCTTGATAACCTTCACTCAAGATTTGATCTCGAAAAAGCCTGCATAAAACTAAATGTGCCGCTGGTCCATGGTGCCATTGCCGGTTTTCTTGGCCAGGTGGCAGTAATCAGGCCTGATAAACCCCTGCTGGCTTCAATATACGGGTCAGAATCCGATCGCAGCAGTGACAGGGGTGTGGAAAGAGAACTGGGTAATCCTGCGACAACACCCTCCATGATCGCTTCGTGGCAGGTTATTGAAGCGGTTAAATACCTTGCCAGGCTTGACGGAGTGCTTCCTTCCGGAAAAATGTTAATCATCGATATGTATTCTGGGGAATCTTACCAGCTGGAGCTGTCAGGGTAATAATTCCAGGAAATCGATTTGTCGTGAACTGCATGGATCACCATGCGATGCTGGAAAGGGTCGGTTGTCACTTGGCTATTGACAACAAAGACAGCCCTGCATATAATGTTATGTGTAATTGAGCTGCTATATAAAATTTGATGATGGGAAGCAGTAAGCAGGGATGCTTAAACAGAGAGCCGGGATTGCTGGAAACCGGCAGGCTTAACTTCTGAACTCGTCCCGGAGAAGCGGTGGTAAAAAACCTCCGCCGTATGCCGGCGATAACGGCTGAAAGCGGGTAACAAAACGGGGGGCTGTGGCGCAGTGGGAGCGCGCTTCCTTGGCATGGAAGAGGTCGCGGGTTCAACTCCCGCCAGCTCCACCAAAACTTTGTTTCACCAATAAGGGTGGTACCGCGGGTAAAAATCCGTCCCTTGACCGGGCGGGTTTTTTTATTGCAGAATTTTGAAGACGGAGGTTATCAGGTTGAGCAGTTATGATCCAGCTGTAATAGAAAAAAAATGGCAGAAAAAATGGGCTGCCGATGATTCATTTAAATCAGAAATCGATAGTCAGAAAACCAAGTATTATGTTCTTGAAATGTTCCCCTATCCCTCGGGTAAGCTGCACATGGGGCACATGCGCGTTTACTCGATCGGCGATGTGCTGGCCAGGTTTTTACGTATGCGCGGCTTCAACGTTATTCACCCCATGGGTTGGGATGCCTTTGGATTGCCTGCAGAAAATGCAGCGATCGACAACAGGGTTAATCCTGCCGAATGGACTGCCAAAAATATCAGTCACATGAAAGATCAGCAAAACCGCCTCGGGGTAAGTTATGACTGGAAACGCGAAGTAAACACTTCTGCCCCTGATTATTACCGCTGGTCACAGTGGTTATTCCTGCTGATGCATGAACGAGGATTGGCTTATAAGAAAAAAGCCAGCGTTAACTGGTGTGAAACCTGTGAAACAGTGCTGGCCAACGAACAGGTGGAACAGGGGCTCTGCTGGCGCTGCTCTTCCCCGGTTGAAACCCGCGACCTGAAGCAGTGGTTCCTGCGGATTACCGATTATGGCGAGCGCCTGCTCCAGGACCTTGAGCGGTTGGAAGATTGGCCTGAACGGGTTAAAATAATGCAGAAAAACTGGATTGGCAGAAGTGAAGGTGCAGAAATATCTTTTAAGGTAAAGGAACTGGCCGGCGAGGAGATTCGCACTTTTACTACCCGTCCGGATACTTTGTTCGGAGTAACATCAATGGTTCTTGCTCCCGAACATCCCATGGTCAAAAAACTGGTTGAGGGAACAGACCGTGAAAAAGAGATTCTTGATTTTGCAGCTAAGGTCAGGAAAGAAAGCGAGATAGAGAGAACCTCTGAAGATGCACCAAAGATCGGCCTTTTAACAGGCAGGCATGTTATTAACCCGGTAAACGGAGAAGAGGTTCCTGTGCTTGTCGGCAACTATGTTCTAATCGGTTATGGAACCGGGGCGGTAATGGGAGTTCCCGCCCATGACCAGCGCGATTTTGAATTCGCCCGTAAGCACAACCTGCCGGTCAGGGTTGTTATTCAGCCTGAGGGTGAACAGCTTGATGCAGACAAAATGACCATGGCTTACCCGGGAGAAGGGAAGATGGTCAATTCAGAACAGTTTAACGGGATGGATAACGAGGAAGGTATGAAAGCGGTAACTGACTTTCTTGAAGAGAAAGGCTTTGGAAGCTTCAAAGTAACCTATCGTCTGCGTGATTGGCTTATTTCACGGCAGCGCTACTGGGGGGCGCCTATTCCAATTATTAATTGCGAAAAGTGCGGTGCCGTCCCTGTGCCCCTGGAAGATCTTCCCGTCATGCTGCCTGATAAAGTTGAGCTGTCGGGGAACAGGGTTCCTCCTCTTTCTCACTACGAAGACTTCATCAATACAACCTGCCCGCTATGTGGCGGGGCAGCCAGGCGTGAAACAGATACCATGGACACATTTATCTGCTCATCATGGTATTTTCTGCGTTATACAAGCCCCGGTGCAGACCAGGCTCCCTTTCATCCCGAAGATGCAGATTACTGGATGCCTGTTGATCAATATATCGGGGGCATTGAACATGCGGTTTTGCACCTGCTTTATGCCCGCTTTTTTACAAAAGTGCTATTTGATGCCGAAATGGTTAAATGCGAAGAGCCTTTCAGCAGGCTTCTGGCCCAGGGTATGGTCTACAAGGATGGGGCCAAGATGTCAAAATCAAAAGGCAATGTTGTTACACCTGATGAAATTGTAAAAAAATATGGAGCAGATACGGGGCGTATCTTTATCCTTTTTGCCGCCCCTCCGGAAAAAGATTTAGACTGGAATGACCAGGGTGTGGAGGGAGCTCATCGTTTTCTGCGCCGGATCTGGAAGATGGTTGAAGAATGCAAAGACCAGTTTGCCTGCGGAGGCGGTTCTGCAGATATTGGTGAGGCAGAAAATGAACTTGAACGGGCCCTTCATGGGACGATAAAAAAAGTAACTTATGATATTCAGGAGCGTTTTAATTTTAATACCGCGATCAGTTCAATTATGGAACTGGTTAATGCAGTCTACGCATACCGCCTTAACGTTGAAAGTTCAAAACAGAATCATCAATTGCTCCGGGATACCCTAAATAAAACTATTTTACTTTTAGCGCCTTTTGCTCCTCACCTGGCGGAAGAAGCCTGGATGATTCAGGGCCACAATGACAGCGTGCACAGCCAGGCCTGGCCGGAATTCAATCCGGATAAACTAATTGTTGAAGAAGTAGAAGTGGTCGTCCAGATTAATGGTAAGGTACGCGGAAGGGTTGTAGTGCCGGCTGATTGTTCTGATGATTACTTAATCAGTGCTGCCCGCAGCGCCGACAGGGTAGGCGAACTGCTTAAAGGTAAACAAATTGTAAAGGTTATTACCGTGCCTGGCCGGCTTGTTAATATTGTCGTTCGCTAACCGGGGGCATTGACTTGAGTTTATTAAAAGAAGGACATGAACTGCAGTCTTTACTGGTTGAAGCAGTACGGGAACACAATGTGCTGCCCCTGACCGGGATCTGTAACCTGTCCTGTATTTTTTGCAGCCACAAGCATAATCCTCCCCAAACCAGGGCTTACAGTTTTCTACCGCTTCCCGGAAATGTATGGTCTGATTTAGTGCAATACCTGGATCCCGGCAGAAAGATCATCATTGGTGAATCGGCAACCAGGTTACGCGAGGGGGAGCCGTTTACTCACCCCGCGATCCTTGATATTATTAAAAAGATTCGCCTTTTGTATCCCTCAACCCCAATTCAGGTTACCACTAACGCATCGCTCCTCACAGAAAAAATTGTCGATTTCCTGGTCGACCAGCAACCCCTGGAGCTGGTGCTTTCTCTCAACAGCGCCTCTGTAAAGGGCCGTGCTCTTTTAATGAATGATCATGAACCACACAATGCTCTTGCTGCGCCGGAACTTTTACACCGCTCCAGGTTGCCCTTTCACGGCAGTCTTGTTGCCCTTCCTCACCTGGTTGGTTATGAAGACCTGCGGCAGACAATTTTTATTCTTGATCAGGCCGGCGCAGATACCATACGTATTCTGAAACCCGGTTATAC
>Ga0334883_1000625_pt1 | contig 61773 bp, 52 predicted proteins | sample GraSluR1_MG_6_FD_207230 | JGI IMG/M metagenome (GOLD analysis project Ga0334883, IMG submission 207230) | Sludge microbial communities from methane-producing bioreactor in Wageningen University, Netherlands - Granular Sludge_09_05-R1 | ecosystem: Engineered > Bioreactor > Anaerobic >...
CAACGGAACAATTTTTAAAAGCGAAAGATTTATTTGAAGCGCTGAACGACAGCACCAGAACAGGAAGAATATACAATAACCTGGGAGTTGCCAGTTACTGGCTTGGAAACAGCAACGAAGCGTTAACAAATTACCACCGGTCTCTTGAAATTCGCAGGGTTTTAAACGACCATTCAGGAGTTTCAAAAGTATTGAACAACATTGGAATGATTTACCAGGACTGGGGGCTTTTCAACGAAGCTCTTGAATGGCACGAGGAAGCGTTACAGGCCATTTCAGAAGCAGGCACCTATTCTGAACTGGCTTATTGTTACTCAAATATTGGTGCCTGTTATAAAAAACTGGAACAGTTTGATTTGGCACTTAGCAACTACCGGAAAGGACATAACTATGTGGTTAAAGTGGATGAACAAAACCGGGAGAATTCCTACTTTTTTTCGTTTTTCGGAGAAACATACAGGGAAATGGCGATGCGCGATTCTGCACTGCATTATTTCCTCGGGGCGCTCGATTATGCCAGGCGGATAAACAACACGAACCGGATTGCACAGGCAAATTACAACCTCGGAAAAATTCACCTTGAAATGGATAAGCCGGAGCTGGCCCGCGAATACCTGAACCTGAGCTATTCTGCTTCGCTGGAAGATAATTACCTTTCCCTGAAAAGGGATAACCTGTTTGCCCTGTCGGAACTGGCCGAACAAGAGGGAAATACGGGGAAAGCCCTGGATTTTCTAAAACAGGCCACCGCATTGCGCGACAGCTTGTTTAATACCGATGAACTTTCAAAATTCACCGACCTTCAGATTAAATATTTCACCGAAAAACAAACCAGGGAAAACCTGCTTTTAAAGCAAGAGAACGAAATTCAGGAAATTGCAATCCGGCAGCAAAAATTAAAAACCAGAATTCTCATCATTAGCGGGATTTTTATTTTGGCCATTTTATTTTTTATTACCCGAAGCCGTGTCAAGTTAAAAAAAATGAGTGCCCGACTCGAAAAATCGGAAAAGGAGTTGTTAATAGCCAATGCCGGTAAAGACAAATTTTTCACACTCATTGCACACGATTTAAAAAGCCCTTTCAACGGATTGCTGGGTGTTACCGAAATTCTTGCTGAAAACTTTGACGAGCTTCCCACCGCCCAAACTAAAAAGCTGATTTTGGAACTCAGAAAGTCGGTCACCAATGTATTTGGTCTGGTGGAAGGATTGCTGAGCTGGGCTCAAATTCAAACCGGAAAAATTGAATACCGGGTGGAAAAAGCAGACCTTTTCAAACTGGCAGAAGAAGTGACCGAACAACTGGAAACTTCAGCAAAAAATAAAAATATTACACTGGAACAAAATATCGGAGAACATACATTTGCAGTTGCCGACAAAAAATCTGTGTCCACTGTTTTCAGAAATTTGATTTCCAATGCCATAAAATACACTAACACGAGAGGACTGGTAAAAATTGAAGCTGCTAAAAAAGATGGTTGTCTTGAAATTTCTGTTGAAGACAACGGAATTGGAATGAACCAGGAAACATTGAAAAAACTGTTCACCATTACTGAAAAAAATTCAGAAGCAGGAACAGCCAACGAAACCGGAACAGGGTTGGGGCTAATTCTTTGCAAAGAGTTTATTGAAAAAAACAACGGGAAAATTTGGGTTGAAAGCGAACCGGGAAAAGGCAGCCGGTTTGTATTTACCTTACCCGCAGCCGGTGATAAAAATGACAGCATACCTTAAAATCATTCCAACCGTTGAAGTAATCATGATTCAGAAAACGAAAATTAAATATATGGGCTTACAATATTTCAGGGCCTCTGTTTTTGTAATTACTGCTGTTCTTTTTGCCCATCAAGCTTCAGCCCAGGTTGTTACCGGAAGAATTTCGGGGCCGCAAAACGAACCAATTCCATACGCTACTATTTTTGTTGCCGAAGCAAAAGAGGGCACCATTACCAATGCGGAAGGTAATTTCAGGCTGCAACTGCCCCGGGGTAACTACCATTTTACCATTCGTTCTATGGGTTTTGTACAAACAGAGAAAGAAGTTTATCTGAATACCGACAGCCTGAACATCGACATTACCATGAAACGCCAGGAATTTGAAATTAAAGAGGTGAAAGTATTTCCGGGCAAAGAAGATCCTGCCTGGTTTATTATGCGCAAAGCCATGGCCAAAGCACCTTTTTACCGCGAAAAAATTAAGCATTACGAAGCCGATTTATACCTGAAAAGCAACTTTGTATTTTCAAATATCCCCAGATTGTACCAAAACAAAATCGAGGTAAACGGGAAAAAACTCAAGGAGGTTTTAAAGGAAAAAGTAACCTATGTAATTGAATCGCAAAACAAAATAACCTACGATTATCCGCAAAAATACGATCAGCAGGTAATCAGTAAAAAGAGTTCGTTGATTGGCTTCGATGAGCCCCCGGTTTTGGGCTTAATGACCGCCAGTTTTTACGATGAACGCCCCAATCAGGTAATCTCACCACTGGCGTCGCTGGCATTAAGGCATTACGATTTCAGGTATGAAGGGTTTATTACGGCAGGCAATTTCGATGTTTTTAAAATTAAGGTAACGCCAAAACGTAAAAGCGACGAACTGGTTGAGGGATATATTTATATTGTTGACCAGCTCTGGTGCATTTACAACCTCGACTTTAACAGCAGTTTTGAGTTTTTCGATTACCGGATAAAACAGCAGTTTGAAAATCTGGGCAACAACAACTGGCTGCCGGTGTCGAACATTATGGACGGCAATTTTTCGATGCTGGGGTTAAAAGGGCAGTTTTACTACGCTGCATCATTAAAATATACGGTGGTGGAAGAGAACAATTTCCCTTCTGCAAAAGCCCCGGGTGAGGATGAAGTTGCAATTGAAACGGCAACAACAGCAGGCGAAAAAGAAATGGAACTGCGAAAAGAAATGGACCAAATACTGGCAAAAGAAGAACTCACCAATGCCGATGTAAAAAAGGCGGCACGGTTGAACCGGAAGATTCTGAAAGAACAATATCTGGACTCGACAATTACCACAACCCGGTACGGAAATTACAACATCGAAGATAAAAAAGACTCGATGATACGCGATACTGAATTCTGGGACACCGTCCGTACTATACCGCTTTCGCCCGCCGAAATAAGGAGTTATCAGGTTGCCGACTCGCTAATGTCTATGGAAAATACTGAAAAAGACTCAATTACAGGCAACAAAAAAAGCAAAACGTTTTTTTCAAAAATGGTTGGCGGCCACCACAATTTTCTCACTGACTCGATAAAAAGACTTGGTTATGACGGATTAATTTCGCCCGCAAATTTCGATTTCAATTCGGTTGACGGGTACAAATACAAACAAAAATTGCGGGTTAGCATGAATCCCGATTCGGGTAAGTATTTCTCAATTTCACCCGAATTGGGATATGCATTTCACCGAAAAGCCCTCTTTGGCTCGGTAAAATCACGATTCAGTAATATATTTTGGAAAAACAGCCAGATAGAAATTGATTTTGGGAAAGAGAGCCGCGATTTTAAACCCGAAGGACTGGGTATAAATCCGGGGTTAAATTCGATTAGCTCGTGGTTTTTTGCTCAGAATTACATGAAACTCTACGAGACTTCATTTTTTGAATTGAATGTTTCGCAGCGAACCGGTAAAAATTTACGGATGCTGTTCTCGGCAGATTACAACCATTTTTACCCGCTGGAAAACAATGCTTCGTATGTTCTGTCGGGCAAAAAGGAATATTCTTCGAATATTCCCGGGGAATTTTCGGCAGATAACCCAGCATTTCAGCCACAAAAAAGTTTTGAATATTCGGTAGGACTAAACTACCGGAAAAGACAATACAAACCCTGGTTGCAGGAATCGCCCTTTCTTTTCCTGACTGATTATTATACGGCAACCCTGCAATTCAAACAGGGGTTAAAAAACGTATTATCATCGGTTTCCAATTTCAGTCAAATCGATTTCAGCTTTCAGCAGCAGGCCAATATTTCGCCCAGTACAGGAATCGACTGGCAGTTCAACGCCGGCCATTTTTTAAAACCCAGCCAAATGCACTTTTCTCAATACAAACATTTCAGAACTGCTGAAATCGCCGTGCCTTTCAGTTCCTTTACACACACTTTTCAATTACTGAACGATTACGGCTTCAGCACAAACGAAAGCTATTTTAATATAGGGGCAGAAATGCGCACTGAATATATTTTGCTCCGATATTTTTCGTTTATCAATCAAAAAACCTGGAGCGAAAGCCTGCATATTAACTACCTCACCACAACGGTTTTAAAAAACTACTGGGAGGCCGGCTACAGTTTAAACAGTCTCTTTTTTGTCGGAAATGTTGGTGTTTTCACTGGTTTTAGCGGGAACAAATTTAAAAGCGTAATGGTAAAAATTTCCATTTCAGGATTTTAAATCAACAACAATTAATCGTCGAAAAAGACCCGCGTGAAACACCTTTAATTCTTCCCGTTGGTATAAATCTCATCAATAAGGTGCTGGTATTTAACCGAAACCACATTCCGCCGAAGTTTCAGTGTAGGCGACAACTCACCGGTTGCCGGAGTCCATTCTTCGCATACCAGCCTGATACGGTTGATTTGCTCGTGCGAACCCAGCGTCTTATTAATAATCTGAACCTCTTTCTGAATTTTTTCAATCACTTCAGGAATTTTTATCAACTCCTCGTTGTTCTGGTAGTGAATTTTATGCTCGGCACACCAGTCGTGCAGCAACGGGAAATTAGGAGAAACAAGCGCGCTGGCAAATTTTTGGTTGGCGCCAATTACCATTACCTGCTCTATGAGGTTCGATGTTTTAAGTTTGTTTTCAATCATTTGCGGGGCAATGTATTTCCCACCCGAAAGTTTGAAGATTTCCTTTTTCCGGTCGGTTATCTTCAGGTATTTTCCATCCTCGAACACACCAATATCTCCGGTATGAAACCAGCCGTTTTCGTCAATTACCTCGGCAGTGAGTTCCGGGGCTTTGTAATAGCCCATCATTACACCGGGCCCTTTGCAGAGGATTTCACCGTCGCTGGCAATTTTCACCTCATATCCTTCCAAAACCGGGCCTACGGTTCCGATTTTCATTTCGCCGGTGGCCGGATTGTTAACGGCAATAACGGGCGAAGTTTCAGTCAGTCCGTAGCCTTCCAGGTTATACATGCCTGCCATGCCAAGTACCCGGGCAATGCGGGGTTGCAAAGCGGCACCACCGGAAACCACGTAAACAATATTTCCGCCCAGGGCTGCCCGCCATTTGGAGTAAATCAGTTTGTCGGCCAGCTTAATTTTGAACTTCAGTACGGCCTTGTATTTTTTGTTATATTCAAAATGTCGTGTTAACCGGAGCGCCCAGAAATAGAGCGACTTTTTAATGCCCGACAATTCTTTTCCCCTGGCCACAAACCCGTCGTAAACCTTCTCGAGTAAGCGGGGAACCGAATTAAACATGTGAGGCTTAATCTCTTTGATGGCCGAAACAATCTGATTCAAATTTCCCACATAATAAACCCCCATGCCTTTATACTGAAAATGGTAGTTTACGCTCCGTTCATACACATGGCACAACGGAAGAAAACTGATAACCCGGTGATCTTTCCCTAAATGGTGCATTTTGGCATGAGACACAAAATTAGACACCAAATTATTTTGAGAAAGCATAACGCCCTTGGGAACGCCGGTGGTACCTGAAGTATATATCAGTGTTGCCAAATCTTCCGGTTGGATGGAAGCTTTTATCTCTTCCAGCCTGCTCTCCAGCTCCTTCCTTTTCGACTCACCAAGCGTTAAAATCTCCCCGAAGTTTTTTGCTCCATCCACCTCTTCAAAAGTATAAACCGTCTGAACTCCCGGTAAAGCTTTAACAACCGGTTGAAGCTTTTCAAACAACTTACTGTCGCCGGCTATGAGCATTTTCGATTCTGAATGTTCCAGAATGTAACTGTATTCTTCTTCGGCAATGGTTGGATAAATGGGTACGTGCACCACACCGGTCATGGCCATGCCCATATCGGCAAAATTCCACTCGGGCCGGTTGGTGGTAACCGTTGCTACCTTATCGCCCTTTTCAAAACCCAGGGCAAGCAAGCCTAAAGCAAACTGATGCGCCTTTTTGTAATATTCTTCTGTGGAATAGGTGTACCACTCACCGTCCTTTTTCCCACCCAACGCATCCTGGCGCGGAAATTCCTGCATGTATTTATCGAGGATATCAAATGTACGCGTAACTTTAACCGTCATTTCTTTTTGATTTTTATAACGGCCAAATATACCCCTTTTACATTCTTCATTAAATTACTGAAAAGCAATAAAATGGTGCACCTTATTTATTTAGACCAACTCTAAATAAAAGCAAATTGCTGTACAACAACCAACTACAAAGAAATCTATCGAACAAAAGAATAATATATTCCAAAAATTGACTGTTCAAAAACCCTTTACGGGGCATATTGAATATAAAAAATCAGGAAGAAAAATCCATTGCATCTTCCCCCCTTGTATAAAACCGGGTGGTTGGATAAGCAAATCTGATGTCGGCGTGATTTCGGAACTGTGTAAGGATATCCTGCCAGATTTCATTTTCAGAACCTCTTCGTCTGCGCGGATTGCAAAGATACCGGATGGTAAGCTGCACGCCAAAATCTTTAACGCAAGTGTAAACATAGGGAGTGAGGTGTGTATAATGAATCATGAAATTTTTACTGGCTTCAAAAATTTCCTTTTCGGCAGCCCTGTCGATGTTTTCGGCTCTGCGGTTCACTATGTCTTCTAAAATGTTTTTTGCTTTTTCCCAGTTACTTTCAAAAGTGAGACGTACCTTCATTTCGTTCCAGATGTAGTCAAAACCGGTGCTGTAGTTCACCTGTGGTTCGGTAAAAACCTTCCCGTTTGGCATGTGGATGATACGACCGGTACTTTGGTCAGCTTCCACCCAGTTATTTATTTCCAGAATGGTGAATTGAAAAAGACGAATATCGATAACATCCCCTGCATTTTCGCCAATTTGTATGCGGTCGCCCACCACAAAAGGATGCCTGAACATGATGAAGAACCAGCCGGCCAGGTTGGTAAGCGGATCTTTAAGTGCAATGGCAAGGCCGGCAGAAAACAACCCCAGAAAAGCTCCGAACTGCCTGAATGCCTGCACCCAAACACTTCCAACCAAAATAGTTCCGACAAACGGAACAATGAATGAAATGGTCCGCTTCCACTGGTAGCGCACTTTTACATTTTTGGTTTGCCGCCACACAATGCGCAGCACAATAACCCGAATGAGATATAAAAATAAGATGATGGCCAGCGAGAGAAAGAGTTTCCCCAGCGTTTCGGGTGGCAACCCGGTGACATCGCTCAGAAAATCATAGACATTATTCATTTCGGTTTTCTGTTAATGGCAGGAAAATACAAAATTTTCGCGGATCAGCCAGCATCTGCAATCTGTTTTAATGCCTCTTCTGCCGGCGTTGGTTTTATATTGAACACCGTTTCAAACTTCGAACTGTCGAATTCGTAATCGCGATCGTACTGATAGAGCATTTCCTTCATTTCGCGCATGAGCGGGCTAAACAGGCCCAGCACACCAATAAGTGGTTTACTAACCACCATGGTTTTGGATTCAACGCTCAGATGACGAGCCGTCAGTTCAATCCATTCCTGCATAGTAAGTGCAGGAACGGTGGGAAGGTGCCATACCTGCCCGAAGGCATTTTCAGAGTTTCCTAAAAGTGCAGTTGCTTTGGCAGCATCTGGGGTATAGGTGAAATTGTGTTTGTATTTCAGAGAACAGAACCAGTTGGCTTTTTTGCCCGATTTCAGGTTTTTTACCACGGCCTCGTTAAACATACTGTTTTTAATGCCCGGCCCGTAAAAATCGGCCGCACGGGCAATCAGCGCATTTAATTTTCCGGTTTCTGCTTCGTGCATCAGCATTTGGGCAATTTGTGCCCGCACCTTGCCCTTTCTCGATGGTGGATTCACCTCGGTCTCCTCTATCATGGGACTCAGATTTCCTGCATTGTAAAGGTACATGTTATCGAAAAACACCAGTTTGCAGCGGTGCTTTTTGCAGGCAGAAATCACATTCCGCATGATTAACGGCCATTGCTGTTTCCATGTTTTCAGGCGATAAGGCAACCCGGCAACGAGATAAGCCACCTTCGCTCCTTCAATGGCCTTTTCAACAAATTGTCCGTCAGTTAAATCACCGGGAAACAATTCATCGTTTTCATTCATTTTTTGCGGATTGCGGCCCACCAGCCTCACTTTTGATGCATAATTTTTCAGTTCTTTTGCCAAATTTTTCCCAATGGCACCTCCTGCACCTAAAATTACCTGCATACTATCCATTATTTATAACCAGTTTTTTCGTTTAAAATAAAATAACATTACAACTGCAATTCCTATCATAATTCCCCACATAATGAAATAACTGAACCTGAAATGTAATTCCGGAAGATAATCGAAATTGGTGCCATAAACTCCGGCAATAAATGTCAGCGGAATGAAAATGGAAGCAAAAATGGTAAGCACCTTCATCACCTCGTTGGTACGGTTGGCCACGTTCGAATGATAAATGTTCAGGTAATCATTCGCCATATTGTGATAAATTTCAATAGCTTCCAGTGCTTGTGTGGCCAGGTCGTTCAGGTCTTTCAAAAAGCTGACTGTTTTTTTCTGGATGAGATTTGATTCGGATTTGTTTACCGAAAGCATGATTTCTTTTAATGGGAAAATGGATTTCCGAAGAAACCCGATGTTGGTTTTTAACCGGTAAATTTTTTCGAGCGTCGGTTTTTCCGAATGATGAAGCACTTCGTCCTCCATTCCTTCCAAAACGGTTCCCAGACTTTCGATGCTGTGAATGTACCCGTCAACCAGGGTGTCGATGAGTGCATAGGCCAGGTAATCGGCTCCGGAATTTCTTATCCGGCCCCGCCCGTTGCGAATACGTTCGCGTACCGGGTCAAAATAGTGTGCCGGTTTTTCCTGAAAGGTAACTACTGCATTCGCTGTCAAAACAATGGAAACCTGGTCTCCTGTAATCCTGCCGGTATCTTCTGCAACATTCAAAATTTTCAGAAAAAAAGTAAGGTTTTGCTCTTTTTCCACCACCTTGGGGCGCTGGTCGGTATTCATAATATCTTCCAGTTCCAGTGGGTGTATGGAAAATCGTTCGCCTGCCTGTGCAATAAGGTCAGTATCCTGCAGTCCGTAAATATTCACCCAAAGAACAGAACCTTCGGGAACTGATTCCGGGATGTCGCTTATCTTCTCTACCTGTTTTTCCACCAGCTCTTCCCTGCTGTAAATCATCAGGTGAATTTCGGTTTTCTCCATTTTGCGGTTCCCTATAAAAATGAGGGAGCCGGGGGTTGCACCATGAGAAATTTTACGGCTTTTAATGAATCTTGCCATTATTCAATGCTTTTCTGTTCTTTTGAGTGAACAAATAAAATGGTACCCAATTCGTCGTATCCTTCAAATACTTTCTCTTTGTCTTTTTTAATACGTTCTTCGCGCAGCCCAATCATGGTAAGGCCGGCAGTTGCCGAATGTTCGTTGATTATTGCTTTTGACGAAACTTCCGGCTTCTGAATGATCAGCCGGATGTTTTTCCCTGAAATGGGGAGCCGCCCTGAAAGGACCAGTTCATCCATGGCCTTCTGGGTTTCTTCCATATTTTCGGGCCGGCAAATATTAAAAATCTGAATGTGGCCCTTTCGCCAGTCGGGATGACCGGAAATAATGAACCCGAGCAATATCATCAGGTTGGCATTTTCGGTATCCAGCGAGTTTATCCAGATATGAATGCCCTTTTTGTATGGAATCTCACGATGGCCGCTGGCCAGGATGCAAATATCGAAATCGCCCGAAGCAACCAGTGAAAAATTATCGACAATTTCGTTCAGGTTGGTTGGGCTTTCTTTATCGTATTCAAAAATTACCATGTTGTTTTCCATGCCCGCAATGCCTGGAATTTGTATGGCCTGCGCTATGGCCGATGTATTTGACGGGGAAATGAGTGTATCGATGTAAACATGGTTTTCGATGTTATTCACATGATCCATCAGTTTTGTCAACTCTGTCCGGGCTTGTTCGGCGGTGGTTTTGGAGTAGTACCCCACAATATGGTGCAGGTAGGTTCCAAACCCGTATTTATACGATATCCAGTTCAACAGGCGAAAAGCCTTATCGCGCTTAAACGAATCTTTTGAAATGCAAATCGCACTGGGCCGCCACTCTTTTTGCTCTTTTTTGCTCTGCTTTTTCTGAATCATTACCTGCAAATTCCGGTTGAGCTGAAACAGGGCATTGGCAAAGATGGAGGCAAAACCTTTGCGCGATTTATGGTAATAGTCAACATACAAATAGATGGCGGCAATTAGTCCGAAAGAAAGGAGGGCATAGGCAGTGCTGATTTTAAACATCACCCAAACGGCCACCACAAATCCGGTGAGCGAAATGTACCACCGCGATTTGAAAGAAGGCCGGTATGACGGCGAAGACCCAAAATGGTTCAAAAACGAAATAAGGCATAGCGAGCCGTACGTTACCATGAAAAACATGGAGATGATGGAGGCCACTGCGTTAACATCGCCCATTGCCACAAACACGAAGGCAATGATGCAGGTGACCAGCGAAGCATTTACAGGCTCATTGTCGCCCGATCGGCCTTTTGAAAGCCAGTAGTTGATTTTTTTCGAGGGAAATGCCCGGTCGAGCGCCAGTGCCTGAAGGGTGCGCGGGGCTACCATTACCGATCCCAAAGCCGACGAAATGGTGGAGGCTGCCAGTCCCAACGGTATAACTATAGCGCCACCCAGGGCAATGCGTGACATAATCAGCTGGTGCTCCAAAAGGTCGTCGATGGGTACCGATAAGGCCAGTTTGTAAACCACAAAAAAGTAAATAATCATACCTGAAAAGGTGGCCAGGGTGGTTCCGAGCGGAATGGATTTCGACGGTTTTTTTAAATCGCCCGATAGTCCTACTCCGGCTGTCATGCCGGTAAAAGCTGGAAAAATAATGGCAAATACCACGAAAAAGTCCTGTGGGTTTCGCAACTGTGCACTGGCCAGGTTAAATGTTGATTCGTCGGCATGACCTGTGCTCCCCAAAAAAAACATAATGATGGAAATAAACAGGATGGCAACTACAAAATAGAGTGCCTTCACACCCAGGTTGGCGCCTTTTTTAATGATTAATACAGCCAGGCCGGCCATTACCGGCAAACTAACGGCCTGCCGCGGCAGCACAAAACCAAATCTTTCAGCAATAAAATTAAAAAGGAACTCGAATGCTTCAGTGAAAGCAATTACATAAAAAGCTACACTAATGGCCTGCGAAAAGAAAAGGGCAATGCCAATGGTGGCGCCAATGTTAAGTCCAAACGAACGGGATATGATAAAATACTCTCCGCCGCCTTCAACCCGCTTGTTGGTGGCAATTTCGGAAATGGCGAGCGCCGTGGGAATGGTTACGAGGTGCCCAAGCAAAATGATCAGAATAACCCCCCAAAAACCAAGTGTTCCTACGGCAAAACCGAAACGCAAAAACAGGATTGCCCCCAGAATGGTAGAAATTGCGGTAAAAAACACCGGCGCTGTGCCAAACTTTTTCGCAGTGATATTCATAAATTTTTTCAGTTTTTCAAAAATTAAAATTACTATTTTTGGTAAGAAAAGAAACTTAATTGAATAAAAAATGAACAGGGAAGAATTTAAGGAAAAAGCCAAAAGGGGAATCGACGATCTTTTTGCACAACTGGAAGAACTGGAATCAAAAAGTGGTGATTTAAAGGAAAAGTCGAAAACCAAATACAGGGAAATTATGGCTGAAATTAAAGAAATTGAAGCCGAACTGGAAGCCAGGTACAAAAAAATGGAAGAGTCGGGCGACGGCAAATGGGCCGAAGCCAAAGAAGCTTTTTCAAAAAGTGCAGAATCGTTTAAAGAGGCTTTTCAGCATTTGGCTTCGTTATTTAAAAGCCAGCGCCAGGAAGATGAACATTAAGCGAAATTAGCTTTTTTTATAAACTGCTGGATTTAAACTAAGTATTGCACAATATTGTTGCTGAAAACATGAAAAAGGTTGCCTCAAAAGAGTAGCCTTTTACTTTTTGTGCGCAAAACTCATCTGCCCGTTGCTCCGGAGACTTGCTTTACAGAGCAACGCTACCCGAAAATCAGTTTTACTGTTCTGAATCACTTATAAACGGTATCTGGAAATACCGGTGGCTTCAGAAAAAAATAGCTGTCCCATACCTGCCCTATGTCCCATTTTGATAAATTCTGTCCCAAAAAAAGGTAACCACATCGCACACCTATCTACCAAGACACTGTTTTTCAATAATTTACATTTTTGGCATTCGGGTTGTTAAGTTACTGGCACGCTTGAAGATGTAAAAAATTAAAAAATTTATAAACAATTAAAAACACGAAATCATGAAAAAGTTATCAGTTATTATCGCAACCGTTTTATTTTCTTTTGGAGTAGCAAACGCAGTAGTTGTGCCAACCGGAGACGATTCAAACAAAGCTTCTCACGGAGTAGAAATTACCATCCCAACCGTAGCAATCGTTGACATTGAAGGACAGAACGGAGAATCACCTACAATTAATCTTATTCCTGAAGTGAATGGACTGGAAGCTGGAGCCGCAGTTGATTTTTCTTCTGCAACAAACAACGACCTGTAGCTGAACTACACCTCAATTGTAAAGTCTAACCAGAAAAGAAACATCACCGCTGCCATCTCAGGCAATCTTCCGGCAGGAGTAAGCCTAAAAGTAAAGGCCGGAACCGATGCTTCATTAGGTAATGGCGCCGCAGGAAGTCCTGAAAGTGAAATTACACTTGAAAGTACAGCAAAAAACGTTATTACCGGAATTGGAAGTGCATACACCGGAGATGGTTACAAAAACGGACACCAGCTGACTTATACCCTGGATATGAACGATGAAAAATATGCCGATTTAGCAGCAAATGACTACAATGTAACCGTTAAATACACCATAACTGAATAAACATACTTTCAACAACAAGATACAAAGAGGCTGTCTCAAAAGGGCAGCCTCTTTTCTGTTACCAGGCTCAAAACTGGCTGATATGTGCGATTCAGAGAAAATACCATAAAAGAAATAGCTACAGGATTATAAAAGTAAACATTGAGTTAGCTCAATTGCAATAGCACATAACCTGAAGAAAACCGCGTAAAAGAACACAATACCCATCAAAAAAAAAACAGACTGAAAAACCAAGCAAAAAAGTTCAGCGCAGAACGAATTAAAAAAAGAAAGGCCGCCCCGGTTTTGGGATAGCCTTTGCCAGGAACAAGAAAAAGTTGTTTATAGCCCGAACATTATTTTCACACCAACACGCAAATAGTTGGCACCACCTAAAGTATATCGTAATTCAGGGGCAATGGCAAATTTTTCGTTTTTGGCAATGTTTAAGCCGGCCCCAATATTAACTCCTGCATCAGAACCACTTGCAGAACCACTGAAATCGCCAAATTCGCCAAAATCGGCATCGTATTTCCACTTGAAAAATGTCATATTCAATCCACCAAGGGCATACAAACTACCCAAATTTTCTATTTCGGTGATGTTGTAGTTGGCATCCAAATCGAGTGCCGACCAGGTTATGCCATTTTTCTTAAAGAAATACGTAAACGAAGGCACGGCACTCCAGGTTTCGTTAATCTGATATTTGCCGTTTGCACTAATACCAATGTTATTGATATCGGTAGCGTAAACAATTCCACCGCCGGCGCTTATCTGCGAACTGGCCTGAAATGAAGAGAAGAAGAAGGCAAACACAATGGTTGCCAGGAAAAACTTTTTCATAATTTTAATAGTTTTAAATAATTTAACTTTGATTTTATGATTCCAGAAGATTTCTCAGCAATCCTGAATTGTCTTCTTTTTTGCGGTTTGAACCACCCGGCGAAAGTTGACGTATAAGTTTACTTACGGGCATGGATTGCAGCCAAACTTTTCCCGTACCCTGTAAAGTTGCCAAAAAGAGCCCCTCGCCTCCGAACAACATCGATTTCAGGTTTCCTGCCTGTTGAATGCTAAAATTTATACTTTCCTGAAATCCAACGACACAACCTGTATCTACACGCAAAGTAGTTCCATCTAATTCATGTTCGATAACCGTTCCTCCGGCATGAATGAATACATTGCCATCTCCCTGAATTTTTTGCAGAATAAAACCTTCACCTCCGAAAAAGCCGGCGCCTAAATTTTTATTCAGGTGCATTCCTATTTTTGTTCCCAACGCTCCGCAAAGAAAAGCGTCACGCTGAACAATTATGGTTCCTCCCATTGCATTCAAATCAATGGGAATTATGGTACCAGGGTAAGGAGCGGCAAATGCCACATGGCTTTTCCCCTCGCCTATATGCGTAAAATGCGTGATAAAAATCGATTCTCCGGTAATTTTTCGTGCGGCAGCAGAGAACAGTTTGCCAATAAACTCCTGACCGGGCTCTGAACCATCTCCCATTTTCGTTTTAAACTCAATGCCTTCTTTCATGTAAAGCATTGCACCTGCTTCGGCTATTACAGTTTCAGCCGGGTCAAGTTCAATTTCAACAAATTGGATATCGTGTCCCAAAATTTTATAGTCGATTTCGTGTGATTTCATTTTTTATATAATTTTAAAAACGTCAGATTCAGCCGTCCCGTTAAATGTGTGAGTTGTAGTACCGCCAAATTCACTGCAGGTTCCTTCAAACGTAATTTTGCCGGCTGTGCTCCTTTTTATCGTACCGGTGATGGAAAAATACAATTCATCTGCACCATTTCCCAATAAATTCTTACCGGTAATGGACACAGATGCATCCGACTCATCATCACCGATTTGTGCCACTCCTCCAACAGATTCAGGCACTCCTGTCACTAAAACCGCAAAACTTTCTCCTAAGGAAAGCGAAATGGTATTGCCAATCATTCCAACTTCTGTGGTTTCGCCGCTTGCAACGGTTTTTCCATCCATCGTCAATGTGTATTTTCCTTTCAGAGTTGTTACTTCATCGTCGTCGTCTTTTCCGCACGATGTTGCCAGAATGGCGAAAGCGCTTAAAATAATTGCAATCTTTAAAATTGATTTTTTCATGATTTTGAATTAAAGAGTTATTATGAAATAATTATTTATTAATCGATGGTTCTGGTTATTTTTTTGCAGCACTAAGTATAAGCGCCAGAATAACTGCCCCTGCCAGTTTTAAAAATTTCAGTAATATCAATATCCCAGCAAGGCAAAACAGCAATGGCGCATATTTTATCAGATAAGTAAAAAACCCGGCTCCGGGCTCCAGCATCGAAATACCCGGGGCTTCCGGATTGTAGTACACATTTACACTTTTTCCCTCCTGATATTTTTGTAATGTTTTTATTACGGAAGAGTAGCTACTGGTGGTTCCATCCAAACTTTTAATCCTGCTTCCTGTATATGGCTCATTATTAACCGAATACTCATAAACAACATCGGGCGAATACATTTTGGTATTGTCGCTGTACGATTCGCTGATTTCGGAAATTATAACCACACCCGTTACCGAAGGCCAGGTATCAGATGCCTTTGCCTCTTCGGTTAAAGGACTGGTAACATGTTTGTAAACAAGCCACCCTGCGACTATAAAAACAATACTTATCAGGATTGATGCAAAGGGGCCGGTCTGTCTGGTTCTCATAATTATAAAGTTTAAAATTTCACAAATTCAACTCTTCTGTTTTGGGCTTTACCTTCGGCCACTGATCCTCTGACCAAATCCCATTTGCCGGGGAATTCGCCATTGCGTTCATTTTCCAGCTCATCTTCAAAAAGAATTTCATCCCCCGGAATAAAATCAAATTTGTTCCAATCAACTTTAACTTGTGCCGGTAACGAAACGGAAGCAGAAACAAATAAGATAAATAGCCAAGTGATTCTCATTTTAATTTGAATTTTTGGTTTTATAATGAAACAAATCTAAACAGCATTTCCTTTTTAAAAGTGGCAAACTTGACATTGTGATGTTTTTATTTGAATTCGCTAATCTTTAAGCAGGATTCGCAAAATCTCTTTTTTCTTTCTGATTGAAACAGGAATATTTGATCCATCGGAAAGAACAATGACGTATTTATCTGTCTTCTTTATTTCAACAATGTGATTTATATTGACGAGGTACGATTGATGCGATCTAAAAAAGTCTGAATCGGCAAGTTGCTTTTCCACCTCTTTTATGTTGCGTGATATTGAAATTTTTTCGTGGTTGGTTAAGTAAAAAGTAGTTGAGCTGTTATTGCATTTGCAATACAGGATGTTTTGAATTTGTACCAAATGAATGGCTTTGTTGGTATTTAGTAAAATTTTTTGAACTGAAGGCATTTCTCTTTTTTTAGTAAAAATAAATGCTTTCAGGCTTTTACTATCAGGAAATTTGAATTCGCTTGATTTAAGTTTGAATATGTTATGGTATTGTGATTAAGCCTGCATTATTCACAAAAAGGAAACAAAAAATGAACTTTACAACATCTCCAGTAATCCAATTAAATTTTTCATTTGGCGTAACGAAACAGGAATTTCTATTTTGTTTTCCATGATTATAAACCCACCGTTGGTTTTGTCCACTTTTTTTATGTGGTTCAGGTTTACCAAAAACGATTGATGAGGCCTGAAAAACCCATAGTCGGCAAGTAATCCTTCATAGTCTTTCAGGCTTTTTGAAACCAGGATTTTTTCATTGCCCTCAAAATGAAAAGTGGTGTAACTGTTGTCGCTTTTACAAAAATATATATCAGACACATTTATAATAAACAAAGAATCTGATGTTCGTAAAACCAGTTTTTTATTTTTATACTCTTTTTTAAATGAATTCATTAAAACCTCTACCTGAGGCTGGGTATTTTCATTTTTGTTGATTAATTCCAGGGCGCGTTGAACTGCCTGTTGGAATTCGGTTTCGTTTACCGGTTTTAAGATGTAGTCGATGGCACTGAATTTTATTGCTTTTATGGCAAATGAATCGAAACCGGTAATAAATACCACTTTAAAACTATAGGGTTGGAGTCTTTGCAAAAGTTGGAAACCCGTTCCATCTGCTAATTCAATATCAAGCAACACCAAATCAGGATTTTTCCGGGCAATCAATTCAACTCCGCTTTTTATTGAATCTGCCAACCCAACCAATTCTATTTCAGGAAAATAATCCACCAACAATCTGCTGTTCATTTCCTGCATAGCTATTTCGTCGTCGATAATTACTGCTTTAATCATTGTTTAAAACTGGAATACCAATTGTAATTTTTACACCTGAAAATTTTGGGTTTGTTTCATTTAAATTACATATGTCAAATATAAAATCTTTCTTGTACTTCTGTTGAATTAATTTTCTTCTTTTTTCAAAAATGTTCATAGCCATCGATTTGTGGCCAGTTTTTCTCTTTTCCATTTTTGAAATCCCAATTCCGTTGTCTTCGATAATAAATTCAACCCAATTGGTTTTATCGGTTATTTGCAAACGCAAAAAGCCTTTGTGCTCAATGTTTTTAAAGCCGTGTTTAATAGTATTCTCAATAAAAGGCTGAATGAGCATGGGCGGAATTTGAATAAAGTCAATTTCCATGTTTTCATCGTAAATAATTTCAAAATTAAAATTATCTGCTTTGCGCATTTTCTCCAATTCAATGTAATTTCGCAACATATTAATTTCGTCGGCAAGCGAAATCGTTTCAGCAACCGAATTATTTAAAGTTGCACGGGTTAACGATGCAAATTGTGAGAGAAAATTTGATGCTTTTCGGGTGTCGTTTTGCATCATAAAATTCTGGATTGACCCTAAAACATTAAAAATAAAATGCGGGTTCATTTGCGATCGAAGCAATTGCTGATGCAGGTTGTTTTGAACAAGGGCGGCCTGTTTTCTTCTCATTTGAAGGATGTATAAAATGAGCAGAATGAATGCAGAGAGTGCTGCCAGCAAAAATAATCCGGCCCGTAACCGCTGGTTTTTTATATGGTTTTCGGCCGATAGCAATTCAATTTTCTGTTCCTTCTTTTCGGTTTCATAAGCCATTTCGAGTTCTACAATTTGGGTTCTGACTTCTTTATCCCGAATGGAATCTGAGATTTGTTTAAATTTTTTATGCCATAAAAGAGCACTCTCATAGTTTTGATTTGTTTCTTCAATCAGGTGCAGATTCTTGTATGCACGCATCTTCTCTTCCGGAAAGTTTCTGCTATCGCTGTTTTGAATCACCATATTGCAGTACTCCAATGCTTCGGAAAGGTTTCCTGTTTCAAAATTAAGCTCAGCCAACAGATTGTGATGGTATATCTCCTGATAGGGAGACGGAGCCAAATAATTCAAAGCTTCATCTGCAGCTAAAAGTGCCTTGCCTGTTTCTCCCTGCAGTTTGTAAATGGTGGCCCGGTTGGTGAGTGCAATGCCTGTGGCATGAGGATATTCATGCGTTTTCCCAATTGTTGCAAGCGTATCGTAATACAACAGTGCCTGGTTGTAATCTCCCTGTTGTTCGGCAATTCCTCCCAAATCGTTATAAATAGCTGCAACTGCTTTTGGAGGAGCATATTCAGGATGGTATATTAACCCGTAAGCCTTTTGAACATATTCCATCCACTTTCCGCTTTCTCCGGCTAATTTATAAATCTCTCCGGCTTTTTGATAAAAATATGCCAGACTTGCCGAATCCTTTCGTGTTTCTTTTATCCTGATGGCTCTCAGGGAGTGTTTTATCGCCTCGGAGTAATTTCCTCCGGCAGAATACTCGTCGCCCAAATTGGCCAAAACGGTGGCAAGTTTTAAACTATCACCGGTTTTTATACAAGCCTCCAAAGCTATGTTGTAATATAAAAAGGCCGAATCTTTGTCTCCTGAAATACTGTAATTCGACGCTAAGTAGTTCGAGATTGTGGAAATAGCATTTTCGTTATCAATGGTTTTTGCCCAAAATAGGGCTTGCTTTAATGCGTGATTGCTTTCAGTTATTAAGTTTCTCTGATCGTAATAGCGCCCTATTCGGTAACATATACGGGACATGCCAAGTGTATCTTTTTCCAAAACAGCAAAATTCAAATCCTGTTTCAGTTCTTCAATCTCCTGAGAAAACATTTTCAGAGGCCAAAATACTATACAAAACAATATGGTTAGCAAGCAAGGTCTCATGTTTTAAGGACAAATTTAAAAGAAATTCCAAATTACGGCCTTTAATTTCGTATTTGAAAATATTAAAGCTGCTTAAACCATAGAAATAATTATATTATAGCCATCGGTTTTGGTTATATTTCAGTCAGAATGAACAACGAAAAAATACAGCAAAAATTGAATATTCTTGCCGATGCGGCCAAGTATGACGTGTCGTGTGCTTCCAGCGGCAGCAACCGGAGAAATGCCACAAACGGAATTGGCAGCGGTGTGGCTTGCGGCATTTGCCACAGCTTTACCGAAGACGGGCGTTGCATCAGCCTGTTTAAAATCCTGATGACCAACCACTGCATTTACGACTGTGCCTACTGTGTGAACCGGCGAAGCAACGATAGGCCACGTGCAACATTTTCTCCGCAGGAAATAGTTGATCTGACCATCGGGTTTTACCGCCGCAATTACATCGAAGGCCTTTTTCTCAGTTCAGGGGTAATCAAAAACCCCGATTACACCATGGAGCGAATGGTGGAAATTGCACGGAAGTTGCGGCTCGAAGAAAACTACAACGGATACATTCACCTGAAAGCCATTCCCGGGGCAAGCGAAGAACTGATTCGCCAGGCAGGTCTTTTTGCCGACCGCCTGAGCGTAAACATAGAAATACCAACCGAACCCAACCTGAAAAAGCTGGCCCCGGAGAAGAATTTTTCCGGAATTATGACGCCAATGGAACAGATTCGGAATGAAATTGGGATGAGTAAAGAGGAACGGAAAAAATACCGGAAAGCGCCGCTTTTTGCGCCGGCAGGACAGAGTACCCAACTGATAGTAGGCGCCACACCTGAAACCGACCGGCAAATCATTTTGTTATCGTCAAATCTGTATCAGACCCAAAACCTGAAACGTGTCTATTTTTCGGGGTACATCCCGGTAAATAGCTACGACCAGCGGTTGCCGGCTATCAACAAACCGCCGCTCGTGCGCGAAAACCGGTTGTACCAAAGCGACTGGCTCATGCGTTTTTACCGGTTCAAAGCCGAGGAAATTCTCAGCGAAGACCAGCCCTTTCTCGATTTGGATGTGGATCCCAAGCTGGGATATGCCCTGCGCAACCTGCATCTTTTTCCCGTTGATATAAACACCGCCGACTACGAAATGATTTTGCGCATTCCGGGTGTTGGCGTGCAGTCGGCACAACGCATTGTCCAGGCGCGGCGTCACCGCAAACTCACGTTTCACCATCTGAAAAAAATCGGCGTGGTGCTCAAACGGGCCAAATACTTCATCAAAACCAACGAACTGCCGGCAGGCCTCAAAACCGACCTTCCACCCGAAAACCTGAAACGAATGCTGCTTTCAGAAAATGCACTAAAGCGCAAAAAAGCAATGGATACGCAGCTCAATTTGTTTGAAAACACACGGCCTGCGCTTCCAGTTATGCAAATCCGGCATTAATTGAGAATACCTCTTTTGTAGCAATTTACTTATGCTTGTTACAGAATTTTTTTTAGCTTTAAGCAAACAATAAAAAACCGAAAATTATGAGCAACTATCATGAACCAACAGGCGAAATGAGCGAAAAAGTCAGATCGTTATCCGATTTTAAAATATGGCGGATTTTTATCAATCCCGTTGTAATGGCGCATGAGCAACAGGTATTTCTCCAGCAGTGAGGTAATCAGAAAATGTTCGCGCACATGCTCGATGGCCTGTTTGCCCATTTTCACACCGTCTTCCGGATGCAAAAGCAGGTATTTCATGTGCTGTTTAATTTTTTCAACATCGAAAGGCTCAACCAAAAAACCGGTTTTATTATCGATTACCTGCTGCGGAATGCCGCCTACATTACTTCCAATCACCGGTGTTCCCTGCCACAACGCTTCGGTAACCACAAGTCCGAAACCCTCTTTTGTCGATACATGAACAAACTGATTGGCAAGCCGCATGAGTGCCCCGATGTTTTCATCGTTGTTTTCAATATTCATCAGCAGAAAAATATCGACATCGTTTTCGCGCTCTTCCTCCATTTTTCCATACATGGCCAGTCCGTCGGGATCATCGGAGGCCGTATTGCCAACCATCACCAGCAGGGGATTTTTCTCCCGAACTTCTTTGTCTTCTTTTATCTGCTTAAATGCTTTGATGATGGTTGCCTGGTTTTTATGAATGTCGTACCTCGAAACAGCCAGAACGATGGGCCGGTCACATTCGATGTTGTGTTTTTCGAAAAGGGGTTGTACTATTTGGCGTGCCTCATTTTTGGTGAGCTGCCTGTTTTTAGGGCTCAGTGGATCAATAGAAGGCGCAATCTGATAAACCGGCTTTCTGACACCCGGTTTTACAAAACTTTTATCGGTGAAGATGGCGCCATCATAATGATTTATGAAGGGCAGAAAAAAATTCCATATCAGTTTGTTGGCCGATGTGGTATCGATATGGCAACGCCAAAGTTTTGGACCTTCGTAATTTCCAAAAACCGATGTGGCGCATGGCTGCGGATCGTGCACAATGGTAAAGTCGGCTTCCACAGAGTAATTTTCAAAATTTTTCAGCGAATTATCGATATAAACCCCGTGGAGCTCCTCGGTGCTGAATGGTTGCTCTACCCCCTGAATCAGGTCGTGGAACTTTTTGGTAACGAAGAAAAAATCTTCGGTATGCGCTTCCATGCAATGCCACTGGGCGTTAATTCCCAACCCCCTGGCAAGCGGAATTACGCTTTTCAGCATTTCGGCCACACCGCCCCCCTCGTAAGTGGAGTTTACGTGTGCCCACACTTTGTTTTCCAACGGAAGAGCCAGCCGCTTCAGCCTCTCAACCATATCAAAACCAATGGTTTCCTGATAAATATTCAAATCGGCCGCCACAAAAGGCGGATACTTCTTTTCTACGTATTGTTCTGACTGATCGTGGAACATAATAATTCTAACTATTTGGTTCTTAAAACTTAAAAACGGCCAAAATAGACCTTTTTTGAAAAAAGAAAGCCTGTACCGATGTTTTCTAAAACACCCCGTTTTTTTTGCACAAAAAGAAATATTTTTTACAGAACACTGACTGACAATGCATTAATCTGTATATGATTTCTTTAAAATAAACTGTTTTTCTTTTCAGTAAGGAAACACTATATTAAACGCTGAAAAAAAGCACTGATGCTGATATTTATTTACGACAGCACTTTTGAAGGTTTACTTACCTGTATTTTTGAGGGATACAGCCTGAAAAACTTCCCTGATGGAATTGAACCGGAAGGAAAAAATCCCAAAAGACTGTTTGCCGATCTGAAAAAGATCGACTCCGATGCAGTGAAAGCCAGTCGCGTGTGGAAGGGTATTCAGAAAAAACTCTCTGCAAAAAACAGGCAGTTGCTGTATTATGCTTTTCTTTCTGAAGAGGAAGGAATTGAAATGAAAATACTCAGATTTGCCCGGCGGCTGTTTAGCGAAGAAAAAAATATTGAAACCGACCTCGGCGACATGGATGTGCTGGAAGTAGTTCAGAACGCCCGAAAAGTAAAAAAGGAAGCACACCGCATTCTTCAGTTCGTGCGGTTTCAGCAAACCAAAGACGGATTGTATTTTTGCGGTATTGATCCGCTTTATGATATTCTTCCTCTGGTAGTGGGGCATTTCAAAAAAAGGTTTGCCGACCAGCAGTGGCTGTTGTATGATCTTAAAAGAAATTACGGTGCTTTTTACAACAAAAAAACAGTTGAGGAAGTAGAACTTACCAGTTCAGAAATCAACCGGAATACCGGGCAGGTAAATAAAAACGTACTGAACGAAGGAGATGCATTTTACCAGACACTTTGGAAATCGTATTTCGAAAACATCAGCATTAAAGAACGGAAAAACCTCCGGTTACAGCGTCAGCACATGCCCCGCAGGTTTTGGAAATACCTTACGGAAAAGCAATAACAGGGATTCAGTTTGCCTGTTCTATATACTGCACAATTTTCCCTTTCAGGTCTTTCAGCGAAACCGGTTTGGTCAGATAATCGTCGCACCCCGCCTCAAAGGCTTTTTCTCTGTCGCCTTTCATGGCATAAGCTGTTTGAATGATAACAGGCAGGCCGGGAATGTCCGATTTAATGATGCGCGTAGCTTCCAGCCCGGTCATTTGCGGCAGCCTCACATCCATCAAAACCAGGTCGGCAGAATGTTTCCGTAAATATTCAATTCCCGTTTCCGGCAAATCGAAATTTATCAACTCGTAGCCCAACAGGTTTACCACACTTTTCAGGTACTGGATACTTGCAGGGTCGTCTTCAAAAGAAACTATGCGTTTTACAGCCAGCCTTCGCTCCCATCTATCCTCTTTTGGTCGCTGTTCACTTTGTTGCACGAATTGACTCGTTCTCGTTTTCCGGGGTACGGAAACATAAAAGGCAGCGCCCTGTCCGGGAGCCGACTCCACCCAAACATTGCCCCCCAACTGCTTCACGATTCCCGAAACGATGGTCAGCCCAAGTCCGGTGCCCTCATACTTCCTCGATAAACCTTCGTGTGCCTGCCTGAAAGTATTGAAAACAATTTTTGTTTTTTCTTCTTCAATACCTATGCCCGTGTCTTTCACAAAAAGCACCAGCTCATCTTCATCAGAAGCCGACAAGCCAAATTCAATGAATCCTTCTTCGGTAAATTTAAATGCATTGTCGAGCAAATTCCTAAGCACCTGGAACAGCCTGTTTTTATCGGAATACAATATACAATGGCCGGGGTCCTCGCAAATACGGACTTTAAAATCCAGTTTTTCCAGTTGATCCTGATTTTGGGTTTTATACAATACAAAAAGCTCTTCAATCAGCTCATTGATGTTGAATGTGGAATAATCGAGCTTTAGCTGGTTCGATTGTATCATGGAAACGTCGATAATGTCGTCGATAACCGTCATAAGCCGTTTTCCTGAATTATCGATTATTTTTGCAAAGTAGTCCAGTTTGTCCTGTTCCAGATTGCCCGTGCTAAGGATGTTGGTAAACCCAAGAATGGCATTGAGGGGGGTACGAATTTCGTGGCTCATATTGGCCAGAAAAAGAGATTTAAGCCGATCGCTTTCCTCCGCTTTTAACTTCGCAACCTCCAATTCCTCCATCATCTTTCTCCGGTGGGTAATGTCGTGGCCAATTCCCACAAGCCCGGTAATATTTCCTTCTTTGTCTTTTATCGGAACTTTGGTGGTTAAAATCCACCTTATCGGATCTCCGGGTAATGTTTCTTCCCGGTTAACCACCGCTTTCCCTTCTTCTATTACCTGCCGATCGTCCTGGAAATATTTTTCCGCCATTTCTTTCGGATAAACGTCAAAATCTGTTTTTCCGATCACTTCTTCCAGGTCTTTTTTATTGCAATTAGACAGGTCTCCCTTGTTCGCAATCACCTTCCGGTATTGTGCGTCCTTCATATACACCGCATCGGGGATATTCTGCACAAGCGTATTGAGCATATTGTTGGCATCGCTCAACTCATGTTCTGTTTTTTTTCCTGAAGTGATATCCTGAAGCGTTCCCCTTAAAAAATAACCGTCTGATCCTTTTTTGCTTTCCGGACGGCAAATAACCTCAATCCACTTTTCGACTGATTCTCCGGTGTTAATTTTGAACTGCTGATCAAAAGGTTTTCCATGGTCGATGGCCGACCTGATGGCTTTACTAAAAACTTCAAATTGGTCACTGTCTGTAAAATGCCTGAAATCATCGAGGCCTGGGTTTACAGGAATATCATTCTGATTCAGAATTTGCAAAACCTGGTCCGACCACTGAAGATTTCTGTTTTCGGGGTCATACTTCCAGTTACCGATTTGAGCAATTTCCTGCGCAAGGCTCAGGTCGGTTAAACTTTCATGAAGCCGGCCCTGCGATTCCTCCACTTCGGTAATGTCGGTAGCTACCCCAAAAACCATTTTTTTATCTTTCCGGTACTCGGCAATGGAATGAATATACCGGATTTGTTCGTCGCACGGCCGTTTAATTCTGTATTGAACCTGATAGGCCTTTCTGCCGGCAATCAAATCTTCCAATGCGCGGTCGAGCATTTCCCTGTACTCGGGCAAGGCTATTTTTTTTACCTCCGAAACCGGTAACGACTCTGTATCCAGTCCGTATATTTCGCTGGCGCCTTTTGTTCCATACATCATCATGGACTGTAAATCGATTTCCCATGAGCCGAAGGCCGCCAGTTTTTCAGCCCTTTCCATCCGGCGGGTGTTAATTTTCATTTCTCTGGCCGACTCCAATTCTCCGGTAACATCGGTATAGGTTGCCACTACTTTCCCATCGCCGACTTTTTTTATCCTTGCTTTAAAGTAACGGTTACCGTCTCCCTGTTCCGGTTTTATCATGAAAGAGGCTTCTGTAACACCTGCAATCAAGCTGTCGCACAAACAGCCTCCATTCCCGAAATGGCAGGGTGCCTCTTTTTGAAAAAGCTGCCTGAAACAAGGCGAATCATCAAACGTAACCCGGGCATCGTTGGTATGAACAATCGTTTTGTTCACCAAATCAATCACATAATAATTTACCGGAAGGGCTTCTAAAAGTTCTTCTGCACTCATCAATTCATTTGCTTTCATGGGTTTGTAATCCTTTGCAACAGTTTTAAACAACCTTGCAAATTCATGTAAAAATAGGAATTATTTAAATTCATTCAATCGTTTTTTTTCTAAAAACTGCAAAAATTACATCTTAGTAACAGTTGATTATTATTGCGATATAATCTCAATCCTCAAATAATTTCAAGCATTAGGTTAAAATCATTTTCAGCTATTGTAACCTCACCGTATATTTCAGCTATGATCTTCTTTGTAATTTTCACAAAATCATCCTTTCGGGGGAGCACGAGTACCCCACCCAGCTCAACGGCGGCAGGCCCTACAACCACTTGTGTTTCATCGTTTCGATAAAAATGAGACGGACGTTGTTTTGCCCGGGGAAACAGGATAATCTTCCAGGCGCCATTTTCGTAGTAACACAAAATATTCAACAGCGGTTCTTTTGGATTTTCTCCGGCCAGAAACAAAAAAATCTGCCGAAACATTTCGGCGGCTGCAACCTTATCAGAAGTAACAATGGCCACAAATTGCCGCAGGTAGTTTTCAACGGCAAACACTTTTACTTTTTGGTTCTGAACGAGCACTTTTGCATACAGATTCTCAAGTGTTTTAAGTTCATTTTCAATCGGAAGAAGCCCCCTGTTGCCAGCCTGAAAGTGAAAATGGTCGGGGGCTGAAGCGCCACATTCGGGGCCGTTGTAAAACAGGGTGAACCCGGTTAGTTCCCTGCTTAGCTCAAGCATATCGGTAAAAAAATCCTGAATGCGCTGCGGGGTATGCTCCAGGTTCGACAAGGTAAGGTGCAGTGGAAAAATAGGAAACGGATTGGTGAGGATCAGGTATTTCCCCTGAAAAATAATCATTTTTTGCTCCGACGGCAGATTTTCGAGGCATAAAAAACAGGGACGCGCTGCAATCGAGTCTGCATCAGTTTTTGCAGCCGAAGAGCGAATCCGTTCCGGGTTGTGCTGGGCAACGATATTAAAATGTCCAAAATCGATTTTTTTGGTTTGAACGCCCGACAGCGCAGCATAATTTTTTCGGGCAAGTTCCCAGGTTTCTTTTTGTTGCTTCACCAGCGTGATGGCCTGTTCATTCAACCCGGTAACCGGCCCGTACTTTGAGAGTTCTTCAACCGAAATTATTTTTTGCTCTAACATGTCCACTTCCTTGAAAACCATGTCCTTCAAAGCATTAAAACCATGAAGGCCACTTGAAATCAATGGTTATTCGCCAGGGCTTGAATTTTTCATACGTGCCATCAACTCAATGGTACGAATGCGGTCTTTATAGACATTGTGCGCATTTTGTTTGCCAATATCCAGCGAGGCATCGGTGTTGTCGTCCCAGCGGCGGCATAGGTAAACCGGTTGGTAAATCCGCCCGATTTTATAGGTTCGCGAAATGGCCAGCCCTACGGCATAATCTTCACCGTAGCTGACGTTGGGCACTTTAATTTCGCGCAAAACCGGTGTATAAAAAGCCCGCGGGGCACCTAATCCGTTAATTCGCAGAGCGTTATTCGGACCATTTTCGGGTGTCCACTCCTTATGATCGATGATTCCCGGAGGAATATCCTCCAACGCAAAGTTTGTCATACGATAACTGCCAATCACCATAGCACATTTTTCTTCGTAAAATTTATCCACAATGGTTTGCAACGTATGCTCGCCGGAATACAAATCGTCACTGTCGAGCTGAACCGCAAAACGACCGCATTTCCCGTGAAAAACGCCTTCATTCCAGCAACCGCCAATGCCCAGGTCTTTTCTGCCGGGAACTACGTGAATCAGCTGCCCGGCTTTTGCAAATTCAGCCAGGATTTTGGAAGTGCCATCTGTTGAATAATTGTCAACTACAATCAGGTTGAACGGAAATTTTGTCTTTTGCCTGAGCACAGACTCCACCGCATCTTTTATGGTTTTTTCGCGGTTTCGTACCGGAATGATGACCGAAGCTTCCACCGGGAATTCACCTTCGGAGAGATCGATCTCTCTGAAAGGCGGCTTTAAAAATGCATCCACTTTTTTTAAATGTGCCGTACAGGCCAATTCCATTTCAATCTGTTTCTCGCGGGCTCCGGCACTTACATAATCGAACTGTTTTTCGCCCGATTTACGCGTGTCGGTTTCCACCATGGAAAATAAAAATTCAGGAATGCGCACGAGCTCGCCCATCCTCGATGCATGAAGCCGTAGTGCATAATATCCGGCAAATTGAAATTGCGCTTCGGAAAAGCTTTTCAGCACATCGGACCGGTAAAACTGCACCGGTCCGAAATTAAAATCATCGCGCAAACTACCCATCTGATAATCGATTACCGGATGAACCGTTCCCGTTCCGTTTTTCACTTCACGGTAATCGGCATAAACCATTGCGGCGCCAGTATTTTCTGCCACCTGAAACAATCGCTCCAGCGCATATTGCCCACACTCGAGGGGAGTGGAACGAAGAGCCAGAAGCACAAATTCTGCTGTTGCTTTATTGGCAATTTGAAGCATTGTATCGGTGGAGAGGGGTTGTTGCACCACCAAAGTTTCACACCCGGAAATCTCCACCTGCTCAGGGCTAACAACAAAAATGTTACTCACCAAAGCGTGGGCTTTCAACTCTGAACTCAATCTCAGGGTTTCATCCCGTCCGGTAAAAGCAATAAAACAATCTGTCGCTTTCATTTCATTTACTTTTCAGGAATGCTTTCGAGCGTTGCCACCAGAAAATCCCAGAATTTCTGCACGGTTTTAACGTTCACCTTTTCGTCGGGCGAGTGTGGAAAACGGATGGTAGGGCCGAAGGAGATCATGTCCCAGTTCGGGTATTTCCCTCCCAGAATTCCACATTCCAGCCCGGCATGAATCGCTTTTATTTCCGGGATTTTACCATATTTTTTGTCATATACATCCTGCATGGTTTTCAGTATGGGCGAATCCATGTTGGGTTTCCATCCCGGGTATTCTCCCGAAAAAGAGACCAGTGCGCCGGCCAGTTCAAAAACGGCTTTCAATCGTGCACCCAGTTCCTCTTTTGCCGAATCAACCGAGCTGCGCATGAGGCAGGCAGCACTGATTGTTTTGGCCTTTTCATCAGATTTTAAAACTGCCAGGTTGGTAGAAGTTTCAACCAGGCCTTCCATGCTGTCGCTCATACGAATAACACCATTGGGGCATGCCACCACAGCCAGAGTGAGGTTTTTCTGTGTTTTTTCATCCATCACAACAGCAGGCACTTCCGCTTCTTTCACCTCCACTTTCAAATCGGGTTCAGTTGCCGAAAGTTCGCTTTTCATCACTTCGGCCAGTTCATTTACCAGAGCCACAAAATCTCCGGAGCTTGCATCGCTCACGGCCATGGTTCCAAAAGCTTCACGCGGAATGGCGTTGCGCAGGCTGCCGCCATCGATGGAAACCAGCCGTGCGCCGAGTTTTTCCTGAGCTGTATGCAAAATGCGAAAGAACACCTTGATGGCATTTCCCCGTTGCAGAGGAATATCGATGCCCGAGTGGCCGCCTTTCATTCCGGTAACGTTCACATCGAAAGCAATAAATCCGTCAGGCAATTCTTCCTCTTCATAATTGAAAAGAATGTTCACGTCTTCACCACCGGCACACCCAACGTAAAGTTCACCTTCATCTTCCGAGTCGGTATTGATAAGAATATCGCCCTGCAAAACGCCGGCTTTCAGTCCGTTGGCCCCGTCCATTCCGGTTTCTTCGGTAGCGGTAAGCAACACTTCAACCGGCCCGTGTTTCAGATTTTCAGATGCCAGTACAGCCAGCGCCGACGAAACACCGATTCCGTTATCGGCACCCAATGTGGTGCCATTGGCGGTAACCCAATCGCCGTCAACAAAGGCTTCTATGGGGTCGGCAGTAAAATCGTGTGTTTTGTCACTGTTTTTCTGCGGAACCATATCGAGGTGGCCTTGCAAAATCACACCTTTCCGGTTTTCCATACCAGGAGTGGCAGGTTTACGAATGATTACATTTCCTGCTTCGTCTTTGATGGTTTCCAATCCCAGGTTTTTACCGAAGTTTTCCGCCCATTCCTGTATTTTCTCCTCGTGCTTCGAGGGACGAGGAATGGCCAGCATCTGGTCGAAAACTCCCCACACTTCAGTGGGTTGAATATCTTTTATGTTTTTCATTTCATCTATTAATTTTGAATTTACAGAATACTTTAATGTACAATATTTTAAATGTCCTAAACCCATGGCTATTATTCCGGCTTTTCTCCCGAGGGCAGTTCCAGTCCGTAGCCTTGTTCTTTGTCGGCCTGCTTCAGTTTAAAAGCCAGGAAAATGGAAATCACACCACAGGCCACCAGCATCAGAATCGGCCAAGTATAATCGTAGTAAGGCAACGATCCTTCAATTTGCAGCAGTTTGATCTTATCGGACACCTCGCCGCCCGAGAAACCTTGTGCCAGCAAAGACTCCCGCATATCGGATATGGCTTTTACCACGGCGGGGTTTACTTTGTACAGCAATGCGCCAATTCCCCAGAAAAAGGCGCCAAGTCCCCAGTTTTGAACGGTAAACATGGAGGCATAAGCTGTGCCCAACCGGTTTTCGGCCACAATTTTGGCCACCGAGGGCCACATGGCAGCCGGCACCAGCGAGAATGCGATTCCAAGACTAAGCAACCCAAAGTAGGCCAGCATGGGTGAGTGGAAAACAGAAAGGGAGAGGTGGGCAAAAATGAGCAGGAGCGATCCCAGAATCATTAATGATGCGGCCTTTCCTTTTTTGTCCACATAGCTTCCGAAAATGGGTGTAAAAATGATGGTTCCCAGCGGGATGAGCGAAGCGGTTTTGGGTCCATTAACCAGCCAAACGCCAAGCGTATCGCGCACAAGATAAACGATTATGGAAAAAACGCCGACAATAACAATAACAGATAATCGTTTTGCGCTTTTTTCCCTCAGGTTGTTGGGAATTAAGGTTACCGAAAGGGCAAAAATAAATATCACAATGAAAACCAGCGAACTTCCCAGTGCTTCGCTGCCAAATGCAACCACGGTTGCCGACTCGGGCAAAACGTAAGAAAACCCGAATTTATTCACCAGCAGGTCGGGCGCATACTGAATAAAAGGAAATACTGCCGAGTAAAAAGCAACACAAAGGAGGGCTATGTAAATAAAGGACTTGTTCGTGGCCAGTTTTACAAGGTCGGAGAATTTAAAATCTTCGTCGGCAGCTTCAACTTTTTCCTGCACGGCTCCGGCAGCAAGTGCGGCCTCTTCTTTGGCAAGTTCGGCAGCTTTAATGGCTTTCACCTGTTTGTCCATTTTTATATCGAAGAACATATACACCAGAAAGAAGATAAGTGATAACCCAATGAGGGCAGCTGCAAACACAACGGCAGGCGATACACTAACTCCGGCTATGTCGAGCGAAATGGCAATGGCGAGAGCTGAACCCAAACGGCCAAATCCCATGTTGATGGCCATAGCAAGTGCCAGCTCGTATCCTTTAAACCATTTCACAATGGTACGGGTAACCACAACACAAACCACTTCGAGACCCGAACCATACAAAATACGGCCAATGATCAACCCGGTAAGCACCGACGATTTATCATCGCCGAAATACCCCATGGATGCGAGGGCGGTGATAATTCCACCCAGGGTTGCCAGCCCGCCAAAGGCCAAACCAGCCAGGCGAATGCCCCACTTATCGAGAATAATACCCCCGATGATGATCATACCAAACATGTTCGCAATGGTGGTAAGACCGATTACCCTTCCAAACTCCTCACTGTTAATTCCCAGGTCGGTTTCCATCAATTCGCGCAGCGGTGAAAAGAAATCCTGAAAATAATAGGTTGAAAACATGAGGCTGCTCACCAGCACCAGCACCAGCCAGCGGATTGCCGCCGAGTCTTTTAAAGTCCTTTTTGAATCATTCATTTTAATTAAATATTAGTTTGTTTTAGATTGAATTCAGGCGGATAAAAATAAAAAAAATTACATCGGATAAAAATGACAGGATCAAAAAAGGGCGCCTCACCACCGAAGCACCCTTTTTCCAAGTTTTTTCATTTTCTATAAACCGATTTCACAGCCCCTGTTTCGGGGTGAAACTCGATGGCATATTCGCCAAACAGAAGTTCTTCGGGGACTGGGGCTACCTGGCCGAACTGAGCCATAATCGTACGGGCGGTTGCTATGGTATTCAGCTCATAAATAAGGCTGATATTTACCACTGCCGGCATCCGGTAGTAAACACCGCTTTCACCGGCGTCAGGATTACCGGAACCGGCAAGCCCCTCATATTTTGTCAGCAGGTTTCGCTCGGGCTCAATCCTCACGGTTACCGGTTTTCCTGAAAGATCGGATGCAGGAAGCACACCGGCGTCTTCCGAAAACCGGAATACCACCTCGCCCCTTTCAGCGGCTGATGACGGAACAAAATCGAAACTTACCTTTTCTGTGTGGTATGTTGTGCGCCCCACAAACAAGCCCAGATAATCCTGCTCGATTCGTTCCAGCTCTTTCAGACTCACCTTGTATGCTTCGCCATCGGGATGAAAAACATCCATTAACCCGGCTGCCATGTGAAAACGGCTAAGACGTACTTCCAGAATTCGTTCTGCCGCTTCTGCTGCTTTACGTTCGTTGCTGATACGTGTTGGCCTGAAATTGTTGGTGGAGTCGCCCGGTGCAAAAATGGGTGAATCGTTGATGTGAGCAAAATCGAAGCCGTCGATTTTTGGTTTCTTTTCTGCAAAAGAGTTAATACCCAGACTAAAACTACCGTTTTCCGGCTTTCCTGAATTAATTCCTGCCAGACATCCGTCGGTGGTTAAGTTTACCAGAAAAGCGGCATTCCCCAAAGCTTTATATACCTGGTCAGGGTCGGGTTCAGCAAAAGTTTCCATTTCTACATTATCAATATGCCAGTTGACCGATGCACGGTTTCGCGCATTGGTTATTCCCAGCAGTTGTTCGGCATACGCTGCATACGGACCAGGCTCAAATGCCTCTTTTACAGCCCTTACCTTCATCTTCAAACCGGTTCGCGGCAGGGCGTAAACTACACCTTCAGTAAAAGTAGGAGCTACTTCTTCGTCAGCCCTGCTGCGTCGCTGCCCGAAAGCCGGCACCGCCAGTAATATTGCCAATATAAAAATCAGTGTTCTCATTGTTATGAATTTAATTTAAGACCTAAAAATAGAATTTTTATTGCTCAGTGCAAGATAAAAAATGGAATGCCCTTACTCAGGAAGTTTTTTCAACTCCCAAAAAGCTTCACCAAGAAATTCGGTTATATCGCCGGCAATCAATGCGTGTTCCGACTTTATGCGGGAGGCCATGTCGCCAGCCAGCCCGTGCAGAAAAACACCGGCAATGGCGGCATGTTCGGGAGGTATGCGCTGTGCCAGCAACCCGAGAATGATTCCGGTAAGTGAATCGCCGCTTCCGGCTGTGGCCATTCCGGGATTACCGGTGGAATTGAAAAACAATTTTCCGTCAGGCAATGCAATGGTCGTAAATGCGCCTTTTAACACTAAAATTATTTTGAATTCTTTAGCCATTTGCCGTTGTTTTTCGATCCGTTCCCACGAATTGGCTGTTTCGCCAACCAGCCGGTTAAATTCTCCGGGGTGCGGGGTAAGGATGGATTTTTCGGGAAGTTCATTCAGCCATTCTTTGTTTTCCGAAAGAACGTTCAGCGCGTCAGCATCAAGTACCAAAGGCACTTTGGCCTTCTCAACCAGTTCTTTTAAAGCCTTTTTGGTATTGCTTTTCATGCCAAGTCCGGGGCCGGCGCCAATGGCTGTGAAAGGCACTAAATCAGGGAACCCGGTAAAAATGGAGTCGTGATCATCGATGCTGACCATGGCTTCGGGAACCACAGTTTGAATAATGGAATATCCAAAATGGGGAACGTGCGCCGTCAACAGTCCAACTCCCGCCCTCAAACAGGCTTTGGAAGCCAAAACCGAGGCTCCCATTTTTCCATAACTTCCGGCAATGAGCAGCGCATGGCCAAATGTTCCCTTGTGGGCAAATTTCGTCCGGGCCGGAATCATTCCTTTTACATCTTCCTTTTCAACAAAATAAAAATCAGAGGAAACCTGGACAATTCCTTCGGGGTGCAATCCAATGGGAAGCACCTCCCATTTTCCGGTAAAAGGTTCGTTTTCGGCAAACAAAAAACTGATTTTCGGAAACTGGAAAGTGAGGGTAAAATCTGCCCGGACAATTTTTTCCGGATAATTTCCGGTATTATCTTCTCCCATCAAACCGCTGGGAATATCGATAGCAACGATGATGTTGGGCAGGTCATTCATCTTTTTTACCAGCACTGCCGGTAGTCCTTCCAGTGGTCGCGACAGTCCGGAACCAAACAAACCGTCTATGAGAACATCTGCCGGTTCGGTATTGGGAAAATCTTCAGCTTGCCCGATTTTAACCAGTTTAACTTTCCCCTGATCTTCCAGCCGTTTCCAGTTAATGGCTGGCGAACCTTTCAACTCTTTTTCAAAATCGAGCAGAAAAACTTCGCACTGAAAATCGAAATTGGCCAGTTGCCGTGCAATGGCCAGCGCATCTCCCCCATTGTTGCCGGGGCCTGCAAAAAACATCATTTTCTGTTCAGTGGAAAAACGTTGCACCAGCCAGTTGGTAATTTGCATGGCCGCCCGCTCCATCAGGTCGATGTCGGCAACGGGTTCGTTTTCAATGGTAAACTTATCTATTTTAGCTATTTGTTTTGTTGCAAAGATTTTCATTCTCTTTTTTTTAAATGATGACGATTTGTTACCTGAAGCCTGTCAGCCATAAAAATACATCAAATAAAAGTTCATTGCAAACTTAAGCCGAACAGAAAGCAAAGGGGTTGTTTTGGTATTCATTTCCGGGAAAATCTATTCACCCCCAAACCAACCGAAAATAAAATAAAGTACTGAAAATAAAACGACTAAGAAAATTGCACCCAAAAACAGCATAATAGCCATTTTAATTTGTTTATTCCTTGATTCCAGGGCTTTTACTTTTCTTATTTTTTGAATCCTGTCAACGACTTTATCCAGCGTTATTTTATCCTTTACAATGTAGTCGTAAGCACCATATTTTATGGTATTTACTGCAACCTCCATACTGTCGTTATTGGTCAAAAACACAAACTCTGAAGACGGACTGATTTTCTTCACCTTAAGTAAAACATCGATTCCATTCATTTTTTCCAGAAAATAGTCCTGGAGAATGATGTCAGGCTTCGCCCCTTTTTCAATGGCACTCACACAATCTTCGCCGGAAAAAAAAGGTTTTACATTGGTAAAATTTTGCCTGGTAAGGTACTCGGTAATCATTTTGTTGTAAACTTTATTGTCTTCTACAACAAAAATGAGATTGTTCTTTTTAGCGGCCATAGCTCAACAAGTTAAATTAATTTGTTACGAAAGTAAAATATATTATTGAGATTCACACAGTAACAAAAAAAAATGTTCATCTGTTATATCTGCCTTCAAAAAAAAGTACAAGTTTCTTTTATTACCGAATTACAAAAACTGATTTTTATCACCTTTCTTTTCCTTACATGCCAATTATATTTGCTCGTTCTGTGACAATTCAATCAAAAAAACTTTTAATCAGTAACCGATGTTTAAAAATCATCCCAAAGGCCTGATAGTCGCCTTTTTCGCCAATATGGGCGAACGTTTTGGTTTCTACACCATGATGGCTATCCTCGTGCTTTTTTTACAGGCGAAGTACGGCGTTAACGCCGAAACTGCAGGCAGCATTTACAGTTGGTTTTATTTTGCCATTTATGCACTGGCATTGCTTGGCGGGATAATTGCCGATGCAACCAAAAAGTACAAAACCGTAATCCTGGCCGGAATCGTTATTATGTTTGCCGGTTATGTACTGATGGCTATTCCCGGAATGCCGCTCTCACTCACTGTAATTTTTCTGTTTACCATTGCCCTGGGAAACGGGTTGTTTAAAGGAAATCTGCAGGCAGTGGTGGGCCAGATGTACGACAATCCCAAGTATGAAAAACTGCGCGACAAGGCTTACCTCTTATTTTACATGGGGATAAATATTGGCGCTTTTTTCGCACCTTTTGCCGCCACTGCCGTGCGCGACTGGTGGCTGAAAACCAATGGGTTTGTTCACGATGGCAGTTTGCCGGCTTTGTGCCACCAGGTTATCAGCGGCAAACTAACCCACTCTACCCGTTTTGCCGAGCTGGCAAACAGTGTGAGCCTGAACGGTCCTGTTACCGACATAAATAAGTTTGCCCAGGAGTACATCGATGTTTTTGCCAAAGGATATAATTACGCTTTTGGTGTTGCTGCCATTGCCATGCTGGTTTCGCTGATGGTTTATATTTTATTCAGCAAACTGCTTCCGAATAAGGAGGTAACCGTTACCGCAAAAGAGGTAAAAGTGGAGAAAAGCTATAAAAAAATCGGCATTTCCCTTGGAACAATCCTGGTGGTGGGATTTGCCATTTTCTTTGCGATTGGCAATGCCGACATTGCATTTGCATTCGGACTTTTTGCCGGTTTTGTGGTCTGGATGCTGCAGGCTTCAACCAAAGAAGAGCGCCCGCGTGTTACCGCGTTGTTGTTGGTTTTTGTAGTGGTCATCTTTTTCTGGATGTCGTTTCACCAGAACGGCCTTACACAAACCATGTTTGCCCGCGATTATACCGTAAAATCAGTAGGCCCGTTTACTTACCTGTTTTTCAATTTGTGGTATATTCTGGCATTTATTGGCACCGTGGCCGGACTGGTTATGGTACTGAGCAGAAAACTAAATAGTCAAATGCGTATTCTGGGTGGTATTTTGTTAACCGGACTGGGATTTCTCACCTGGTATTTTTACAGTAACGGCGATGTGCAACATTCCATTGCGCCCGAAATATTTCAGTCGTTTAACCCGCTGTTTATTGTTTCACTCACCTTTTTGGTAATGGGACTATTCACCTGGCTGGCCAACCGCGGAAAAGAACCTTCCACTCCGAAAAAAATCGGAATCGGGATGATTATCGCGTCGTTCGGATTTCTGATTATGCTGGTGGCCTCGCTCGACGTGATTTCGCCGGTACAGTTGCAGGGTGAAGAAGTGCCCGACGTATCGCGGGTTTCGCCCTACTGGCTGATGAGCAGCTACCTGGTGCTTACCATTGCTGAATTGTTCCTCAGCCCCATGGGATTGTCGTTTGTATCGAAAGTTTCACCGGTGCGTTTCCAGGGACTGATGCAGGGCGGCTGGCTGCTTGCCACAGCAGTTGGGAACAAATTGCTGGGAATTGGAAGTTATTTCTGGGACCGCCTGGAAATGTGGCAGCTCTGGGCTATTTTTGTGATTTGCTGCCTGGCTTCGGCTGCGTTTATTTTCTCAATTATGAAAAGGCTGGAAAGGCTGACTAAATGATAATCTATCCAATTTAAAAACAAAAAGGAGCTGTCTTGCTCCTTTTTTGTTTTATAATTTTTCCATTTCCTCCTTCAGCCATTTAGGGCGGTCGGTAGTAATGGCAGTAACACCAAGGTCGGTCATTCTTTTGGCCATTTCCGGGTCGTTCACGGTCCAGGTCAGCACTTCAAGGTTCAGTTCCTTTGCCATTTGCACCACATCTTCATCAATGATTTTATAATTCAGATTTACCCCTTCCAACCCGGCTTCGGCTGCTTTCTCCATCTTTTTTTTCAATCCTTGTTTCAACGAACTCAGCCAGTAACAGGCATTATCGGGAAATTCCTTTTTGGTATCGAGAATGGTACCCCAGTCAAAACAGATAAAAATTATCTGCTCCTTTTTGCCGCTTTTTTCTATTGCTCTTTTTAAATGCGGAAGAATTTCACTCCCGGTTTTAATTTCAACTACCAGTTTTTTTCCTTCGGGAACGGTTTCAATAATTTCGGAAATGAATGGAATTTTTTCGCCTTTGTATTTCGCGTCCTTCCAGCTTCCCACATCCAAATCGCGCAGCATCAGCGATGGCGTATCTTTAATCGTCAGGTTTCGTTTACCGCCGGTTGTTCGTTTGGTGTCTTTATCGTGCATAGCCATCACCCGGTTGTCTTTGGTCAGGTAAACATCAATTTCAACAGCATCGGCGCCGAGCTCCCAGGCCAGGTTTGCCGCCGCCACCGTATTTTCAGGTGCAAGATAAGAGGCTCCGCGGTGGGCAATAAACGTTTGCTGTGCGAACAGACCTAAACTGATTGTAACCAAAACAATACTCATTTGAATCTTCATGATCTTCCGTTTTAATTTTGCCGAAGATATAAAGGAAAAAAGTTTTTCGGTCAGTTTTGCCTGAAAAAATGTAGTTTTACACCATTCTATAAAAGGGCATGAACAAAGGAAATTCCTCACATATCGGTATCTTCATTTTAAAACTGGTGGCCGGATTTCATTTCCGGGTATTGTACTTTTTTTCAGACTTGTTTTTTTTAGTGGTGTACCATGTAGTTCGCTACCGGAAAACGGTGGTGATGGAAAATTTAAAAAATTCATTTCCCGGAAAAACAGAAAAGGAGTTAAAAGCCATTTCCCGGAAATTTTACCGGCATTTTGCCGACTTAATGATTGAAGCAATCAAGCTGGCAAGCATTGGCGAAAAAGAATTTAAAAAACGGATGATGGTAAAAAACCCCGACCTGATTAACCGGTATTTTGAACGGAAACAAAGCGTTGTGATGCTTACCATGCACTACAACAATTGGGAATGGGGCAGTGCATTTCCGCTGTTTTTGAAACATAAAGTTTTGGGCGTTTACAAACCCCTTCACAATCTTCAGTTCGATGCCTTTATAAACCGTAACCGTGCCCGGTTTGGGGCCGAAATGGTTTCCAATGCACACATACTGCGGCGGGTTGTTAAAGCCCATCAGGAAAAAGAACCGGTATTTATATGGCTTGCCGGAGACCAGACTCCACCTTCTTTTCATAAGTTCTGGCTCATGTTCCTAAACCAGGAAACCATGTTCTATCCCGGTCCGGCAGCCATTTCCCGCCGGTTTAATTATCCGGTTATTTTTCAGAAAACCGTTAAAACAAAGCGAGGATACTATGAAACCACATTTGAGGTTTTGTTTGAAAACCCGGAAAAATACAGCGAAACTGAAATAATGAAAGCCTATATTCAAAAAATGGAGGAAACCATTGTCGAACAACCGGCGTATTACCTTTGGTCGCACAAACGATGGAAACACAAACGCCCGGCAGATGTGGCGATGAAAGGATAAAAATGAAAAAGCTTGAATATACAGACCCGCGTTACCGCGAAAGCCTGTTGAAAAAAACATTCAACAGCTTGCTGGCCGGCATTCTGTATCTTATTTCGCTTTTGCCTCTCCGGGTTCTGTTTGTTCTTTCCGATGTTCTTCATTTTTTTATTCGGCACGTTTTTCATTACCGCGAAAAAGTGGTAAAAGAAAACGTCAGGTATGCTTTCCCCGAAAAAACGGAACAGGAAAAGCAACAAATTATCAACCGCTTTTACCACCATTTTACCGATTTGATGGTAGAAACCATAAAACTGCATTCCATCAGCGAAAAGCTTATGAACGAACACCTTCGGTTTGAGGGCACCGAGGCATTTGACAAATTATACAACAAGGGAAAAAGTTTTATCATTCTGGCCATGCACCACAACAACTGGGAGTGGTGTAGTTTTGTGCAAACCAAAGGGAAAAACCTGGGTCTGATGATTTACAATCCCATCCGTGGTAATCAGGCTATGGAAAAATTCATGAACCACGGACGTGAAAAATGGGGAGGGAAATGCATTCCGGTGAACCAGTCAGCCAGGGTAACACTGGAGTTTCACCGAAAAAAAATTCCAACGGCCCTTTGGCTTGGCGCCGACCAAACCCCACCGGCCACATCGAAATTCTGGACGGTTTTCCTGAACCGTGAAGCTCCTTTCTTTTCGGGGCCTGAAAAAATTGCCATAAAAACCAACCAACCGGTATTTTTTCAGCACATGACAAAAGTTAGCCGCGGAAAGTATGTAGCCAATTTCGTTCCGCTAATTGAAAATCCGGCAGAAAAGGAACCCAAAGAGATTTTGCTGGCTTACGTTCACAAAATGGAGGAAATTATCCGGCAGGAACCGGAGCATTACCTTTGGTCGCACCGTCGCTGGAAACACATACGACCGGAAGAAATTCCATTAACCGTTTAATCTGACCAGGTTATATGCCAGAAAAATTTCCAGATATCTACCTGTTTAATCCCACATGCGAATATGCGGTGGCCAATGGGCAAACTTCATGGCAGCCAAACCAATTGTTGCAAAAAATGGAGGAAGATTTGGGAACACTGCCGCTATTTTTGGCCGGCCCTTCGGATGTGGTACTGGTAAAAAATCTCCCTCCGGCTGATTATCTGGCATCACTTAAAAAAATTAGAATTACACCACCCCGTTTCATTCAGATGAACGAAATCGCCAAAAATGAATTCTTCCTGAACGAACCCAAAAACCGGCTGCTTCCCTGGGGCTGGAGTCCGGCAGCCCACCGAATACTCAATCCCCTGAAAATTGCTTGTTCGGAAAATTTCAAAAAATCAACTGTTTTTAACTGGAAACCGGAATACCGTGAAATCTATTCCAAAAAGTTTGCCCTTGAAATTTTGAAAAGATTACTACCTGAATTTCTGCCGGAAAAGGTTTTACCACCTCATTTAATGCCAGAAGTCTGCACCTCCAGAACAGAGCTGGAAAGACACATTCAAAAGTGGGGAAAAATTATGGTGAAAGCACCGTGGAGCAGTTCGGGGCGTGGTTTGCAGCGGATTACCAAAACCCCGGTGGTGGAAAAAGTATGGGGAAAACTTTGTGGAATTATAAATGCGCAGGGATATGCCATTGCCGAACCTTTACTGGATAAAGCTATGGATTTGGCTTTTCAGTTTGAACTGAAACAGGGAAAGGTAAACTATTTGGGAATCAGCCGGTTTGTTACCGACAATAAAGGGCAGTACCTGGGAAATTATCTGAACGGCTGGCCAATAGATTTGAATTCACAAGTTTTGCATTTTGCAGAATCTTTGCCCGAAATGATAATTGAACCACTTCAAAAAGCAATTGAAACCAGTCCTTTAGCGGAAAATTACGAAGGAAATTTTGGTGTTGACACACTTATTTTCCGCGATGAAACAGGAAATTTGCGGGTTAACCCCTGCCTCGAAATCAATGTCAGGCAAAACATGGGTTTGCTTTCCCTTCATCTCGAAAAACTGGTTTTACTCAATAAAAATGCAATGTTCAAAATGTTTTTCCGGCAAGGCAAATCGTTTTTGGAATTCAAACAAAAAATGGAAACCAAACATCCACTGATATTGCAGGACACAAAAATTGAATCCGGATTTTTTGCCCTGACCCCTGCCCTTGAAAACACGAAATTTGGAGCCTACCTGCTTGTTTCCGAATGATTTTTTATTTTCTTTTTTGACATAAATCATTAACGGACCTTTTTGTCCGTTAAGATTGCCAATCCTATTGCAGCTATGATGGCCGAGCATGAAAATGAAGGAGAACGTTATGTGCGGATTTCGGAACTGACCAACAATTATCAGGTTCCAGCTGACGGGTGTACAACCTACGAGGTTACCCTAAAACAACTGGCCGATTTGGAAAAAAATTTGCACCGCCACATCCAACTTAAATACCCCTTGAAAATCGAGTTCTTTAGCCGGGTCGTTCACATTCTTTTCCAAACCGTAGGGTGGATCGGCTTTAATTTACAAAATGGGAACGGCGCCTGCAATAAAGAGGCATATTATTTCAATAATCAAATTAAGAACGGATTGCAATCTGGTGCCGGATTTTTTCATTACTTCCCATTTTTTTGTACTTTTAATCAATCAAACAAATGAGTATGGAAACTGAAGAAACATCGAACGGCGAACCAAAAAAAATCTCGAATAAATTTTACGACAGTGAATTGAACCGGCTTCAGATTGAACTGGTGAAACTGCAGGAATGGATTAAAACACAGGGCCTGAAGGTAATCGTGATTTTTGAAGGACGAGATGCAGCGGGGAAAGGCGGTACGATTAAGCGGATTACCCAGGTACTAAATCCGCGTATTTGCCGGGTAGTAGCGCTTGGCACTCCTACCGAACGTGAAAAAACCCAGTGGTATTTCCAGCGGTATGTCCCTCACCTTCCGGCAGGTGGCGAAATGGTGCTTTTCGACCGAAGCTGGTACAACCGTGCCGGAGTGGAAAAAGTGATGGGGTTTTGCACCAACGACGAATACTGGGAGTTTCTTCGCTCCTGCCCCAATTTTGAACGGATGCTGATTCGTGCAGGAATTATCCTCATAAAATACTGGTTTTCGGTGAGTGAAGAAGAGCAGGAAAAACGGTTCAAAGCCCGGATGGCTGATCCGACCAAACGGTGGAAACTAAGCCCGATGGATTTAAAATCGCGTGAGTTGTATGTGGAATATTCCAAAGCCAAAGATGAAATGTTTGCTTACACCGACACAAAAATCAGTCCGTGGTATATGGTTGATGCCGACAATAAAAAGCGCGCAAGACTGAACTGTATCCATCATTTATTGTCAATGATTCCGTATGAAGATTTAACGCCCGAACCGATAGAATTGCCTCCGCGCAAAGACAGCAAGGGCTATGTTCGGCCTCCCATTGGGGAAATGACCTATGTTCCTGAAGTGTATTAATTGTCGAGTGTACGGGTCATGTCGTAGATGTTTTTTTCCTGGCCTTCGATAAATCCCTGGAAAAGCCGTGGTCCATCTTCTGTTTCCTGCCAGCCACGTTCAATTAATTCGAGATAGCCGTAAGTCCAGGTTATTTCATCGGGCCCGTCGTCGCTCTTTACTTTTATTTCTTCCTTAACCGCATATGTAGCTGACTGCCGCAAAATATCGCCCTTTGCACCTTCAATATTTTCTTTTACTGCAACACCTGCATTTTTTAAAGCCCTGACTGTAGTTTCGATGTTGGGCAACGATTTTGCTTCCTGAGCATTGATTAACACGGCAAAATGACTGGGTGCATTCCCGTGGAGCAATACCCATGCAGCATAGTGCGACACCTCATTCAGTTTTATTACCGTGTCTTTTGGCGGCGGATTCCATGGGCGGCGGAAATAACCAGATAGTTCATCTGTCAGAATTTCAGCTGCTTCTGAGGTAAGCTGACCATCCTGTTTCAACCGGCTTAACAGTTCTATTCCCAGATCGGAAAGAAGGTAAGGTGTTTCGGACACTACTTCGGGGAGAAGCAGCTTAGCCCAACCGGGAAGTTGCTGAACGTTGAGCTGGCTTACAAAAATTTTGGGAAGGTCAGGTGCATCATGCTCTAAAAAAATGGCTTTCAGTTTCTTTTTGGGCAACACGTAATTTCCTGCTGCATGGAAGCCAAAACACTCAAAAATGTGCCTGACGGCCTGAATTCCTGCCGGTTGCTCCCCCGTATTCATATCCAGCGAACGAAAACCGATATGGTCAATCACAATGCGGCCTCCCTTATTTTCAACCATTGCCGCATAGGAACGCGCTGCCGGGACGCGCGAAAGAAAAGCCTCCCGTAATCTTTCGGTTAACATCCGGGCAATATCAGTTGCATTCTGCTTCATATTCCCCTTAAACAGAAAAACCGGCCCAAGGGTTACCAAAAAAAATGTGTTTTTAAATATTGTTTTATTCAGAAATTTAACAGGAAGGAAGTTTCCGGTTATAATTCAGCTTTCCCTGCTTTTTTCATAAAGCGGAGCACCTCTTTTTTGGGGAAGGGAGAAGTTGCACCTACTCGGGTAGCACTCACAGCGCCTGCAGCATTCCCAAAAGCAAGTGCATCCTGCAAACTGCTTCCATGAAGATAATAATGCAGGAAGCCGGCTGAAAAGGCCATGCCCGAGCCAATATTGTCTTTCATTTCAATTCGGTATCCTGCATCTGAGAAGGAACCTTCATTTTTATGAAAAGCAAAAACACCTTGGGGGCCTCTGGTAACAAGCACAAGATCAATCTGGTATTTTTCAGTGAGCTGCCGGCCAAAGGACTCCATATCTCCGTTTTTTAACCCCAGACGCTGAATTAAAAAATCGATTTCCTTTTCCTTTATCCGTACAATTTGTGAAGCACGCAGCAGGCTTTCAACCACAGAAGAATTGAAAAAGTGCTGAAACAGTTTCAAATCGAAAAACTTCAGGGAGTTGGGCGATTCTTTAATCAGTTCACGAAGGGTGTTCTTTGAAATACCAAACCGCTGAGGAAGCAAACCGAAGAAAAGACAGTCGGCCTGGCGCGCCAGTTTCAGTGCTTCGGCAGAAAATTCGATGTGGTCGAAAGCCACATCGGAAGTTACATCAAATACCGGCTCGCTTTTTTCGTCGAAGGTGATGTTCACAGTGCCGGTAGGGAATTCAGTATCGGTTTGAACATTGGCAGTGGAAATGCCAAGTTTTTTCAGACGCTGAATCGCCTCACGACCAGGTTCGTCGTCGCCCACCCGCGAGAGCAAATGCCCTTCTTCGCCAAACAAATTACAACGAAAAACCATGTTGGAAGGAGTTCCGCCCAACACTTTACCATTGGGCAGAATATCCCACACAACTTCACCAAATGCAACAATTTTTTTCCTCATCGATTACTTTTTGTCCGCGACAAAAATAAAGATTAATCGACAGGGATTCAAATTTTGTTTTTCACAAATTCGTCTAAGATTTCATTCAGTTTTGGATGACCGATTTCCTCCAGATCGTAATAAACCCGGGTAAAAGGTTTGTCAATTTTCACCACCCGGTTCAGGTCGATGGGTGTACCTATAACTACCGAATCACAATCCGTCTTTTTGATGGTTTTTTCCAAATCTTTTATCTGCTCGGGACCATACCCCATCGCAGGAAGTAATTTTCCAATTTCGGGATACTGTTCGAACGTTTGAGTAAGCCTGCCGGTGGTATATGGCCTCGGATCGATAATTTCGGAAGCACCATATTTGCGGGCTGCAACCACGGCAGCACCTATTTTCATTTCACCATGGGTGAGCGTAGGACCGTCTTCCACACACAACACCCGTTTACCTTTAATAAGGCCGGCATCATCTACTCTTACAGGGCTGGCCGCATCTACAACAATTGCTTTGGGATTAACCGAGGCAATGTTTTTACGAAGCTCCTCCACTTTCTGAGGTTCAGCAGTATCCATTTTATTAATAACGACCACATCGGCAGTGCGCAAAACAACCTGGCTGGGGTAATAGGTAAGTTCGGCGCCGACCCGGTGCGGATCGGTAATGGCGATGGACAAATCGGCTTCATAAAACGAAAAGTCGTTGTTGCCGCCATCCCATAAAATAACATCGCAACCGTCTGGGTCGTTTTCGGCGGCGTGGAGGATGGCTTCATAGTCAACTCCGGCATAAATTACATTTCCCCGGGCAATGTGCGGCTCATACTCCTCCATTTCCTCAATGGTGCATTTGTGTTTCTCCAAATCGCCGATGGTGGCATAGCGTTGCACTTTTTGTTTTACCAGGTCGCCGTAAGGCATCGGGTGCCGGATGGCCACCACCTTCAGTCCCTTCTCCATCAACAGCTGAATAATTTTCCGGCTGGTTTGGCTTTTGCCCGAGCCGGTGCGGGTTGCACACACCGAAATAACCGGTTTCGACGATTGCAGCATGGTTTGTTTGGGTCCCAAAAGCATGAATGAAGCCCCGGCGGCATTTACCCGTGCCGATGTCTCCATTACCCGTTGGTTGGGCACATCGCTGTATGCAAACACGCAAACATCAACTTTATGCTCCATAATCAGCTCTTCCAGCTTTTCTTCCGCATACACTGGAATGCCTTTGGGGTAAAATGCTCCGGCCAGTTCTGCCGGATATTTTCGCCCCTCGATGTCGGGAATTTGCGTAGCGGTAAAGGCCACCACTTCAAACTCGTTGTTGTTTCTGAAAAAAGTGTTGAAATTGTGAAAATCGCGCCCTGCGGCGCCCAAAATAATAACTTTTTGTTTTGCCATAAGTTTTTGTTTTAATAACGCGAAAAAATAAGGGTTACGGTCGGGAAAAAACAGGACAAATCTCATATGCAGCAATCGCTCGAAATTATGAGCCGTTATACTTCACTTCCTGAGAAATCAGCTCTGGCAGTTGATATTCTGAATCAGAATCCAGATTTTATCCGGCATCATTTTACCTTGTTCATGAATGACATCATCGGCTTTGTGGAAAGCGAATCGGGCATCATTGTTCAAAAGCCCGAAAATACCAAAAAATGAGGGGAATTGAATTTCAACATCATCTATTGTGAGAGATAGTCGAGCCGGCTGGCATCGAGCCGTAAAAAAATGAACAGCAGAATGGTAAAAGACCACAACGAGGAACCGCCATAACTAAAAAAAGGCAAAGGGATTCCAATTACCGGCATCAGTCCTATGGTCATACCAATATTCACTGCAAAATGGAAGAAAAGAACAACTGCTGCCGAGTAGCCGTAAATTCGTGAAAAACCCGATCGTTGCCGTTCTGCCAGCAGCACAAGTCTCACAAAAAGCAGCACAAACAAAAGCACCACTACAAATGTGCCGGCAAACCCCCATTCTTCTCCAACAGTGCAGAATATAAAATCGGTGCTTTGCGCGGGCACAAAGTTAAATTTGGTTTGTGTGCCATTCAGAAAGCCTTTTCCCCACATACCACCCGAGCCAATGGCAATTTTACTCTGGTTTACATTGTACCCGACGCCCAGCGGATCAGACTCGATGCCCAGAAGCTCATTTATACGCGCCTGCTGGTAAGAGGAAAGAACATTGTCGAAGGTATAATCAACAGTTACAGAAAACAGTACTGCCCCGATAAAAACAAGTGCAATCATTGAATAGCTCTTCAATTTTTTCCGCAGGCTATAAACCCAGGCAGCAATACCCCCAAGCATCAGCATCCCGGCCAGGATGTGTTCCGGTTTTAATCCTGCCTTTATGAAGAACCCAAGTCCTGCAAATAAAGCAAGTGCCGCTGCAAAAAACAATACCACTCTGAAAAAATGCTTCATTCCGGGATTCAGTATCAGAAATACAACCAGGGCAATAACTGCAAGCAAAATAAAAAAAGTAACCTCGGGCAATACCAGTGAAAAGACGAAAAGCAGAACAATTAGGGTAATGAAGAACAAAACCACCCCCGAAAGCCCTTCGCGGTAAAGAACCAGTATGAAACTGAAATAGACCAGAGCCGACCCCATATCGTTTTGAAGCAAAATAAGAAGTACGGGTAAAAAAATGATAACTCCAATCGTTAACAGCGACTTAAATCGCTTTAGTTTAAAACCAAATGTGCTCATGTACTTTGCCAGGACCAGGGCAGTAGTGAACTTACCAAACTCGGCAGGCTGAATAGCAAAACTGCCAATGGTAAGCCACGATTTGGAGTTATTTACCGTGGTTCCGAAAAAAAGAACCATAATAAGTAAAAAAATGACGGCGCCATAAAAGAACCAGGCAAAAAAAACATAGAAGTTGGTTTCGATTAGAAGAATAACAAATGCGATAAGGAGTGCAGCGCCAATCCAAACCATCTGCTTTCCGTACCTTTGCGAAACATCGAAAATGCTGTGATGATCGGCATCGTAAACCGCGGCATAAATGTTTATCCACCCCAGAAATACAAGTACCAGGTAGATAAATACAGTTAACCAGTCGATATTTGCCCAAAGGCTGTTTCTTTTTGCCACTTTATTTTGGTTGAATCGGATTTAACAAATTCGCATCGAGCATTCGTGTTTCTATCCATTTCCGCTCTGTTGAAATGGAATCGTTCAGGTATTTTTCTACCAGCAAACTGGCTATAGGAGCTGCAAACCTTGCACCCCAAACGCCGCTTTCAATATAAACCGAAATGGCAATTTGCGGGTTTTCCCTGGGAGCAAATGCCATGAATACGGAATGATCGGAACCATGCGGGTTCTCAGCTGTTCCTGTTTTTCCACACATGGCAATGCCCGGAATACGCGACAGGTAGGCTGTATTGGTTTGCTCCACAGCTCTTTGCATCCCCTCAATCACGGGTTCAAAATGCTCCTCTGAAACTCCCACAAAGTTTCTCGTTTTCAGCCGGTTGGGGATTCCACCATCTTCAATTTCTTTAACTACATGAGGAGTAAGATAATACCCCCGGTTGGCCACAGCGGCACAGTAATTGGCCAGCTGAATGGGTGTAACACCCAGCTCGCCCTGCCCAATGGCCAGCGAACGTACCGTTAACGCGTTCCAACGCCCGGTTCCGTAAATCCGGTTGTAATACGATGCTTCCGGCAAACTTCCCGGTAACTCACCGGGAATGTCGATGTTCAGCTTTTGTCCGATGCCAAAGTTGAGCACATGTTCCCGCCATACATCGTAACCCCCGGCAGAAGTTGGGTATTTGGAAAAAATGGAACGAAATGTATTCCATAAAAAAGGATTGCACGATTCTTTGATTGCATCGATTAACCCCAAGGGAGAATAGTGATCGTGTGTACACCTGATGGGCGTCGATGCTCTTCCTGCACATGAAAAACGGGTATTCAGGTTTATGGTTTGTTCTTCCATGGCAGCCAGCACATTCAGTACCTTAAATGTTGACCCGGGCGGATATTCCGCCATCAGGGCCCTGTTAAACAGCGGATTCAGTGTATCGGCCAGCAGCTGTGCATAATTTGCACCCCGTACCCTTCCCACCAGCATTCCGGGGTCATAAGTTGGAGCGGTTGCCAGTGCAAGAATCTCACCGGTGGATGGTTCAATGGCTACCACACTTCCCCTTTTGTTTTGAAGAAGCTCTTCGGCATACAGTTGCAAATCGATATCGATTGAAGAAACCAAGTTGTGCCCTATCTGCGCGGGAACATCCTCCATTCCTCCCAGAAAACTTCCCTGAATACGGTTATGTACATCCACCAGAAATTTTTTCATTCCCTTTTCTCCCCTTAGCCATTCCTCATACGTTTTTTCGATGCCACTCACGCCAATATAGTCTCCCTGCCTGTAGTACCTGTCCCGTTCCAAATCGGAAGGGTTAACTTCGCCTACATATCCGAGCACATGGGCAGCAACCGGATAGTTGTATTCACGCAGGGTTCTCGACTGGGTGTGAAACCCTTTGAAACGATAAAGGCGTTCCTGCAAAACAGCATAGGTTTCAGGAGGTATTTGTTTCACGATAATGGAAGGACGGAAAGCAGAATACTCTCTGGCGGTTTTCATGCGTTCTTCAAGGTCGGTTTTGGATATTTCGAGCAGGTTGCAAAGGTAAAGCGTATCGAACGCTTCTACCTCTCGCGGTGTAACAAGCAGGTCGTAGGCCGGTTTGTTGTGAACCAGCAGTTTTCCGTTACGATCGAAAATTAATCCCCGGGCAGGGTATTGCACCACATCGCGCAGCACATTGTTGGTTGCAAAAACCTTGTAGGTGGGGTCAAGCACCTGCAACCTGAAAAGCCCGGCTATAAAAACCAGGCCAACCAGCACAAAAAAGCCAATGATTACATAACTTCGTTTCGAAAACGTATTCACTCTTTTATTACTCCCTGAAAATTAAAAACTGGCTCAAAACTATAACAAAAATAGAAAAAACCGAACTGATTATTATTTTCAGCAATGTCGAAGAAAAGTGAGAAAAGGTTAAATATTCCAGGAAAAAAAGGATAAAATGGTGAAAAAACACCATAATGGCAGTATAGTATAAAAACCAGGAAAATTTATTTTGCTTCAACCCGGGATAGTCGTTCCGGTCCTCTTCGCGGCTTGAGATTGAACGAACAACGAAGGGTCTTATGTATGCAATAACCACAGTTGCGGCGGCATGCATTCCCGGACTGTTGGAAAACACATCCACAGCAAGCCCAATAAAAAAACCACCAAAAAGCACCACATAGCGCGGAGTACTGAGCGGCAACAACATAACAAACAAGACATACACATACGGATTTACAAACCCACTAAACTGCACATGGTTAAACACAAGTACCTGCACAAGCACAAGCACAACGAACATTATCCCGTATTTAATCAGCCACCTGATCATCTCTTACCATTCTTTCAAGTTCAATTATTTCATCTTTATCCAGAATTTCAACCACCTCCACATGTCCCAGAGCTTTAAAATCCACAGCCAGCTCCACCTGTACAGAGTAATAATTCTCTCCATCGGGCCGGTCGAAGGAACTTATAGTTCCAATCAGAAAACCTTCCGGGAAAATGGATGAATACCCGCTGGTAACAACCGTATCTCCGGCTGCAATGTCCACATGAAGCGGTATTTCTGTTAAGCCTGCCTCCCGGTAATTCACACCCTGCCAAACCAGCGATCCGTAATAACCGCTCTTTTTTAACCTGGCTGAAATGCTCCAGCGCTGGTTCAGTAATGAAAGGCCAACAGCATACGATTCCGACACCTGAGCCACAACACCAATCACACCCCTGGCCGAAACGATTCCCTGGTCGGGTTTAATACCGTGCCTGCTACCCTTATTTAAAGTAATGTAATTAAATGGCCTGTTTACCGAATTATTGATAACCATAGCCGGAATAAACCGGATGGTGGTATCTTCAGGAAAATCGACTGTTGATAACCCAGAAGCCGGAGAAGCATCCCTGGAATAAATTGCCATCAAATTATGCAGCCGGGCATTCTCTTCTGCCAGTTCCCTGTTCGCTTTGCTCAGCCCGAAATACCCGGTAACCGACTGATGCACACTGTAAATTTTTCCCGTAATTTTGTTGGCCGAATTCAGGTATTTTGCTCTTTGAAAGCTGTTGTAATTAAAAACCATTACCAGGGCAAGGGTCTCCAACAGCACAAAAAGTACAAAAGCATGGTTTTTTATTAAATACCTGATGAGGCTCCTCATATTTCAAAAAAAACCTGATCGTTATCTGATCAGGAATGAAAATTTATCCACATTTTTTAATGCAATTCCGGTTCCGCGTACAACGGCCCTTAAAGGGTCTTCGGCAACCCGGAACGGAATTCCGATTTTATCTGTTAATCGTTTATCGAGGCCTTTCAAAAGGGCGCCGCCGCCGGCCAGCCAGATTCCCTTTGTTACAATGTCGGCATACAACTCGGGTGGTGTTTGTTCCAGTGCGCCCAAAACAGCCGTTTCTATTTTCGAAATCGATTTTTCAAGGCAATGCGCTATTTCCTGGTACGAAACCGGCACCTCTATGGGCAGTGCTGTCATTTGGTTTGGCCCCTGCACGATAAAATCAGGTGGCGGATCTTTCAGTTGCGAAAGTGCCGAGCCCACATGAATTTTTATCTCTTCGGCTGTGCGTTCCCCAATTTTTATGTTGTGCTGGTGGCGCATATACTCCATAATATCAGAAGTCAAATCGTCGCCGGCAATGCGAATGGATTTGTTGGTTACAATTCCACCAAGCGAAATTACGGCAATTTCGGTAGTTCCCCCGCCAATATCCACCACCATATTTCCCTCGGGAGCTTCCACATCCAGTCCAATACCAATGGCTGCGGCGAGCGGTTCATAGATCATGTACACTTCGCGACCACCGGCATGTTCGGCCGAATCGCGCACGGCACGGACTTCCACTTCGGTGCTTCCCGACGGAATACAAATCACCATCTTCAACGAGGGCGAAAACATGCGTGGCTTTTGATTGATCATTTTAATCATGCCGCGTATCATTTGCTCGGCCGCGTTAAAATCAGCAATCACCCCGTCGCGCAAAGGCCTGATGGTTTTCAGGTTGGCGTGTGTTTTTCCCTGCATTTGCCGGGCTTTTTCTCCAATGGCCACCAGTTTTTCGGTTTTCAAATCGATGGCCACAATGGAGGGTTCATCCACCACAATTTTGTCATTGTGAATGATTATTGTGTTGGCTGTTCCCAGATCAATCGCAATTTCCTGGGTTAAAAACGAAAATAATCCCATCTTCTGTAATTAGTTATATATCAATGTTTAAAATGCCTTCTTCCGGTAAAAACCATGGCAATACCAAACTCGTTGCAGGCGTCAATCACTTCCTGGTCGCGGATGCTGCCTCCCGGCTCCACAATGTATTTTACCCCGTATTCGTTGGCAGCTTCAATGCTGTCGCGGAACGGGAAAAATGCATCGGAAATCAGCACCGATTCTTCCAGGTTCACCCCTTCCTTCATATTAAAGCGCGGCATGGTTAAATGCCTCAGGCTGTCGAGCCGGTTGGGCTGCCCCATTCCAGCTCCGGTGAGCCAAAACGCCCCATTTTCTTTCTGCGTTACAACGGCAATGGCGTTGCTCTTCAAATGTTTGCAAGCTGTTACGCCAAACTTTGCCAGATTCATTTTTTCTGAACCGAACGCTTTGTCCGTCACAATTTCAAATTGGGTGTCCATTCCTTCATCTTCATCCTGCACCAGCATTCCACCGCTAACAGAACGGTACAATTGCTCTTTTGTTATTTCCGGTTTTACGGGAGAAACAAGTAAACGCAGGTTTTTTTTCTTTCCGAAAATTCCCAGCGCTTCTTCGGTGAATTCAGGCGCAATAATAATTTCCACAAATTTTTTCCCAAACCATTCGGCCACATCTTTTGTAACCGTGTCGGTGAAACAGATGATGCTGCCATATGCGCTGATGGGGTCTCCGGCCCAGGCCAGTTCGAGCGATTCCAGAATATTTCCGGTAACTGCCAGTCCGCACGGATTGAGGTGCTTGATAACCGAAACAGCCACCTTGTTTTCAATATGTGTAACTGAATGAAAGGCGTCGCTGGCGGCTTTCCATGCGGCATCGGCATCGAGCATGTTGTTGTACGAAAGCGCCTTTCCCTGAAGTACCTGCGAATTAGCCAGGGTAACTTCCGAAGGAACATTGCTGAACTTGTAAAAAGTTGCCTTTTGGTGCGGATTTTCGCCGTATCGTAAAACCTGTCCGTTGTTCAGGCTGATACGGTCGGCATCGCTGCCTTCACCATTGAAATAGCTGAAAATGGCTGCATCGTAATGCGAGGAAACGGAAAACGCTTTTCCGGCAAACCATTTCCGGTCGTCCGGCGAAAACTCACCACCTTTTTTATTCAGTAATTCCAACAGCGGCTGATACTCTTTTTGCGACGGAACAATTACCACATCCCTGAAATTTTTTGCCGCCGCCCTGATGAGTGAAATGCCGCCAATATCGATTTTTTCGATGATTTCCTGCTCCGATGCTCCCGAGGCCACCGTATCTTCAAACGGATACAAATCAACAATTACCAAATCGATTTCCGGGATGGCATACTCGGTTAACTGGCTCACATCGCCCTGATTTTCACGGCGCGAAAGAATACCTCCGAAAATTTTCGGGTGCAGGGTTTTAACCCGGCCTCCCAAAATGGAAGGATAGCCGGTGAGGCTTTCAACAGAAGTTACCTGAATGCCCAGCGATTCGATGAAACTTTTTGTGCCACCGGTACTGATGATTTGGACACCTAATTCGTTTAACCGTTTGATTATCCCATCGAGATTTTCCTTGTGATAAACCGAAACAAGCGCTGTCTTAATTTTTTTATTATCAGCCATTTATTTCCTTTTTCAAATTCGTTTGCAAAGATAGAAATTTCAAAATATATCCTGTTATAAAACAGTATTTTATCTGATGACAGAAAAATAAAAAGTTTATTTGCCGAAACAAAACAGAAAATGTAATCCTTAAGAAAAATTAACACTAATAAGTACAGTTCGGGTATTTATGTTGAAAAATTAGCCGGAATGTAAAACCGGTAAACCGATACAAAAGATATTTTTGAATTCATTTGAACAGGTTAAATGCTGTTAGCTAGACTCATTTTTGAAAGTTTTTCATTTGCCTACAATTCGTTAAGGGCAAACAAGCTGCGAACGCTTTTGTCGCTGCTGGGAATTACCATCGGCATTTTTGCCATTATTTCCGTTTTTACGGTCATCGATTCGCTGGAGCGTTACATTCGCGAAAGCCTGGACGCGCTGGGCAGTAACATGGTTTACATCCAGAAATGGCCCTGGGGACCTGCCGAAGGAGAAACCGAATACCCGTGGTGGAAATACATGAACCGGCCAGTGCCCGAAATTGGTGATGCCGAAGAAATTATGCGTCGCGGAGCTTCATTTGAAAATGCCGCCTTTTTCTACGCATTTTCGCGTACGGTGCAACACGAAAGCAACCAGATTGACAACGCCACGGTTATGGCCACCACTTTCGATATTTATGACATCTGGAACCTGAGACTCACCGGCGGAAGGTACTTTACCGAAAGTGAAATGCAGTCGGGGGCACCTGTGGCGCTCATAGGTGCAGAGATTGCCGGCAAGCTTTTTCCCGGCCTCGAGCCCATCGGTCAGTTTATTAAAATACAGGGCTTCCGGTTTCAAATTATTGGCCTGTACGAACGTACCGGACAGGATATGTTTGGCACCAGCATGGACAATTACATTCATATCAGCGCCATAAAATCGTTTTACATGGTTGACATAAGAAACCGCGACATGGGGCAAACCTTATGTGTAAAAGCCAAACCCGATGTGGATCAGGCAAGGTTTATTGCCGAACTGGAAGGGGTTATGCGAAGCATCAGGCGGTTAAAGCCCATGGAAGAAAATAATTTTGCTTTGAACGAAGTGAGCATCATTTCAAACCAGTTCGATCAGTTTTTTATTGTATTCAACCTGGCCGGATGGATAATCGGCGGGTTCTCCATTATTGTAGGCGGTTTTGGCATTGCCAACATTATGTTTGTTTCGGTAAAGGAGCGCACCAAAATTATCGGCATTCAAAAATCGCTGGGCGCCAAAAAGTATTTCATTTTGCTGGAATTTATTTTTGAAGCGGTGGTGCTTTCCGTCATTGGCGGAATTGTGGGGCTGATTCTGATTTTTATCGGAACCCAAATTGTAAGTTATGCCACCGACTTTACCATCATTTTAACAGCAGGCAACATTGTTACCGGACTTATGATTTCCAGTGTTATCGGGTTTATGGCCGGGCTGATGCCGGCCCGGGCAGCTTCGCGATTGAATCCGGTGGAGGCGATGAATGCGGTATAATCAAACCACTCCCAAATGCAGCAACGCATCGCCTTTGTAAACCACTGGCGCGTGGTTCAACCCGATGATGTAACCCGAATGGGGAATTTTAACTTTAAACTCATATTTTCCGTACGGATCGGAAATGGTGCCTACCACCTGCCCTTTTTCCACTTTGGAACCGTCTTTTACAAAAAACCGGAACAATCCGCCCTGCCGTGCCCGCACCCAGGTCGATTCCCGGACAATCACCGGTGCCTGAACTCCGTTGGCCTGAATTTCTGCCGAAAAATCGCGCATGCCCAAATGGTGCATCACCCGCAAAGTACCAAAAACGCCGCGGCTGGTAATGCGCTGGTTAAAATCGTGTGATTTGCCTCCCTCGAAAAGCATCACTTTTTTCCCGCTTTTTGTGGCAGCTTCCCGAAACGATTTATCGCGTTGCGTGGCATAAACAATAAACCGCGGGTTAAACACTTTGGCCAGTTGCAACAACTCTTCGTTATCTTTTGAAACCCGGATTTGCGACGAATTAAACCTGCGCGCCCCGCCGGTGTGAAAGTCGATGCAGTAATCTACATACGGCAGAATTTCGTTCATTAAATGATGCGCAAAAATACTGGCCAGCGAACCTTTCTGCGAGCCGGGAAATGCGCGGTTCAGGTCCTTTCCGTCGGGAAATTCGCGGGTTTGGTTTATAAATCCGAAAATATTCACAGTGGGTATGGAAATAACCATGCCGGCATCGGGCCGGGTGTATTTTTTGGAAAGCAACTGGCGCACAATCTCCACTCCGTTCATTTCGTTGCCATGAATTCCTGCCGTGAGCAGTAAAACCGGACCGTCGGTTTTGGCCCGCTCCACAACCACCGGCACTTCCAGTTTGGTATAGGTGTGCAGGCGGGCAATGTCGAGGTTCAGGTATTTCTTTTTACCCGGAAGAATCTCTTCTCCCAAAATGGTAATGGTTTTGTACTTTTTCTTTCTCATGGGTTAAACATGGCGTTCAACATAACGAATAATGCTTTTGGCGATATTTTTTCCCGTGGCCTTTTCAATGCCTTCCAGACCGGGTGAAGAATTCACTTCCAGTATTAGAGGTCCGTTTTTCGATTGCAGCATATCCACCCCGCAAATACCCAGCCCCATAACACGTGCAGCTTTCAGCGCCGCATTTTCTTCTTCTTCGTTCAATTCAATTACTTCGGCAGTTCCGCCGCGGTGCAGGTTCGAGCGGAATTCCCCTTTTTTGGCTTGTCGTTTCATGGCGCCCACCACCACTCCATCTACCACAAAAGCGCGGATGTCGGCGCCTTTGGCTTCTGCAATAAATTCCTGAACAATTACCCGCACTTTCAATCCGTTAAATGCATCGATAACCGATTCGGCGGCATTGTCGGTTTCGGCCAATACCACACCCAGCCCCTGTGTTCCTTCCAGCAGTTTCACCACCACCGGCGCACCACCGGCCGCCTGAACAATTTCTTTTACATTTCGCGAATAGTTGGTAAAAACAGTTTTGGGCAACCCCAGGCCGGCCCGGGCAAGAATCTGCAGGCTCCTGAGTTTTTCCCTTGAACGCAGCAATGCCTGCGATTCAATGGCGGTAAAAATCTTCATCATTTCAAACTGGCGCACCACCGCAGTTCCGTAAAAAGTAACCGAAGCGCCAATACGCGGAATAACCGCATCCACATCGTCAAGTTTTTTGCCCTTGTAAATAATAACCGGTTTACGCTTTTCAATAATCAAATCGCATTTGGTGTGGTCAACCACCAGCACCTCGTGTTTTCGCTGCAATCCGGCCTCCACCAGTCTTCGGGTTGAATACAAATTCGGGTTTCGTGATAGTATTACAATCTTCATCTTATTTCAATTCTTGATTTGTTTTTGCTGTAATAAAACGGCCCGCAAAGGAAAGATTTTTTCGCGAAGTGTCGATAAAAAATTTTTTGGAAATGAACTTCCGCCCAAGCAGCACCGGATGCTTCATATCGGTTCGTTCAGTTAAGGTAAGTTCAATGGGGAAATTACTCCCAAAAAGGGCAATTTCGGTTTTAATGGAAATACGTTCTTCCACCTGCCCGTTGGAGCTTTTCACCCGGCGGATTTTGAACACATCAAAAACGAATTCTTTTTCGTGGTAGCGTGGATGTTCCGGATCGAGCAGCCTGAATTTCACGCGTGGTTTATCGTTCTCGTAAAACTGTACAATGTTATGGCAATGAAAACTGGAAGTATAGGCGCCCGAGTCGGTTTTTACTTCAATTCCCTCCAGCTCGAGCTGCGGAAAATCCGCTTTGTCTTTTCTGCCAATTACAATTTTTTCCATTCAAACAGTTCATGTTAAAGAAATTCGAAAAACATTTTTCCTACCCCAAAATAAATGATCAATCCCAAAATATCGTTCATTGTTGTAATGAACGGGCCGGTTGCCAGAGCAGGATCAACCTTAAACTTATTAAGCACCAAAGGAATAAGTGTTCCAAAAAACGATGCATAAAGCATTACTATAAACAGAGAAATGGAAACAGAAAGGGTAAGACTGATGTTCCCAGCCACAAAATAATTGTAAATAAAAATCAGAACTGCAAAAATGGAAGCGGTAGCAAATGCTACCAGCAGCTCTTTAAGCAGCCGTTTTCCGGTTGTGCTCACATCTTTTACCCCGCTGGCAATACTCTGCACCACAATCGATGAGGACTGAACTCCAACATTTCCGGCCATCGCAGCAATTAACGGAATAAAAAAGGCCAGTTCGGTAACATGGCTGATTTCAGCTTCGTAACTTCCAAGAACCAGGGCGCCCATAATTCCGCCAATCAGGCCAATTAGCAGCCAGGGGAAGCGTGCACGAATGAGCTCCCAGGGCTTGTCGTCGGGTTCCACATCGCCGGCAATACCCGAAATCATCTGGTAGTCGCGTTCGGCTTCTTCACGCACAAAGTCGATGACGTCGTCGAAAGTGATTCGCCCTTTCAGCCGTCCAATGTCGTCAACCACCGGAATGGCCACCAGGTCGTATTTGTCCATAATTTCGGCTACCTCTTCCTGCCGGGTGCCGGTGCGAACACTGATTACATCGGGGTTGTATAAGTTTGAGATTTTAGTATTGGTGGAGTTCAGAATCAGTTTTTTCAGGGAAAGAACCCCTTTCAGCCGTTGCTGATCGTCGGTTACATAGATGTAATAGATTTCATCCACTTCCTCTGATTGTTTACTGATTTCCTTGAGGCAGGTGGAAACGGTCCAGTTTTCGTTAACCGAAACCAGCTCTTTGGCCATGATACCTCCGGCTGAATCTTCGTCGTACTCCAGCAAATCCACAATGTCGCCGGCCTGTTCGGTATCTTCAATTTCCCGGAGCACTTCCTGTTTCTGATCTTCATCGAGGTCAGCCATCACATCGGCTGCATCGTCCGAGTCCATGTACTCGATAAACTTGCTGGCAATCAGCTCGGGCGGTAATACGCGCAGAAAACGTTTCCGGTCGTGCTCGGGTATTTCGATAAGTACGTCGGAGGCTTTTTCGCCTTCCAGCAGCAGGTAAAGGTATTTGGCTTCGTCCATGGTCAGATCGTCCATCACCTCGGCAATGTCGGCCGGGTGAAGTGGTTCCATGGTCGCTTTCAGCTCTTCTGCATTGGTTTCTTCAATGAGATCCTTTAGCCTGTCGATATATTCTTTGGTAATTTCAAATTCCATTTTCTGAATGATTTTCAGGTTTCAACCATTTTTGTCAGCCGGATAAAATCGGCAACGGAAAGTTGCTCGGGCCGTTTTTCGGCAAATTGCTCCGGGATTTCCAGTTCCAGCTCTCTCAGGGAATTCCGGAGCATTTTTCGTCGTTTGTTGAAAGCAGCCTTTACTATCCGGAAAAACAATTCCTCGTTGCAGGGCAGCTTTTCAATCGCGTTCCGACGCAGCCTGATAACGGCCGACTTCACCTTCGGGGGAGGAACAAAAACCTGTTCAGATACGGTAAACAAATATTCAATATCGTAAAAAGCGCCAAGTAAAACGCTTAATATTCCATAGGTTTTACTTCCGTGTGGCGCGCTTAGCCGCTCGGCAACCTCTTTCTGAATCATACAGATAACCTCGGGAACACGGTTTCTCCATGCTAAAATTCGAAAAAATATTTGGGAAGAAATATTGTAGGGAAAATTTCCGATGAGGCTAAAATGCTGTGGTAACCGGCTGGCGTCCCATTTCAAAAAATCGTGGGAATAAATTCTACCGTTCAATTCAGGAAAATGGGTTTTGAGATAGTCCACCGATTCGCTATCTATTTCAACAACAGATACCTTAAGTTCGTTTCGCAGCAGTAAATAATGGGTAAGCACGCCCATCCCCGGTCCCACTTCAAGTACATCCGGCACTGTGGCACCCAGGCTGTCAACTATTTTCCGGGCAATATTCCGGTCCTTCAAAAAATGCTGACCTAACTTCTTTTTGGGCCTGACCATATTCATTACTCTCCGATTCGCTCATTTCCGGTTTCCTTCTTAACACTTCTTTTGAACAAAAAAACCAAACAAATTTATATTTTTGTCAGTTGTTGATAAACTGAAACAGCCTTATTTTTTGCATCCCGAAATTAATAAATTTCGTGGAACAACAAATGAATGAAAAATCTTACTTTAATCAGCTGATTTTGAAAAATATATTATTAAAAACTGTTCAATTCCTCATTTTTTTTGCCATTGGCGCTTTCCTTTTCTGGCTTGTTTACAAAGATCAGGACATCGATCGCATAAAATCGGTTCTAAAAAACGATGTGAATTATTTCTGGATTGTTGTTTCCCTGTTTATCGGTTTGTTCAGTCACATCAGCCGCACACTCCGCTGGGGAATTATGATTCAGCCCATTGGTCACAAACCCCGGTTCATAAACACTTTTTTAGCTGTTATGGTGGGCTACCTGATGAATATGGCCATTCCGCGCATGGGAGAAATTTCGCGGTGCGGGGTTTTGTCACGGTACGAAAAAATTTCATTTACCAAACTCATTGGTACCGTTGTGGCCGAAAGAGCTGTTGACATGGTTTCACTGCTTCTGCTTCTGCTTATAGTTATTATTTCACAATTTGGGCAGATGCTGCGTTTTTTGGGAGATAATCCGGAAATTGAGGCAAAAATGCTGGGCATAATCGTTTCACCTTTTTTAATTGGCGGACTTTTTCTGTTTATTGTTCTTGTGGTTGTTTTCAGAAAAACCCTGAAGCACACCCTCTTCTACAAAAAGGTTTTGAGTGTTATAATGAATTTAAAAGAGGGATTTATCTCTATCCGGTCGGTTAAAAACAAAGGCTGGTTTATCTTTCACTCAATAGCTATCTGGGTAATGTATTACCTGATGCTGTATGTTATTTTTTATGCATTCGATTTTACCAGTCATTTGGGGTTGATTGCCGGACTTACAACCTTTGTATTTGCCAGTTTTGGAATGGTGGCTCCGGTGCAGGGAGGAATAGGCGCCTGGCACTTTATGGCCATCGAAGCACTGGCACTGTACGGCATTGCAAAAGCCAACGGGGTAATTTTTGCATTTGTGGCGCATGGCTCCATGACGGCCATGATTATTGTACTCGGGATAATTTCGCTGCTGGTTTTACCGTTTATCAACCGGAGCAATTCGCAATTCATTCAAAACCCCGCAAGTGAATTGAATTAACAGGGTGCCATTTTTTATGAATACAGAACTATTTATTGCACGCAGACTTTTTTTCGAGAAAAGCGACAAAAAATTTCTCTCGCAGAAAATCATACGCATTGCCCTTGTGGGAATTGCTCTTGGCCTTGCCGTGATGATAATTTCGGTGGCAGTGGTTACCGGGTTTAAAAACGAAATCAGAAATAAAGTAATTGGGTTCGGGTCTCATCTTCAGGTGGTGAATTTCGACTCGAACAACTCTTATGAAACCCGTCCGGTTTCGAAAAAGCAGCCCTTTCTCAGCGAACTGAAAAACCTTGCCGGAGTGAACCACGTGCAGGTTTTTGCCACCAAACCGGGCATGATTAAAACCGACGAATACATCCAGGGAATTGTATTTAAGGGGGTGGACTCGGGCTATAACTGGACCTTTTTCGGCAATAACCTGCTGGAAGGCGAACTGCCAAACATAAACGATTCAGTGCGATCGGATGAGATTCTGCTGTCGATACAGGTGTCCAAACTTCTGGAAGTATCGGTTGGTGATCGTGTGGTGCTCTATTTCATTAACGAAGACGAAAACAACCCGCGCATGTTGCAGCTTACTGTTTGCGGACTTTACCAAACCAGCCTCGAGGAATTCGACAACCTTTTTGTTTTAGGCGATTTACAGCAGGTGCAAAGGCTCAACGACTGGAAATCCGACCAGGTTAGCGGATTTGAAGTGTTGATTTCAGACTTTAACCGCATCGATGAAATTGAGCAGGAGGTTAGAAATACGGTGCTTGACTACAGCATTGAGAACGATGCCATTTTGCGCACCACAAACATCACCCGCGAATATCCCCAAATTTTCGACTGGCTTTCCATTCTCGACATGAATGTGTGGATCATTCTTATACTGATGGCTGTAGTGGCAGGGTTTAACATGATATCAGGACTACTGGTACTTATTCTGGAGCGAAGCAAAATGATTGGCGTACTGAAAGCACTTGGCAGCCCCAACTGGAGCATCCGCAGAATTTTCCTCTACCTTTCGGTTTTTCTGACCTCGCGCGGCATGATTTGGGGAAATGCCATTGGTATTGCGGTCATTGTTATTCAAAACTATTTTGAAGTGCTTAAGCTAAATCCCACAACTTATTATGTTGATGTTGTGCCGGTGAATTTTTCGCTGCTGCACATTGTTTTGCTTAACCTCGGAACCATTGTCGCCACCACGCTTATGCTGGTTCTGCCGAGTTACCTGGTAAGCAAAATTTCACCCGAAAAAACCATCCGGTTCGATTAATTGTTGGAAAAAATTATGCCCATTACGAAAAAAGAGATAAAAAAAGCACTGGCCGGAAACCTTCGCGGAATAGTATCGCACCAGAAAATGATGCCGCCCAACCGCCGGCTACGGGCTGCCGACAGCGATAAAAAACGGCTGAAACCAAGCAGCG
>Ga0334883_1000627_pt1 | contig 61664 bp, 48 predicted proteins | sample GraSluR1_MG_6_FD_207230 | JGI IMG/M metagenome (GOLD analysis project Ga0334883, IMG submission 207230) | Sludge microbial communities from methane-producing bioreactor in Wageningen University, Netherlands - Granular Sludge_09_05-R1 | ecosystem: Engineered > Bioreactor > Anaerobic >...
AGATTTCTTAATTTGTCAAATGCATCCAGCGGAGAGAGGGTGTTTATGTCCATCTCCCGTAGCTCATCCCTTATCCCTACAAGCAAAGGATCTTCCAATTGGAACAATGAAAGTTGGATGTTCTCCTCTTCTGGTTGCGGAACCCTTGCATTCTTGTGGTTTTTGCTTTGGTTTTCCAGTCTCTTCAATACCCTTTCTGCCCCCTCCACTACATTTTTTGGCATACCTGCCATCCTTGCAACATGTATCCCGAAACTGTGGGCTACCCCCCCCGGGGTCAATTTGCGCAGAAAGATAATGTTTTTATTGACCTCTTTTACCGCAATATGCCAATTTTTTACCCTTTTGAATTTTTTTTCCAAATCGTTTAGCTCGTGGTAGTGGGTAGCAAACAGGGTTTTGGCCCTGAATTCGGGATGTTCATGCAAATGCTCTACAATTGACCATGCTATGGACATGCCGTCGTATGTGCTTGTACCCCTGCCTATTTCGTCCAGTAAAACCAATGAACGGGAAGAGAGGTTGTGCAAGATTGTTGCAGTTTCCAACATCTCTACCATAAAGGTGGACTCTCCTTTGGAGATATTGTCCGATGCACCAACCCGTGTGAAGATCTTGTCTATAATCCCCATCTTCACCTCTTTTGCCGGAACGAATGATCCAATTTGGGCCATGAGGGCAATCAGTGCGGTTTGTCGTAACAGAGCACTTTTACCTGCCATGTTGGGGCCGGTGAGGATTATTATCTGCTGCGTGTCGTTGTCCAGGTAAAGGTCGTTGGCAATGTACTCTTCTCCCGGAGGCATCATTGACTCTATTACCGGGTGACGTCCCTCTGTAATTTCCAGACTTGTTTCCAAATCAAGCACAGGCCTGCAATAGTTCTTTTCCAGGGCAAGGGTTGCATAGCCCGACAAACAGTCTATTTTGGAAACGATATATGCATTTTTCTGGATTGATGGTATCTCTTTCTGTACAGCCTCTGTGATTAAATTGAAAAGCATCTGTTCCAACACTACTATCTTTTCTTCCGCCCCAAGGATCTTCTCTTCGTATTCCTTGAGTTCCTGTGTTATGTACCTCTCTGCACTAACCAAGGTTTGTTTGCGTATCCAGTGAGTGGGCACTTTGTCCTTATGTGTGTTCCTCACCTCAAGATAGTACCCGAACACATTGTTGTAGCTTATCTTCAATGAAGTTATCCCGGTAGATTCGCTCTCCCTTTTCTGTATCTCTGCAAGTATATCCTTTCCGTGCCGTGCAATATTCCTCAGGTTGTCCAGTTCTTGGTTGACACCTTTGCAAATGACATCTCCTTTGCCTATCATTCCGGCAGGGTCAGGGAGCAACTCCCTGTCCAGCTTATCTAAAAGTCCGCTGCACTCATCAATGCCCGAGGCAAGGTCTGCTAATTTCCCATTGCCGGATGATTGGCAGAGGCTTTTTATTGGTCCAAGTTGTGTAAGCCCTTTGCGTAGGACCCCCATCTCCCTTGGAGTAATCCTGCCTGCAGCAGCCTTGGAAACTACCCTTTCCAGGTCCCCAGTCTCTTCCAGCAACTCCCTGAGGTTTAGTCTTAAACTTTGGTCTTGGAAAAAGGACTGGGTTATATCCAGCCTTTCATCCAGTTCATTTATGTTTTTGGAGGGTAGTGCAAGCCATTGCCTTAGTAGTCTGGACCCCATTGGAGTAGAGCATTTGTCAATAACATTTACCAAACTCTGGGCTCCTTCGGTTGCTCCGTGGAACACCTCCAGGTTACGGAATGTGAAACGGTCTATCCAAACAAAATCTTCTTGGTCTATGCGGGAAATTGAGCAGAGGTGTCCAATCCCGTCGTGACGGGTCTGTTCCAGGTAAAAGAGGATAGCCCCGGCAGCTGTGGTTGCAAGGGGCATTTCTCCCACCCCGAAACCTTTTAACGATACTGTGCCAAAATGCTGTATTAGTTTGTCATGGCAGGCATCCCGGACAAAAGCCCACTCGTCCATTACAGAAAGGTAGTAGTCGTTCCCGAATTTATCTGTAAAAGCTTTGCGGATGGATTTCTCTATCAATACCTCCCTGGGGTTCATGCTGGCCAAAAGCAGGGAGATGTATTCGAGCGATCCCTCTGCAATCTTGAAAGTACCTGTGGATATATCCAGGAAAGCAATACCTGCTTTATCTTTTTGGAAATGGAGGGCTCCCAGGAAGTTATGTTCTTTGTTGTCCAAAAGCTGGTCGTTGTATGCCACTCCCGGGGTTACAAGTTCAGTTATACCCCGTTTTACTATTTTTTTTGTGAGCTTTGGGTCTTCCAGCTGGTCGCACACAGCTACCTTGTATCCTGCCCTTACAAGTTTGGGAAGATAGCTGTCCAGAGAATGGTGCGGGAACCCGGCCAGTTCTACATGTGATGCAGATCCGTTTGCCCTCTTGGTAAGCACTATGCCCAACACCTTGGAGGCAGTCACGGCATCATCCCCGAAGGTCTCGTAAAAGTCCCCGACCCTGAATAGTAAAAGGGCATCGGGGTGCTTCGCCTTGATGGAGAAGTACTGGCGCATAAGAGGGGTTTCTGCTATCTTTTTGTTACCGTTCATTCTTACAAAAATAGATATATTTTGTTTCAAAACCCTATCTTTGTATATCTACCATAAAATTTAAATTATCATGAAAACCTCATTCCGAATGACATTCGCAGTATCCATGTTGTTATTGATGTTTGCTGCTTCATCCTGCAACAACCCCTCAAAAGAGGAGGTTGCAAACCAAAAATTAGGACAAATACTGGAAGAGACCGGAGCGGTGGGACTGGCTGTTGCCGTGGTAAAAGATGGAGAAGTGGTCTTTTCAAACACCTATGGCAAACGTAGCCTTGAGACAGACCGGGCAATAGCACAAGACGATATCTTCCGTATTGCTTCAATTTCAAAATCCTTTACCACAACCGCACTAATGACACTCATAGAGAAAGGAGAGTTTTCCCTGGATAGTGATGTGAGCGATTTGGTTGGTTTTACAGTCAGGAACCCCAGGTTTCCGGAAACTGTGATTACCCTAAAAATGCTATTGTCACACTCTTCCAGCATGAATGATTCCCAGGGCTATTTTTCCCTTGATACCCTTAATCCGGAAACCAATCCCGAATATGCAAAATGCTATAACGAATATGAGCCAGGGACAAAATATGAATATTGCAATTTAGGGTTCAATACCATAGGTGCGATTACAGAGAAATATGCAAAAGTAAGGTTCGATAATTTTGTGGCAGAGACAGTGCTTAAGCCAATGGGCCTGAATGCTAATTTCAATCCTGACCAATTGGACCGCAATAAATTTGTTCCGTTATATACATATTACCAAGCAGATACTGTAGCAGGCACCGAGGCAGGTTTCAGGGAGAGTACATCTGCATATATAAGCCGCGCAGATGTAATTGACTCTGCATATGTAATGGGTTATTCGACCCCTGTGTTCTCTCCGACTGGCGGGATGAAAATTTCTGCTTATGATTTGGCCAGGTATATGTCTATGCATATGAACAAAGGTACCGATCCTGTTACAGGAGCAGTGATTATCTCTCCCGAAAGTTCTGCACTGATGCAAAAGCCTGTAATTGAAACAGGAGAAGGAGAACACTACTGTCTTGCGCTTCGTACTACAGAAAACCTTATCCCGGGCGAACTCATGACCGGCCATACCGGCAGTGCCTATGGTCTGTTCAGCGCAATGTTCTTTGAGCCTCAAAAAGGATTCGGGTTTGTAATGATAACCAACGGCTACGATCCAAAATATGAAGATGGATTCACTGTTATCCAGAGGGATGTGATACGTGCACTCTACGACGTGTTTGTCAAATGACAAAAAGGGTTCTCATAATAACCTACTACTGGCCTCCACAGGGAGGATCGGGTGTGCAGAGGTGGCTTAAGTTTGCCAAATACCTTAGGGATTTTGGCTGGGAGCCGGTTGTATATACTCCCGAAAATCCCGAGATGATGGCCACCGACCACTCTCTGCTAAGTGAGATCCCGGCCAACACAGAGGTTATCAAGAGAAAGATCACAGAACCCTATTCCATATACAAACTGTTTACCGGAAAAAGAGAGACCGGGGTAAAACCCGGTTTCATTTCGGATGGGAAGAAGAGTTTAAAAGAGAAATTGTCACTTTTCTTAAGGAGCAACCTGTTCATACCCGACCCCAAAGTACTTTGGATCTCGCCCTCTGCCCGTTTCCTGATAAATTACATTGCCCAAAATAGTATAGATGCAATTGTGAGTACCGGGCCGCCACACTCCATGCATTTGATTGCAAGACGTGTGGCTCGCAAATGCTCAATCCCCTGGGTTGCCGACTTCCGTGACCCGTGGACCCGTATGTACAATTTCAAATACATGGGACACACCCTGTTTTCGCGTTACATCCACTCAACTATGGAGAAAAAAGTGATTAGGGATGCCTCTGCTCTTGTGACAGTTACCAATACAATTGCTGCAGAGCTCAGGGAGATTGGCGGTGGACGGGATGTGCATGTAATCACCAATGGGTACGACCCCCAAGATTTTGAGGGAAACGATGTTGCTCCCGAGGAGAGGTTCACAATCACCTATACAGGACTCTTTGTGGATACCCAAAACCCTGTTCTGTTGTGGAAATGGCTGGGAGAAAGATGCAAAACAGATATTGCCTTTTCCAAAGACCTAAGGATAAGAATCATTGGGCACACCGACACCTCCATCCTCAACGATGTTTACAGTAACGGACTGGAAAACAACCTGGTGAAAATGGATTATACCCCTCATGACCAAGTGGTCCAATGGCAACGGAAGGCAAGGGTACTGTTGCTTGCCGGGGGGCGTGAACCGGAATCAAAAGGGATTCTGACCGGCAAGTTTTTCGAATACCTGGCTGCCAAAAGGCCTATACTTGGTTTTGGACCTAAAGGCGGAGACATGGATATTGCCCTGGAAGAGAGCTGCTGTGGCAAAATGTTTGATTATACCGATATTACCGGTCCTGCAAATTGGATAGAACAACAATACAGGATTTACAGGGAGGGAGGTGAGCCGCTCTGCACCGGAGACAACACCAAGTACTCCAGGAGAGAACTCACATCCCGCATGGCTCATATATTGGACTCGCTTACTAGAAAATAAAGATAGAATGGAAAAAATTAAAAAATACTGGCCATACCAGGTGGTGATATTGTTGTTTGTTGTGGTTTCTTACATGTTCACACCACAAGTGTTCCGTAACGAGGTTGTCAACCAGTCCGACATTGCTTCGTGGAGAGGGATGGCTAATGAGATAATCAATTACAACCAGTCCAATCCCGATGGTGACAAGGCATTGTGGACAAACTCCATGTTCTCGGGTATGCCGGCCACCACAATATCGGTGATATATGATGGTGACTATACCGATTATGTGTACAAGGCAATACACAAACTAGCCGGTGTTCGCCCACCCAGTTACCTTTTGATTAGCCTGGTGGGTGGTTTCCTCCTCTTTTTGGCCTTTGGAGTGAATGTCTGGTTGTCGGCAATAGGTGCTTTTGCCATAACATTCTGTTCTTATAATTTGCAGATTATACAGGTTGGGCACAACTCAAAGATGGTGGCCATTGCCTTCATGCCTTGGGTGCTTGCCGCCCTGGTGTATGCATACAGGAAAAAACCTCTGCTTGGCTCACTTTTGTTTGGGTTTGCGCTAAGCTTCCAGATAGAGGCCAACCACCCGCAGATTACCTATTACCTGGCAATCATGGTTGTGGGATATGCTGGTTTTTGCATGTACAAGATGTTGATGGAGGGCATGGCCAAAAAGTTCATGATTACAAGTGCAATGTTGCTTGTTGCAGGTTCGCTTGGGATTGCCACCAATGTAAACCATTTGTGGCCTACCTATGAGTATTCGAAGTTTACAATGAGGGGAGGGTCGGAACTGGCTACGGAAGAGGGAAAGGAACAAAAAGGTCTGGACCTCTCCTATGCAACCAGCTGGTCCTATAGCCCGGGAGAGATGCCCAACCTAATGATTCCCAATTTTAACGGAGGATCTTCGGGAGGGGAGCTGACAACCAAAAGTGAAACATACAAGGCGTTGAGGAGTGGCGGCTACCAGGGTGCCGGCCAAATCATCAAACAGATGCCACTATACTGGGGACCTCAGCCCTTTACTGCAGGTCCGATGTACATGGGTGCAGTAGCGATTTTCCTCTTTGTTTTGGGTTTGGCATTGTTGAAGGGCCCTCTCAAATGGTGGGTGGTTACTGTGTCGGTCTTGGCTGTTTTGCTTTCATGGGGGTCCAATTTTATGATTGTTACCGAATTCTTTTACAAGTATGTACCTCTGTACAGTAAGTTCCGGACTGTGTCCATGATCCTGGTGGTTCTGCAGATTACCATACCTTTGGTTGCAATTTTGGTGCTCCAAAAATTGATGGAGAAGGATGAGGTAATACCAGTGAAAAAAATTACCAAAGGAATATATATAGCTTTGGCCGTGACTGCCGGTTTTTCGCTGCTCTTTGTGTTGGTACCTTCACTGGCAGGTTCTTTTGTATCGCAGGCCGATGCACAGATGCCCGACCTTCTGAGGAAAACCTTAGTGCAGGACAGGATCTCCCTTTTGAGGGCAGATGCTTTCCGTTCTTTGTTCTTTATAGTATCTGCTGCCGTTGCCCTTTGGCTCTTTGTTGCCGGAAAACTCAAAAAAGCACCACTGATTGCGGTAATAGCCATTCTTGTGTTTGCCGACCTTTGGTTTGTGGGACGTCGCTACCTTAATGACAACCACTTTGTCAAGGAGAGGGAGTTTAACAATCAGTACGCATTGAGACCTGTAGACAAGATGATATTGGAAGACCGGGACCCCAATTACAGGGTTCTGGACCTGAGCATAAACACCTTCAACGATTCCCATGTAAGTTACCACCACAAGACTATCGGGGGTTACAGCCCTGCCAAGCTACAGACATATCAAGACCTGATTGACAGGCATATATCAAGGGAGATGCAGCAGTTCGCCTCCGATATAGGTTCAAGCACTACTGTAGAGCATGCGCAGGAATACTTGGGCAACTACCCTGTGCTCAATATGCTTAATACCAGATATTTTATAATTGGTGCAGAGAACCCACCCTTGGTAAACAGCAAGGCTTTTGGCAATGCCTGGTTTGTGAATGGGTTTTATGAAGCCGGGTCACTTTCCCAAGAGATAAATGCACTGGGGACTATCCCCGACCTGCAAAGTACCGCTGTGGTAAACAAGGACTTTTCTGAAAATATAAATGGAGCTTCTACAGACTCATTGTCCAAGGATGAGTTGATTGTCCTTACATCTTACTCGCCGAACCGTTTGGAGTATGAATATAACTCCCTGCACGAAAGGGTTGTTGTATTCAGCGAAATATACTATCCTGCAGGATGGAGGGCTACGATAGATGGCCGGCCGGTCGAAATTATCCGGGCAAACTATGTTTTAAGGGCATTGAAAGTTCCGTCAGGAAGCCACAGGATAGAATTTGAGTTCCGTCCCGAGTCTGTTTACAAAGGGGAATACTACTCTGCTATTGCATCGGGCATACTTATTGTATTATTGTTCCTGGCCCTTGCTGCCGAATTGTTCAAACCAAAAATGCTTTACAAAAAAGATTGAGGGAAACGAATTCAAATATAAACCGGCTTATTGCAGCCATGATGGTAGCCCTGCTTTTAATGGCAAGGGCTGCCGTTCCGGTTGTACCATACGTGAATGACAAGCTTCCCGATACAATAGCCGGCCTTTACGGAGAGATCAAACCAGCCTCTGACAGTGCCAGCTTTGCCCTGTTACCCGAATCGCCTCGGATTGTCCATAATTTTTCAGATGGAGCCTCTGTCAACGGTTTTGGGTGCGGATTCAACTTAATTGCGGCGATATCCGGCTACTCTTGTTCATTGTCAAAAAGCCGGTTTGGCCGGGCGCCTGCCCAGGCAGGAAAGGAGCTGGTGCTTTCATACCAACTGTCCAAAGAGTTCTTCATTTACTGTTTGCGGGAGATAATCATTTAACATTACATACAATAGGCAGGCACAGGATACCTGTGAATGGGTTGCTGCATTTTATGCAGTGCCGGGTTATTGTACATAGTGGTAATGTTAAATTCTGAATTATTATAAAAATGGAAAACATAGTTAAAAAAATAGATATAAAGAGAGTTTCCGTACTCTCGATTTTGATTGTTTTGTCGGTCTTTGCTTTTGTCACATCATGGACAACAATAGGTATGGTGCTACTTATTGCATCTGTCGTGTTAGCGTGTCTGGGACTAAAAAAGGAGGTCTATTCAAAGACAGGAAGCCCGGTAAAACATTACAGCTTTTATTTTGAAGGGGAGAGGAGAAGAGAAGTGTCAGAAGCTATCAATGACAGATTCAAAGAGGGTTATCCTGTTGTCTGTTTTACCAGCTCCGGTAGTGGCAAGCTGGATGTAAGGATATCCAAAGACAGGAGATATGCTGTGATAGTCGTATCTCACTTTGTCCCCCACAGGTACGAACCGGTAGATGAGCCTGTTGTTTTGGAAAACGAAAACCTTATGGAGCTCTGCAGCTATCTGGAGAAGTGCTCGGGCAAAAAACTATTCTGAAACAGGCGGGTAAACCGTTCTTCTTGTTTGTTATAACAAGCTGTTTATTAATACAATAAGAATTGCAATAGGGGCAACATATTTGATTATGAAAAGAATGGAGTTGAATATCCAGTCTTTCAGGGAGATTGTTGCTCCGCTTGTAAGTTCGTCATAGACATCAGAGACCTTCATTTTCCATCCTACAAAAAGTACTACCAAAAGACCTCCCACAGGCAGCATTATATTGGATGATGTGTAATCGAAAAAGTCGAAAAAGGTTTTCCCGAATACTTTTACATCTGCAAGAATACCTTGCGACAGCGAACTCAGGGAGCCGAAGAATCCAATCAGCAGGAAAGTTGCTATTACAGCTCCTTTTCGGCTCCATTTGAGCTCTTCGGTACAAAAGGCCACAATCACTTCCAGCAATGAGATTGCAGAGGTCAAAGCTGCAATCAGCAGTATAAAGAAAAATGCAATTGAAATAATCTGCCCGAAGGGAAGTTGTGCAAACACCTGGGGCAAAGTTATGAATACAAGGCTGGGACCTTCGGAAGGGGAAATCCCGAATGCAAAGACAGCAGGAACCACTGCAAGGCCGGCAAGGATTGCAAACCCGGTGTCGGCAAAGGCACTCATAAAGGATATTTTGAAAAGGTTCTCCTTTTTGTTTACATAAGAGCCATAAGTTATTATGCAACCCATACCCAGGCTGAGCGAAAAGAAGGCCTGGCCAAGGGCGGCAAGTACTGTTGTGCCTGTAATTTTAGAAAAGTCGGGTTTGAAAAGGAACTCTACACCGGCCCCGGCAACGTCCAGGGTAAGGGACCTTATTGCAAGGAGAAGTACCAGAAAGAAAAGGACGGGCATCAATATCTTTGAATATCTTTCTATACCGTTTTTAACGCCGGCAACAACAATGAGTGCCGAAATTGCCAGGAACAGGAGGTGTGTCACAACCGGCATCACAGATGAGCTTGTGTAGCCACTAAACTGTCCTGCAAGCGAGCCGCTGTCCGATGTGAGGAATGAGGGGGAAAATGACCTGATAATATAGTCAAGTGTCCACCCACCTACAACACTGTAAAAAGACATGATTGCCACAGAAGCGACAACACTTATAACTCCAATCGTGAGCCAGCCCGACCGTGGTGCAAGTTTTTTGATTGCGCCAAATGCATTCGACTGTGTGCGGCGGCCAATAATGAATTCCGAGAACATTATGGGGAGGCACAGTACAATTACAAAAGCCAGATATAAGATTATGAAAGCTGCTCCTCCGTTGTTCCCTACCATATAAGGGAACCGCCATAGGTTTCCAAGGCCTACTGCCGAGCCCGCGACAGCTACAAGTACCCCGAAGCGGCTTCCGAAACCGTCTCTCTGATTGGTTGACATATTTTTTTAGTTTAAGTTAAGTTCTTGGTTTAAGTTGTAACAAAGGTAAAAAAATGTTCGTTTTTACCTAAATTTGTACCATTATGGAAAACAGGATTTGTAAGATTTTTGGAATCAAGTATCCCATTGTTCAAGGTGGGATGGTTTGGTGCAGCGGCTGGAAGCTGGCCTCTGCAGTGAGTAAGGCCGGTGGGCTGGGTCTGATTGGTGCCGGCAGCATGCATCCCGACAACCTGAGGCATCATATTGTGAGTTGCCGGGAGGCTTTGGGAGGTTTGCCTTTTGGTGTGAACGTACCGCTGCTTTATCCTCAGATAGATGAGATAATGCAGATAATTATTGAAGAGAAGGTACCCATTGTATTTACCAGTGCAGGCAGTCCCAAAAAGTGGACCTCTGTTTTGAAGGGGCAGGGGATTGTTGTGGCCCATGTGGTTTCCAGCTCTTTGTTTGCCCGCAAGTGCGAAGAGGCCGGAGTGGATGTGGTGGTTGCAGAGGGTTTTGAAGCGGGTGGCCATAACGGCAGGGAGGAGACAACCACATTTTGCCTTATCCCTCAGGTGAGGGCGGCTATCTCCATTCCTTTGGTTGCAGCCGGGGGGGTATCGTCGCGGGCCAGTTACAATGCAGCCTTTGCACTTGGTGCCGAGGGGGTTCAGATAGGCACCCGTTTTGCCCTCTGCATGGAGAGCTCTGCCCATCCTGCGTTCAAAGATTATTGCCGCAACCTGGGCGAGGGTGCAACCAAGGTGCTACTGCGGAAGCTATCCCCCACACGGATGGCTGTCAACCCATTCTGCGAAGCAGTCACAGAGGCAGAGAACCGTGGTGCAAGCGCAGAGGAATTGAAAGAACTGCTGGGCCGGAGCCGTTCAAAAAGAGGGATATTTGAGGGTGACCTTCAAGAGGGTGAGCTGGAGATAGGTCAAATTGCATCAATGGTGCGTAAATCCGAAACCGCCGCTCAGATAATTGAAGATTTGGTGGGTTAATGTTCCAATTGGACAATCAGGATGGTTGGGTTTTGAGTTTTACCCGCACAATCACTGGGTTGCTCTCTTCTTTGAGAGATGCGGCTATTGATTCCAATTCCCGTGAAACCTCATTTGTGCTCACATAATGTTTGAGTTCCATTGCGCTTATTATACTAACCAAATAATTGTCGGAGCTTACGTAAATCGGCCAAATTGGAGGTCCATCATGAAAATCTTCTTTGAACCCCAGTTTATAATCCTCTGGTTGTAAAAGAAGTGTTAGCTCTCCTGTCACCTTATTAAACAACGAGGGAGAATGGTGGTAAAAATAATCGTTGCCTAATGCGTTTTTCAAGAGAGACGGTTTTTTTGCTAACGAGCCTACATGAAAGGTCATGAACAGGTAGTTGTCACTCTCAAAAACATCATACCTCCTCCACAGAAAAGGAACTTCCCCACTTAAGAGTTTCCCGGGCTGTGAGTGGAGACTGAATTTTCCATAGTTTATGACATAAGCCGTATCAATGGTTAAATCGTTGTTTATACTTAGGATATATTTATTGTTACCATTTATGACCCTTATTTTGTCTTTGTATTTAAATATATACGGATTGACATTCGTTGGTATTCGTTTTGGGTTAAGGGTGGAGACATAATCTATCTCCTCTTTGGGATAATCCAGCTTTATTATGAGATTCGATAAGGTATCAACAACAATTCCGGAATGAATGGTATTACTATATATTCGTGATGCTACTATGTAATAATCGGGTAGTCTCTTTATAAAAAAAAGAAGCAAATTATCCAATTCCTCATTTCCCGGGAGCTTAATTTTTGTTATCAAATCTCCTTTTGCAGAATATTCATTGATTTTATTGAAACTCTCTACATGAATGTTCCCTGTTATATGATCTACATCTATATCATAAAATTGGTTGTACTCCTCGGGTCCCCTCCCCAATCTGCAAAAAGAGTTTAAAAACTCACCTCTCTCATCAAACAGGGTAATATTACCATTGTACAGGGCAATATAAAAAACTCCGCGTTCAAAGAAAACCTTGTCATTAAATATTTTACCGACTACTGATTCATTCTTGGTCTCCAGGGGAATATACTCAACTGTATCTGCAATTTCCGATATATTCACAACCCGCTCAGAGTTGAGAGAACCCGCCACATCAATAACATTCAATGATGTATTGTGAATGGTATTTGGGCCAGTGCATGCAGCAACAAATAAAAGCAGGCCAAATGATACTCTGTTCATAATATATTTGTTTTATTCAATAATCATTGAATAAAGATAATCAATATGTTTAAAAAATAAGGATAATTCATAACTTTACCTGTAGGATCATGGATATAGTAAAGAAGTGTCAATTAATTATAACAACCATGAAAGACAACATATTTATATTGGTATTAGTTTTGTTTATCTCTTTGTCCTCTTGTTCTTCAAATCAAGATAATCATAAGAGCAATCCAAAAGTTATTGATGTGGCCGGAAGTATTGGCATAGGCCGAGTTGTTAATCTTTCGGAGATAGCAGATTCCATAGAATACATACCACTGGAAACAAATGAGGAATCCCTTGTGGGCACTCCAGGTAGTGGACTTTTCTATGAGAGTGGCCTTGTCTATTTATTGGAGGCTAAGGTTGGTTCTGATGCTCTAAAAGTTTTTAATAAGAATGGAGCGTTTGTCAGGCAAATCAGCAGATGCGGCAGGGGGCCCCAAGAATATGAATCAATAAGCTATTTACAAATAGAAAGCAAGACAGGTAACCTGCTTGTTCAATCATACAGCAACAAAATTGTAGAGTATTCATCCGAAGGTAAATTCATTAGAAATGTAGAACTTAAAAACAAGAATATAACAGGCTTATGTAAGATTCCCGAAAACAATTATTTGTTCAAAGTGGATGTGAAGAAAGAAGATAATTACTCTGTTATCGGAATTGATAGTACCTCTGGAATCAATCTATTAGTAGAGTATCCCGAAACAGAAAAAAAACTTTTGAGGGAACTATCAAGATCTTATGCTTTCAACTATCCTAAAATTTACAAGTTCCGAGATTCCGTAAGATTGATCAACGGTACCAGTGAATATGTTTTGAACATTGATAAGGATTTGCAGATAGATACTGCATTTGTCATTAACTATGGAAAATTCAAGATAAATAATAAATATGTACATTACCGTGCCGGGAGTCACAGCCCCTATATTTTTCTATATAACAGGGTTTTTGAAAGTAGTGATTACTTATTCCTCCAGTTCCATTTAGGATCATTGGCCCATAAGCAAAGAGAGATGAGGTCGGGAAGTGGGTTGAAAATCTCATATCCAATTACATGTGCTGTGTTTAATAAAATTGACGGGGTCTTTACTTTTGCAGATCAGCCTGCATACAATCAAATAGGGTTTAAGGACGATTTAGGCGGTGGCCCCGCCATTTGGCCTTCTTACATTTCTGAAGATGATTATATGGTTTCTTATATTAATGCCATAGATTTTATAAACCATGCAGAAACAAGAAATTGCTCAGAAAAGTTCAGGCAAATAGCTTCGGAACTCAAAGATACCGATAACCCGGTTCTGGTGTTAGTAAAATTAAAAAAGCAGGAGTAAACATTGCTTACTCCTGCCTGGTTGTGCCGGTCTTTTTTGAAACAGTCTTACTTAACCTTACTTAACAATTGATTCATACCTTTGAGATACAACTTCCCAGTTGATAACATTCCAGAATGCATCAATGTAGTCGGGACGTTTGTTTTGGTATTTCAGGTAATAGGCGTGTTCCCAAACGTCCATTCCAAGAACAGGCGTGCCTTTTTTATCTGCAACGTCCATCAAAGGATTGTCCTGGTTGGGAGTGGAAGAGACAAACAGGTTTCCGTTTGAATCTACGCTCAGCCAAGCCCAGCCGCTACCAAAGCGGGTTTTGCCGGCATCGGAGAATTGTTTCTTGAATTCATCCATGGATCCGAAAGTCTTGTCTATCGCTGCAGCAAGTTTGGCAGAAGGCTTTCCACCATCTGCTTTCATGTTTTCCCAATAAATCACATGGTTGTAAAATCCGCCGCCGTTGTTCCTGACACCTGCAGGGTATTTGCTCATGTTTGCAAATATCTCTTCTATATCCATTTTTTCCATGTCGGTGCCTTTGATGGCAGCAACAAAATTGTCAAAATAGGCTTTGTGGTGCCTGCTGTAATGGATTTCCATTGTCATTTTGTCGATGAATGGTTCCAAAGCGTCAAAAGCATAAGGTAGTTGCGGGAATTCAAATTTATTTAATGTCTTCATTGTCTTATTGGTTTTTATTTTGTTATTATTTCTCTCATTTTGTGCCATAAGTGCGGTTAGCGGAATCGTAACCAGAAGGGCAAAAAGTATTATCTTTTTCATTGTTTATAATTTTTAATACTAATTACATAACAGAAACAGCCCCTCCTTGGTTTAAGAGAGACTGTCTATGGGTCGATTGACAATATTTATGAGTGTTTATTTGCGTGTCAGCAGCATTCTTTCGCCGTATTCCAGTGACTCCTTTTCTGTTGTATTCCATTGGGAATAATCTATTTCGGGAAAGAAGGTATCGGCATGGTCAATAGTTTGGCCTACGATTGTCAGGTATATTTTGTGGGTTAGGGGGAGAGCCATTCGGTAGATTTCTCCTCCGCCTATGATAAAGACTTCGTTATCGGTTCCCGCTTTCGCAGCCGAGAGGGCCTTTTCCAATGAGTCGTAAACCTCTAGACCGTCGGGCAAGCTGCGTTGTGGTTGCTGCGCCAAGCCTCTGCTTACCACTATATTGCGGCGGTTGGGCAGAGGCCTTCCAATGGATTCCCATGTTTTGCGGCCCATTATTACGGTGTGTCCACCGGTTACTTTCTTGAAGTATTTGAGGTCTTCGGGAATATGCCATAATAGCTGGTTGTTGCGGCCTATTGCGTGGTTGCGGGCAATTGCTACTATCATGGATATTGTTGGCTGGTTGGTTTGTGACATGGTTGTAAGTTGTGAAATTGGCCTTTTTGGGGTTAAACTGCAATTGGTGCTTTGATTCCTGGGTGTGGGTCATACCCTTCCAGGATAAAATCTTCGAACTTGAAATCAAATATGCTATTGATTGCGGGATTCAGCTTCATGACCGGCAATTGCCTTGTATCCCTTGAGAGTTGTAGTGCTACCTGGTCAAAATGGTTGGTGTAAATATGGGCATCTCCAAAGGTGTGGATGAATTCGCCCGGGTTGAGCCCGCATACCTGAGCGACCATCATGGTTAATAGTGCATAGGAGGCAATATTGAAGGGTACTCCCAGGAACACATCGGCACTGCGTTGGTACAACTGGCAGCTGAGCCTGCCATTGGCAACATAAAACTGGAACATAGCGTGGCAAGGGGGCAGGGCCATCTTGTCCACCTCTGCAGGATTCCATGCGCTGATTATATGCCTTCTGGAGTCGGGATTCTTTTTGATTCCCTCAATGAGGCTGGATAACTGGTCGGTGACTTTGCCATCGGCCCCTTTCCATGAACGCCACTGGCTGCCGTACACCGGGCCCAGATTGCCGTCTTCATCGGCCCACTCATCCCAGATTGTCACTCCGTGGTCGTTAAGGTATTTGATGTTGGTGTCCCCTTTTATAAACCAAAGCAGCTCGTAAATGATTGATTTCAAATGGACCTTTTTAGTGGTTAGCAACGGAAAGCCCTTTTGCAGGTCAAACCGCATCTGGTACCCGAAAACACTCTTGGTACCGGTGCCCGTACGGTCACTTTTCAAAACCCCACTCTCCATTATATGCCCTAACAACGATAAATACTCTTTCATAAACAAACGTTTTGCTCAGCAAATATAACCTTTATTCCCCAACCCTTGTACAGAATTCTTTTTGTTAATTTCACATGCAGGATTAGTTGTAAAAATGTGTTTGCCGGAGGTAAACTTTTTTTTTATTACATTGTATTGATTATATTAGGATGGACTTATAAATATTGAAATCATGAACAAACAGGTAACAGATTACATCGAAAATGCTCCTGCAGGGCACAAAGAGATCCTGGAAGAGCTTCGCAAAATCATTCATCAAAACATAGAAGGAGTAGAGGAGTTCTACAAGGTAAGGAGGCCTGTTTTCCGTAAAGGAGAGGATTTTGCCTACATAAGGGATTCCTCCAAATATGTTGCTTTGGGTCTGTACGATACTTCGTATCTGGAAAATTACAAAGGACTTTTGGAGGGAGAGGGAGAAGAGATGCGCCATGTGAAGTTCCGTAAGTTGGAGGATGTAGACCATGATATCCTTAACAAGTGGTTCAAAGTTATTGCATCCAGGCTATAACCTTTTTTCATACATTCATTCCAAGCACCAGGATTGTAAGCTTCTTGTAAATAAGAGAGAGCTTTTTCATAGCTCTTTTTTTTTGTGATTTCACGGCATCTTCGCTAAGGTCCAGCATTTTTGCTATTTGGTTGTTCTTGTACCCTTTGAGGGACAATACCAATATCCTTACATATCTTTTTGGTAAGGAGTTTATGCTTTTGGCTATGATGGAGCTAGCCTCTGCATCAAAAATGTCATTCAAGAAGCCAATATCGCTTCCCTCATCAAACTCCTTTACCGGTTCGGCTTTTTTCTCTTTTTTGTTAGAATTCAAAGCTGCGTTTTTGATCATGGCAAACATGTAAAGCTTTGCATCTTCTATTTGCCCAGCATTGTCCATCATGTCCCATAATTTCACATAACAATCTTGTAGTATGTCTTCTATAAGATATTTGTTGGAAGCGTATTTGCTTGCGAAATAATAGAACAACACACTGTTTTCCAGTATAAAAGACTCAAAATTATCTTTGTCCAGCCTCTTCATAGCCGGCAAAGATATTACATATTTCAATATAAAAGTGACACTTTATGACCCCATGGTTGTCTACTTTTAAATGCTGGTTTCAAATTGTAACAACAGGAATATGGAATACAAAGATTTATACGACAATGATTTTAATGCAATATTGAAAATTGCCGTAAAAAAGATTTTGGGAACCCAAACTGCAGATCCCTTGGAAGAGGAAAAATTCCGGAAATGGCTTGATAGCGACCCTGCTAACAATTTGTTATATGAATCACTAAAGGATTCCTCAAAAATTGAACAATTGATAGACCTTGCCAATAGCGGGTTTCCTGAACGGCAAGTGAAACTTTTCCGTAAAAAAGTTTCAACCGGGAAATCTATATTCCATAAAAAGTTGTTCCGGTATCCGGCAGCCGCATCCCTTTTGTTAGGAGCATACTTGATGTTCAATATGTTTCAAAACAGCAGGATTGACCAACTCTCTGCTGTGTCCCAAAACAGTAACAAAGTGTATGTCATAGAAGAGTCTACCAAACAAATAACTGTTATTGAAGATTCTTCAATAAGTTTCTACAATCCCACGGCAGAGAATATCCAGGATAAATCTTCTGAAGTTGAGATTCCCAAAACGACAGTAGCAAAAGAGGAGTACAAAAGTGTTGTTGTGCCAAAGGGCAAGGAGATAGAGGTGCTTTTACCGGACGGGAGCAAAGTATGGCTGGGAGCAGGATCTACCCTCTCTTTCCAAACCACAACAAATGGTAAAACAAGAGAGGTGTTGCTGGAAGGAGAGGCCTATTTTGATGTGGTTTCCATGAGTGGCAAACCATTTATAGTTAAGACATCAGATATATCCACCAAAGTCTACGGCACAGAATTTTACATCTCTGCCTTAGCACACCAAACCACAACGGCTGTCTCTTTGCTCGAGGGTTCTGTAGAGGTTACAGGAAAGGGAAATAATTCTGTAATGCTGCTACCAGGTCAGAAAGCTATTTCAGACAAGTCTACGGTGGGGATCAGTGTAGAGGAGTTCAATATTGGCAACCTGAAAAGTATACGGGAAGGGATGTTTGTTTTTTGGGGAGAGAGGGTAGCCGATATTCTGCCTGTGCTCAATAATTGGTTTGATTACCAGATTATTTGTGAAAACGATGCGTTGAACCATATGAAATTCTACCTCAAAATCGACAAGGAGACTCCGGTTTCTGATGTGATGAATATGTTGTCCCGGACAAACCTGGTCAAATACAGGGTAAATAATTTTAACAAAACAATAAAACTAACACTTAGAGACTAAACCATGAGAAAAACCATTCTGTTTTTGTTCTCGTTCTTTTTTGTCGTACAATCAGTTACAGCAACCGGGATTGGCCAGTCCAGAGTAAACTTCTCTGTAAACCAGGCAACGATAATAGAGGCTATTGAGAAACTATTTGCAGGCACCCATTACTCAATTGCAGTTGCGGCAAAAGATTTGGAAAACACAAAACGTGTTACGGTAGCAATGACAAATGCAACGGTAGACCAGGTTATGGCAAAAATACTGGAAAACACCAACCTTGAATACCGTATTACAGATAAGGAGGTAGTGATTTCAAAGAAGGTGCAAAAGCCGAAACAACAAGAAAAAAGGATAGTGAAAGGGAGAGTACTGGAAAAAGAGAGCAGGGAACCGGTAATAGGTGCTTCTGTATTTATCCCTGGTTCACTTCGCGGTACAACTACCGACCTGGATGGGAATTTTATGCTGGATGTCACAGCAGTGGACAAATTCACAGTTTCATGTATCAGCTACAAATCCATAGAGGTACCTGTCGGGAAAGAAGACCAAATGACAATATTCCTTGAGACAGATATCATGGCATTGGGAGAGGTAGTAGTGAACGGATATACAACCACAACCATCTCCAGGGTAACGGGATCAATTGGTATTATCGACAGCGAACAACTTAAAGATGCCCCTTTGAAGTCCATGGATATGCTCATCCAGGGGAAAATCCCCGGTGTTAATGTGCAGGCAATATCGGGTCGTCCGGGGGAAACTGCGAAAATAAGGATAAGGGGAACAAATACAATTTCGGGGAATGCAGAGCCTCTTTGGGTTGTAGACGGTGTGATGCTGCAAAAGGATATTCCAAGCATAACCACCGGACAGGTAAAAGCCGGAGATTTCAATACCCTTTTTACCAACGGCATTGCCGGTATAAACCCCAATGACATTGAGAATATAACAGTTTTGAAGGATGCTTCTGCCTCTGCAATCTACGGATCAAGGGCAGCGGGCGGAGTGATTGTGATTACAACCAAAAGAGGAAAGGAAGGTGAACTCTCCATCCAATACTCCGGTAATGTGTCTGTTGTAACTAAACCAATCAGAGATGTCTCTTTGATGAATTCACATGAGAAGATTGAATGGGAGAAAGAGTTATGGAACACCTTCTCTGCAGAGGGCTATAACAAGGGTGAGTACTATCCGGTAATAGGTATAGTTGGAATGGCCAGGAGTGGGTATGGTAAATTCGGGCCAATGTCCGCTGAGCAGAGGGAGGACTACCTGGAAAACCTTAAAGGCAATACCACCGATTGGTTCGACCAGCTTTTCCGGCCATCGGTTTCCCATAACCATTACCTCTCCTTGTCCGGAGGCAACAAAAAAACGAGCTATTACATATCAATGGGATATGGGACAAACAATGGCCTTGTAAAGAACAACATCTATGACAGGTACAACCTGAGCTCCAAAATTGACATGACCATATCGGACAGGGTGAAAGTCGGGTTCAACACAACCCTTTCCTACCAATATTCCAAAGATGCCTCCGGGAGTACAGACCTTTTCAAATATGCCTATTTTGCCAACCCATACGAGAAGCCATTCAACCAGGATGGTTCGTACAGGCCCGATGAAACCTATTTTGAACTTGGAAAGGCAAACGGAAATACAGCCTTCATTATTCCCGACAACGGAATCAACATAATCAGGGACCTCAACGAAACCTCCAGCAGGGTAAACAGCTTTGATATGATGCAGGTTGCTACACTTTCATGGCGTATGGCAGGCAACCTTAAATTCGAAGGACTGGCTTCACTGACTTACTCCAACAACAACACAGACAACATAAATGGCAAAGACACCTATGCCGCCTTTTCTGACAGGCCTTTTGAAGGAAGCAACTTCAATTCCCAACGTAAATATGGTTCTATATTCCAGTCCAGTGCATACAACAACTCCTACAACCTGAGGGGTCAGCTCAACTACAACAAGGAGTTTGGCCGCAAACACTATGTGAGCATGTTGTTGGGCTCAGAAGTGCGCAAATCATTCTCAAAGAACATATTCGAAAAAAGGTATGGCTACGACCCCGTGTCGGGCAACTCGTCGTTTCCCATTTATCCTGTAGACGAATCGGGTACAATCCCGAATGACTACCTGATCAATTATGCCAAGATAATGGATGGGCTTTCGGGGCAGAGCATAGATGAATCTGCAATGGCATCGTTCTATTTTTCCACAGACTATTCATACGAAGACCGCTATACAGCCAGCATGACTGCCAGGACAGACGGTTCCAACAACTTTGGCAGCAAACAGCAGTTCAATCCAATATGGTCATTGGGATTCACCTGGAATGCCAGCAACGAACCGTTCCTGAAGGGGAAACTGGGTTTTGTAAACGACCTCTCTTTCCGTGCGGCTACAGGGTATACAGGTAATATAAACAAATCGGTATATCCACAGTTCATAATGAATTACAATAACGATTTCCGTAAAACCTACGAAGAGTTCTACAGGATGGGATATGTAGGGTCGGCACCAAACCCTAATTTGAGATGGGAAAGGACTTTCGACTACAAAATAGGAGCAAGTGCGGCAATGTTCAAAAGCAGGCTAAGGGTGCAGGCAGAGTATTATTACCGCTTAAGTTCAGATGTAGTGACCCCTGTGAGGGTACCGGAGACCACAGGCTTCCGCAGCCAGAGCTACAATACGTCAAAAATAGAAAACCAGGGAGTTGAGTTTTCTGTTTCCGGTACAGCAGTCAGCACCAAGGAATTTACATTGTCTGCCTCTGCAAACATATCCTACAACAGGAACATGCTCAAGGAGTATATCTCTCCGACAGGGGGCTCATTGTATGACAACATGCATGTAAACTACCCTTTGAACTCCCTGTTTACCGGCATTCCTGTGGGAATAGACAAATATACCGGTGTCTATTTGTTCAAAGAGCGGTCCGATGCTGTGTTTGAAGACCGCAGCGATTACGAAAACGGAGACAATTACCTTTTTTACGTAGGGACAAACAACGCTCCTCTCACCGGAGGGTATTCAGTGAGTGCCAGGTACAGGAAACTATCTGTAAGCGTAGGCGGGGTCTACTCTTTTGGTGCAAAAGTACTCAACGAGATCTCTTCACCTGCATATGCAGGGGTAATCCAGAAATCCAGCCCCACCTCGGAAAAGGTACCGACCTCGCACAATGACCTTTACAGGAACCATTTGAATGTGCTAAAGAACAGCTCCTACCTGTGGACTGCCCAGAATCCGGTAACAGACGGGATGCCAAGGCTCATAGATGCATATGGTCCAAATGCAGGATACGAAACCTATATGACAACATCCAGTACAATAAACAAAGGAGCTTTGACAGAAAACGTATCATATTTCAAGATCAATTCGGTGATGATCTCTTATTCCCTGGATGACAAGTTGCTGCAGAAATATAATATAAAGACCCTGGGTTTCAACCTTACCGTTAACAATATCCTGACCATTTCCAATTACTCGGGTTTTGACCCGGAAACACCTGGCGTGGTTTACCCGCAAAGCAAATCATTCTCTTTTGGAGTCAATATTGGATTTTAACAAACTATGAAAATGAAAACTATAAACAGATTAGTCATTGCCATACTATTGATATTATCGGGTGCTTGTACCTCATACCTCGACTTGAAACCTCATGGCAAAACAATACCCAAAACCCCCGAGGAGTACTCTGCCCTTCTCCACCAAATGATATACGACATAGAAGAGGAGGCAGACAACCAAATAATGCCTAATACAAATGATGTAATAAATGCAGAGGCTGTTTCGGACAACCTGGATGCCAACATTTACCTGGGGCAGGAGATAATACCTTTTTACATTGGGCAGTTGCTGGACAAGAATGTATACGCAAAGCTTTACCAGTATATCAGGAATTGCAATATCATACTGGATGGCCTTAAAGAGGATGGGAGCGACCTTTCGCAAAAGGTGAAAAGTGTTGCATATGCAATGAGGGGTGTTTGCTATTTTGAGCTGGCAAGACATTATTGCGAAGCTCCCGTGAACGGGGTTTACCCACAACTGGGAATGCCTTTGGTTGACAGGTTTGATATGGAAGCCAGGCCTGTAAGAAGCACTTACCAACAAACCATAGATTTCATTGAAAACGATTTTGAACAATCGCTCCGGATCTATGATATGCAAGACCATGTGTTCATGTTTACAGAGGATGTTGTGAAGGCCTATATGGCGCGGCTCTTTTTTTGGACAGCCCAATGGGACAAAGCCCTATCCAACGCCCAGGAGCTGTTGGACAAATATCCTGTGGCAGACAGGGAGACCTTTGCTCAAATGGTACTTGGGAACAAGGAAACCAACAATATGATCCTCAGGTACAAAAACACAATGTCCCAGTCGCAATATGTATCTGACAGGATTTACACAACCCTTAAGAACAGACCTGTGAGCATAGATTTCATCAATGTTTTTGACAACAGGTCAAAGGATGTCCGTTTTACGGAATCCCTCAATTCCAGGCGCAATCCAATCAAGTTATTCATAGGGTCCATCCGTTCCGAAGAGATGTTGCTTATTGCAGCAGAGAGTAGTTACTACCTTTCTGATAACGACAGAGCTTTGATGTATGTGAATACCCTTAGGAACAACAGGATAGAGAACCATGAGCCATTGACCCTCACTACAATACCAAATATTGAGGATGCCTCTGTGGTTGTGAAGGATGCCATGGGAAACAACCTCACACCACTCTCCCGGCTTATAATAAATGAAAGGAGAAAAGAGATGTTCATGGAGGGAGACCGTATCATGCAGCTCAAAAGGCTGGGATCACCGCAGTTTTGGGTATCCAGAAATGGTTTGGCATACACAACATACAGCTTTATGTATACCTACCCTATTCCTGCAGACGATATTGAGCTCAACAAAGGAATAATCCAGAATGAAGGCTATACCGAATTCGTATATAATTAAAGGAAAATGAAAAAGTATCTGTTTTTTGCAACTGTAACGTTGATATTGGCCGGTTGTTCGAATATAGAACCCGAGCCCCCAAGGAAAGAGGGTAGTATGAACAAAGAGTACAAACTTCCCGACCCTACACCTCTTACAGCAGACCAGCGTGAGGAGTACAACAATAGGAATGCAGAGTACCGCAATAATGTAAATGAATAAATAATTAACCACTTAAATAATTTAAAATGAAAATGAAAAAATTTTTCTTCCTGATGTTAGCGTCACTGCTCATGTTTGCATGTGAAAAAGATGAGCCGGTAGTAGAGTTGCCAACAATGTCCTTTGCAGATGCAACTTATAATGTTCCAAAAGGTTGTGTGCAGCCAATCAAATTGAGGCTGGACGAACCTGTTGCTATTGATACAAGGGTTCCTTTGTCTTTTGCAGGAACAGCAGTAAAAGGAACAGACTACACAGTTGACAAAGAATACATAGATATCCCCGCAGGTGAAAAAGAGGGCGAAGTCATAGTGACGGTAAAGTACGAGATAACAGAATCAAAGAAAATTGAAGTATCAATGACTGCTCCGTTGGCGGGGTATGATTTTGGAAGATTCCCGAAAGCGGTTATCACCACCACACTTGAGCAAACAACAATTTTCTCTTTTGCAGCTCCGCAAGGAGAGATCCCGGGAGACAATGCAGATTTTACGGTAAACCTTTATGACCAGCAAGGAAACAACTTTAATGTTGCCGATGTTACAAACGTTGCATTGAATGTGGTAAGTACTTCAACTGCCGTTGAAGGTACCCATTTCCGTTTTGTGGACAACAAGAAGCATGCTAGTTTCTTGAAAAACAAAAGTAACGGGACATTCAGCATAGAGGTTATCAAATACGAAGAGGGAAAAAACACAATCGTTCTGGAATGCGGCGATGCAAACGGATATTTCCCGGGAGCAGTCCCTCAGATTGAGATAACAATTCCTAAAAGAATGAACGAGAGGATTGTTGGTGAATGGAAAGGACTTGACTTTTACAAACTGGACGATTTTGCAATTGCATGGGGTTTGTCAGAACAACAAAAGGCGGCACTCCCTACATGTACCTCTTCTGATATTTTGAATTTCAAAGCAGACAACTCTTTTACAATCACATCTTCCGGTAAGTTGAAGAACTACTTCCGCAATACTACATGGGATATAGAGGGTTCTGACATGATTGTTTTGGGAATGTCATACCCACCCGAAAAATATGTGGCACCAAGGTGCAACCTGGCTCAGGTAAACTACCTGTTCAGTGCAGAGGCAGAGGATTTGAAAGCAGGCAAGGTGAACATGTTCATAACTTCTTCTTCTGAACATGAAGAGATTTTGGTATTGCAAATAAACCAACATGGTAACAGCACAGATTTCAGCTTTATCTGGGGAGATCCTCTTACATTCCGTTTCATCAGAAAATAACAAATAAACCTTAGTAAGATATTATCCGGGGTAAAAGCCGGGTAATATCTTTTTTTATCATGAAAAGAAGATATTTTATAATTGCAGTTGCTTTGATGGTAATGTCCCCTGCATTATTGCCTGCAAACAGCCCCAAAAGGGCAAAAGAGATAGTTATAGCCCTGGTAGATACCGGAGTGGATACAACAAACTCCAATATTAAGGAGTTGTTCAAAAGGGATGGCAAAGGCTATATTGTGGGTTGGAACTTTTTGGGTGACAAAAACAATACAGTGAATCCTGCTTCAATTGGAAATGAGTCCTTTAGAGTCATGCAACTGTTGCATGGCAAATATGGCAGTGTGACAGATACATCCGGGTTAAATCCAAAAGAGAAGGAAGAGTATGCCAATTACAGGTATTTCCGGTCAAAAGCCCGGATAGACGGCTACATTGAGTTTGCAAAACTATTGGAGTACAATTACAATGGGTTCAAATATATGGACTCGGTGGTAATCTCACAGAAAGGGCACAATGATATAGAAATAAAGGATTTGAATACAATTGACTATTCAATGATCCCGGACTCCATGGAGACCCAGCTTTCGCAGGTGATGTCGGAATGTACAAAAGCACTTTACGCCGGAAAGAAACTATGGCAGGAGGCGTTGGAAAACGCAGAGAACGAGTACAAGTTGTCTGCACAAAGGATAAGCACGCTAGGCAATCCAATGTCCAATCCTCGTTTTTCCATAGGTGATAACCCTTATGATTTTGACAACCTCAATTATGGTAACAAAAACATTGCAGCATTGCCAAACGATCATGCAACAGAAGTCATGACCATGATTGCCGGGTTTGGCACCGTTAATGCCAAAAGAAGACCAAAGGTAATGCCATTGAGGGTTGCAGCTGCAGGGGAGGCATTTGACAAAGATATCTACTCTGCAATAATGTATGCGGCCAATAACGGAGCCAACATGATCTTGATACCCCAGGCAAAGGAGTATTCGTTGCATGGTTCCAAACTGGCAGAGGCAATTGAATATGCAGGGACAAAAGGAATAATTGTGGTTGCAGCATCGGCAGATTATTTAATGGAGATGCCTAATTTGATTGAGGTGGATGCTTTGGAAAAAGATGGCAATGGTGCAGTTGTAACCATGGTGGCAGGTGAGGTTTTTGAAATATTGGCACGCAAACCAAAGAGCTCCCCGGCAAAGATAAAAGAGATAATATCAGGGATATAGATATAAAAGAAAATTTATGGACAAAAGGGTGTTGTTGGCAGCAGGGTTCATACTCTGCATGGGTCTTTTGAAGGGTCAGGATTATTCTGCAATAGAGGGCAAGGACCCAAGATTTGAAACGGCCAGGTATTTCAGTAGCGATTCAATCTACAAAAAAGTGGGTTCCATGACTTTGGATGCCTCTTGGTTTAGGGAGAGCGACCATCTCTATTTTTACAAAAAGGAGGGTGGCAAGAAAAAGTATTGGTTGGTAGATCCTTCAAAAGGCAAACAGACAGAGCTGTTCCAGATTGAAGATACACTTAACTGTTACATATCCGGGTTCAAAGAGGGCAGCAACGAGCTCCTGGAGTGCAGGATGGATGGGAAAAACCTCTATTACTCAATAAAAGGCAGGAGTTTTACGGAAATCCCAAAGGATACTGTTTCCAAGGAAAACAAAACCAAAGCGTTCAGCCGGGAATATTGGAAAAACTATTCGCATGACAGCTCTTACTATATGTACGGACATTTGCATGATATTTACCTGCATGATGTTGACAAAGGAGAAGATTTAAGGATGTCATACGATGGAGAACCTTTTTTCTCCTTTACCACATTCCGCTCTGCCCAAACGGACACATCACGTAAAAGTGTAAGGGGGAACTGGCTTGGGAATACCAACTATGCAATTTTCCTGAGGCCCGATATGAGGAGTGTGACAGAGATGACTGTGGTCAATAGCCTTTCCAACCCACCAAAAGCCAAGAACTACAAAATGGAACTCACAAACGACTCGTTGGTTACCCGGTATGGGATGTACTTGCTGGATGCGAATAAACGTGAACTTGTAAAGGTAGATATTGACAGGTTCAAAGACCAGGAGGTAAAGTTACTGCTCAATTACCATAAAGCACATGAGTATGACAAGATCTATTTCACTCGTAAAAGCAGAGGCAACGATACAATCCAGTTGTGTGACCTGGATCCGGTTACAAGGCAGGTGAGGGTGCTGGCAGAAGAGATTGGAAAACCAATTGTGAATGAGCTTTTGCATTCGGTTCATATCCTGAATGGCGGCAACGACATTATTTGGTGGAGCGAAAGGGAAGGGCTTGGAGCATACTACCTTTACAATAAAGATGGAGAGCTGGAAAACAAGATTGCAGGAGGTGACTTTGTTGCAGGAAAAGTATTCAATATAGATACCCTTGGACGGAGTTTTGTATTTGAGGGCTACGGCTATTACAAAGAGAGGAATCCATATGAAAAATACTATTTTTCTGTAGGGTTCAATGGGCGTAAATTCAAATGTTTAACACCATCACAAGGGAACCATGCCATAGAGTATTCAAAATCCAAGGAGTACTTTACAGATACCTATTCCAGCCCCGACAAATTCCCGCAAAAAGAGGTCCGGTCGGTCAAAGGCAAACTTGTAAGTAAACTGCCTGCGGCAGATACCATGGCTTTGCTGGATTATGGCTGGATAAAACCGGTTGCATTGGAGTTGCTCTCATCTGACAATAAAACCAAGTTATACGGAGTCATGTACTTGCCGGGTAAAATAGAACCTGGGGCTAAATACCCTGTGATTTGCAACATGTATCCCGGGCCACAGACAGACCTTGTACCACGATCCTTTGCTACGGACGACAACGACAACGCTGCCTTGGCAAGGATGGGTTTTGTGGTTGTGAATGTTGGACTGATTGGCTCTTCGCCTTTGAGAGGGCCCCAATTCTATAGTGCAAGCCAGGGCAACCTGAGGGACTATGCAGTGGATGATGTCAAATATGTAGTGGAGCAGGTTGCACAACGTTACAGCTTTGCAGATACTTCCAGGGTAGGGATTTACGGTCATTCGGGCGGAGGATTCCTCACAGTGACTGCCATGCTTAAATATCCAAGGTTTTTCAAGGTGGGTGTCTCTGTTTCGGGAAACCACGACAATAACATATATGCAAAATTCTGGGGTGAGACTTACAATGGTGTAGGCCCCAAAATCAAAACCAATATGGAGCTTGCAAAGAACCTGCAGGGCAAACTTTTGTTAATGACAGGAGATGTGGACGACAATGTGCATCCTGCAAATACCTACAGGATGGTAGATGCATTTATAAAGGCAGACAAAAGGATAGATATGTTTGTGATTCCCGGTGCAGACCACAACATGTACGGCAATTATTACAACAAACTAATCCACCACTACTTCATCAACAACCTGTAAAGTATCCCTTTGCCTGGGGCGGTGCCCTTTGTCCATGGCGGTGCCCTTTGCCCACGGCAGTGCCCTTTGCCTGGGGCCATACCGCCTTGTGCAACGCAGTTTTCGTTTAACGCTCTTTTCCTCGCTTTTTGCGGGCCTGCGGAACTCCTCCCGTTGGTCGTCAAACAGTCCTCGGCTGTTAACCGCAAAAAGCTTCGAAAAACCCGCTACGAAAACAGATGTTGCACTTCGTGCGGCATTTGCCCCCCGACGGCTTCGGGCACCGCCAAGGGGTGGGATGCATCTCTTTTTTTGTATCTTTACTAAGTAAAGTTTGATGCTATGCTGGACAAAAATCATAACATGTATGTGGCTCAGGGGAATGGGCCGGTATATATAAATCCAAAGATGGTAAACAGGCACGGTTTGATTGCCGGTGCAACAGGTACGGGAAAGACGGTGTCGTTGCAAGTGCTTGCCGAGACATTTTCTCAAGCTGGAATTCCATGTTTCATGGCCGACATGAAGGGCGACCTTTCTGGGGTGAGTCAGGTTGGTACAACCAACAAGTTCATAGATGCCCGTATTGCAGAGTTCGGAATAGGTACTCCAGGGTCCCCATTGCCTAAGCTGGAATTCGGGGCCTCCCCGGTACGCTTTTTCGATGTGTTCGGAGAACAGGGACATCCAATGCGCACAACCATTTCAGAAATGGGTCCAATATTACTGTCCCGGCTTATGGGCCTCAATGAAACCCAATCGGGAGTATTGAATATTGTTTTCCGGATAGCCGACGAAAAACAGTTGCTGCTCATAGATATCAAAGACTTAAGGGCTATGCTCAATTGGGTTTCCAACAATGCAAAAGAGTACACTTCCCTGTATGGAAACATTTCTGCACCAAGCATAGGGGCAATCCAAAGGGCGTTACTGGCACTTGAGAGCCAAGGTGCCGACAAGTTCTTTGGAGAGCCGGCATTCAACATCTTTGACCTTATCCAGACAGAGGGAGGGAAAGGGGTGCTTAACATTTTGGCTGCAGACAAATTGATGATGGCTCCCAAGCTTTATTCCACATTCCTTTTGTGGTTGTTGTCGGAACTCTACGACCAGCTTCCCGAAACCGGGGACATGCCTCTGCCTAAATTTGTCTTTTTCTTTGACGAGGCACATATGCTATTCGAAGATACCCCAAAAGCCTTGACCGAAAAGATTGAGCTGATAGTCCGCCTTATACGCTCCAAAGGAGTGGGAGTTTACTTTATTACACAATCTCCTGCCGATATCCCGGAGGAGGTACTGGGACAACTTGGGAACCGCATACAACACGCATTGAGGGCATTCACTCCAAAGGACCAGAAAGTAGTAAGGGCAGCTGCAGAGACCTTCCGGGCCAACCCCGCCTTTGATACCGCCGATGCAATAAAGGAGCTGGGCACCGGCGAAGCCTTGGTCTCATTCCTGGATCAAAAAGGGGCACCATCCATTGTTGAGAGGGTAAAAATGATGTTTCCTTTAAGTAGTATAGGTGCAATTTTACCGGCTCAAAGGGAGATGATTATAAAGCAATCCCGCCTGTATGGAATGTATGAGCGCAACTTTGACAGGGAATCTGCATACGAAATGATTACCCAGGAAGATTTGCAGAGGGCAAAACGCGAAGAGCAGCTACGTGCAGAGAATGAGAGGGAAAAGGAGGAAATTGCAAGGCAAAAAGCTATGGAAAAGGAGAGGCGGGAGCTTGAAAAAGCAATGGGCAGGAGACCTGCCAAAACAAAATCGGCTTTTGACAAAGCATTCGGTTCTGCAGCAACCAGTATTGGGCGTAGCATAGGGACTCAAATTGCACGGGGGATCCTGGGTGCAATTTTCAAAAGATAGCCATTAAAAGTTTATTGAGGAGCTTTGCTTCTATAATCTTTACAGTGGTAAAAATAGAATTTTCGGTGTGTCACTCCCTTGCTGTCGTTTATAATCAGGGAGTCTGTCAGCCGGGCTTGTTCAAAATGATTTTCCAGCATAGATTCTATGGTACCGTTGACAAGGTTTTTGCGACGGTACCTTTCGCTTGTCACATAAATGGCATCTTTACCATCCAAATGTGTAAGGTCTTTATTGTCAAGTGCAAATTGGTATGCAAACTTGTCAATCACATTCCCGGCATATATATGTTCATGATTGAAAAAGTTGATGGCAGCCGAGATTTTGTAGGAATTGTCCGAAAAGATAAAATACCGGGGGTTCTCTTTTTCCAGCTGGTCTACCTTTTGGGCAAGCTCTTCCCATCCGAACCAAGTGTCATCGGACTTTACCATTACCGGCATCCAGACAAGCTGGACAATCAAACCCAGGTGGGCTACCACAGAAAAGATGGTTTGTTTCTTGATTGCCTTGTCGTTTTTAAGCCAGGTGGCAACCAATACTGTTGCAGACAAGAAAACAGGCATTATCCAGTTTATCTTTACCCAGTAGATGAATGAAATTGCAGTAAATGCAAAGAGCATTGGCAAGGCAAAGGAGGCAGCAAAAAGCACCCCTTTTTGTATTTGTTCCTTTTTGAAATACTTTTTGACCAGGATATAACCGGAAGCATATATGGATATAAAAAAGAGAGGTAATCCCAATAACATTTGCGAAAAGAAAAAGCCCGGGAAAAGTGCCGGGTCAAACTCAAATGAAGAGAGACCCGATGCCCTGTCGGCAGATTGGTATTTGATTGAGATGAAATCGTTTTGTATGTTCCAAACAACCACGGGGGACACAGCAACAGCAAATGCCATGACAAAAAGCAGGAACCTGAATGATAACAGGTAACGGCGATGTTCCTTGGAAGCCAGCAGGAAAAGGAAAAGCCCGGCGGGGAGGAACACACCGGTGTATTTGCTGTCGAAAGCAAACCCTGCAGCCAGACCCGCCAAAACCCACCAGTACCAGTTGCCTTTGTCTATTGCATTGTATGCCAAAAGCAAAGTCAGCGACCAGAAGAAAAGCAGAGGCACATCGGGGGTAGTGTTTATACTCAGGATGGTGATTACCGGAGCTGTGACAATCAGTACCAAAGCCCTTTTGACCTGAACAGGCTGCAAAACCTTTTTCAGGAACAAGAAGAGGATTGCCAAGGTTAGCGAGGTTACTATGAAGTCTGTCAAATGGAGTGCAAATACAGACTTTCCAAAGAGGGAGAGGAAAAGTTTGATCATATATGCCACCATAGGAGGATGGTCAAAATAGGATAGGGCCAGGTTGTCGGAATAGTATGTATAATATGCGTCTTGTGGCATAAGTCCCATGAAGGAGACAGCCACTATCCTTAGAACCGCAAAGAGGCCAATGATAAACCAAAGCTCTTTATCTTTAAGTATGTTTTTCATTCATCTGTGATTACACTCTGCAAATATAGGATATAATTGCAAACTATTTTATGAGCTATTAGTACCTTTGTAAGGTTAAAAAATGTCAGGATATGGAACCAGTAACTATAATCGCAATTGTTATCGCATCAATATTCATGGGGCTCTTCTTATGGAAAAATGCAATAGCCAAATCTTTGGGCAATGATATGAAAGAACTCAAGGAACAGCATAAAACCAATACTGCAAAGATAGAGGAGTCAATAGGGGCTTTGGCACAGGCGCAGGCTTCCAACAAAGCCTTGCAGCAAAAACTGGAAGAGCAAAAAGCAGAGGCAGAGCAGATGGGTAAAAGGTTCAATACCGAGTTCGAGAACATAGCCAACAAGATATTGGATGCCAAGTCCCAGAAATTCACAGAAATGAACAAGACCAACCTGAACAACATACTGGAACCTTTGGGCAAAAACATAGCGGAATTCCAAAAACAGGTACATGAAGTTTACATCAAAGAGTCCAAAGAGAGGTTCTCCTTGGGAGAAAAGGTAAAGGAGTTGGCCGACCTGAACAAGGTAATAAGTGACGAAGCCAGGAACCTTACAAGGGCACTCAAAGGTGAGGCAAAGACCCAAGGACGATGGGGGGAAATGATTTTGGAAAAGATACTCGAGATGTCGGGGCTCAGGAAGGGAGAGGAGTATTTCATGGAAGAGCAGTTGACCGATGACTCAGGGAAACCTTTGGTGTCTGATTCAGAAAACAAAAAGATGAGGCCCGATGCCATTGTCAAATATCCCGACAACAGGAATGTGATCATAGACTCCAAGGTGTCTCTCAATGCGTTCACCCGTTACATTGCTGCCACTGATCCACAGGAGCAGAAGGCAGAGCTGGACGCACATGTTGCTGCAGTAAAGGAAAGGATTGCTGAATTGAGCAAAAGGGGTTATGACGACTATGACAAAGCATTGGATTTTGTGATGATGTTTGTGCCAAGCGAACCTGCCTACAATGCTGCATTGCAGGCAGACCCCGGGATCTGGAACTTTGCATATGACAAAAGGATCCTTTTGCTAAGCCCTACCAACCTCATAACTTCCCTCAAGCTCATAGTGGATTTGTGGAAACGGGAGTACCAGAACAGGAATGCTCTTGCAATAGCTACCAGGGGTGCAAAGATGTATGACAAGTTCGTAGGTTTTGTTTCCAACCTGGAGGCAGTGGGTGATACCCTGGCAAAAGCGCAACAGAAGTACGAAGATGCCTACAAACAGTTAAGCACAGGAAACGACAATCTTATTTTGCAGGCAACAAAACTCAAGGAACTAGGGCTAAAGACAAAGAAAACCTTTGACAGCTCCCTTGTATCTGATGCTTCTGCCAACCAATTGGAAGAAAATAGTTAAATTTGGGATAGCTTAATTTTTAAAAACTACAGTCATGAATAAAAGCATATCACGTATATTGATGTTTGCAACGGCGTTAGTGTTGATTGCTGCTTGTGGGCAGGTTCTTATCACGGGCCGTAAGCAGATGTTGCTTTTCAGCCAGGGAGAGATAACCTCCCTTAGCGACCAGGCCTATACAGAGATCATGGGCAAGGCAACCTTGTCCGACGATTACAACAACATAAGGATGATAAGGGAGGTCGGGCACAACATCACAAGTGCCGTAGATCGTTATGTCAGGGAAAATGGTGCCGAAGCAGCACTGGAGGGCATTTCATGGAAGTTCGATTTGGTAGAGAGTGACCAGGTGAATGCATTTTGCCTTCCAAACGGGAACATAGTTTTTTACGAGGGGATAATGCCAATTACAAATACTCCCGATTTGGTTGCTGTTGTAATGGGCCATGAGATAGCCCATGCTTTGGCAAAACATGGCAACGAGCGGATGAGTCAGGAGGTTTTGGTTGGTGCTGTGGGGCAGGCAATCTCTGCATACATTGGAACCGAAGACCAAAAGAAACAGGCTATATTCCAGGTTGCATACGGGCTTGGTTCACAGTTGGGTGTGATGCTTCCATATTCGCGCAAGCATGAGTATGAGGCAGACCGGCTGGGGCTTATAATAATGGCTATGGCGGGATATGACATTAATGTGGCTCCTGGTTTCTGGGACAGGATGAGTGCAGGAAAGAACAGTGCTCCTATGGAGTTTTTCAGCACCCACCCTTCCGATGCCAACAGGATCAAAAACATAATGGCTGTTTTGCCGGAGGCTGCAAAATATGCTCCAGCCAAATAATTCCTATATTTGCAACTTGAATAATATTTGAAGAACAATATGTACAGATCACACACCTGCGGACAATTACGCATAGGCAATGCCGGAGAGAAAGTTACATTGGCCGGATGGGTCCAAAGGATCCGGAAAATGGGAGGAATGAGTTTTATAGATTTGAGGGACCGTTACGGTATTACCCAACTGGTTGTAGATGATAGTGTAAGCCACGAGCTTAATGAGACGGTGGAAAAACTGGGCCGGGAGTATGTGGTGCAGGTTACGGGTGTTGTTGCAGAGAGGAGCAGCAAAAACAGCAAGATTGCCACCGGGGATGTAGAGATAAAGCTGGATACCTTGAAAGTTTTGAATGCCTCGGTGACTCCCCCTTTCACCATAGAGGATGAGTCAGACGGAGGAGAAGAGCTTAGGGCAAAATACAGGTACCTGGATTTACGCAGAGGGCCACTCAAGAAAGCTATGGAGTTGCGTCACAGGATGGGTCAGGAAACACGCAAGTATTTGGATAGCATAGGATTCATGGAAATTGAAACGCCTTTCCTAATAAAATCAACACCGGAAGGTGCCCGCGATTTTGTGGTTCCCTCCAGGATGAATCCAGGTGAGTTTTATGCCCTTCCCCAAAGCCCGCAAACATTCAAGCAACTTTTGATGGTCTCTGGCTATGACCGCTATTTCCAGATTGTAAGATGTTTCCGTGACGAGGATTTGCGTGCCGACCGCCAGCCGGAGTTTACCCAGATTGACTGTGAGATGGCTTTTGTAGAGAGGGAAGATGTGCTGGTTACTTTTGAGGGAATGATAAAATCCCTTTTCAGGAATGTGTTGGGCAAAGAGATTGAGGGTAGTTTTCCTCGTATGTCATACAGCGATGCCATGAAGTTTTATGGATCGGACAAGCCGGATATCCGTTTCGGTATGAAGATAGGTGAACTCAAAAGTGACGGACGCAATGGAAGTGACAATATAGACCTTACCTCGGGCAAGGACTTTGTGGTATTTGATACTGCAGAGTATGTGGGGGCAATTTGCGTGAAAGGAGCCGCTTCCTACACCCGCAAACAGGTGGATGAGCTCACAGAGTGGGTTAAAAGGCCTCAGATTGGTGCAAAGGGCCTTGTTTACATCAGGGTTGCAGAAGATGGTGTCAAATCTTCGGTAGATAAATTTTATTCTGCCCGGGAGCTTGAAGCCATGGCAAACAGGGTAGAGGCAACTGCCGGCGATTTGGTTTTGATACTGGCGGGTGACAAGAAAAAGACACAGGAGGCTTTGGGGACACTGCGCATAGAGATGGGCAACCGTCTCGGGCTTAGGCAGAGTGACAATTACGCTCCTTTGTGGGTGTATGATTTCCCTCTTTTGGAGTGGGACCAGGAGACAGGAAGGTTCTATGCAATGCACCATCCATTCACAGCTCCAAAACCAGAGGATATGGACAAATTCTACAGCAACGACAGGGAGCAGATTGCCCAGGTTGCTGCAAATGCCTACGACTTTGTACTCAACGGTACAGAAATAGGTGGTGGCTCAATCAGGATACACGACTCCAATATCCAAAAGAGGATGTTTGAGGTCCTTGGTTTTTCTGCAGAAGAGGCAGAGTATAAATTTGGTTTCATTATCAATGCTTTCAAATACGGAGCACCACCTCATGGCGGAATTGCCTTTGGGTTTGACCGTTTTTGTGCACTGTTCGGAGGGCAGGAGACAATCAGGGATTACATCGCTTTCCCTAAAAACAATGCAGGGCGCGATGTTATGCTGGATGCTCCGGGAATGATAGATGACTCCCAAATGGAAGAGCTGTTTTTGAAAAGCACTTTAAAAAAATAACAATGAATATTCAGCAACTGGACTACATTATTGCCGTTGACAGGTTCCGCCACTTTGCGAGGGCCGCAGAGGCTTGCGGGGTATCCCAGCCAACTTTGAGCATGATGATCCAAAAGCTGGAAGAGGAGTTGGGGGTAGATATCTTTGACAGGAAAAAGAGCCCTGTAGAGGCCACTGCCATTGGTAAAAAACTAATATCCCAGGCAAAGGTCATTGGCTTTAACATAAAGCAATTAAGGGAAATTGCAGATTCTGCAAGGGACTCTGTAGAGGGAGAACTCCATATGGCCATTATCCCTACATTGGCTCCATACATCATCCCAAAGTTTTTTGGTGAGGTCCGCAGGCGTCTGCCCGAACTCCGGGTGAGCATTTCCGAAATCAGGACAAGCGAGATAATTGAAAAGCTAAACAATGCAGAGTTGGAGCTTGCAATTGTGTCGACCCCTATCAACGAACCCGGGATACTGGAGTTGCCCCTGTTTTACGAAAGGTTCATAGCATACATATCTCCAATGGAAAAGGAGATGTATGCAAAAGAGAAAATACTATCATCTGAGTTGGATCCTAAGGGAATGTGGCTATTGCAGGAGGGCCACTGTTTCCGTAGCCAAATGATAAACATATGTCACAAGAATGCAGGTGCAATGCAGGTTTACGAAGCCGGAAGCATAGAAACACTAATAAGGATAGTAGATATTAACGGCGGATATACTTTGATCCCGGAATTGCATATTAGTGCATTGAGCCAAGATCAAAAGAAAAACATTAGGTTCTTTTCGGGGGATGAACCTCGAAGGGAAATTTCATTCGTTTTCAGGGAAGATTTTGTAAAGGAGAGGCTCATAAACGAGCTTGTAGAATCTGTGAAAACAATGATTCCTAAATTCATGCTGGACAGCCGCCTGTCCAAATTCAGGGTTAAACTCTAAAAACAATTATACAAGCTTTTTATGGTATTGCTGTTTGCATATCTTTTACTGGCTGTTTTGGTCTCTTTCCTGTGTTCCATAATGGAGGCGGTTTTGCTTACAACTCCATCCTCTTTTGTGGCAATGAAAGAGGGGGAGGGCAACAAAGGGGCTGCATTGTTCGGGAAGCAAAAGGTCAATATAGACAGGCCTCTCTCTGCAATATTGACTTTGAATACAATTGCCCATACTGTTGGTGCTGCAGGTGTTGGAGCCCAGGCTACCGTTGTGTTTGGGGAGGTCTATTTTGGGCTTATCTCTGTGGTGCTGACCATTATTATCCTGGTTTTTTCGGAAATCCTGCCAAAAACCATAGGGGCCTATTACTGGAAGTCACTTGTACCGTTTGCCGGTTATGTCTTGAACGGAATGGTGTACATAGCTTACCCGCTTGTGCGTGCATCTGAAGCAATGACAAGGTTGATCACCGGAAAAGCATCCGGCGCAACATCAATGAGCAGGGAGGAGTTCTCTGCAATGGTGGATATTGGCGAACAAGAGGGTGTGATTGGTTCTGCAGAAAGCAAGATCATACAAAACATAATAAAGCTAAGGAATATCAAGGTAGAGGATGTCATGACTCCGCGGGTGGTGGTGGAGACTGCTCCCGAAAACATGACTATAGAAGAGTTCCACAAAGTAAGGAGTTACCGCCATTTTTCAAGGATTCCTGTATATTCCCCGGCCGGAAAAGAGGAGATCACCGGGTTTGTACACCGGCAGGATGTAATTGAAAACATGGCAAACGACAACTACACTCTTGAGTTGTCTGCTATAAAACGTCCGATTATTGTAGTCCCAAACCTACAGCCATTGACTGTGCTTTGGGAGAGGCTGCTGAATAAAAAAGCCCATATCGCCCTGGTTGTGGACGAATATGGGGGTTTTGAAGGGGTTGTCACACTTGAGGATGTTATTGAAACCATCCTGGGGCTGGAAATTATGGACGAAAGGGATGTTACTGCAGATATGCAGCAATATGCCCGTGAACGATGGAAACAGCGTCTTTCCAAATACGAATCCTGAATTACTCCAAGATTGAAATTATTTTTGAGGCGAGTTTGTGGAAGCTTGCTCCGTCTTGCCTCTCGTTCAATGCTATAGGGCTGCCGTTGTCCCCTCCTTCGCGGATGCTTTGGACAAGCGGAATTTGGCCCAACAATGGCACATCAAATTTTTCTGCCATTTTCCTGCATCCATCTTTTCCGAAAATATAATATTTGTTGTCGGGCAACTCTTCCGGTGTGAACCATGCCATGTTCTCTACCAGGCCAAGTACCGGTTTGTTTATGTTCTCGGAACGGAACATGTTTATCCCTTTCTCTACATCTGCCAGTGCCACAGGTTGCGGTGTGCTCACAACAATCGCTCCCGATAGAGGGATATCGCTTACAATAGAGATATGGATGTCTCCGGTTCCAGGAGGGAGGTCTACGAGTAAAAAGTCCAATTCTCCCCATTGTATTTGCAATATCATCTGCTTTAGTGCATTGCTTGCCATAGGGCCTCTCCATATAAGAGGTTGGTCGGGTCTTGAAAAATATCCTATGGACATCCATTTGACACCGTATTTTTCTACAGGGATTATCATCTCCTTACCACTGGAGTCATCTACCAAAGGTTTGTAATCTTCTGTTCCGGTCATGATCGGGACTGATGGTCCGTAAACATCGGCATCTGTGAGACCTACTCGGTATCCTGCTTTTGCCAGGGCAATAGCCAGATTGACAGAAACAGTAGACTTACCCACACCACCTTTGCCCGAAGCTATGGCAATTATATGTCCTACATGGGCAATTGCTTCTTGTCCAAGTTCTACGGTATGCCTTTTCTTGATTTTCCTCTCCCTTACCAGCTCCATTATGGAGACTTTGAATTCCTCTTGAGCAAATGCTTTCCTTAGTGCTTGTTCGCAACTTTTTTTGATTGTAGAAGAGAGGGGGTCAGGGGAGGGGAAAACCAGTTTGAATCTGATCTTGCCATCTTCTGCCTTGATATCCTCTACCATTTCCAGGGAAACTATGTCTTTTTCCTTTACAGGGTGTATAACGGTTTTGAGTGCTTCTTCAATTTTCTTTATATCCATGATTCTGTACTTAGATTTTAGAAACAAAAATAATCTATTTTGGTTTAATGCTGCTGCCTGCATTTTTCTTCTTGGGGGCTTTACCTCCTTGCGCAACGCAGTTTTCGTTTAACGCTCTTTTCCTCGCTTTTTGCGGGCCTGCGGAACTCCTCCCTTTGGTCGTCAAACAGTCCTCGGCTTTTTCCGCAAAAAGCTTCGTCAAACCCGCTACGAAAACAGATGTTGCACTTCGTGAGGCATTAGCCCCCGAAATCTTATGGCACCGAAAATTTGATATCCTGAGTTCTGAGTGTAAAGAAAGATGCAAACAGGATCAAATAAAAGTCTGACAAAAAAGCAAGAACCAGCCAAGCGAGGACAACCGATTGATAATTTATGGGTAAGTTCTTTGTTTGGCTTTTCTTTTTGGACAGTAAAAGCCACCGATAGACAAAGGTAAGACAAACTTTAGTTACCACCTCATTACCTACGGCGCAAGAATAACTTCTACCATTATGCCACATACAGCCATTGCATCCCATTGCTACACGATTTTGAAAATTGTTTGATGTTCTGCTTTTCTTTACTGCAAATCAATGTAATGAGGAGAAACATTTTTAAGTGGTGTATGTTTTATTTTCTACATTACAAGATTGTCTGAACAGAGACAAAGTCTTTTTTATTGGGATTAATGAAAAGAAGATGCTTTAATTGTCAGAGAATCTATCAAAACAAACTAATATGCAATCAATTAATGCTTTATATTCACATTTATTTAACAGAATCATCTGGATTTGGAACAGTTTTCCTACCTTTGCAAACAGATGATATTTTAGATATTCCAATTTATGGCTAATGAAGCAAGAAATTACACCCGACCAACCTTAAAAAGGCTGTATGGATTGTCAGGAAATCAATGTGCTGCTCCTGATTGTGAAAGGGTATTAATTGCCCGCGATGGAATATCTATTACAAGTAAAATCTGTCATATTGAGGCTGCCAGTGAAGATGGTCCTCGTTATAATTCATTAATGACAGATAAAGAACGGGCTCACTTCGATAATTTGATTCTACTGTGTGACGAGTGCCATACCATCATTGACAACAAAGAAAATGAAGTTAAATATCCTGCCACTTTATTGAAAGAATGGAAAAGGAACCATGAAAGCAAATTTCTTCATGAACAACTTAGAAACCCATCATTGCTAATGCTGGCAATCAATGCAATTGCTGATGCAAGTTTTGAAAATGATGAAATAAGTGATGAAAGTTTGCAAGTATTTGGTATTCAAGATAAAATCAGTTATAACAATATCAAAAGGAACAAATATTTAATTGAAGAATATGGCGGATATTATGGCAAAATAAATTCTCTTTATAGTGAATTGGAATCTCAAGGTAGTTTTAAAAAAGAAAAGTTATTGCGCAATATTCGCACTGTGTATTTGAAAACGAAAGGTAAATACACTCAAGGAAGTTCCGACTCAATAGAGATAATTCAAGAAAAAGCAGACGATATTATTGAAGATATTGAGAATGTATTTTTATCTTTGGTTGCTGACACAAGTAAATACAAGGAAGATATTTCATTTGGTATTTCTGTTGTGTTAGTCGATGCTTTTATGCGTTGTAAAATTTTAGAAGAACCACCAAAAGTAAAATGATTTTAGGCAAAGATATACATCCACAAAGAAAGATTTACTACCTTGGGGCTGTTGTTATTGAGCTTCTAAATACAACAGATAACAAGGGGAATGATTTCTTATCATTATACCAACAGGTGGGTAAGAAAGAAAAAATTTCCATGAATTTGTTTGCTTTAACATTAGACTGGTTGTATATTTTGGGTCTTATTGAAAACAATAAAGGGTTGATACGAAAGTGTTTTTAAAGTCATTAAAAATAGAAAATGGGAATACCGTTGTGAGAGATATTGCTTTTCACAAGGGGATTAACCTTATTATTGACGAAACTAAAACATCTGATAAAAAAGAATCGGGGAATAATGTTGGTAAAACTACTGTTCTAAGACTGATCGACTATTGCTTAGGAGGAAAGGGTGAAAACATTTACAAGGATACAGAATTTGTTCAAAACACAAATACGGAAGTTGAAAACTTTTTGAAGCACAATAATATAATCATCACACTGTCATTAGTTGATAACTTAGATAATCCTTTGACTGAAATCTGTATAAGAAGGAATTTTTTATCTCGTAATGATAAAATTATTGAAATTAATGGTGAGCCATATAAAGAAAAAGATGCTTTATCAAAAGAACTTAAAAAACGTATTTTTAATTCAGAAGAAGACAAACCAACTTTTAGGCAAATCATCTCTAAAAATATTAGAGATGAAAAGAATAGGCTGCAAAATACGCTGAAAGTATTACATGCTACGACAACAAAAGATGAGTATGAGCCATTATTCCTATTTTGGTTAGGAATAGAATTAAATACTAATACATATAAAGACAAACTAAATAGAGATAGGAAAACAGAAGAAAATCTGCAAAGTCGATTAAGAAAGGAAGGCACTTTGTCAATGATAGAACAATCGCTTTTAGTAATCGAAAGAAGTATTCAAGAATTAATAACAAAGAAAGAAACTTTTAATATTAATCCTTCATTTGAAAAAGAATTATCTGAATTAAATCAAGTAAAATTTGATTTAAACAGATACTCGACTGAATTGAGTCGCCTTGAAATGCGGAAGGAGTTGATAACTGAAAGCAAGAATGAGTTGGAGAGTGAAAAATCTAATGTTAATGTAGCCCAAATACTTAATCTGTACAATGAGGCAAAAGCATTAATTCCAAAACTTCAAAAATCATTTGAAGACACATTGCATTTTCATAATCAGATGATTGATGAGAAACTCAAATATATTATACGAGAATTACCAGAATTAGACAAAAATATTGCAGCATTAAAAAGGGAAATTAACCTATTATTAGCAAGGGAAAAAACCCTTACAATTCATTTGAAAAAGAATGGAGCAGCAGATGACTTACAGAAAATAATCACAGAATTAAATTCGGAATTTGAGAAAAAAGGGAAAAATGAAGAGTTGAAAAGACTTTGGGACCAATCAATAAAGAGTGTTGCGGAAATTGATCAAAAACTTAGCCAAATCAATGAGAACCTTAATTCAAAGGATGAATTAATACAACAACGAGTTGCAAAATTTAATGAGTATTTTTCAAACGTCACTTATAAACTTTATGGAGAACGAGAAATTTTAAGTGCAGACCCAACAGATAAAGGCTATGAATTTAAGATAACGCCTGTTGCAGGGAATCCTGGAACAGGGAAGAAGAAAGGTCAAATAGCTGCATTCGACCTTGCCTATATACAGTTTGCCGATAATATGAATATTAGATGTTTGCACTTTATCCTTAATGACCAAATTGAAAACATCCATGATAATCAAATCGAGAATCTACTCACTGAAATAGTTCTTGAAACAAATTGTCAGTACATATTGCCTGTACTTCGAGATAAACTTCCTTATGACATTGAGGTAGCGCAATATGAAGTTTTAACTCTTTCCCAATATGACAAGTTGTTTAAGATTTAAACTCTATTCGGAAAAATTTTATAGATTTGCAGTGAGTTATTTAAGGAAATACAGTGCAAACGCAGAAATAGGCACAGTTGCCAAATTATTAATTCTACCGCTGAAAATCCTTGCTTAAAAACTTCTGTTCAATAACTTATTCTAAAAAAATGATTTTTTAAAATAAAAAAAGAGGGAGACTTTACTATTAAGTCGCCCTCTTTTTGTTTTCGATGGGGGGGTTATTGGACTATGGTCATCTCGTCTACCAGGTGTTTGGCGCCGCCAAATTTCTCTATTATAAAGAGGGTGTAGCGGATGTCTACGTTGATGCATCTTTGGAGGTTTGGTTCAAAGATTATGTCGCCGCTCATTGCTTCCCAGTTTCCATCAAAGGCAGTGCCAATCAATTGACCGTGTGCATTGAGTACAGGGCTTCCGGAGTTTCCTCCGGTGATGTCGTTGTTGGAGATGAATGCAACAGGCATCTCTCCGTTTGGCATTGAATAGCGTCCGTAGTCTTTGTTGTTGTACAGCTCTTTCAGTTTGGCAGGAACCACAAACTCCCAGTTGTCGGGGTCCTCTTTTTCCATTACACCGGCAAGGGTGGTTACATAGTCATACATGACTGCATCCCTTGGTGAGTAATCAAGAACTTGACCGTAGGTCATACGCATTGTGGAGTTGGCATCGGGGTACATTGCTTCGCCTTTGTTCATTTCCAGTTGCCCTGCAATGTAATCTTTATGGCCTTGTGCATAGGTAGCATTGGCTTCCTGATGCTGTGCCTGGAGTGCCGGCATAAGGGCAAAGATGGAGTTGCCTGCAGCCAGGGCTGGGTCGTTGATTATTGCCTCCGGATTGTTTTTGAGAGCGTTGCCAATGGATTCCGGTGAAGTGAACACCGAGCGGTCAAACATGTCATCCACGAATTTGTCTATATTGCCGTTGAATTCATTGTCAATAGTCTGGAACAAAGATGGCCTGTCTGCTGCATCTGTCCTTTCCATATATGCCTTTATCATTGCCTTTGCAACCTTCCTGTCGGTTTTTGCAGAGTAGTTTTTGAAAAAGTTCACTACCCTTCCTTCAAGTGCTCCCGCAATTTGCATTGCCCTGTCATTTTCCCCTTTTTCCAAAGCATTAGCTACTCCGGCATAATGGTTTGCAACGGCTGTAAGCTCTATGTTGCCAAGTGATTCCTGGAGAACTCTTAACAGAAGCAAAGGTTTTGCCCTTTTTTCCACAGCAGTGTTGATGTTTTCAAGGGCGTTGCCATATTTCTCTGTCCTTTTTTTGTTTTGGGATACCCACTCTGTAAACTCTTGCTCTTTGGCAGCCCTTCTTTGTGCAACGTCAAGTTTGGCAAAGGTTTCGTTCATGCCTGTTGCCTTTTTCCAATAATTGGAAGAGCTGGCATATTTGCTGGAGTATTGAAGGCGGATCTTTGGATCTGCAATCATGTCTTCCATGAGCACATCCTGGCGGATTGTGCGTATGTCTATCACATTGCGGTTGGTAATGTCGCGGGTTTCAACCACCTCTGCAGAGGTCATGAAACGGCTGGTCCTGCCAGGGTAGCCTATTATCTGGATATTCCGTCCCATAGTATACCACCATTCCGCTGCATAGTATACCACTATTCCGGACCATACCGGACCACATAGTGTAAAAAAGGAGGAGAGCAAGCCCTCCTCCCGTTACAGTTTTTCGCAACAGGTTATTTTTGTAGTTGCAACACAAAAAATAACCACCTATGGCAGGAAAACTAATAACAATGGGCAAAGTAAAACAAATTTTACAATTATCAGAACAGGGTGTTTCTCAAAGGGAAATTTCCAGGCGTCTTAATGTCAACAGGAAGACAATAGTACATTATCTAGCCAAAACGGAAGAACTCAAACACGGCAAACAGGAGCTATTAACAATGCCTGATACTGAGTTGGAATTACTTTTATCACAAAAGCCGGAATTACCGGAAATCAAAGAAGAATACCAATATCTCGAATCATTGTTCCCTTATTTCAAAAAAGAACTTAAAAGGACAGGTGTTACCAGATATGTTCTCTGGGGAGAATACAGGTCTAAACGTCCCGGTGGTTATGGTTATTCTCAGATGTGCTATCATTACCAGCAATGGGATATAAGTCAAAAAATATCAATGCGATTATCTCATGATTATGGTGAGGAGATGTTTATTGATTTCACAGGCAGCAAGCTGCGATATTTTTGTCCACATCTCAATGCGGTAGCCGAAGCGGAAGTGTTAGTCACTATCCTGGGTGGTAGTCAGTTTCATTATGTTGAGGCTACAAAAAGTCAACGGATTGAAGATTTTGTTGGCGGTGTCAGTAATTCCATTCATTATTTCGGAGGAGTACCAAAAGTTTTGATTCCGGATAACCTTAAATCAGCAGTAACTACAGCAAGTAATTTTCAACCAGTCTTGAATGAGACTTTCCTTTCTATGGCCAACCACTATAAGACAACCGTTTGTCCGGCCCGTCCCACTCACCCTCAGGACAAAGCTTTGGTAGAGGGCATCATCAATTTGGTTTATAGTGAGATATTTGCTCCTTTGAGGGATCAGCTTCCACATGGGATTGATGGTCTTAATGAAGAGATAAGGAGGTTATTGCCCAATGCAAACAAAAGGAACTTCCAAAACAGGGGTTATAGCCGTTTAGATTTGTTTGAGGATTACGAAAAGAAGACTCTCAGGCCAATCACTATGGACCGGTATGAGATTACCCAATCGTACAGACTCCGTGCAGACAAGTTTTACCATGTATATTTCAACAAGGACAAGCATAGTTACAGTGTGCCATATAAATACGCTCAAAAAAGGGTAAAAGCGGTTACAACACCTAAGATGATATCCATTTATCACAATGGGATCCAGATAGCCTCCCACGTTCGCAGTAAAGAGGTTAATGGGACTAGTACTATCGTGGAACATATGCATCCTTCTCATAAATATGTTCAGCAATGGGAACCCTCCCAAGCTTATCAATGGGGGGCAGAGATAGATCCTTTGGTAGAAAAATATTTGCAAAACATGATCTCTCACTGCAGTTATCCCCATATGGCCAGGAAGATGTTCGAAGGGATACAAGATCTCCATAAAAGATATGGTAATCAGAGGCTGGTCAACGCCTGCAAAAGAGCTCTGGGTTATAATGCTTTAGACTACACAACACTGAGGAATATCCTGTCAAATAAACTTGACCTGCTTGATCAAAGCTATACTGCCACGGTGGTAACACTTCCAAAGCATGAGAATATTAGGGGCTCTAAGTACTACTACTAAAACGAATTATTATGGATAGCAATAATATATTGGACAAAATGGAGTCCTTAAGACTTGAGGGCATGTACAATCTATATAAGAATATGGCAGAAACCAGCCATGTTAGCTCCTTGACAAATGAAGAGCTGCTGACACTTCTTATCAATGCCGAGTGGGACAATAGGGAAAACAGGCGCATTGAGAGGTCAACAAAACAGGCAAAGTTCCGATACAATGCTGCAATAGAAAACATAAAGTATGAAGATGACAGGGGCTTGGACAAATCATTAATAATGAGACTTTCTGATTGTTCTTTTATTAAGCAGGCGAAAAACATACTTATAACAGGCTTAACGGGCACAGGTAAGAGTTACATCGCCTCTGCAATAGGTCATCAGGCTTGTTATAATGGTTACAAAGTAGCCTACTTCAACGCTCAGAAATTATTTGCCAAACTTAAAAATGCAAAAGCAGATGGCACATATTACAGTCTTATCAACAAGATTACAAAACAAGATCTTTTAATTATAGATGACTTTGGGCTCCATGTACTTGATGATGCCGACAGACTGGCTCTGTTAGAAATAATGGAAGACAGGTATGGAATCAAATCTACTATAGTCAGTTCTCAGCTTCCGGTAAAAGTGTGGTTTGACATCATTGGAGAGAGTACCATTGCAGATGCTATACTGGATAGACTGGTTAATGGCTCATTCAGGATAGAAATAAAATCAAAAAAATCACTGAGAGAATAATAACTTAAAAAAATTTATGCAAATTTGCCATGAGAGTGTAAAAACTGTAACTGGTACCCTATGCTCCGGAACAGTGGTCCCATATCGCCGGAATAGCTAAACTTCTACTGAACTTTGAAAAGTGTCATTATCGGATGCTTACTTTTAAGCAAAATTTTACTTTATAGCTTTTTTAAGCAATATTTAAATTAATTGCACTTTAAAGCAATGTTCATTAATATGTCGGGCCCCCTATTAGTAGGACAGTTACACTTTAGACAAATTTCAATAAATTTGTAAGGAGAAACGACAAGATGAATAAGACAAGAATTATTTGAGCTCTTACATCCAACGGAAAATTTAACAACTGATTACATACCACTACTTTAACTGAAACATTATGATCATTCGAGCTACTTCCAAAACACTGAACATTGCCAGGATTGCGCCTGTGAAAAATCTAGCTGAGATTGAGGAACCTCTGCCCGGGGAATGGTATGTATCGCTGGTTCCTACTGGCCGCAAGGGGGTCTCTGCAATCCATTTTGTGCACAACCCGACAATGTTATCGGTGGTGGTAATGGGGCGTTCGCTCAATAAGGCGTTGGCGGAGTTTCCTTTGAGGGCTGCGGCGTTGTTGAGGCGCTTCGGGTTTGTCGAATTGATGGAGAGGTTTGAGTTTGACTCTGCACGAGAAATTTATACGACCAACAATCGAGGCATCTTATCCAACATGAACCAAATGAAATACTATATTGAGTGGGAATTTGCGATTGCCGAGGAGCCGGACCCTGCTGTACTCAATCTTATAGAGAATCGCTTGATCAAGGATCTTGTTGGTGGTAAGGTTGCCCAAGGTCAAGATTACATTCGGCCAATTGATGTACTGGAGAGCCTGCTACAGGGGGCACGGGAGGCATCCCTCGGATAAGACGCATCCCTCGGATTAAATAGCAAGCAACTTAAATATATTCACAAATCTACTTTTTAATTCTTTTTATGGGTATTTATCCCTATTTTTTCAACTTTATTGTTGTTTTTCATAAAATAAATATAAATTTGCAACACTAAATTACATGAGCACAGAAACAGCTGCAGCATCATTTTTAAAAGAATTTAAAGAAAAGATGAAGTTTTGGGATGTACTCTTCCGGGACGATAGAGGTAAGAACTTACAAGCTTTGATAGACTTAGAACTTCGACCCAGAGACCGCAATAAAATTCTGGAAACACTGGAAACCCAAGATTACAGCGAAGGGCCACACAAAGAAAAGTTATACGGAGGCGCTGAAATGTGGGTATTTGGCAAAACGATAAAGAATAGGGAAGTTTACATCAAAATTACAATTGGAGCAATAAACAGTAGTGTCATCTGCATTTCCTTTCACTTGGCCCAACACAAAATGAACTATCCTTTAAAATAGAAGCAACAAATATGAGAAGTCCAATCACAGGTAAAGAAATGAATTTGATCAAGGAACGCCGATCAATGGTTTTTAGGAAGGAACAATTTGAAGTTATTTTTCATTATTATCAATGTAAGGATAGTGGGGAGCATTTCACGACAACAAATATTGATGAGATGAATACAAATCAGGTATACAATCAGTACCGCGAAAAATTCAATATTCCGTTTCCTGATGAAATTACACGAATACGTGAAAAATATGGCTTGTCTGCAACAAGGATGTCAGAGGTTTTAGGTTTTGGTGTAAACAGCTACCGCCAGTATGAAGCAGGTGAAATGCCTAGTATTTCAAATGCAAAATTGATCCAGATGGCAAAAGACCCAAAAATTTTCATGGAGATGGTTGAACTATGTGGGACGTTGGATGTAAAAGCTAAATCAAAATGCGTACAGAAAGCCCAATTGATGATAGAAGAAAAAAAACAAAATAATTTTATTTTGAATTTCAAAGAATATCTATTGGGTGATCACATGGCTGATATTTATTCTGGTTACAGGAATCCAAGCCTTGAAAAGTTTACCGAAATGGTGGTTTTTTTTTCAGAAAAGACAGAACCTTTCAAAACCAAAATGAATAAACTATTATTCTATGCAGATTTTTTAATGTTCAAACAAAGTTGTTTTTCAATAAGTGGCATGAGATACAAAGCCATAGATATGGGACCCGTGCCTAATAATTTTCAAAGTATATTTGAATATATAGCAAACAATGATGATATTGATATTCATACCGTAGATTTCCAAAATAGTTACATCGGCGAACAATTCAAGGCTAGAAAGGATAGACCGTTTAAAGCAGATTTGTTTTTGGAAAATGAATTATTGGTTTTAGAAAAAGTAGCAGCTTCTTTCAAATCAATTAGCACAAATGACATTATAAAGTTAAGCCATTTAGAAGAAGCTTGGAAGCAAAATAAAAATAAAAAAAATGTGATTAGTTACGAGCACGCATTTGAATTAAGCCAAATTGATTTTGCATCCAACGGATAATATAACATCTATTTATATATCACCTAAGAATTACCAATTATAAAGCATATGCACAAATGGGTTATAGACGATAACGGCAATAGTTTTGTACACAGTACACTTGATGATGGCTATGATTTTTTCATTACTGACAAATGGAATGTAAAGCTTCATTTCAAAATTTCTACATTTATGGTACCTTCTGGTTTGGCCTCAGAAGCTATAGAAGTGATTGATGATCCTGTATTCCATGAACCCAGGGTCTACATGATTCTCTCTGATTTTGGATCTGATGTTGAGGAGTCCGAAAATCAACTCAAAGAAAAATTAAAAAAGGGAATTAATAAGAAATACCTGGAATATTCTGATGAAGGCTACTCTATAAAGGGCAACAAAATCAAAGGCAGGTTTATGGGAGAATATTTTGAAGTTGATGGGTTAAAGTTTTCAACCGAAGAATTTCTGCAGACATGCAGATGTTATGAAGGCTGGGGATTTTCTTTGAAATTCCATGATCTTAGTGAGTGATATGATGCATTCCTCGGATAAATTTACAACTACCTGATTTTACATCCCTTATTGTTATTCGGTCATTTTCTGCATTTTAGCAATATGTATGACACGGAATCTCCATCTTTTGGGACTTTAGTTGAGTCCTCCTTGTTCCGAGGAAAGATACGCAGTTGATCATGTGAACTGTTAAGAGGGTGTTTTAAGCAATATTTTACTTTATTGCGTTTTTAAGCAATATTTAAATTAATTGCACTTTAAAGCAATATTCATTAATATTGCATACTACTAAACTAAAAAATTATGATAGCCGTTATTAAGGGTGACATTATAAATTCTCGGCTGATTATCAACCAAGATAAGTGGCTTATACCATTAGAGGATTTGCTAAATGAATGGGGCAAAAGTCCAGAAATCTGGGAAGTTGCATGGGGTGATTCTTTTCAGCTTGAAGTTGAAAATCCAGCGGAATCATTATATAAAGCGTTATTAATAAAGGCATTGATAAAAGGCATCAGTTTCAAAAAAAATAGTGAAAAAATGAGTGAAATTGATGTAAGAATCTCAATTGGAATAGGCGAAAAAACATACGCAGGACGAAGAGTGTCAGAGAGTAATGGCCCTGCTTATATATATGCAGGTGAAAAATTCTCTTTACTTAAAAAGGAAAATACAACATTAGCAATAAAAAGTAAGTGGCCCGAATTTGATGAAGAGTTTAATCTTTATTTGAAATTAGCAGGTGTATTTATGGATAAATGGACAAAGTCATCGGCTGAATTGGTTGGGATTGTCCTTAGAAATAGCATGATTACTCAAGAGGAAGTGGGGAAGCTAATCGGTATCAAACAAAGCGGTGTAAGCGGAAGGTGGAATCGTGCAAAAATTGACGAAATATTAGAGATTGACAATTTGTTCAGAAGAAAAATCAAACAATTGTTATAATGATTATCATAGTAAAGCTACTACTTGCGCATTTTATAGGTGACTTTATACTTCAACCTTCAAAATGGATTAAGAGTAAAGAAATTAGTAAAGTAAAATCAAAAGAACTTTATCTTCATATTCTAATTCATGGTTTATTGGTTTTAATACTTTTATGGTATAAGAAGCACTTCTCATCTTTTTTCACATATTACTGATTAATTGATGCTTGAACATGGCAACTCTGCACTTAGGAAATATCTGCACTAGCTAAATAGCATAAATATTAAGATTATTAAATAACTCCCACGCTCTTATGTGTTTAATTCCAGCTCTTAAAGGTAAGGCTATGTCATCGAGCGAAACAACGATTTTTTCGTAATTATCGGCAATGGCTTCCAAAGCTGAATATTCTCGCTCGATAGTTTCCTTGTCAATGAGCATATAGGTACTTTGTATATAAATAATACGGTCGGATTTTTTTGCTACAAAATCGATTTCTTTATTCCGAAGTGCTCCTACATAAACATCATATCCGGCACGACGTAGTTCTAAGTAAACTAAATTTTCTAATACATAACCAAATCCGTAACCAAATCCTGAATATAGATAGTTTTTATAGGATAAGTCATTGATATAGAACTTAGAATTACCTGATAGTGTGTCTTTTCCTTTTATATCATACCGTTCACAGCGATGTATTAAAAAAGTATCTTCTATATATTTTATGTAGTTCGAAATGGCATCATAACTAACTTTTCGTCCTTGATTTTTAAAATATTTGACAATATTTGTTATTGAAATAAGATTGGATGCGTTGTTTACAAGATATGTAAAAATATCTTCTAACATTTTTGGTTCACGTATACTATATCGCTGAATAATATCTCTTAATAAAACGGTGTCCTTTATAGCTGAAATATAATTTCGTTTAAGTTCCTCTTTGGGGAGCATAAACAATTCGGGAAGTCCTCCGCTATTCATATAACTGATATAACTTTCTTTGCCTTTCTTCTGATTTGTAACGCCACAATATTCAGCATAACTAAACGGGAAAATTTCTATCGAAATATACCTGCCAGATAAAAGAGTTGCTAACTCACCTGAAAGCATATTCGAATTAGAACCGGTAATAAATAATTCATATTCTTCAGAATAGTCTTGTGAATACGAATTAACGACTTTTTCCCATTCTTCTATCAACTGAATTTCATCAATAAATATGTAAACTCTTCCCTTGGGTTGGAGTGTTTCTTTGTATAATTTAATAAGTTTATCCAACTCTTTGTAGGTTTTCAAAAAATCGAAATCAGCAAATTCACGATTGATAAATAACGTGTTGTGAGGATTAATTCCGCTGTCAATAAGTTGCTTGGCTATTTGTCTTAATATGTAGCTTTTCCCCGTCCGTCTTTGTCCAACAAGCACTTTAATAAGTCTGCTCCCAATGTAACCACTCAATTTATCAGTATATTCGTGCCGTTTAAATCCAAAATCAAAGTTTTTAGAATCCCATAAATTGTACCTATTAAGCAAATTGATATTTTCGTCCATATGTGAATATTTTGCACTAAAATAGTATTTTTTCATTTATAAACGAAGATTTCGCGTAAAATAACAAGACGCAGGTCTCATCTTTTTTCACATATTACTGGTTATGTGGTGTTTAAGCATAAGACGTTTGCACTTATGAGTTATTTCCTGTGCATTTCGGGTTATTTCCCGTCAATTGCTGCCTGGCTCTCGGGGGCCGTCAGCTGGCTCGGTGCCGGGAATAACCCTCTGCCCAAGAATAACTCTGCAAGAAGAAAAAGAACCACCTCTCACCTTTTTTTACATGTTGCTGGTTGTGTGGTCTTTTGGCGAGAGATATTTGCACTTTTCATAAATCCTGCAAGATTTTGGTGCAAAGCTGCGTAGGTGAAGTGCTTGCTGCTGTGACAGATGTGAAAAAAGATGAGACCTGCAGGTTCCACCCGCAAAGCAAGCACCCGCAAAATCAGCAACCGTAAAACCTGCAACCGTAAAACCTGCAGCCGCGAGACTCATGTCAAGCACCTGCTTAAGAAAAAACGGCTCTTTTTTGTTTTTGTTACCTCTTCAAACGGGATAGTTCATACGTGAAACCAATGCGAATACCGGTTTCGTTAATTCTTGATTTATAACCTTTCTCTGCCGGAATCATTAGAAGCGCATGGAACTTGGCATATGGGTTTACAAAAATTGAAAGACCGGAATTGAAATTGTATTTGGCACCAAAACCAGCCATTAGACCAAGACCGTTTTGACCCGAAATGGCACTATTACCGGACAGATCCATATCAATCATGGCTCCTCCGTTGACAAATAGGTGTTTAAGAAAGTTGACCCGTAGCGATACTGGTATGCTCAAAATGGTGGTTGTCATTGTTTTCGAAATAACATGCTCTGATGAAAAGTCTGGGATTAAAAGTGATGTGACCTCGATTTTATGATTAGACACATCAAGTCCCGTCTCAATATCCAACCATTTGAAAATCGGCTGTTCATAGCTCAGTCCAAACGCATATGAGCATTTCCCCTCTAAACTTGGACCTCCGATAATATCTTGTGAATTAAGCACAACCGCTTTACCAAAGGCAGAGTAAGAAATCCCGATTTTTGCTTCTGATTCCTGTGCAACCCCCTGCGATTGGAAAATAACCACGAATAACAAAAAAACAACTAACCTCTTCATAACTATTTATTTAAAATAATAATCAAATTTACACTAATAAAATGAATAAAAAAAGCAGCAGGTCTCATCTTTTTTCACATCTTTCTGGTTGCCTTGCAGTTTGGTGTGGCACCTATGCACCTAACCACAAGACGCAGGTCTCATCTTTTTTCACATCTTATTGGTTGTGTGGCGTTTTGGTGTGAGGTGTTTGCACTTAAGAGTTATTTCCTGTGCATTTCAGGTTATTTCCCGTCAATTGCTGCCTGGCTCTCGGTAGCCGTCAGCTGGCTCGGTGCCGGGAATAACCCTCTGCCCAAGAATAACTCTGCATAAAACAGCAGGTCTCATCTTTTTTCACATCTTGTTGGTTGTGTGGCGTTTTGGTGTAAGATGTTTGCACTTACCGTGTGGTTTGTGTGAGGTTGGTGCAAAGATGCTTGGGTTAAGCGCTTGCCAGTTAAGAAGATGTGAAAAAAGATGAGAGGTGCGACCGCCAACGCCCGCCAGCGCCCGTGAAGTTTGCTCCCGCAAAAGCCTGCACCCGCAAGACCTGCAGCTTGGCCAGCACTCGCCAGCGCCTGCAAAAGCTTGCACCCGCTAAACCTCCACCTCTGCAAACTAAATATTTAGCCCATGTATTAAAAAAAATTGTAAATTGCAGAGGTATATTTGAAAAATTTCTAACCTAAACATTTTGATGTCATGAATAGTGTTTGTTTTTCCAATAGGTGCAAAAGGCTGGTTGCTCTAAAGATTGCAGCTTTGGTTGTTACTGTGGTTGCAGTTTGTGGCTGCAGCAAAATAGAAGGAGGCGGGGAAGGGCTGCTAGGCGGGACAAGCCCAAACTACAACATGCTTTTTGATATCTCTGCAAACGGGCTCTACATGACAGAATGGAAAGGAAATAATGGATCTAATGCATTGATTGTTAAGTTCCAAAGAAATTTTTGCGATTTCATTTTAACAGAGGTTTTAACTGGGAAGGTTACAAGTGAAAGGTACTCTTATACTTACGCTCATCCAATTGCAACCTTCACTCCATATTCTGTGGGCAAAAACATCATAAAAGGCACAACTAAAAGTGGCAACATCCTTTCTTCAGACGAAATGACCTTTACCGATGAGCAAAACTCTCCGGTCCTGCTAAAAGTGTTACGTTACAAATAGCACCTCTCATCTTTTTTCACATATTGCTGATTGTGTGGCGTTTTGATGTGAGATGTTTGCACACGACTCTAATTCTGCATGAAGTTTGTGTAAATATGCGTGAGTGAAGTTCTTGCTGGTTAAGAAGATGTGAAAAAAGATGAGACCTGCGTTACAAACTCACAAATTAATTTGTAAATTTGACAAGAGTTTTCTAAACATTTAATCATGAAAAAGATAAGAACCCGAACAGCTTTTATGCTGTATCCTGTCGTACTTTCGGGTGCGATTGCTCTAGTTGTCACTTTATCAATTTTTTCACCAACAAATATCTCTGCACAAACCGGTCGAGCTGCCACATATCTGCCTGGTGCAGAAAGAGGTGTCGCCAAAGATTTAACCCGTCTGGCAGAATGTTACGAATACGGTTATGGAGTGGAAGAAAATCTTAATGAAGCACTTAGACTCTACACACAAGCTGCATTCCGAAAGGACCCTCAAGCAATTTTCCGCATTGGCTATTTTTACGAGACAGGTAAAGGAGGATTGCAAAAGGATTATGCAGAGGCATTCAAATATTATAATGTAGCTGCTTCCCAAGGAAACCAAGGAGCAATGCTCTATTTGGCAGAGCTTTACGAAGAAGGATCGGGTTGCAGCCAAAACCTGCAGATGGCATATAAGCTTTATCTTCTAAGTTGCGTTAGAGATTACTCATTCAAAGGCGCAAAAAGATGTGCCAAATTACTGGGTATAGACACTTTATCTATGCCTAGTTCAAATATTGGAGTGTTTTCAAAATATTCAGTTGGAGAAAATCCCGATCTAAGAGCTATTTACGGCACATACGAAACATACATGCATGGTTTAGAAGGTATTGAAAAAGACCCGATGCTAGCACTGATTTGGCTTGAAAAAGCTGCAGAAGGAGGTTTCACTGCTGCTCAGGCAGAGTTAGGTAATTACTTTTATTCGAAAGGTGAATATACAAAAGCGGTCAAATGGCTTAATGCTGCTAGTTTAAAAGGAGACCAGACAAGCATGTCCTCCTTGGCAGATATCTATTCGTATGGATTTCCGGGAGCTACTTCAACCCCGGAAGTTATTTATAATCTTTACATTGGAGCAGGAAATTTTGATAAAGCCAAAAATGTTTTTTCGAATTTAAAATTAATTTCTGATTCTAAACTTCTTGAGCAACAAATAAATATATTCAATTACCTGAATGGAGCTTCTCAACCTGCACCTCAACCAACTCCACAAACAACCCTTGGTGGCCAAACAGGCAACCAAAACCAGACTGGAACTTACGGGCAGACTCAAACCCAATCCAATTATAATGAACCACGCAGAGTTCTATGCACACACTGTAACGGAAGCGGATATATCTGCGTGGTAAAAACAGTTCCTACATACGGCACTCACACAAATGTAAAAACCAGATGCCAACACTGCTCACAGCTTCTTGAACACGGCATTGTGCATATCCAAAGAAAATGCCCACATTGTCAAGGCAAAGGCTACATCTTAAGATAGCACCAAGGCCGCACCCGGGCACCCCGGCCGCAGGTCTCATCTTACCAGAAACACCTCTCATCTTTTTTCACATATTGCTGATTGTGTGGCGTTTTGATGTGAGATGTTTGCACACGACTCTAATTCTGTATGAAATTTGTGCAAAGGCGCATGGGTGAAGTGCTTACTGGTTAAGAAGATGTGAAAAAAGATGAGACCTGCCACCCCGCGAAAAAGATGAAAGGTGGCTCCTGTAACAGGAACCACCTCTTGGCACGTCGTAAAAAATATTTAACCAGCCTAACTTAAATTATTAACACAAAACAAATCTACTGACGTACGTTATCACTTAATTCGTGCAAAGTTGCCTGAGATAATCACTTGCTAATGAAGCACATGTGAAAAAAGATGAGAGGTGCTTCCTGTGCTTCTTGATGCTTAGTGCAAACATCTCTCGTTTAAATGCCAAACAGCCAAGCACATGTGAAAAAAGATGAGACCTGCGGCCCTGAGAGGTGCAGCCCACCGGCCACCTGCGGCTCGCCGGCCATCTCCACCTCACAACTATTTGCGCAACTCCTGCTCAATTGCCTTTACCAATGCTTCGCCCCGCAAATGTTTGGCAACAATACGGCCATCACGGTCCAGCAAAATTATGAAAGGAATTCCCGAGAACTGGTACTGCTGCATCAACTCATTTCCGGAGTTGGGAGCCAAAACCTGCGGCCATGGCATCTTTTCGTCCTCCAAAGCTTTGTGCCACTCCTTGGTGCCCTTGTCAATGGAGACACTCATGAACTCCACACCCTGCGATTTAAATTTTTCGTAAGCATCAAGCAAATTGGGGATTTCTGCCCGGCAAGGACCACACCAAGAAGCCCAAAAATCTATCAGCAGGATCTTCCCCCTGAAACTTTGAGGGCCAAGCAACTTCCCATCAGGAGCAGGAAAGGAAAATTCAGGAGCAACAGCCCCGATCTTTACCCTCTCACGGTTTTCCCTGTCTGCCTTTTGCCTCTCAAGCACCTTGACCAAAGGAGGGTACTGAGGGTCCACTTTCTTGATGGAAGCCACAATCTTTTCAACCCTTGCAGATTCCCTGTCGGCGTCAAGCATGCTCAACAACACCACAGCACTAGTACGGTCATGGTAAACATCGGCCAAATGGGCAATCCGTGAACTGTAATCGTCGTTTAAAAAACTAAAAACCGCCTCAGTAGCCACCTTTTTGGAACTATCATCAAGGTATTTGACCCTATACAACATCTGGTTGAGAGCAATCATAGATTGGTAGTTACGATGCCGTTCGAAATTGATCTGGTTCATCAGCTCGTTCTTTGGACCACTTTTCTCAATCATGTAATAAGCAGGATTCTTGATTTTGATCTTGGCAGTATCCATACCCCTGAACCTCACATGCACATTCTCATCCTCTGCCCAGAAACTTATCGACTCCCATTTTTTGCAGTCCAAGACATAAACACCAGGCTCCTGTACCTCCATCTCATACCTGAAATTATTGTCACCATCCAGGTCAAACTCTGCAACAACACTTTTCACAGCACCATCATGCTTTATAATCTGCATTTTAGCATCAGGATAGTCAAACTTCACCGAGCCGGATACCACTATGGTCCTGTTTTGGGCAACAGCGCCCAGCGAGCACAACAACCCCGCAACCAACAACAAACCCCGCAAACCAGAACCAGATTTTAAAATATTCATCATAACCTATCTTTATTAAAATTTAAACACCTATTCCGAAAGAACCTCCAACAAACGCTGGAACTCCTTCTCATAATTTATCATGCTCATGGCCATCACACCACCAGACTTCTTAGCCTCCTCACGCCTGCGAGCCTCCCTCTGCACAACCACAGGAGCCATCACGGCAAACCAATCAGCAGCCTTGCGCCTCACAACCCGGTCTTCACAACCCTCCTCAATCTTCACACCCCACATATGCAGCTCATGCACAGGCACCTGCTCCAAACCACCCGCATCATCAATCTTTGCAGAGGCCAAATCATAAAAACCGTCCCAGTCATCCGTCATCTCTGCATAGAACATATCGGCATTCAGCTCCAGCAAATCAGCATCCTTCACCCTCTCCTTACGCAGCCTTTTCAGGAACTTATTGTAACCCTTACCGTCAAAAACCACATCACTACCCTGCCCCGAAACAAATTTCCTGGATGCCAAAGTCCAAATATCAAACAACTTGCGGTCAACCATCTGCTCACCAAACAAACCATGAAAATCACCCTTGTTTGCATGCACATATTTGAAAACCTCAGAATCGGCATCATTTGCATACCTCATGAACAAAGCCCAGTTTTCACGCTCCTTAATCAAAGGCAAATCCAACGAAGCCAAGTAATCGTTTGCCACAACTGCAGCCTCTTTTTGCATATAGCCGGTCTCCAACGCCTTCAGGTAGTCAAACACCAACTCACGCGACCTCTCTCCCGCAGCATATTTTTTTGACAAAGACAAAAGACCATGCTCACTCATCCCCCTCTTGCTCTCTTCCAAGAACTTAGCGGCAGGCATACTCCCCACAATACGGTTCACCACATTGCCATCCTTGTCCAAATACAAGAAAGTAGGGAAAGCAGCAACCTCATAATGGTTCTTAAGGTCAATCCCCTCACCTTTCTCCATATCAATCTTCACATTGATGAAGTTTGCATTAAAGTAATCGCCCACAACAGGGTCTGTGAATACATCCCTGGCCATCACCTTGCAAGGGCCACACCAAACAGTATAGCAATCCACGAAAATTGGCTTCTCCTCCTTTTTGGCCAGCTCCAAAATCTCACTCCAGCTACCCTCGGTAAAACGAATACCCCTGGAAGCCAGAGCCTGCTGCCCCAACTCAAGGAACTTGTCACCCTCCATGAAACCACTTCCCGAAAATAGCAGTTCACCATCGCCATCCACAAAAAGGTAGGTAGGGTAAGCAAATGTATTGTACCTCTCTGCCAAGGAAGTATGGACAGTACCAAGGTTAAGTGACAAATTCACAAACTTCTCGTTGTAGAAATCTGCAACCCTGTCCAATGTAAAGACATTCTTCTCCATCATAATACAAGGCTGGCAATTGTCTGTGTAAGCATCAATGAACACCAGCTTGCCCTCCTTTTTGGCAAGTTTCAAAGCCTCTTCAAAAGAAGCCTCAGAAAAGAGTATCTTCTTGCTATTGCTCCATTTTTCCCTGGCCTGCTCCAACGCACCATTCGCCCTCTCCAAAAATAAAGAGGGATCCTTGTCCAAAGCATAAGGACTCACAACACCCAGCAAATCACCATTGGGCATCATAAAAGCATATGTAGGGTACATGTTCATCTGCAATAACGGCGCAAAATCCTTACCCTCAGGAGCACCCATATCCACCCTCACAGCAATGGCATTATTGTCAACAAACTCCCCAACACCCTCAACCGCAAACAACCGCTTCTCCATCTCCAGCTTCTGGTCATTCATCATCCTTGCAGAGGTAACATCCACAAGTATTATCTTTTTTTGTGCAGAGGCCTTCTGCTGCGCCTCTTTAAATGTCATTGCAGAAAAGCCCTGGGCCGCCGCAACAAAGGGCAGCACCAAAGCAATAAAAACCAATAAGTTCCTTTTCATAAATCTCTTTTATAAATTAAATATTAACGATATCCTTTATTCTGGACAATCTCACCGTGGGAAATCCTGATATCATAATCAGGCACAGGCAGCATCATCCTTTCCACAGGAACAGTAGCATCCCTCAGTTTTTTGCCCGAACGAATCAGGTCAAAACGGGTATGTCCCTCAAAAGCAAGCTCCTTCATCCGCTCTAGCAAAATACGGTCAATCAATTCCTGTGCAGAGGCAAAACTAGCCAAAGTATAATCTGCAGGTTTGCTCGAAAATGCCTTTTTCCTTATATCATTGAGGTGCTTTACAGACTCCTCGTTTATCCCGTTAAGACGGGCCAACGCCTCTGCCCTGGTAAGCTTCACCTCCGACAACCTGATATACAACACATTGTTATAACCATTGCCATTATTGTATTTGAACGAAGTCAAATCCGAAGGGTTGTTGGTCTGGCTCCCCTGCCATATCAGGCAAGCTGTGCCCGCAGATGGGTCAATGTATCCCCTCCTGTCGCCCTCTTCATACAAATTGGCAAACGACTGCTCAATGTAAAAACTCCCCTTGTTGTAAAAAGAGTATCCCAAACCATTGGAATAACGGGAAACACTTGAATAGCACGGAGCCATCAACAGAACCTCGTCACTGTAGTTTGCACTGTTGGTCTCCTCACCGGTAGGGTTCAAAGGGAACAACCAAGAGGTATGGTGCGTATAGGAGGTAGAAAAAGTATATCCCTTGGCAGACTGCAAAACGGAATCTGCATAGTCAGCAGCCAATTGCAAATCTGACTGGTCGTTTGTGTAAGTACCCCTGTAAAGATGCACCCTGGACAACAAAGCAAAAGCAGCACTCCTTGTAGCCCTTGTACGGGCAGCCAAAGTGGTGGCACTCTCGTTGGAAAGGAAAGGCAGAGCCTCCTGCAAATCCTTAAGGATCTGCCCGTAGGTATCACCCACGGTTGCTCTGGACTCAATCTGGTCGGGATTGTAACCATCGTATGGGGTCAGCCTCAATATTGCACCCAAACCATCCATGTCGCCGGTAAGGGCACCATCGCCAAATGCCTGCAACAAAAGCATGTACTCATATGCCCTCAGGAACTTTGCCTCTGCAATATGTTGCTCCATAGCGGCCCTGTTGTAATCGCCAAATTTTTGTATGTTGGTAATTATGTTGTTGGAATAATCAATCGCATTATACAATGTCTTCCAAATGGAGAGTATGTAACCATCGTGGTCAGAGGAGTTGTATTGCGAATTGTCCATGCTCACATAAGAGGAGTTTTCCCTTTGGGCAAGGGTAGGAGTTCCAAGCTCCCCGAAAAGCATGAGCAAACCGGAGTTTGCATAGTTGTTCACACCGGTAGGGGCACCCGAATGGGCTGCATTCATCCTGGTGTAGGCCCCCAGCAAAGCTGCCTCTGCAGTCTTCACATCCTTGTAGGTGGTCTCATCCACCATCACATTCTCAGGTGCCAGGTCAAGGTCGCAAGAAACAATCACAAGCGACATAAGGATAAATATTGTAGATTTTAATATCTTTTTCATGGTTGTTTTTTTTTAAGGTTAAAAGCCAAGTCTGAGTCCAATCTGCACACCTTTGGTCTGAGGCATCGTCAGGTTGTCGTAACCTGCAGATATTGCCGAAGAACCAAATGCACTCACCTCCGGATCCAGTCCGGAATACTTTGTAAGTGTCAGCAAGTTGGTTGCAAGTACAAACACCCTCACTTGCTTGAATGTGTTTTTCTTTGCCAAAACCTTTGCAGGTACCGAATATGCAAACTCAATGTTCTTGAGCCTTACAAAAGAATTATCTTCAAGGAAACGGTCAATTGTACTTGATGTAGTATAGTCGTAATTTCCTGTAATAGATGCATTTCTTAATTTAGGCACATCGGTGTTGTGACCATAGATTTGCCAGAACTTCAGGATATCGGTATCCAGGTTGTTGGCATCACTTGTAGAGTAGGTCATCAACTGAGCCTTTGTGTTGTTGAACATTTTGCCGCCGGAAGAGAATGTAAGCAAAAAGTTAAGCTCAAAACCTTTGAATATAAAGGAGTTTGTAATACCACCATAAAAATCAGGTGTGCCAACTCCCATTATGAACTTGTTCTGTTCAGAGGTATCGTAGTTGGAGGCCGGTGCAGTCTGGCTCACAGAACCATCTTTATACAGCCACAAAGGATTTCCGGTGACAGGATCTACCCCTGCCCACCTGTGCAGGTAAAACTGTCCTGCAGGGTAACCAACCTGGTAATACTTGAAAGAGCTGTTCAGCTGGTCTATCTGGTTACCTTCAAAATTGAGTTTCAAAATCTTGTTTGTATTACGCGACAAAGTGAGGGTTGTCATCCATTGGAAATTCTCTGTGCTCACATTAAAGGAGTTGAGCCTCAACTCCAGACCTTGGTTGGACATATCCCCAATGTTCTGGTCCTGTTTTGTATATCCGGTATAGGCCGGCAAATCGGAGGCAAACAGCATGTCTGTAGTCTTCTTGTAATAATAATCTACATTCATCTCCAGCCTCCTGTCAAACAATGTGGCATCCAGTCCAACATCGTAAGTAACGGTCTTTTCCCATCCAAGGTTGGTGTTGCCGGGCTGCGACATCCCCAGGTAAGAACTTCCTGCATAGTTTGTCCCGGTCACCAGGTTGTATGTAGCCTGCGCACCGTAGTAACCTGTGTTCCCATCCTTGCTGGACCAACCGATGGAACCCCTCAGTTTCATCTCATTTACCCAAGGAAGGCTGTTCTTTACAAATGGTTCGTCGCTCAACCTCCATCCCAACGAT